>Ga0116159_1002961_pt1 | contig 15680 bp, 10 predicted proteins | sample AD_JPNAS1_MetaG_FD_89878 | JGI IMG/M metagenome (GOLD analysis project Ga0116159, IMG submission 89878) | Active sludge microbial communities of municipal wastewater-treating anaerobic digesters from Japan - AD_JPNAS1_MetaG | ecosystem: Engineered > Bioreactor > Anaerobic > Digestate | place...
CATCAGAAATACTTACCTATTATGCCCGCAGGTGGGCCATTGAACTTTTTTTCAAAGACGGAAAACAGATGCTCTATCTTGGAAAAGAACAGAGTGAAACATTTGAAGCCGTCGTTGCCTCCTACAGTCTGGTGATGATAAGATACCTTCTCCTTGCCTTCATTCTACGCAAATACCACCGGACTGTGCCGCTGGGTCCACTATTCCGGGAGCTGCAGGAAACCCATGCCCAGCTTATTATTATGGAGACCATGTGGGGCTATATCAAAGATATACTGATTCTGTCAAGCCACCTACTTTTAGGAGAAATAGAGCCGGATCGCTTTTTACACTTTCTTGATATTGTTGAAGATGCTATACTGATGCAGGCGAAGGGAGCAACTGCGAAACTTTAGAGGATAAGTTACTCAGAAGTAATATTCTTTTATAAGATTCCTGAATAAGTCAATGGTACGATAATATTCCGATGCAAGCCTTTTTATTAGTTCTGCCAGCGGTGTATTCATATCATATAATATTTGCGATTCTATCCAAATGCTATCTGGATTTTTATTGCCACCCTTTATTGAAAAAGAGTGTCCGATTTTATTTTTTATAAATTCTCGCTTTTTTTCAAGTATTTCCAAAATTATGTTTTTTGCTTCTTTATTAGTTGCAACAACACCTACATAAAAAGAAAGAGATTTGTACATCCACGATTCTATGGTAAGGCCAGCTTTACCAGAAGCAACGCGTAAAACCCATCCTTTGTAATTATTAACATGTATTGCCGGATCCCTTTTCATTATAGCCTTTGCTATTTCTCCAATTATGAGCTCAATTATCAAATGATTTTCTTTTAAATTAATATTATTGGCCATATTTAAAGTTAGATTTACCAACTTGTCATCGTTTATTATTTCTTTAGAAGTTTCAGAATTGTAATTTCTTCTACATTCAGCCAAAAGAAATTCCAATCTTTTTTGGTATTGTTCCTTCAATGAATTTGGTGGTATGTAAGGTTCAAGCGCTAAAGCTAAGTTCCACCACTTTTGAAAATAGCAGCGATCAATCCACTGGTAAAAACAAAATACATCAACATATTTTTTTTCTTTCCCTTTTAAAAATTTAATAATTTGTTTTTTTTGTTTTTCACTATTCATTGAAATTTATATCAACCGATTTTCGGCTCTTTTTGAATTAAACATTCTAAATTTTTACTTTTTCAATAATCTTCGGAATCTTTTATTTTTTAAAAAACCTCCTAAGCTCGTTTTTTCAAATTTATCTTTATTAGTTCTTTTTATTACTTCTGTTCTTTAATAATTTATCCTTCAAACACAGATTCATTTCTTTTTAAACTATTCTACAAGGTTACTATTTTTAGCTTTTGCCTCCTTAAGACTTGTTCTACACTCAAATAAAAGGAATTCAAGTCTTTTATGATAGCTTTCATCAAGCGAGTTTGGTGGTATATAGGCTGACAATTCAATAGCAATATTCCACCAGCCTTCGTAACAGCAACGATCCATCCATTGATAGATACAAAAAGAATCAACATCATTTTTTCCTATCCCTTTTAAAAACTTTTTTATCAGCTTTAACTGGCTATCTTTATTCATCCGCCCGCCCGAATGCTTCTGTTGTTATTATTTCAAAAGAGCCGTCGTCAATTCCAAAGATCCTAAGAATTTCTTTCTCTAGTTTATATAGGTGGTTTGCATTTAGATTCAACTCAACCCATATATTGGTACCGGAAATTAGCTCACTTTGATTTGATAATTCCCTCTTGTTCTGTGAAAAATATTTTCTCTTAGTTCCACGAAGAGCTAACACTTTTTCTTTCTTTTCAGGATGTCTATCAAAAACAATATGGATTATCTGCGTATAAACGTCCTTGTGAGAATCTGCCCTGTATTTTTTTCCTTCTAAAAGAAAACCACGCACAATTGTGCCCGTTAAATCCAGATTTATCTTAGGTAAGTTAGGTTTATCCCTAATATATATCTTGCGGCCCACTCGCTCTATTGAGGATGTAGGTTTAGATATTTCGTTTGCTTTGTCGCGGCACTTTTTAAGGATATAATTAAGTCTCTTATCGTATTCCATATCAAGTGAATTTGGTGGCAAGTAGGCAGACAACTCAATAGCAAGATCCCACCATTGCTCAAAATTACAACGCTCTATCCATTGATAAAGACAAAAGGCATCAACATCATAGCTAGATTTACGATCCAAAAATTTTATTATTTGGCGTCTCTGACTGCCCTTGTTCACATCAGCCTCTTATTTTTGGCGTAATCTGATGACTTGAATACTCTCCCGGGCTTATCACAGCCATCTGGTCGTATATAATCTGTCGCGCTTCCACTGCAATATCGAGACACATTTTGATTTCGTCTAAACTGATAGTATCGACATCTTTATGGGGAAAAATTAATTTCAGCAGGCCTGAAGTCGTTTTTTGAACTGAGTCCTGGTTCCTGCTTGTTTCACCGCCAAAATCTACATGTGATACAATAATAGTCTGAATTGTCCGTTCCCTAAGCCTCTTAAGTATTTCTGCAAAATAGTCGGTCATAAAACCATAACCCTTTGCATACTTTTCTTTTTTAATCTTGCTGAATTCCCAGCCCGGTACATATGCGTTAAGTCTGTCTATAAAAGCGGTATCTGTGTTAATCTCCGGAGGAAGAACTGCCAACCAATGTGTATAGCGTTCTGATGGTTTTGACACACCATCTCTTACGTCCAACTCAATGTTACCCGCCAAGACAATGCTCGCTGTAGAGGTGAATTCCTGGTCCCCTCTGCTGAACTGACCAGTCTGCATGTAATCCTTGAGTATATTAACGGTAGCATCTGCATCGGCAAAACGGGTACGCCCTATTTCATCAAAATAGACAACATCTCTCTGGCCAATAATGCCAAGCCGTTTTACCCCCTTATGGTAAAAAAGTGTGGCTGGAGTTGTTGACCCCCCGGATATAACGAAGGAACGTGGTGATGTATTTCTGTATGTATATGTTTTTCCTGTCTCTCGCGGACCAAGCTCAATCATATTGTAGTTTTTTTCAACAAAAGGAACTAATCTCAGTAGATAAAGCAGTTTTTGTCGCATTGTAAAATACGATGGATCAAACCCTATAGTGTTGAGCAGTAAATCAATCCATTCTTCAGTGCTAAATAATTTCCTTTTTTCAATATAATCTTCAAGGCTAACACGAGTAATCTGGAATGGTTTAAAATCTGTCACCACGAAGGGATAGATGCGAGTTCCTACTTTGTAGCTATTATCGTACTCTATGGTTGAAGTTCCCCATGCCCCTCCAGCCAATAGACTGTCTCCATGCTCAACCAGAATATTCCTTGTTATTCTGACGGTATTTTCACCAATTGCTGGAACCGTAACCCAGTAATGATCCTTTGAGGCATCGAGCCTGACCTGAAGACTCCCCAAAAGGTTATAAACACCTTTTTCCTTGATGCGACTCTTGATGAGTTCTTTTTCTGAACTATCTACCCAATTCTCTGTTAGGATGCGATCGATTTTTGATTGACCTCCTACTGGATTCTCTGGATCGACAAAACGGGCGACCAGGTATTCCATAACAAAACGCGGAAACTCCTTGTAAGCATCATTCCATCGCGTCAGGCTTTTGAGGATAATCCTGTCGGACATTATTTCCTGAACCTTGCGGTCAAGCGTTGTAAATTCGTACTTATTTTGTTCTTCCTGCATAGGCCTTCACCTTTATTTTAGGCTCATAAATCTTCAAACACATCAAGAGCGCTTGTGTCTATGTCAACCATCATGCCAACCTCTTTGATTGGGATCTCGATCTGTCTCTTCTCAATTTTCTTCTCTTTCTGTGGTGTAACGTACTGCGCCACCAAAGCAAACTGCCTTGATTTCGGGTCAATCTTGACAGAAATCTTCCATGTATAAGAGGTTCCTCCGACGAGTTTTATCTTCGTTTCAGAAATGAGGCGGCTGCTTAGTCGGCAGGTCAAGCTCACATCTGTCTCCACCGTTCCCTGATTCGCAATCTTCACCGGTATTACAATGGTGTCGCCAGGGACAGCTTCCGGTGGGGCTTCAACTAATATCACTATCTCTGCTTTCAAAACTGTTTTCTTCTTCAGTCTCACAGCAGGGATGACCATTTCTGCCATGGATATACCCCCATGGGAGTATCTGGCTTTCTTTCCCGCTGCTTTTGGTCTTTCGAACCAATCACGACCGATAGCGACTGTCCATATGTCTTTGTTGTCATACGTTATTTGAGCACCTACTGCATATTTCTTGTTGCGGATATAGCGATAGGTAATGTCTACTGGGTCGATATCACCCAAGGCCTTCGGATCGATACTGTGTGAGTTTTCCTTTCGAAGTTCAATGAAACCGTGATCGCTGGTGATAACGACAATGTCTTTTGGATCGATTTCTGAACGAAGTTCCGGCAGGATAATCTTTTCAAAGCGCTCCCTTATGATTTCATTAATCCTAACAAGGCTTCCCTGTTCGTGGTGAATCCAATCGTCACTCACATTAAAAATCAGGACACGGTACTGACTACTTTCAAAATCGAGTTTGCCCTGCTCTGCCTTCTCTTCGCCTCGCGCTAAAACTGTCAACAACTTCTTGTATTCATCCTTTCCCAGACCAAGATGGCGAGATAGAAGAATGTTGTGATCAGTGGTCGGATTGTTGTAATAATCTTTCCAGAAAACAGGGAGCTTGCCGGCAAAAAACGCTACTCTTGAAATATCTGTATATGATGGTAGTGTAGACAGATAAAGCTGCTCCTCACCCTCAACATCGAAGAATTCCCTCAGTTGTGGCCAAACAACACGATCCCATGAATCAAGTCTAAGTCCGTCCAGCACAATAATCCACACTCTCTCTTTACGTTGAATGCCTGTCAGAATAAGATTTCTCAGTATTTGCGTATTCAGGTTTGGGAAGTGTGTGTAAGCGGAAAAATCCTCAGTAATGTTTTTTGCCAGTGCCTGATCGTATGCATCAATTACTGATGCCACCTGATGTTCGATCCGCTCCAAAAAAGGCTTGAGCGTCTCAGTCAAAACATCATCCTTTAAGAGGCGAATAATCTCTTTGGCCTCAGCCAGCGTAAGTTCGAGTAAGTGAAAACCATACTCGTGATATGTTTTTATGAGACTCAGAATGCCCTTAGGTGGTTTTGGAGCCTTGCTCAACGTCTTTGCAAACCAAGCGAAATGTTGAATCAAAGAACGAATTTGAAGAGCTTTTTGTGAAAATGAACTTTTCTGAAAAACGTCGATCCAATTACCTCTGTCATCTTCATGTATTAGCGCAGCTATTCCTTCGGGGGATCCAAGAAGTTGCCCGAGAACTATTCGACCAAGGGCAACAACAAGAGCAGGATATGGTTCTATCATGATCGTATCAAGCATCTCGTTAAATGATGCAAATGAAATTGTCTTGGTAATTTTATCCAGCGCTTCAACCAAATCTGGTTCTTTCTCAATTTCTGCACATATTGCCATCTGAATATCGAGATCGGCTTTCAACATGGAAAGAATATCGGAAATCGATTCACTCAATGAATGCACATCAAAATCAAAAAGGCCGAATTTTTCTAAGTTATAAATTCCTTGCGGGATAGCATATCTAACTGCTATCGTGCCAAAATAGAGGCAACGAACCAGACTTGTTCTTTCAAGTTTGCACCAACTGCGAAGTTGTGGATGTGGCTCTGATCCCAGAATCATGGCTCTGAGGACCTCCATTTCCTGTTCGGTCAACTCACAAAGAATAACGGTCTTTATATAGAAGATGATTCGTTCTAAGTGATCGGTGAGGAGTGAAACAAGATCCTCAATGGCTATCTTTGGGCAACTCGTTGCAAGAGTAACTGCCATGGCATCAAATCTGTTCATTAATACAGATGTGCCTACCAGCTTGCGAAACTTGTACAGGTTACTAACAAATTTATCTATTTTGTCTGACCAGAGGGACAAGAGCGGTTCATCAAAGAGGTCGGCGGGCAGTTGGTCTTTGACCATTTCGGCAATGAGCCCGGCGGGACTGCAATCAATTAAATCAGCAGCATCCTCGACAAGATCAGGAACATAGGAAAGGTCAATAACGTTTTTTGAACTCGAATCGACTGCACCACGGGCCACCATAACTATGCGCCCGTTGTTAGACTGTATATCACGCAAAATCTTTCGGAGGATAAGGTCATTTCTGTCGTAAACCAGTACCTGCCAGTCCCGTCCGGCTGCATCCAGCAAGGGGTTTGGTGCATCTACCAAACCCTTGGGGTCAAGAACCAGTACGAGACGTGCCGAATCTACTATTTTACCAAGGCGGTTTGAAAGGATATCCAGAAATGTTTGGGCTTTTAATGGCATATCTCCTTAAAACAGTGTTGGCTGTTCTCCTCCGATTACTTCCTTCTCTTTGCCCTTTTTCGTTGCAAACTTTGCATACCTCAGCCTCTCAGAAGCTGCCTTGCCTTCGGGCAACTCCTGCCAGCCCAGGGTGGCAGAAAGGGCCTGTTCCAAGTAAAGGATCAAATTCCATTTTTTCCGTGAGGCAAGCATCTCTATCCACGTGAATATTTCGTCTACTGAAGGTTCAAGGTTCTTTTTGCCCGAGAGGTATTGCTCACACTCACGGATCGCCCGCTCTTCCTCCTGGCCCTTGAGAACCTGTCGCTCATGTTCATCTGGAACCCTGTATGTCCCGTCCGTATTCTGGATGAAAAACTCATCAAGAAGCTCTTCAAGCCCCCTCGCTCCCTTATAATTACCCTTGAGCTTTGCCTGCTTCCAGAGCGGATCGATTTCGTCAAATCGTTGGGGTTTCTTACTCAAAAGGCCGGTTAGCCACAGGACAGCGGAGGGTTCATTTTGTACAATAACCTCCCCCAGCCAACCGTTTGCTGTGTACCATGCTCCTTCATGCTCTACCAGAGAGCGATTCATACATGCTTTATGGAGCACGTCGGACACAAAACCTGCGCTGAACCCCTGCATAGAACAACCTTCTTCAAGAACCCGGCGCTGAATAGTTCGTGTAATGGCCTCCACAGTTCTTTCATTGGCAGGCGCTTCAGGGGACAAGTACTGAAAATACATCTTTATCTGGTGGAGTATATAGCCCTCGACATCGTCGATCCTTTTTAATTCTCTGTTTCTTACCTGAGGCACCCTCGGCTTGTGCAGGTTAAGCAGGACGTCTTTAGAGATTACTTTCTCCTGGCCTTTCTCGCCCTTTATGCCCTTGAAGCTCCGCTGCACTTTGTCGAACTCCCGCCCGCCATAGATTATGAAGCCTGCCTCATAGGCAGCGTCCTGTATCGCCTTCCACACACGGTCGTCGGAGTTCGAAAAAACAACTGTAGCCCACCTGTTAGGCTTGAGGACCCGGTACATCTCTCGAAAAGATTCAGCCATGAGCCGCTTATAATCCTCAAGCGTCTTTCCACCCTCAGAGGGCTTTCTGCTCTTGTTCCATACAGCCTCAAGTGAATCGTCAGTGAATTCCTGAAGCCACGATTCCCAGAGGAAGGAACAATCACCATAAAAGATGTTAGAACCAAAGGGCGGATCGGTAAAAATATAATCGATGGAGATATCTGATAATCCATTTAACTCCGTTGCAGAACCTTCGGTGCACATCGATCGAGTTTTATCTGGATTCCACGTTCGCCACAACTCCAAAATCTTCTCTGCCTTGCGTTCAAAAACAGACCTCACGTTCTTCTCCATTTGAAAAGATGGTATATAGAGAGTCCCGCTTATCCCACCTCCACCACCACCAAAGTTCTGTTTTTTTGATACATATGCAATGATACCTGTAAAGGAGAACTGAACAATTGACCGGCACTGCTTTTCAGGAATTGATTTAATCTCCTCCCATAGTCTTGCCAATGCCCACAGGTTTCGCTTGGTATAAAAGTCAGAAGCTTTCTCAATAAACCTTAGATGCAGAGCGCTTCGGATATACATCTCCGAGCTTTTATTCATTTCATCGGTGGGATACCAATAAGGGATTTCTTTACTCTCAATTTCCCGCAGTCTATCAAGTTCAAAATCGGTCACCCTGTGCTCTGCTCTCCGGGGCTTTTTCTTTCTGGGATCTATGTAAACATAGTTTGTTACGACGGGCACAGAGCGCACAAGAGACAATTCTGTTTTTTTCCAAGTCTCCCCACATTGAGGACACGTGAATATATCTTTTACCTGCCCTGTCTGTTTATCCACAGCTACATCCCAGAGGATGATTTCACTGCCACAGCCATCTGGGTTAACAGGATGTTTCTTGAGGTCCCTTTTCTTGGGGGCACATCGATAGACATCGCTCCAGATAGTATATTGAATAGTCGCAGGTATCTTTTCTCCTGTCGCTGGGTCTTCGTGATATGTTTCGTAGAGCCAATCGAACTCATCTTTCACTGCTGCCTTTATCCGCTCGAACTCTTTTTTCAGCTCATCCACATCACAGGGGGTACAGTAGTTCCTGGCGATGTGTACCGCTGCTGGCGAAAGATCATTTAAAATGACCCGGCGCGACCCGGAAGGGGCAAGAAGGGCCGCAACGCCGGTCATACCAGTGCCACAGAAAGGGTCAAGGATGAGGTCCCCTGGTTCCGTATAATGCTCGATAAAGGGGATTATCCCTTGGTAAGGAACTTTTGTGTGGTATGAATGGGCGTTGTAGATGGGCGTATTCTTGCCTGCAACCACTGGTTTATTGTAAGGGAGTTTTTCATACACATCAGACTCAGGGTTATAGGGCTTGCTGTATAGTCTAATGAATTTGTTCAGTTCATCGTATTTTTTGTCTGTCATATCCTTTGTTCCTATTTAAAGCTGAGAAGGATTTTCTTTCCCTCTTTCTTCTGTTCTGCAAACTCTTTCTCCAAGAGGTTTCGCAACTGGGCAAGAAACCTGTCGATGTCGCCTTGTGCAAGGACAGAGAATTCGTTTGTGATACGATCAAGGACCCGCGTCTTGATAACCTGAGTGTTAGCTTCATCAAGTATTTTCTGTATGGTCTCGATGACCTCGGGTGTAAGATTAGTGGCTACGTTGCTGAGCCTATTGAGTTGAAGCAGCTCCAATAGAGTCTTTATATCATCCTTATTCCTTTCCTGAATTACTTTTTCCAGTTGGCCCCGCAAAACATTGAGCCGTGTCGACAAAATCCCCTGGATTCTCTTTCGAAGCTGTTCTGCTTCATTCTCAGGCGGCACATATGAGAGCTTATGATGCTCCGATGATTCACCTGAGAGTTCGCGATCAACGGTTTTACGAAGGTTGTCATAGGCATCGGCGAGATCGTGACCCTGGGGAGGCCCAATTGTCAAAATCTGGTTCAGCTTGCCAAGACCCTGCAACAATACTTCTGTCTCGTTCAGATGCGCTTTAATCTTTTCCAATGTCTCCAGGTTGCGCTTTGTCTGGACTTCCTCTGCGGTGTGGAGATGCTGCAGGAATTTCTCAGTTTCATTAAGAAGTGCTGCAACTCCGCTTGGATTGCCAAAAAGAGATGTTAGCCTGTATCGGGACAGGAGAAGTTCTCTCTGCAATGCGAGGTTCTGATCGGAGCCTACATCTGCGCCTTTAAGCTGGCTCAGCATGGAGACTATCTGGGTAGAAAGGCCAGCTATGTGACGAAGGGCATTCACCCTGTCGAATGCCTTCTTAAACTCGGCGAGATCCGGAGCAAAGGCCCGTCGTTTGGCATCGAACACATCAAGATCTTCTGATGTGAAGAGTTCTTCCACTTTTTGCAACAAATCTATATCCTCCTTCGTGAGAGGATCACCCGTACTATCGGAAAGAGCCTTGAGATTAACAGTCATGCTATGGATGGCAGGAGCCTGCTTAGCTATATGAGAAAGAAAAGCATTGACCTGGATGTCAATGTCGTGGGGATTGATGGCCGGTTTTGCATCCTCATAGATTAATTTGGCAAAAGGTTGAACATTATTCCAGTCCGGACCTGATACGACAACAAGGCTGTCCACATACTTTTCCAAGTCCGATTGGTATTTAATATCTACAACACCAGCCCTGGTAATTCTATTTGATTTGAGACGCTGTCCGTTTTGGGTGACAATATTATGTTGAGGGTTTAACTGTATTTCCACTTGAGATGGGACAACCCGGGAGCGCACATAGATAAGGAGAAGCGTCATGCATAGCTGAGGCGGTATCCCGTACGGAGGGTATGACATCTCCTTGAGCAGATTCCAGATTATAATCGCAGGCGATTTTTGAAGACGATCATCGAGAAGCTGGAAAAAACGGGAGTACTTGGGGTTAAGTTTTTTCGGATCTTCGGCTATCGCCAGTCCGAGGCCAACCGCCTTCTGTTCGAGAGTGCTTCTCACTGCCTTTGCACTAACGTCTGCCTGGACCAAGCCGGTGAAAAGGTTCTTGGAATCGGCAGGGGATATAACTTTCTCGATCTTGAGGGTATCAAAAATGTTTAAAAATTCCTTATATGCATTATCAAGGGTTGGTCGTATGAGTGCCGCATGGCGTTGATCTGGAGTCGGCTTTGTCATGGCGGCAAGGAGGTCTATGTTGAGGCCGTCCTTGGTATGGACCGTACCTTTTTGAAAGGGTTCCAGTTGGTAATGAAGAATGTCGACAAGTGCATCGTCATGGGTTTTTTCGGCGAAAGCCCTGATCTGGGCAGCATCAGGCCCCTTCTGCTTATCTGGTGCATAATCCTTCATAAGTTGTTTTGCTGCGAGATAGGTGATCACCATCTCTTTGACTTTTTCGCTAAGCTCTGCAGCTTCAACCACAACAGTTCTGGAATCAAGCAGGCTTTCCGGTATTGATGCTCCTTTGTTGAGTACATAAATGAGGCGAAAATGCGTGTAAGGGTCAGCTATAAAAACTCCGAGTTCTGGCCTCCAAGTACGGGTTAGCAAGGTCTCGCCTTCGTAGCTCAACTGGTGGGCGTCTACACTGATTCTCGAAAACTTATCAAAGGCATACCCATTAAAAAGTGCCGGTTGCCCTCTCGTTTCCGCGGGAGATGCAACAAGTAACCCTTCCCAGCATTCTTTAATCTCCAATGTTCGGTTTAGATAATCTTTTTTAATATCTTCTAGTAATTGCTGCGGTGTTGGCCCCATTTCTTTCGGTATAAATCGTGCCCCCCTATCCTTTTTGGAGGTATCGTAATCCAATTGAGGTATTCTTACTGCCATTTCCCCAAGGAGCATCTCCACTCGTTGTTCTCCGCTAATAAAACCTGTTAAGGTAAGCGTTGCATCAGCGAGTTCAGATGCTGTCATGGGAATTGCCTGATTGCCAGAAATCACATATTGCATGTATAGTATTGTAAGCACAGCTTTTGCGATAAAAATGTCTTCCTTATCTTCAAATACCCTCGAGAGTTGAGCCAAGGCGTCAGCAAATTTCTTTTGAGAGTCACCAAAACGAGGGCTAGCAAGGGCATTATGTAGGCTTGGGCTATATTCATAAACGTTATTCATTGTTATAGGCGTGTTTAAAGCCATGATCTCATGCGACTTCATTACATCATAAAGAATGTTTAATCCAAGTCGCACTCCCGGCATGTCTTGCACACTGCTTGTAAACCTTCTCACTGTTTCATAAGCAAGAGGATGAAAAGGAAAGGTGTCTAGGAATGTCTCTTCGGTTTCATTCTTGTAGAAGTCAAATTCGTTATAAAAGTCGTGGTAATAAAGCTTTGCTTCCTTCTCCGTGCCCGATTTGTAGCGCCGCACCCTATAGGCGCATATCACATGGTAATCCCTTTCCGCTCCGGAACCAGCGAGCAACGGAAGTGGCTTCAGCCTCCCTACGAGCTGAGCCGGAATGTCTGTTTGCGAAGCAATCACGGTAAATATCTCGCATCCATACTGCTTTGGAAGGATTTCTGTGAGAGCCTGAATAACGTTGGAGTCTAACATACCCGCCGACGTGGTAATCTGTCTCTGCGAAAGCCAGGATTCATATTCATCTATGATAAAAAGAAGTCCATTAAAACCAGTCTTAACATCAACAATCTGCCTATAAAGATACAAGAGCCTATCATTTATGCTTACTTTTGGTTCAAAAGGGATATTATTTTCTTTAAAAAACTTCCGTACTAAATCTGCAAATTTATCGGGATGATTTCTTCTTAGGTCTCCTGGTTTTTGTCCAGTTTTCTGCTGTATATAGTTATTTATAGTGCCTTGCAAAGCGCTATTAAAACCGTCAAACATATTAATTGTCTCAGCAATAGGCGTAATATTAATCTTATTATCCAAACCAAATTTTATAACAGTCTCATCAATTTCCCTTTCAAGCTGATCAAGAAGCGTTATTGGCCTCTCCATGCTAATTGCTGTTTTACCGCGCAACCCTGTTACCACCGGAAAAAGACGACGTCTTTCAAATTTAAACCGATAATTTCGAATATCTTCTTCGTGCACGGAGTTCCAGACTGCATCAGAGTTATCGGCCAAGAGACAAGCCAAGGTTGCTAAAAAATGAGATTTCCCTACGCCATATTCTGCGGTGAGCCAGAATCCGCGTCCCATGGGTTCGGCAAAAGAGAGAAGAATCTCCTCGAATGCCTTCTTTAACGTATTGGCAAAGTAGTAAAGCCTCACTGTCTCTTCACGATTGCCAGGTTCTATAGAAGTTTCAAGATAGATGGTGGTATCCAAATAATCCTGTTCCTTCCCATTCTTGATAACAGGAACCCTCTCGATTATTTCACCTAAAGGTCGCCGTACTGGCATCATTTTCCTCCTATATCGATTATACAGTTGGTATCTCCAAGCTGTTTTGCAATATGCCTAATGATCGACATTGTGTTTCTTGTGACCCAAGTTTCGGTTCTGATGGGAAAATCTCTTCGTGATTCTTGTGGAAATATGAGTACAACAGCAGAACGCGGGCTAACAACAAACTTAAATAAAACCGATAAATCACATGCATACCGTGCTAACAGAATTGCATTATCTATGATCATGATAGACGGTTCTTGTCTGCTTTCTTGGTAAGTTCGACACATTTTATTAAGATAGCTCTGGATAATCTTAGGGTGGTCGGACAGTGAATTATTTTTTGAGGATAAGGATAGCACCATATCTTCATAATGGATATCCAAACCTTTTATCAACTCTTCAAGTTCGGTTTTTGTTCCAGTCCATACAAAAATAGGACGTTTAGCCGTAGGCCCGTTCTTTATTGCCATCAATTGGACATCAAATTCTTCAAGTGTCATGCTTAACCTGCACTTTTTTGAGTAGTTCGTCCCAAGTAAATCGTGTGGTTATCTGTTCAAGGTGGTCAACTACTGCGTAGCGCATAATAAGGCCTTGGGCCTCAGCCTGTCGAAAACCTAACCGTACATGGTCGTATTTTCTGTAGCCAAGAAAACGCCAGTAGTTGGCGGCTTCAATCTCTGTCAATTTAATGGTCCGTGGACTCTGTGCCAAAAATAGATGAGTGGAATAGATCAATGCGTCGTCGAGATTACCAAATCCAACCACTATAAGTTCTTGATTTCCATGCGGTATTACGTATCCAGCATGATGCAGGCAGCTTAAAATCCTTTGATTAAGTTTGTCGCTTTGCTGAGAAAAGGTCGCCTGAATATAACTTTTTATTTGGTCACGTTGAATAGAAGAACCTGGTTCCCTTGGCCATATAACTTCAAGATAGACTTTCGCAATCAAAGGTTCTGCCATACAAAATAAAATACGCCAAAATTGTTCAACCAGTTCTATGTTTATTTTTTGTTTTATAAGGCACACAAATCCGTCAAGTACTTTTTTATCAAGCCTTTGAAAACGTGTTATAATGGCTCTACTATAACGCTTTCGTGTCTCTGATGAATTGTAATTAAGCTTACTTTGAATAAAGTCATCATCTAATAGTTCATCATAATGTTTTATAAAATTGAACAATTTCAAGGTTTCAGTCCATATAGGTTCCTGCGGAAATGAACATCCTGTAAAATCTAACTTATTGTGCTTGTAATTTTTCATGCTAAGCTAAACCGGTCTTTTTCATTAAATATTTCAAGTGCGATAAAATATTTTCTATCAAATAAAGAAGTAGAACTAATAAGGTCAATTTTATATTTAAAATCTTTATCTGTCCTCATCCTTCACAATTTTTCTGAATATATATAATGTTTTCTTCTGTAATCTTGTTGGAGACATTGCCTTATGCTTTTCTGTATTTTTAGTTTGAATTACGATGTCAAACATGATTTTGAATAAAACCCCCTGTCTGTTTAACAATTCTAATACCTTAAATACAAAAATGCAACAAATTATAGGGGGGCTGTAATATCTCAGATTATATAGCCCAAATAAGCCTTATTTTTCTCACATTCTTCTGTATAAAAAAGACATTCTTTCAGATTAAAATAATCAATAGGAAGATTATATTATAAGATACAGCCAAAAGGTCCCACCCCGACATGGTGGGGATGCCATTTTAAGGCTGCCCCTATTATAAGGATACTACTTATTTGTGGTACTGCATGTATCGTTGGATGTAAAGAAAATAGATGAACTTGGCAAAAAATATCCATGGCCCAGACCCAAACGTTGTCTTTGCTGTAAGTCTATTCGAATATGGGGTCATGGATACGCATAGAGATATTTTGAAGGATTTACAAGTCCTTTATGGATAAAACGCTACCGTTGCCCCGATTGTCATGCTGTCTATACATTAAGGCCTGATTTGTTTTACATGAGATTCCGTTATTCTCTGTGGATTATCTTGTATTCACTGATAACAAGGATATTATACCACCGTTTTATTACATGCGTTCCCCGCCAGAACCAGTAGTACTGTTATAAGGGGCTTATCATCCAGGCATCTAAAACATGCAATGTTTTGTTCCCTGATATGTTTGTCTTGAAGAATATGATATCCCGTTGTATTATCCCCGCCAGCCATTCATTCAAATGTGCAATGCTGCGGATATAAGCTTCACTCCACCGTCTTTCTGCGGCGATTTTGTCTGCATACTTAAGGTATCTCTATTGAAATAAATCAAAAAGGAGGTACCGATATGGATGAAGAAGCAAAAAGGGCTATAGCCGTCTTCCGGTTCGGCGTCATCGCCGATCTTATCGGAAGAAAACTTGACCTTGGAGAGAAAGAATCAATCCTGAGAGAAAAATCATCCTCTCAATAGGACATACCTTATTCCACCAGAACCAGCATAAGCCGTTCCACTATTCTGTCATGGGCAAGATCTTATGACAGGGAAAGAAGACTCGAGAGCTTATATCCGGAAGAAAGGAAGGGTAAGGGCAGATCCAGGGTTATGGACGAAGAGACCGTTAGCGCTCTTGTCCATCTTAAAAAGGAACGCAGCGGGGTTTCTTTGCCTGTCATAATTGCCGAGGCAAGGGCAAAGGGCATTATTCCGGCGCGGTATAGAATAAGCTACGCAATACTCTACCGGATATTCAAGAAACACGGCGTATCTGATAACTCACCTGCATATCCCGACAGAAGGAGGTTCGAGGCCGAACTTCCCAATGATCTATGGCAATCGGATTGTCTGCATGGGCCTACGGTGTTGTACTCGCCAACATCAACAGATATGAATACACACAGAAGGGCTTAGACAGGGTAATAGGAACGGACAAAATATTCTTCTGGGACGATCTGCACCCCGAATCGGACATATGCAC
>Ga0116159_1002977_pt1 | contig 15636 bp, 8 predicted proteins | sample AD_JPNAS1_MetaG_FD_89878 | JGI IMG/M metagenome (GOLD analysis project Ga0116159, IMG submission 89878) | Active sludge microbial communities of municipal wastewater-treating anaerobic digesters from Japan - AD_JPNAS1_MetaG | ecosystem: Engineered > Bioreactor > Anaerobic > Digestate | place...
CCCAAGAAAGTGTTCCGCGGTTAAATGATCGATCCCGATAGCGATAGCGATCCCGACCCCGATTTGGATGAAACCCTGAAACCTTGAAACCCTGAAACCAGAAACCCCTGAAACCTTGAAACCCAAGAAAGTGTTCCGCGGTTAAATGATCGATCCCGATACCGATAGCGATCCCGACCCCGATTTGGATGAAACCCTGAAACCTTGAAACCCTGAAACCTTGAAACCTTGAAACCCTGAAACCAGAAACGCATGATCTTCGCACATCCCGGCCACGAACCGACTGCGGATGGTCATGGAAAACGAATGCACGAATTAACTAATTAACTAATTAACTAATTGAATTGGGTTGCGGGCTTCGCCTGCGTTAGGTAAGCGCCTGAGTGGATCAGAAGCGCTTGCCGACCGAGAGGGCGATCAGATGGCAAAAGCCATTATCGAAATCCGTCTCCGCGCGTTTGGTGCCGTTCGTGACGGTTCGTTCGCATGATTTCATCACAATCAGCCCGTAGCTCGCATGTATCGTCCAGGTTTGCACGGCATAACCCAAGCCGGTGCTGATGATGTGGCGGTCGCCGGGGGGCAGCATGGTGTCGGTGTTATTCTTGCTGATGGGGTCCATGTCGTAGACATAGCCGCACTGGACGGACCAGCGTTCTGTCAGCATGTAGTCGGCACCGATTCCCAGACGCCAGACGTCATTCCAGTTCTTTTCCTCGGAGGAGCGGCGCAGCTTGTCGCTGTTCGCCAGAGTGGGGCCGAAGGTTATGGTGAGGTCATCATACGAACTCCACTCGGTATAGGTCGCGGCGAATCCGAGGTTGAGCCGGTCGATCGGCCGGTAGTTCAGGCCGGCGGTCCACGAGGGCGGCAGTTCGATCTCGCCGCGTGCCGAGGCATGGCCGTGGGGAAGCGGATTGGGGATCGGTACCGGCAGCGCGGTATCGGCGGAGCTTTGGACTTCGATGTCGCCCTTCACCGTGTGCCGGACGCGAGACCGGTAAACGAAACCGGCGTCCAGTGTGTCGGTGATTTTGTAGGAAAACCCTAAATTGTAGCCGTACCCCCAAGAATCGCCTTCCACTTTGGTGCGCATCGACCCGTAAACGGGCAGCGGCGGCAGAGGCGTGGGCAGGACACCGATCGTATCGTGCTGATACGGCGTCTTGGTATGGTAGAAATCCAGATACATCGCACGGAATCCGGCGCCGAGCGAGAGGCGCTCGTTCACCTTGTAAGCGAGGTTGGGGTTGACGGTCAGGCTTTCCAGCGTGGTTTTGGTACTGCTCCAGTTGAGCGGCCAGTCGCGGTCATAGCGCGTGCCCAAGCCGTATTCGGTGTAGACGCCGAAACCGGTGAACCAGTGCTCCGTGAGTTGCTGGGAGGCGTAAAGGTGCGGCGGATAAAACCAGCCGCTGTCGAGATTGTTCTTGTCCCCGTTCGCAGTGATGTCCAGAACCGGGTGCACCAACGTCACACCCGCCATCGTGTGCGTGCCATCCAGTTCCGTCAGATTGGCCGCGTTGAAATAGTTGGCCGAGGCGTCGCCGGTGGCGCCGACCAGCGCGCCGCCCATGGCGTTGCCGCGGGCGCTGGCCTCATAGAGGCCGAACCCGGCGGCAAATCCCTGTGCGGCACAGAATGAAAGCAAACAGAACCCGGTGAACGTTTTTCCCTGCTGTATGGTCATGTTGCACCCCTCGTGTTGATGCGCGAATCCACGCACAAGCCGTCCCGTTTGAAATAACACTTTGACACAATATGTTTTTTTGTCACGGAAGACAAGCGAATATGGCGTGGTTTGTTTGTTCGTGAAGGGAGACCGGCAATGTTCTGTGCGCGGCGTTTCCGCGCGTTACAGGTCCAGTACAGGGGGGACCACCACCGGCATCCATTTGGCTGGCAGCGGCTGATCCTCTTCCGGAACGGCGGTGTTCTGGAGCACCGCATCGACAAACGCGACTGAACGCAACCCTTCTTCAACACTCATGTAGAGGGGAAGCGGTTCCGTTTTTTGGCTTTTGGGGCGATCCAGCGTCGCGGCGAAAGAGCGGTAACACTCCGCCAGTGCGGCGATATAGGCGCGGTTGTTGCCGTAGGGCGAAGGGGGTGTTTGCAAGGGCTCCTCCTCATCCGACCCGTTGACGGTGAGTTCTTCGCGTTGCCCGTCAATCGCGGTGAGCGTCAGCCGTCCGGGGCGGCTCTGCGACCAACCGAGCGCGGCCTTATCCCCGTAGATTTCGATCGCGAGGCCCTCTTGCCTGCCGGTGGCGATCTGACTGCACAGGAATACGCCGCGCGCGCCGGTCTCGAAGCGCACCAGAAGCGTGCAGTCGTCATCGAGGATGCGTCCGGCGACCGTGGGTCGCAAATCGGCGCAGACCTCGCTCACGCTGAGGCCGGTTAGCCATTCGGAGAGATAAAACGCGTGCGATCCGAGATCCGCCAGACAGCCGGCCGGTCCGCTCCGGCGCGGGTCAGTCCGCCAGCCGGCCTGTTTGTTGCCTGCGGTTTCCAGCCGTTGGGCCATCCACCCCAATGAAAAGGTGGCCACGACTTTGCGCACGACCCCGATCGCCTTGTCTTTTTGGATCAGATCCTGCGCTTTGCGCAAGGCGGGATAACACGGATAGACCATCGCCACTCCATAGGCGAGACCGCTGTTCCGCAGTTTCCGGGTCAGGTTGACCGCTTCATCCAGATTACAGGTGAAGGGTTTCTCGCTGAAAATCGGGAACGAAGCGTCGATCGAGGACATGGCGATCGGATAGTGCATTGCGTTCGGCGTGAGCACGGTGACAAAATCGATGCGTTCCGTTTTGGGGAACGAAGCTTCGCGCCGGAAGAGGTCGCGGTAAGTCCCGTAGGAACGGCGGGGCGGCAGATTCAGCATCCGTCCCGTCTCGAACGAACTCTGCCGCGTGGACCCAAAGGCTCCGCAGACCAATTCGACGCAGCCGCTCTGTTCAATCGCGGCGCGGTGGATGGGGCCCATAAAAGAAGCCTCGCCGCCGCCGATCATTCCCACCCGTTTCTTTTTCTCCGCCATGTCTTCACCCATTCCCTTTCCAGCGCATGCCAACCATGATGTTATGAAGGATAATACCGGATTGGCTGAATTTTCGCCAATCAAAAATGAATGCGTGTTTTCGTGTTTCTTTTCTCGTGGAATTCAAGTAAACTGCGGAATGTTTCATGGTTTAATGGTGTCGTGTCAGACAGCAAAGAAAGGAAAGGCCGTATGCGTAAATGGATGTGGGTGCTGTGGATGCCGGTGCTGACCAGTCTGGCGCAGGATGCGGGTTGCCCTGCGGCCGTGCAACAAGAGGTGAAAAGTTACGTGTGGGTGAAGGGGGACGCGGCCAAGCAGGAGCCGGTGCTGCGCGAGGCGGCGGCTTTCTTGGAAAAAGCAGGCCACTTTTATCTGGCGACCTGTGAGGGCGACAGCCCGCGAGTGCGTCCCATCAAATACGTGTTCATTGTGGACAACAAGCTGCTCTTCGTGACCTCCGCCAAGAAGGGGATGTATCAGCAACTTCTGAAAAACCCGAAGGTGGAAATCTCGCGCACGGCGGTGGACAAGAGCGCGTATCTACGTTTCTGCGGCAGGGCCGTGCTGTGCGGTGACGCGGCGGTTAAAGCCAAATTGCTTGAGATGGAGCCGGTCTTCGGCAAGAAGTTCGGTGAGGATCAGGCGATCTTTCTGGTGGAACCCGAAAGGGTCGGTCTCTTCCCGATGAAGGGCGGCGAGGTCCGAAGCAAAAGCTTCTGACCGCTTTCCGCAGCGGGATTGGACGACAGGCCATCCGGTAATGCGGGCGTATTCGCCGCGCCGCCGGGTGCCGTGTGGCATATGTGTTTCCAAAATGAACGGGCGTTCGGAGGATAAGAGGAGGGTGTGATGAGAAAACGGCATTGTGCGATGGTCTTGTGGTGCGGGCTTGCGGGTTCCGTTCTGGCGAATGTCAGCGGGACGTGGATCGCGCCGGTCGGCGGTCTTTGGAGCGACACGAACAACTGGCAGGATGGCGTGATCCCCTTTGGGCGCGGTCATACGGCGACCTTTTCTGCTGCGGCGGTGAGCGTCACGAACGATGGCGCGCGCCCGGTCGGCGTCCTGAAATTCAATCAGACGAATATTGCGATATACGGGAACGCGATCGTGCTGGACGCGACCGGGCCCAAGTTGATCGCCAATAACGGGACGGCGTATCTGCATGTCCCGGTGGTGGCCACCAACCCATTGACCGTGACGAAGGAGACACACACCGTGTCTGGCGTTCAACTCTCGCGGCGTAATGAGCTGGAGGCCGGATGGGTGCAGGTCAAATCCGGTGTGAGGCTTACGTCCGATGCCCGCGCGATGGACCCGTTGCCCGGCGAGGACGATGCGATCCGCGCCCCGCTGTCTGTCCGGGATCAGGATCTGACCCTTTCGGCAGGCGGAATCTTCTGTCTGCTCGGGTCGGCCGCCGCGCCGACCGAACAACGCTTCGGGGTGCTGAACGTAAAAGACTACGGGGGGCTCGATGTCGTGAACGGAGGATTTTTGGCTCCTGCGGAACTTCTTGTGGACGATTTGGCGGGCCCGGGCCTCCTTTCCCTTTCGGGAGGCGGGCGTGTGGCGGTCGCTTCAGCCAACCGCTTTGTCGGGACGATTCGCAATCCCGGTGCGGATCTCCGGATTGAAGGAACCGCGTCGCCGGTGCTGAAGCCTGCCGCGGATCCCATCATGCATCTTGATGCTTCGGATTTGGATTCGTTCACCTTTGCGGAAGAGAACGGCACGAATTTTGTGGTCGAGTGGTTTTCGCAAGTGCCGGGTAATTATGTTCGGCATGACGGGCATCTGACGGAAGGTCAGCGCGCCTTGCCTTGGGTGAGGACGAATGTGCTGAATGGGTTGCCGGTGGTCGACTTCGGGAACATGATCAAGACGAATAAAACAGAGCGGTCGCTGGCGCCGTATCTGATCTGGAATACGCGATCCACGGCGGTCAAGGCCGCGTTCGCTGTGCTCCGTACCCAGAATTTCATTTTCACCGATACGGATAAGGGACACTACCACCATTCTGTGCTGTCATCCGGAGGGATGTTCCGTTGGGATCAGACTATGCTGACTTCCCGGGGGGAAACTGCCGCGTCCTTTAAAAACGGGGAATATGTGATCTCGCTGAACGGCGTTCCGGTGACCGACCCCTTTTCGCAGAAGTTGAGCGCCACGGAATTCGATGTGGTCGCCATGGTGGTGAAAGAGGGGGTCACATCCGTGGGGACGATCGCTCAGGACCGTTCGTACCGTTTCGGTGGCCAGCAGGTGGCGGAGGAGATCTTTTATGACCGTATCCTGACGGATGCGGAGATCGAGGCGACCGTCGCCTATCTGCGGCAAAAATGGCAGGGGATGGAAGCGGATGCAGGGATGGCGGTGGCCGGACCCGGCGCCCTGCGCGTGCATGTCTCGGACAGTAACCGGTCGCGTCTGACCGTGGAGACGGGCGCAGCCTTTGCTGTGGAGACGCTGAGCGGTTCGGGAATCCGCGAGGTCGGCGGCAACGGCACGTTGCAGGTCGAGCGCGGCGGTTCGCGGCCTTCCCGTCCGCTGGCACTGCAGGGCGGCACGCTGGCGTTGGTCAACCAGGGACGCGCAATCAACACCACACTGGAAACAGCGATGGACATTCCCGGTCTCTATTTCCAACTGGATGCGAGCGACCTCTCCTCAATGACTCTGGACGGCGACCGGGTTTTGGAGTGGCGCGGAAACAGCAACGTCACCAACGGTTTGCTGGCCTATGCCATCAACACCGCCGACAATCCCGCGCCGCGATGGGTGCCGGGGCGACTGAACGGGCTGCCGGTGGTTGATTTCGGTGCGTGGGGTGCAGGCGCACTGCTTCACTGGAATCATACGAACACCGCGATCCAGACGCTGTTCATGGTGTTCGACCATATTCATCCGGAAAGTTTTTGGCTGTCCGACATCAATGACGGCAACTACGCGAACTTCCACCGCGGTGTGAACGGACTCATTTTCAATACGTCTTATGTGACGGCCGGGTTGCAAACCGGTCAGGTTTACCTGAACGGGAACCGGATCGATCAGATGGCCACGTTCGTGCCGGAAGAGGAGCCGTTCCTGATTTCCTTCGTGAGTACCGACGGTTCTGCCGCGCGGGCCGCCTGCATGGCGACGGATCGGTATCCGCGGCCGGGCCTGCTGCAATACCGCAGCGGCGGACAACGGATCGCCGAAGTGCTGGTCTTTAACCGGCACTTAAACGCTGCCGAACGCGAGCAGATCGAGGGGTATCTGATGCGCAAGTGGCTGCCGAACATACCCGCCCGTTTTGCCGCGTCCGACGGTTCGCAAACCTTTGACGGGGTGGTCACCTCCGCGGCTGACCCGGTGGCCGTGAAGGTGGACACAGGCCAACAGGCGGTGCTGGGCGCCTTGGACGGGAACGGACCGGTCGAGAAAACCGGTGCGGGCACACTGGTGGTGGGACAGGTCGCGGGGTTGACGGCGCCGTTGAGCGTGAAAGAGGGGCGGCTGGCTTTTGACACGCGCGTTCTGCCTGATCCGTATGTTTTGCCCGGCGGTATCGCGTACCATGTTGATGCCTCGGATGCGGCATCGGTTCTGCTGGATGCGGACGGGGTATCGGTCACCAACATTCTGGACGCGTCAGGCGGCAGCCTCTCCGCCCAGCCGTCGGATCCGGGAATTCCGCCGCAATTGCTGCCGGATGCGTTGAACGGGCTGCCCGTGATCTCCTTCCGGGGCGCGGAAAGCGGCTGCGCGGCTTTGTGGAGTGCGAAAGTGAGCGGCATCCGGACCGTGTTTTGGGTGTGCGGGTCGCAGGATGGCGGGGGGATGCCGCTCGGGACGGCTTCGACTGCGGAAGGCAGCGACTTCAAACGGACTCCCATTCTCTCCGCGCATTCGCCGATTTGGGCTCCTGAATCGTTGGCGCAGCACGGTGTGACGCGAATCCACGGCGCGGTTGTGAACGGACGTACGACCGGATTCAACGGCGGATATCAGTTGATGAGTTTGGTGACGGATCGCGGGTGCAGCGCTTCCGCCTTTGCCACGCATAAAAACGTGGAGCTTTTCGGAGGACAGCGGCTGGCAGAGGTGATTATTTATCAACGCCTGCTTTCTGACGTGGAGCGCCGCGACGTCGAAGCGTATCTGGCTCGAAAATGGTTTGGTGCGCCGACCTCGGGTTACGCCGGGGGCAGGGTGGACATGAACGATCTGAACATGGAGGGCGGGACGGTCGACCTGCCCGTCGGGGCGGCAGTATCGATCCGGCGGTTCACGGGTACGGCCGATCTTCTGAAGAACGACGACAGCGTTCTTTCGATCGCCGATCTCAGTGCGCTTTCCGGGTCGGTTGTGGTTTCCAACGGAACGTTTGTCCTGGCCGGCAAACCGGTGCAGACCGAACTTCCGGTGGACGGGATGCTGATGCACATGGACGCGAGTGTGACCGGCAGTTTCGAAGTCGTTTCGGAAAACGGGACGAATTTCGTCACCCGCTGGAACAGTCTGGTCGGGTCTGCGTACGCGGCGCATGACAACATTTCGAAACGGCCTTGGCTGCTTGAAAACGAGCTGGGCGGTTCGCCGGTGGTGAACTTCGGCCCCTTCAAACGTCAGGGATGGGGGGACACCGCGGCAGACGGCGCGTATCTGATTTGGGATCAGCCGCGGCTAAACATCCGCAGCGGGTTCATGGTTCTCGGATCCCAGGACGGCGGGAACTTTCTGGTCGGATGGAACGGCTCGGGCGGCGTCGCGGATTTCCACCGCGGGTACGGATCCGGTGGGTATGTGGACGCCAGCGGTTCGATTATCGCCACGGGTCGTACGGAGCCCCCGCTGTGGATCAAATCCGCCAACGCCTATTGGAGCGTCGACGGGGTTCGTGTGAATCCGGGCACGACCTCGCTCTCCGGAGGGTATCAGGCCATCTGTTTCATGAGTGATCCGGAACACGCGCCCACCAACATGTTGCGCGGCAGTGGCTTCGCGATCGACCGGACCTTCCGCTGGGGCGGACAGCGGCTTGCCGAATTCGCGATCTATGACCGCTTGCTGACAGAGGAGGAGCGGTTGGCGGTCGAGGTTTACCTGCGTAACAAGTGGTTCGGTGTGCTGCCGACCGGTTATTATCAGAACGGAAACGTCTCGAACCTGTCGGTCTTTGCCGGTGGCGTGGTGGATGTTAATGGACAGGCGCGTTCGGTGACGCACCTTGGAGGCAATGGGACCCTCAGCAACGGAACGCTGGTTGTGACCGGTTCTCTGGCGCCGGGAGCGGCGGAGGGTCAGGTGGGGACCCTCACGGCGGACAGTCTGACGTTGGGCGATGGCGTGGTGATGCGTGTGGACCTTGCGGGCGGCACATGCGACCGGGTCTTCCTGAACGGCATGCTGACCTTTGGCGGAGCCGGCACAATTGTCCTGTCGCACACGGGCACGCCCACCGAGGGTGTGGTCGGCGACTACATGCTTTTCTCCGCCTCTGCAATCAAAACGCCTGAATTCGCGGAACAGTGGGTTGTCGAAGGGCTGCCGCCGGGAACCGGCGGGAAGGTATGCGTATCCGGCACCAATGTGATCTTGTCGGTCTTTGCGCAGGGCACGCTTCTCCTGATGCGGTGAACGTCGCCCGCAGCAACGCCGCTTTGCGCACAGCGGAGGAGATGTCGGTCGGGCCGGTCCGGACGGGCCGGCCCGACACCTGAAGGCTTGGGTAAAGTAAACCTGATGCCACGGAACGTGAAGGAGGGGGGATGAAGGCCTGGGCTCAAGGATATGTGCTGGAACTGACAGGATTTCCCGCTGCGCGGGCGCATGTATCCAGAATTTTCAGGATTGAACCCAAAAGGAGCAGTTGAACGGGTAGAATTCTAGCAAAGCCCCGTAAACATTGGCTTTTGTCGCGGTCCCCGCCGCACCGTATTGAGATGCGGGCGGAGCCCGTAATCTCAAAGGCGGTGAGGCGGTAAGGCTGTGAGACTGTGAGGCTGTATCGATCCCGATCCCGATAGCGACCCCGACCCCGATTTGGATGAAACCCAGAAACCAGAAACCCTGAAACCAGAAACCTTGAAACCCTGAAACCTGAAACCCTGAAACCCTGAAACTCAGAAACCCAAGAAAGTGTTCTGCGGTTAAATGATCGATCCCGATCCCGATAGCGATCCCGACCCCGATTTGGATGAAACCCTGAAACACTGAAACCAGAAACCTTGAAACCCTGAAACCAGAAACCTGTGCTCTTTTTAGGATTATAGGTTTACGGTTCTCAGAACAGCGAGGCCGGCAGCAGGCAGGAGGCGAAGACATGCCCCTCGTAGAGCGATGTGCTGACGAGATTCCTGCGGCCTTTCAACTGTTTGAACGGTTCCAGCCATTGTCCGAGGAGTTCGATTTCGATCTGGCCGGTGACGGGGTCGATGGCGCGGATCAGCAGATCCCGCGGGCTGTAGCGGATGCCGGTTCCGAGCGCTTTCGAGAGGGCCTCTTTCGCGCACCAAAAGCGCAGGATGGCAGTTGGGGCCTCGCCGGTCTGTGCGGCCCGTTCCAACTCCTCGTTGGTGAACACGCCTTTGGTGAAATCCTCGCTCAGGTCCCGTCCGATGGCTTCAATGTCGATACCTAGCCGCGCGTTGGCAGCTACGGCCGCAACAATAAGCTTAGAGGTATGGGCGATGGAGAGGTCGAGGGTTACGGCCGTATGCTCGCGCCAGGGGCCGAGCAGGTGCGGCTTGCCGGAGTCGTCGGGCCAAATCGGGATGTCCGCCGCGGTCCAGCGCGCCTGATGAAATTGCCGCAGGAAGCGGCGCGCCGACTCTTTTGCGGCGGCGCGCCCGAAGAGCCATTCGACCCGCCTGCTGGTGGCGCCTTGCATTTCCAGCCACTCTTCACGTTCCGTGGGGGACAACAGCACAAAGGCCAGGGTTTTGAGCCAGAGCTCCTGATTGTGTTCGAACAGGCTGAAGGGGATATCGGTCGCGACCGCACCGGCGACCGGTGTGGTCGGATTGCCCAGCAGTTCCAACGGCAGCGGTTGCGTGAGGAACTTTTCCGAGGGGTGCAGGATGAACTGCTGGTACTCGGGCGGGACCCGCTCGCACAACTCCTCCCAGCCGCGGAAGTGGATGAGCAGGTTGCCGTTGCCGTCGGAGATCTGGATGTCCGCCACATGCGAGCGCGGGGTGACCGAGACCAGCCGCAGATACCCGCGCAGGCGCGCGCCCTCCGTGAAGCCGGGGGCATAGAAGAGGATGCGGCGAGCGCGGAACGGCAGCGAGATCGCGCCGGCGAACCTTTCATGCGAACGCCAGAGTGAGAAACTCGAGACGATCCCGTCCAGCAACATGGGCCAGATCGAAAAGAGCGGGATGCGGGTGACACGCACCGCCTGACTGCGTTCCGGCACTTCGATCTCGAAATCAATGCCCTCCTCGCTCCAGAGGTCGACGTGGCGGACAATGCGCAAACAGTCGCCGTGGAAAAGACGGTCGGGATAGATGTCGTGCCCCGACCAGTTCACCGGACGCGCCCGGGTGAGGGGCGGGGGGTGGATGGGCGGCATGACCGCAGGTGCGGCAGTCAACAGCACGGTGGCCTCAATGATCGGCCAGGTGAAGGCGCTGTTGGGCGCGCCATCGCGGAGCTGGACACGGACCGCGGAGAACTGCGGGTCGGGCCAGGCGATCCGCTCGGCGCGGAGAATGATCCGGACGGCACCGCGCTCAAAGCCGACCCAGCGCGTCGCGCGTAAATTGTCGATCTGTGCGACGCGCCGACGCGGCACGAGTTTGCGCGCGGTCTCGGTCATCATTTCCAGGCCCGAGATCATGGACAACAGGGTGAGCCCCTTCAGTTCCGGATTCGCGTAGGAGAGTTGCGAGGTGCCGATCGCATAGTCCCTCAGGAACGGATAGTCTTCGAGGGTTAGGACCTTCGCTAATTCGAGGATGCCCGCCTGTTCTTCGAGAATCTCCGCATTGGTCAGCATCGGGAAGTCGGCGCCGAAATCGAGATGGCGTCCGGTTTCGCGGGGGGCGCGGGATTTACGCGTGGTGCCGGCCGGAGGGGCGGCTGCGGTGAGGAGGTCGCCGCGTGGGGCGAAAACGGTCAGGCGCGGCAATTGCGAGGAGAGGCGCATCGTGTGCTCTGTGGTGACGGCGAGGGCGAGCGGCCTATCGAAATCCAGCCGGTGCTGCCGACGGTGGCGGTGAAGCACGGTGAGGTCGAGCTGAACCCCTTGGGCGGCGAGTTGCCCGAGGGCATGGTGAAGCTGGACCAGCCCCGAACGGTGGATGCGGTTGATGGCGACAGCCTGATGGGGCAGGTTTTTCAGTGTTTCGTCGACAGCGGTGGTCATGTTTCCGCGCGCGCCGAGTTCGATGAACAGGCGGAAGCCGTCCTGATACATCTGCCGGATCGTGTCGTCAAACAGAATCGGGGAGGTCCATTGATCGGCGGTGAGTTTCAGGATGCTCCGCGGTTGGGCGGGCAGACGCTCAGCGGTGGCGCATGAATAAACCGGGATGCGCGGCGTGTGCCGCACCCAATGCGAAAGGAACTGCTCGATGGGCGGGAGGACTTTCGAACACCACGGCGTGTTGAACGGCCGGTTCATCGGAACGGGCATGGTCTTCGCGCCAGATGCTTGCAGGGAAGCGGTGACCTCTTTGAGGATTTCGGGCGAGAGGGCCACGGTCAACTGGCGCGGACTGTGGAAACAGGTCAGTGCCATTCGGCCGGGATGTGCTGCGATCAGTTCGTCAATCCGTTCGCGCGAGGCGTCCAGCACGGAGAGCATGATGCAGGTGGGCAGGTCTTCGCGCTCCGCCAGCCGGTTCAACATCTGATAGCCTTCCCGAAGGAAGACGATACGCTTGTTGCGGGAGAGGTTGCCGTAGACGCCGGCCACATCCAGAGCCGCGAAATCGCCGCCGCTGAACCCTGTCAATCCGTCGGGCGTGACCCCCATGCTGTCGATGAGACGGTAAAAAGCGGTATTCGCGGCGTGCGCGGCGATAAAGGACTCCGAGAATCCGTCGGTTTGGAAGACGCCGGTGTCGTTCCGGTAACAGGCCGAGGGCGGGAACAGGTAATCGGCCGGGGTGATGCATTCGGGGTCCTGGGTTTGCAGGGCTTCCTGCAACTCGTCGAAGGCGCCTCGGCAGGCGTCGAAGGCGAGGCACAGATCGCGCAGCATATCCGGATAGAACGAGACCGCGCCGGGAAAGAGGAAGGCGATCCGGCCGCTGGGGCGCAGGCGCTCACGGAAGAAATAGGTGCCGCTCTTGTCGCGGATCCGATTGGCGCGAGCCTCCAGTTTCCGCAGGGCCAGCGACAGGCGGTCGCGCAGGTCGGGCACGGCGGAGGCGACCACCGCAAGAATGGAGGGCATGTGGCGGGCGGAAACGGCGCAAGTGTAGGCGACATCCTGCAGCGGCACGTCCGGCGCGTGCTCCAGAAAACCGAGCACACGCCGGACGGTCAGCGCGAGATCATCGTCGTTGGACGCACCGATCAGGATCAGTTCGCTGTCGAAAGCGTCATACAGATGAGGGGCACTGCTCATGGGTCCTCCGGGTATTCTTCGAGGATTGCGGCCGCGCATGTGCCGGTGAAGTCGATCGCCGAGACGCAGGCACGACGCGGGTTCTTGCGGTTGCCCCGCAGCCACGGACGCGCATCGGAGAGCAGATAGAGGGGGGATTTGGCGGAAGCGAGGGAAAGGTGGGGTTTGTCTACGGATACGGTCGGCACCAGAGTGCGGTGCGCGATGGCCAAGGCGGCCTTGAGGATGCCCGCCGCGCCCGCGGACCACAGGGTGTGACCGATATTGCCTTTGACGGACCCCACACCGGTCAGGGCCTGGCCGCGCCGCCGATCACCGTAGAGGTCATGCAACACCTTGAGTTCGGTCTGGTCCGAGTGCGGGATTGCGGATCCGTGGGCTTCGATCAGTTGAACCGATTCCGGAGTGATGTCCGCCGCATGCAGGGCACGGCTGATGGCGCGTGTAAGCCGTTCCGGCGTGGGGACGCGATGATGCTGATCCATGGCGGCAGCCGCGATGCCGATGGAGCGGATGATGGCGTAGATGCGGTCATTCTGGCGCAGGGCGTCCTTGAGGCGTTTGAGGACAAACATCGCGCCGCCCTCGCCGGGCAGGGTGCCGTCGGCTTCGCGGCTGAACGGCTGGAGTGTTTTGCCGCGGGAGAACGGGATCGCGCCCGCGAACCCCTGCAGGGCGGCGTCGCTGAACGGCGGCTGCACCGCACCCGCAAGCGCGATGTCCGAACGGCGCGTGATCAGGTCATCCATGGCGCCCTGCAGGGTCTGGTGACCCGAAACAGCGCCTGCATCCACCAGAAAGGCAGGCCCGGCGAATCCGAGATAATGGGCGGTCCAGGAGGCGATGACACAACCGAGGGCCGAGAGAAAGGCGTACGGGTTGGGTTCGGGCAGCGAGGCGGTTAGCTGTTTGCGTACTTCCTCAATCTGCTCCGCGCCGACGCCCGGGAAGAAATTCTGCACGATCCCGAGAGTCTGGTCGATGAAGAAGGTGTGCTGCAGCCAGTTGACGGAGGCGGCATTGAAGGGCGGGGCGTACCCGAGGTGCAGCGAGACCCGGTCCGTTGGCAAGCTGTTGAGGGTGCTGCCGCTGTCGCGCAGGGCGTCGATCGCGAGTTGAACGGTGAAAAACACGTCCTGGTTTTCGCCCGCGTTCATTTTACGGGGGAAATACTGGTCTGCGGGCGTACAGGCGTACAGGTCACCCAACTGGCCGCAGAGTGTGGGGTAGGGGCGGTCGAACAGAGTGCGACGGGGCGGCGCGGGTTCGGTGGGGGATGGGACGGGAAGCGGGGTCAGCAACGACTGGCGCTGGAGCAGGTTGCGCCAGAACGCGGCAAGTGACGGCGATTCGGCGAACCGGCACGCCATGCCGGTGATGACGATATCTTCGCGTGATGTGCGGGAAGGGGGCATAGAAAAAGGGTGGGGCGGGTTAGGTCGATCCGGGTTTCCGGGGCGCGTAACAGTGTTCGTGTGCCGGATAAACTCCGTCACGGACTTCCTCGGCGTAGGTGCGGAAAGCCTGCGTCATGGTCTCCGCCAAAGCGGCATAGGCCTTGACGAAACGGGGCGGCCGGCCTTCGGAAAGGCCGAGCAGATCGTGCATTACCAGCATCTGGCCGTCACAGACCGGCCCCGCCCCGACCCCGATGATCGGGACGGGAACGGCTGCGGTGATGGTGGCGGCGATATCGGGCGGGGTGCACTCGAGCACGATGGCGAAGGCGCCCGCCTCCGCCAACGCCCGGGCGTCCGCGATCAACCGTTCGCCCGCCTCACGCGATTTGCCCTGAACTTTGTAGCCGCCGAGTTGGTTGACCGACTGCGGCGTGAGGCCGATGTGCCCGAGCACGGGGATCCCGTTCTGCGTCAGCGCGCTAACCAGCCCGGCACGGAACGCGCCGCCTTCGAGTTTGACGGCATCTGCACCAGCCTCCTGCAGAAAACGGCCGGCATTGCGGATCGCCTCGGCCTCGCAGACCTGATAAGAGAGGAAAGGCATGTCCGCCACCACCATCGCGTTGCGCGCGGCCCGCGCCACGGCAGCGGTGTGGTGGAGCATCTGTTCCAGCGTGACGGGCAGGGTGGACTCGTAACCGAGAACCGTCATGCCGAGCGAGTCGCCGACCAGCAACAGGGGAAGGCCGGCGGCATCGGCAAGGCGCGCGCTGGCGTAGTCGTAGGCCGTGACACAGGCCAGCCGGGTCACCCCCTTGGCAGCAGTGACGGAAGCCGCATTCCATGTTTTCATGAGACGTATTTTACCATAACAGGCGGACAGGGCAATATCCGTGTTAGGGTTCTGACCAAACGGGCGTGATCCTGTTTTCCTGACCGATAACGTGAACGGTGCGCGTTCTTTCCGCTCGCTCGTCGTACATGTTCACAGCGTGGCGGTGCCCGTACACCTGCACGAAAACGAGGACGCGAACGGGACGTCGATCCCGATAGCGATCCCGACCTCGATTTGGATGAAACCCTGAAACTTCATGAAAATCAGGAATTCCCCCTAGCGTTCAGAAAAACCCGAGCGATGCCCAAAAAATCTGCGTAATCTGCGTAAATCTGCGGATAAAAACCCGAGCAGTGCCATCCCGTGTGTTCGTGGTTAAATGATCGATCCCGATCCCGATAGCGACCCCGACCCCGATTTGGATGAAACCCAGAAACCAGAAACCTTGAAACCTTGAAAAGCGACCTGCGGTGTCGGAAACGCGGGCGTCCCTGTCGATCGTCGCGGGTCGAATGTCGCGGGTCGCGGGTCGACGTTCCCGATAGCGATAGCGATACCGATACCGACCCCGACCCCGATTTGGAATGGAACCATGAAACCCAGAAACCCAGAAACCAGAAACCCAAGAAAGTGTCCCGTGGTTAAACAATCGATCCCGATCCCGATCCCGATCCCGACCCCGATTTGGATGAAACCTTGAAACCTTGAAACCCTGAAACCTTGAAACCAAAGAGAGTTGAAGGTTCAACTGCTCTTTTTAGGTTAAATGCGTCCCCTTCCC
>Ga0116159_1002983_pt1 | contig 15605 bp, 9 predicted proteins | sample AD_JPNAS1_MetaG_FD_89878 | JGI IMG/M metagenome (GOLD analysis project Ga0116159, IMG submission 89878) | Active sludge microbial communities of municipal wastewater-treating anaerobic digesters from Japan - AD_JPNAS1_MetaG | ecosystem: Engineered > Bioreactor > Anaerobic > Digestate | place...
CCAATACCTCTTTGTTTCATTCTAAACCTCCGTAAAAGGGATAGCTATCCCTGTGTGTGTTGACATTCCAATCTCCGAAAACCATGAAGTGCCGTTCTCCGGTTCATAAAAAAAAGTGACTGTTTTATTTTCTTGATTTTTATAATAGAAATGCGTTTTTAGGATTAAAGATATAAATCTTTATTTATCTATATATCAAATATCTCTAATCTCTCTTTGTTACAAAATAACACTAGTTGTAAGATGTGTCAATATCAAGGTGAAATATTTTACATAAAAGTATTGTAATTAAGTCACAAAAAAAAGCTGATACAGTCGAAGCTGTATCAGCCTGATAATTCATAATTTGTCCTTAAGGACATTGTATAGTTTTTAGTCGTAACTTACCTGACTTTCATGCTTGTCAAAAAAGTCGATTCGGGGCTCAAGAAATTTAAAAGTATGAGTTTCCGGATTTTTCATGAAGAAGGAAAGCGGTTCAAAAATATGATCCCAGCTCCAGAAATTTTCTTCTACATTCAGGTACTCCCGAATTTTTTCTGTTCCCGCAGGAGCTATAGGGTGGAGGAGGGCTGTGCAGGTTCGAAGGTAGTGATACGAATTTATGAGCACCGGTTTTACGGCATTTTCATCGCCTACATCGCAGGTCTTCATGGCTCCAGCCCAATACTTGCTTGCATTGCGGATGAGGGTGTCGAGGAGCATCATTACGGTGTGAAATTCGTGGCGGTGCATGAGTTTTTCGTATTCGATAATTGCATTATTGCATTCTTCTAGAACAGCAATATCAATTGAACCGGAGGGGAGTCTTCCTTCAAAATACTTCTGACTAGTGTAAAAGCAGGAACGGGCGAGGCGGTTCATAACATTACTTAAAAGCATTCCTTCTTTAAGAACAGGGTCCGACTCTTTAGGGTTTGCTTCCGGGTTAAAAGGCTTGGGACTGAAGTTGATAGAGCGGAGGCTTAAGCCGAGTGCAAAAAAGTGAGCGCGCAGCTGATCGGGCGTGTAGTGGTTTAAGAGGTCGGATGCCATGATCGGGGGAATATCGCTCGAAGAGGAAGCCTTCTTTTTAAACTGCAAAAGATGTTTGTTTGCGACAAGTTCTGTCGGCTGTAGAAAGCCGTCGGGCGGAAAGGCTTCGGGATCGGAGCTTTGCAGAGCCATGAAAATAGCTTCCTGTGCAAGACTGTAAAAGTAAATATTATCTTCGCCGATGAACTGATACACCTTCGCATCTTTTGAGCACCAGTATTTTTTCCATTCATCAGCATTTTTTCCGAGCTTTTCAAGATAGGCTTTGGTAAATGAAATAGGCGCCCATAGTGATTCGGGCCATACCCAGAACGTTAAGCCTTCAACTCCTTCAATTGCAGGAGCCTTTATGCTCCAGTCAACGTTTCCTGTAAGTCTGAACGGTGTTAAGGTTTTGCCGGCGCGGAAGCGGATTTCCTTTTGAGTAAGGATTGCGCAGGCTGTATCGCGCTCCTGGAGGGTTTTGAACTCCAGGGGAATAGCCTTGCTCGGATCCTCGCGGAGTACGTGAGGAGGCAGAGACGGGCGGATTTCATTGAGCTGTTCTTCGAATTCCTGTTTTACATAGATAACCGGGAGAGCCAAAAACTCCTTAATGGTAGATGTGATAAAGGGACGCACAGCGGGATTTTGCTCAAGTTCTGTTATCCAGATATCAAACTGTTTTCTGAATGAGGGCAGATCGATATACCAGTTTGTTACATCCCGCATTTCCGGGGCTTCACCTGTTAGAACGCTTTTTGGAGCAATGAGATCCTTGGGTTCATAGGGATGACCAAGTTCGCATTCATCGGCATAGGCCTTTTCGCTCTTGCATCCTGGAATCGGGCAGCGGCCTATTACCTGCCGTCCGTTAAGAAAGACGCCGAGTTTTGTGTCATAAAACTGAGGCGTGCTCATCTTTTTTAACCAGCCGTTTTTGTAAAGTCCTTCCAGAACCTGTGCGCTCAATTCTTTGTGAATCTCGCCTGCACGGTCAAGGCCGGAAGCTGCAAAAAGATTATTTGAAATAAAGTAGCTTTCAAGTTCAGCTTTTTGAGCATTATGATTTTGGCGCACGAAGTCTTCGATTGAACCTGTAAATTTTCCTTCTTTCACCGCTCTTTTGTGATACTCGACAATTGGCGAACCGTAACAGTCTGTTCCTGAGACAAACACAACGTTTTCGCTTCCGATGCGGTCGCGGAGAAAACGGGTAAAAATATCGGCTGGAACGAAAACGCCTCCGATGTGGCCTAGATGCAGTTTTTTATTGCCGTAGGGCATACCGCCTGTTACCACTGCCTTTTTAGGGAAAACGGGGCGTCCGCTTTGTATGTTTGACATAGTTACTCCAATGTATTCTATATAATTTGTTTTCTTTAGTATGAATAGCGCTTATTTTATCGTAAAACAGGAAGCATTACAAGAAGATAATAATCCGCAGATGGCGCAGATTTTACAGATGTTAGGGTGAAACATGGAAGCAAGAGAAAAAGAGGAACCACGGAGTTAACGGACGCCTTCGGCGGACACGGAGTACACGGCATTAGGGTAAAGCAGGGATGCAAAGGAAGATATTATCAAAATTTCAAAAAAAGTCATCTGTGTGTGGTTAAAGTTTTCTAAAACTTTAACCACCTGTGGTTCTCCTATTCTTCATTACACTTAATCACCGTGAAACAGGATTGGAAATATCAATAAGCTCATAGAATGTTTTAATATGCTAATTATTTTTCCCTTCCTTTTTTACGGCAGGCATCGTGAATTAGGAAAATAGGAACTACTGATGCACACAGATTATGGGGCAGAGCAGGGGAGCCGGGAGAAGAAAAGGAACCGCCTGTCTGCCGAACAGGCAGGCGAATAAACGCGAATAAGCGCTAAGAAGATAATAATCCGCAGATAACGCAGATGTTAGGGTGAAACATGGAAGCAAGATTAAAAGAGGAACCACGGAAAGAACGGGCGCTACGCGCGACACGGATGAGGCTTACGCAGGCGTAACGCCCATACTAATCTATGTACCCGATAGTTTTCGAAGGAAACATGCAGTTAAAAATAAAAAAAAAGCAAAACGAATTTCTAATTTCTGTGTGTTCTGGGTTGCACGGAGTGCCTGTGTGTTCTGTGGTTTTTTCTTGTCTTTCTTATCAATGTAATCTACGGATTTAGGATTACTCTTTCCGCGGAATTTAAAAATCATGTTATACTAAATCTGAGGAAAATCTATGCAGATCCTAATTATTGATGAACAGTATAACGAAAAAAAAGACAGCTGCAGAATGCGGCGTGCGGTGAGGGCGGTTGTTTATCAGCATGATGTAATACTGATGATTTATTCAAATAAAAACGGCGACTATAAATTCCCCGGCGGCGGAATTGAAAAAGGTGAAAATGAGGAAGAGGCTCTGAGAAGGGAAGTGAAAGAAGAGACCGGGTATGATATTAGTGTTATCGGGGAAAAAATAATTTGCGCCTGTGAATATAGAAAGTATGATGATGACGAGTTTGTTATGGAATCAAATTACTACGTATGCAGTATTAATGACGGGCAGGGACATCAGAATTTGGATGACTATGAAAAGGATCTGGGCTTTGTTCCGGTGATTGTATCAGCTGAGGAAGCTTGCAGGGCAAATATCAGTTTACTGGGAACCGGGAATGAGCCGGCATGGACAAAGAGAGAGGTTCTTGTATTGGAAAAGCTGATCGAAGCGAATCCGCAGATGACGCAGATTGCTCAGATAGTAGGGAAGTGCATAAAACATACTTGTTTGCCCGAAACTTTAATAAATTAAACATAAACATTCTTGCACGCACGAAACATCTGTGATACAATAACGTTAGATGATCTGTGTGGAGTAATGATGAGTATTGCGCGTTCTGATTATATAGAAAAAATTCTCCCCTATATGAATAAGCCCGTCATAAAAGTATTAACCGGAATGAGACGGGTTGGGAAGAGTACAATTTTAAAAATGCTTATTGATACACTTCTCCAGCAGGGTGTGACTGATAAAAGGATAGTATATATCAATATGGAATCTATACGCTGGGATTTTATTAAGGATTATAAAGACCTTCATGCCTATGTGTCAGATTATTTTAAGGATGTTTCAGCTGAAAGTAAGTATGTGTTTATTGACGAAGTGCAGGAAATAAGGGAATGGGAGAGGGCGGTGAATAGTATGCTCTCAGAATCATATGCTGATATTATTCTTACCGGTTCGAATGCTCATCTTTTAGGTTCTGATTTAGCAACATTTTTATCCGGCCGGTACATTGAATTTCCTATTTATCCCCTGACTTTTAAGGAATTCCTTAATTTTAGAGCAGGTAAGGATCAATCGCAACGGGAAGCCTTTAAGCTGTTCTTACGGTATGGAGGGCTGCCGGGTATTCATAATTTTGACTTAACAGATGACTATGCTTTTCAATATCTGCAGTCTGTGTACAATACCCTTGTCCTCAAAGATGTTGTTTCAAGGCATGTCATAAAAGATCCGGCTCAGCTAGACTTGATTATCCGGTTTATATTCGATAATTGCGGAAATATTACAACATCAAAAAGAATATCAGACTATTTAAAAAATCAAAAAATATCCGTGTCGGTCGATAAGGTAATAAATTATCTTAAATATCTGGAAAGTGCTTTTTTAATAAAAAAAACTATGCGTTACGATCTTAAGGGATTGCGGCATCTGGAATTATACGAGAAATATTATACCGGCGATATTGGACTGCGTCATGGATTTATCGGGTATAGAGACAATGATGTATCCGGCATAATTGAAAATATTGTGTATCTTGAACTCTTACAAAGAGGTTACTCTGTTCAGATTGGAAAGTTTGATGACCTTGAAATAGATTTTATTGCTCAAAGAAACAACGAGAAGATGTTCGTCCAGGTTGCCTATTCTTTATCAGATGAGAAAACGATCAACAGGGAATTTTATCCGCTCGAAATGATCAAAGATAATTATCCGAAGATTGTTCTTACCATGGATGAGTTTCAAAGTATTGACAGAGGCGGTATTAAAAGCAAATACCTTCTGGATTTTCTAGTTGAGAGTTAGGAGTATCCGCAGATGACGCGGATGACACAGATGATGCAGATAAAGAATTTTAAACCACAGATGCACACAGATTATGGGGCAGAGCAAGGGAGGTGGGGATAGGAGAGGAACCACGGAGTTAACAGACGCCTTCGGCGGACACGGAGCACGCAGTAAAAATACTCTAAAAATAAGAAAGCAAAACGTATCCTTGCGCTACCCTAAACTCTGTGTGTACCGTGTCGTGCAAAGCTCGCAAGAGCTTAGAGCACCCGTGTGATCCGTGTTTTTCTTATCTGTTTTATCTGCGCCATCTGCGCTATCTGCGGATTAGTTTATCTTTCCTCTTTTTTTCATTTTTTATTCGTGTTATAGTTACGTATGGCAAAACGGGTAACTTACGGAAACACTGTCTGGGGTAAACTTTTTTTAGATATTCTTTCAACATACGACGATCCTGGAAGACTGCAGCGGGGCAGAACCTATGCAAACACCGGCAAGGTTAAAGAGCTGAAGATTGACGGGCTTAAGGTTACGGCAAAGGTAAAGGGCAGCTATTATCCCTGGTATAAGGTAACTCTTGAGTTTCCAGGTGTTGCTTCTGCTGATATAGAAAAAATTCAAAAAATCATAGCCGATAATCCGCTCATTGCCGCGCAGCTCGAACAGAACGAGTACAGCAGCGAGTTTGCACAGCTTTTAAAAGAAAAAAAAATTACGCTCATTCCATCCCGCTGGAGTAAGATTTCAAGGACTTGTAATTGCCCGGACTCAGGCGATCCGTGCAAACACATGGCGGCCGTTTTGTATCTTCTAGCGCAGGAAATCGATTCGCAGCCGAAGATGCTTTTTAGTATTGCAGGCATGCGCACCCTATTGGAAATGAAAGAAAGCTCCCCTGATACTTCTTCCCCGGCGCTTTCTAATGCTGTGAAGACGGGTAAAAAAAGAACTGCAAAAAAAACTGATACCTCTTTGTCTGAACCTTCATCACATGATGCGTCTTCTATTGAGAAAACTGATAAACTTACAGCTCTGCCGTCCATCCCGATCGATTCATTTTTAAACCGCATTCAGGCATTTTTACCGGAGAACAGCAGCCTTGTGCCGGCTGAATTTAAATACGAAATCCTGAGGTTTTATCACCTTCTTGTTAATGATGCCTATACCTTACAGGAAAAATCTTCACTGTATGAAGAAGATGAGTACAAGTTTCAGTTGGCTTCATTCGAACCAAAAATAAGGTCCGGGGCAGTTGATGTAAAATATGGAAACGAAAAAAAACACACAATGACTCTAATACAGCTCATGCCTTTTTTTATTGAAAGACTAGGGTCAGCAGATGCCGCTAAAAAGGGCAGTGATTCTTATCTTTTTTTTACTGCCTTTTTCGCTCTTATACTCAAGTGCTTTACAAAGGGCGCCTTGCTTCCTGTTGTACGAACTGGAGAAAGTCTTTTTGTGGAATGGACGCTGCCGTCAAACGTTATAGAAATTGAAGCTGATAAAAAATTACTTCTGGAAAAAATTCCCTCTTCCTGGAGCGATGCACAGAAAAATAAAGATGCGTTTTTACAAAACCTGCTGTCCTTATTTTGTACTTCCTTTGTTCATTCTCAAAACTTTACCGTGCAAATAAAGCACATTCCTCAATATCCTGAAGCCGCTGTTCTTGCAAAAGTATTTTTTTCACCTCAGACCTTTGACTGCACCAAACCGGGAAAGAGGGCAATTCCGCATGCGCTGTCGCAATGGCTTAAACCGCTTGATTATTCTGTTAATCCCGCTTTTCGTTTTCAAATTAAAATCCTTGATGAAGCAGAATCAGAAGAGGAGGATTCTTTTATACTTGAAGCGGGCGTAAAAAAACAGGGAGACTCAGAGTTTATCCCTCTTAATGCACTAGCAAAAAACAGCTCCATGCGGGAAGCTCTGTCCCTGCCGGTCGTGTTAAGCTCTTTTTTACCCGAGCTTAAATCTCTTGTTTCAAAACCGCAAACACCGGTTGACAGCCGCCGTCTTCTCTTTTTTTTGCAGGATGCTTCTTCGTTTTTAGAGACGCTTAACATACAGATAGTAATTCCAAAGGCTTTGCAGAAAATCTTAAAACCGCGTATAGAAAAATCGGTTTCCGAAACAAAAGAGGAAGAAAAGGAAAAACAAAACAGGGGTTCTCTTACTTCCTATTTGGGCTTGGCAAATTTACTCGACTACGACGAAGTTGTAATGCTCGGGAATACGAAAATTTCCAGAAAAGAATTAGCTGAACTTGTTGCTCAAAATAGGACTCTTGTTAAATTTAAGAATACCTATGTTCAGCTTGACCCCGAGGAAATGACGAGGCTCTTAGCCCGGACAGCGAAGCCTCAAAAAGTAACTTCCACTGATATTTTAAAAGGCTATTTTAGTAACGAATTTTCTTTTTCTAAAAAAGCAAAAAGCATTATTAATGCAATGCTCAAAGATCATACGGTATCTGTCCCTCATAATCTTAATGCAAGCCTCCGGCCGTATCAGAAGCGGGGTTTCGAGTGGCTGTATTCAAATGTCCGCAATAATTTCGGCTGTGTTCTTGCCGACGACATGGGGCTGGGAAAAACCCTTCAAATAATTACCCTTATGTTAGCCTTAAAAAATGAGGGTCTGCTGCATACCTTAAAAGATAAGAATAAAGAAGAACACGGCGCCTTAATTATTGCGCCTGCTTCTCTTATGATAAACTGGCAGAAGGAAATTGAAAAGTTTGCTCCAAGCCTTTCGTATAAGATTTATCATGGTGCTGGAAGAAAACTGGATTCAAATGCCGACGTTCATATAAGCACCTACGGTACTATTCAAGCTGATGCAGAAAAACTAACATCGAAAAAGTTTTCATTACTTGTAATGGACGAAGCGCAGGCTGTTAAAAACGCAACATCCAAGCGCTACCGAGCTGTGCGCTCAGTATTGGCTAAAACTTCCATTGCAATGACAGGTACGCCTGTTGAAAACACTCTTGAAGATTTACGCGCCGTATTTGATCTTCTTCTTCCCGGTTATTTGGGAGGCGCAAAAGAGTTTACCGAAAAATGGAGGAAGCCGATCGAGCTTCATAATAATAAAGAAATTGCAGATGAGCTAAAAAAAATTACAGGGCCGTTTATGCTCAGGAGATTAAAGACTGATAAAACCGTCATCGCAGACCTGCCCGAAAAAGTTACCGAGAATCAGTATGCTTCAATGTCCGCCCTTCAGACGGCACTCTACAAATCGGTTACCGAAGAAGCGATGGAAAAAATCAGAGAGAAAAAAGCTGATATTCCTATTCAGCGGAGCGCTATTATTTTATCACTGCTTACATCACTTAAACAAATTTGTTCCCACCCCAGAGTGTACGATAAAGAAAGCCCGGCAAAAAGTTTACTATCCGGCAAGGCGGAACTGCTTCTTTCTCTGCTGCACGGTATTCGTTCAAACGGAGAGAAGGTTCTCATTTTCAGTCAGTATGTGAGCACTATTGAGACTTTACAGACAATCATAGAAAAAGAAATGCATGAACAGACTCTCATCTTTCACGGCGGTATGACAAGGCAGAAAAGAGGAGAAGCTGTAGAAGATTTTCAAAAGTCAGACGGACCTGCGGTATTCTTAATATCGCTTAAAGCAGGCGGAACGGGACTAAACTTAACTTCTGCAAATCATGTTATTCACTATGACTTATGGTTTAACCCTGCGGTGGAAGATCAGGCGACCGACAGAGCTTTCCGCATCGGACAAAACCGTAATGTATTTGTCCACAGGCTCATTTGCGACGGAACATTTGAAGAAAAAATTGACCAGATGATTCAGAAAAAAAGAGCGGTGCAGGATCTAACGGTACAAAGCGGAGAAAAATGGCTTACAAAACTTTCAGACGAAGAACTGCTTGAGTTGTTTCAAGGCTGATAATTTTTATGTTATGCACACGGCCGCTTCGCGGACACAGATGTTAGGGCAGAGCAGTAGAGGGGAGAAATTTAACCACAGGTACTTAAAGCTCTAACGAGCTTAGTACACACAGACGCCTTCGGCGGCACAGAGCACACGGTTTTAAAAAAATATTACGAATTTATAAGGTTCTAAAAATAATTAAAGAAAAAGCATCCTTGCTCTACCCTAAACTCTGTGTGGTCAGCGCTGCACGAAGTGCCCGTTTAATCCGTGTTTTTCTTTATCTGTGTGAATCTGCGCAATCTGCGGATAAATTCCTCTTTGTGCGTTCTCCCTTTATTTCTGTGTGAATACGCCCCTTCGGGTTGTTAATGCAAGGACTAATACTGGATTTTTCTCGTTCATTATATTCACTACGAAAAATCTGATTATCTGAGTTCATCTGTGGTAATTATTCTTTTGAAGAATTCTTAACCACTGATGCACACGAATAAACGCCAAGATTAATGACAATTCTCATTCCTCCATATACTAAACTTCTGCTTTCATCTATACTACGTTATCTTAACCCTCCTAATCGAGAAATCAGGAATCACTTTTGAAACATTCGGACTCAACAAACCCCTCAATCAGAAATATTGCAATAATTGCACACGTAGACCATGGAAAGACAACCTTAGTAGATGCTATGCTCAGTCAATCAGGCGCTTTCCGTGAAGGCAAAGATATGCCGGAGCGCATGATGGACAGCATGGATCTAGAAAGAGAACGCGGTATTACTATTGCTGCAAAAAACTGCTCTGTTGTGTGGAAGGGCATAAAAATTAATATGCTCGACACTCCTGGTCATGCTGACTTCGGCGGTGAAGTAGAGAGAGCCTTGTCCATGGTCGACGGAGTAATCCTGCTTGTCGATGCATCCGAAGGTCCCCTTCCTCAGACAAGGTTCGTTCTCGGAAAGGCTCTCAATCTTGGAAGGTCTGTCATCGTACTCGTCAATAAAATAGACAGAAATGATGCACGCTGTGCAGAAGTCTTAAGCGATGTATACGACTTATTCATAGATCTTGGGGCAAACGATGCCCAGCTGGATTTTCCTTTATTATATGCGGTCGGAAAGAGGGGTATTGCAAACGCATCCTTGGAAGGAAATTTTGAATCGGGTAACCTTAATCCTCTTTTTGATATGATCCTCGAACAAATACCAGCGCCCTCTTATATTTCATCCGAGCCCTTTCAAATGCTCGTATCGGATCTTTCGTATTCCGATTTTTTCGGGCGTCAGGCAATCGGAAAAGTTATACACGGAAAAACAAAGGCTAAAGATGCCCTCGTTTGTTTGGGTGAAAATGGAACAGTGAAAAATCTGAACGTAACAAAACTTCAGACATATGAAGGTATAACGCTTGTCGACACCGATACCGCAGAAAGCGGCGACATCATAGTGCTCTCAGGAATTGCCGACGTAAAAATCGGAGACACCATCTGCACCCGTGATGCTCCGAAGGCGCTTCCCCGGATCGTCATTGACGAACCGACAGTGTCCATGAGGTTTTCTGTTAATACATCTCCCATTGCCGGAACAGAGGGTAAAGATCCGACTTCCACTATACTTCTTGAACGTTTAAAAAAGGAAACACTTAAAAATGTTTCGCTTCAGGTGGATGAAGAAAACAGAGGCGGGGGCTTTCTTGTCCGCGCAAGAGGCGAGTTTCAATTGGTCATTCTCATTGAAACACTTAGAAGAGAAGGCTTTGAACTCGGGGTAACAAGGCCCGAAGTTATTTTCAAATTTGTCGATGGAAAAAAAATGGAACCCGTTGAACATGTATACATCGATTGTGCAGAAGTGTATGCAGGAAACGTTACCATGAAATTAAACGGACACAAAGGCAGAATGCTTGCCTACACAAGCCAGGCAGGCGGCCGCGTTCATCTGGAATTTTCGGTTCCCGCCCGGGCTCTCTTAGGTTACAGAGATCAATTTCTCACCGACACAAAGGGAACGGGAATTATGAATACCATCTTCTCAGGATTTGAAGACTACCGGGGAGATTTTGACGAATTTACAAACGGCTTTCTTGTTTCCGATCATAACGGAGTCGGCGTAACCTACGGGCTCTTTCATCTTGAACCGCACGGTTATTTGTATATTGTTGCAGGAGACCCGGTGTATGAGGGCATGATCATCGGTCAGCACAATCTGCGCTACGATCTTGTAGTTAATCCGTCCAAAGAAAAAAAACTTTCTAACATGAGATCTACTTCTAAGGATGAAGCACTGACACTTACGCCCATTCAGCCCATGACATTAGAGCGGGCAATTCTTCTTTTACAGGAAGATGAAATGGTTGAAGTTACTCCAAAATCGGTCCGCATCCGCAAGATAATTCTCAGTGAACTGGAACGGAAAAAAGTCTTACGCGAAAGCAAAAAAACCGGTTAGCCCGGATTTCATTTTGGGGATGCAATAATTTGTTTTCCCCACATAATCCAGACACCTGCGAGAATTATAAAAGTTCCTAAAGCCGATAAAAAATTCATGCGCTCGTCTAAGAATATAACTGCGAGAGCTGTTGCAAATACCGGCTTTAAAAAGAATACTAAGGATCCCTTTCCGGCTCCTATAATAGACAGGCCTGCAAAGTAGGTAAGATAGGCAAGACCGGTTACAAAAAAAGCAAGATAGAAAACCCATGGTGTGATGCTTATATCAAATGTAAAAACAGGGCGTTTTGTTATGATAAGCAGTACAGCCAATATCAGACTACCGCTGATGAACGAATAAGAATTCATTCTAAGGCTTCCGATTTTTTTTGAAAGCTTTTTCCCGAAAACAGAATACAGCGCAAAAAAAAGTGCCGAAAGCAGGGCTAAAAGAGGACTTAGTATAGAAGCTAAAGTAAACTGCAGTTTATTAAAAGAAATGAGGAGTGTTCCTGTAATTCCAAGCACAAGGACAATTACTTTCTTGCCGCTGATTTTTTCTTTATCCATAAGGGAAGCGAAAAGTGAAACGAAAATAGGATTGCAGCTGAACAACACAGCCGTAACAGCTGCGCTTGCATGTTCTGCACGCAGACTCATGTTAATTAAACCCATACTGATAACGACATTGAGTAGGCCGAGCACACAGCAGTAAAGAAGGTCTTTTACACTGATATATACTTCTTTTTTTATAAAAGCAAAAACCAGAAGCAGTAATCCTCCTAAGAAGAAGCGTAAAAAATTAATTTGAAAGGCGTCAATTTGCAATCCGATTGCTTTATTTACCACCTCATAGGTACTGAAGAAGAAAATAGTAATAAGCAGCAGTACATATCCTGTATAGTTATTTTTAATCATGAAATATATCCTTATATTCAATATTTGAAATTAGCAATAATCATTGAGATATTTAAAGCGCTGCAAGGATGAGGCGCGAAACGTTGAGCGCCGATGCTAATCTTTTTGCCTCATATTATTATGGGGTTTAGAAAGGGGTACGCAGCAAAGCTGCGTTAGAAAAACTACGCATCGCATGAGGCTCTAGCCGGCGCTGAGCCGATATTAATCTATGCGCCCCATACGGGTTGGTTTGACGCACACAGTGCGTTACGCACACAGTACGTTATGCACTACGTGCGTACTCCCCTTGACTAATTTTTTTCCACCAAATATAAGTATTCTTTTACATGTATATTTCTTTCGCCGAGATTCCTGCTTCCTCTAAAAGTATTATACTTCGTTTCGAGGACTTCTGTTTTTCCCACTGTATTCAGTATTGCAACCATCTCTTCCCTGCCTATAAACCCTTCGGAATTAAATGACACGAGAAGAAACTTTGCCTTAACCTTTTCTACAAGGTCTTTCATAGCCTCTTGTACTTTTTGTCTTTTGTTGTAATTTGACCTCTTCCAGTCTGCAGGAATTCCGGAAACAGTACTGATCTCGCTGGGCCGTGTATAATGCAGAAGAAGATTGAGCATGAAGTAGTTAGATCCATACGGATGCTGATTATACGGCGGGTCAAGGTAGGCAAGATCTACTTCCGGTACACTTTGCGCAATGATGTTTGCATCTCCGCAGTGAATATCAGTTTTGCACTCAAAATTACTGAAAACGGGAAGTTTTAGTTCAATATTTCCCAAAATACGGGTCAGCGCATCTTTATTATTACCCCCGAACTGTCCCCTGCCGGTTGATGAGTCTTTGTAAAAACCCTTGAATACGCCCGATGTATTTGCATGTATTGATGCCTCAGATAACAGAGGGGCTAAAAAAAAATGACGAAGATTTTCGGGTACTGTGTTAATAAGGTTTCGGGCTGTATCTAAATACATGGCGTTACGGGGAGTATAAAAACACCTCTCCCCATTTTTAACACTGTGCATATCAGCTGGTGCATAGAGTTCTCTTATAAACCCGCTTGTGAGTTTTGAGTCTTCAAGCTGTTCGAGGAGTTTCGCATGCCAGGTCTGCAGTAAAGAAATATCAGTCTCGCTTCTATTACTTAAATAGCAGCGGTTTATGAGGCAGGCATATTCTTCGAGGTCGTTTGTTATGAGTGTATGAGAAAACTGTTTTAAGTAGCGCGAGACAGCGCCGCTCCCGGAAAACACATCGAAGGAGCTTATTTTTTTTGTGTTGAGCCTGTCTCTCACAAGATCTATTCCCTTGCCTATAAAGTTAAGAAGGTAGCGCTTATTGCCAATGTAGGTTATAAGCTGCTCGGTGAGAAAGGCCTCGTTTTCGCTCTGTGTTTCCTTAAAATCAAGAACTTGTTGCATGATCGTTATCCATATATCAATGAAGTATTACTGTATCATGTTATACGGATAATGACAAATAGCTGTAGTTACACTTTCTCAATCAAAAGCTTTTCATCAGAACGGCTGCTGTCCTCTTGTGAAGTCTGGTCATGTTTTGGACTGTCAGATGCATCAGCTGTCTGTTCCTCTTTACGTCCCTTGTCTCCAAGGATTAATTCGGACAGTTTTTGGATTACATCGTTTGTAACATCAACCTGGCTTTGAAGTTCCTCTGCAGAACTTGCTGTCTCTTCCGAGGCTGCGGCATTTTGTTGTACAATCTGATCGAGCTGCATAATTGCGTCATTTATCTGGGTTATGCCTTCTTCCTGCTGTTTGCCGGCTGTTTCAACCTCTTTAGTCATCTCGCTGGATTTATTTGCACCGGCAAAAATATCTTTGAACAGGGCTTCCAAATCCTTTGCGATTTTCTCTCCTTCTGCAGTTTTCTGCAAAGTTAGTTTAATAATTTGTGCTGTATCCTTTGCGCTCTCTGCACTCCGGTTTGCAAGATTTTTAACCTCATCGGCAACAACTGCAAAGCCCAACCCTGCTTCTCCTGCACGTGCTGCTTCAACTGCCGCATTGAGTGCCAGCATATTTGTCTGAAACGCAATATCATCTATAACATCAATAACTACTTTAATTTCATCAGTTGCCTTTCCTATTTCTTCCATAGAGGAAACCATTTTCCCCATTTGTGTTGTTCCCGTTGTAGCAGCCTCTACAGCTTTGAGAGATAGATCGGTTGAAACCTTTGTATTTTCGACGTTGTGGGAAACAATGGAGCCCAATTCCTCCATCGAACTTGTAATTTCTTCAATACCTGCCACCTGTTCTGCCGCCCCGCTTGCAATCTGCTGAGAACCGGAAGCAAGTTCATGTGATGCATTTGCAATCTGTGCTGAACCTGATGCAAGGGTGTCAATAATTCGCACAATAGGTTTAGTAATAGAGCGTGCCAGGAAAAGCCCTATAAAAATTGCAATGAGAACTCCTGCAATGGAAACAATAGTGATTATCAGTATAAGAAGAGCGCCTTCTTTCATAGCGGCTTCAGGTCTTTCTTTCCCGTAATACTGCTGTTCATAGGCAGAAAGGGCTGCAAGGTCGGCACTTACTGTATCGAAAGCCGCTCTCGCCTGTCCCGAAATTGCCATGCCCGAGGCTATTCTCACATATTCTTCTATTGAGGTTCCGCTGCTTCTCATTTTCTTTACTTCGTCTATGTAATTATTATTTTCGCGGACAAGAACCTCATACGATTTTTTAAATTTTTGATACAGCTCTTCCTCTTCATCTGTTTTAGGAAGCCCGTCATATTCAGCGAAGAAATCTGTTATTTCTTTTCTAAGCCTTTCAATATTTCCTAACTGTCTGTTGTAATCTTCGTCGGTAAGCATGGGAGAGGTCAGGGTTCTTATGGCAACTTTTACACTTTCCTGATTTTTTTCGGCTTTTTGAAGCCCTATTATTGCCGGTATATCTTCTGTTGCCAGAAGTTTAAATAGGTCATTGGATGTATTGAGCCCGTAAAACCCGAAAACTCCGACGATAAGTGTAATGAGTGCTCCAACTGCAAAACCTGTAATAAGTTTAAACGATAAACTAAGTTTCATACTAACCCCTTTAGAAAAGCGTAAATTCGATATACTAATCGTATTTCTTCCTATTCGTCTTTGATTATAAGGGCGTAAAACTGATATGTCAAATTGTTTTGCCAAGGTGTTCGAAAGAGGAACCACTGAATACACGGGTGCTCTAAGCTCTTACGAGCTTCGCACGACACAGAGCACACGGATGTCAGGGTAAGGCTAAAGTAGAGAGGAAGAGG
>Ga0116159_1002990_pt1 | contig 15579 bp, 18 predicted proteins | sample AD_JPNAS1_MetaG_FD_89878 | JGI IMG/M metagenome (GOLD analysis project Ga0116159, IMG submission 89878) | Active sludge microbial communities of municipal wastewater-treating anaerobic digesters from Japan - AD_JPNAS1_MetaG | ecosystem: Engineered > Bioreactor > Anaerobic > Digestate | place...
AAGTATCTTACACAGTAAGATAACTCTTTAATTATTATTTTTATCCCCTAAACTTTTCTAGTGTATAACCCTAAAGACGGGATTACCAACAAAACGAAGGTCAATTAAATAATTAAGGAATTCATTAATATTACTTTCGCCTGTATAAATATGTTGAACATCTAAAATCACAAATTCTTGTGGACGATTTTCTAAAAAGTCATAAATATCTTTTAAATAATAAAAGAGATTCGTATCAAGTAAACCGTGCTTTGTATACCATTCACCTTCAACATAACTAATCCGCACATCAAAATAGCGGACACCACGATTAAGTAGCACCTTAGCGCCGTCTTGCTGTGCTTTTAACACTCGCACTAACCCGCCTTTAAAAACGGCGTTTACGGCCTTATTTTTCACTATTCCTGATTCGGCTGGATCAGGGGCACTAAGTAGATTAATATTGCTGCTAAAAGCATCATGCGCTCCGAGCATGGCAATATCCACTACACGCGTATCAGCGGCAATATTAGCGTCTTTTAAAATATTTGCATATTTGTCATTCTTATAACCGATACGCGCAGTACGCGGTATATACATTACTATTGCGAGTAATGTAATGATAACTCCAAGCGTCGCACTAAATTTTTTAAATGTTTTTTTCTTTTTCTTTCCCATAGTAATATTATCGCATATTAACAAAAAAGGAACTACTTTGAAGTAGTCCCTTGTGTATCTTTTCTTCGTAACTAATTAATTATTTACGACTATTAAAGGCTGTGTGTTCAGCTTCAAGTAAAGCAGTGCGATAGCCACCAATATTCATAGTACAACCAACTTCAGCACCATTTGCTAATTTAGCAGCAGTTCCTAAAGCTTCGCTAACGGTTTTACCTTTAATGTATTCGACTAAGCTTGCAGCTTGTTCGTACCATTCTTTTTCGATTGGGCTTGCAACTTTCATGCCATATTCTTCTTTAAGTTCTTGTTTACCTTTTACGCGTTTATTATCATAATCAACTTGTTTTAAGCCAGATTTAATAACTGCTTTACCTTCACTATTTTCATAGCGAACTTGGAAAGTATCAATGCGTGCCGCTAAGACTTTTTTGCCTTCGGTAAAGACAGCACCACCAATGGTCCAGTCTTGTCCTTCAACAGCACCAGTTGCGCCGTCTTTGCTAACAGCGTTAACACCACCAACACCTAATCCTTTAACTTCACCTTCAAAAGTAACTTTATTAAGGACAGCGTCTTCAAGGGCGGCAACCCAAGCGTTAACATGGATTGTATTACCAATTGTTGCACCATCAGTTAATTTCGTACCAGTCATGCCAGCTTTAACTTCGGCAACTGTTTTACCAACGGCCCAATTTTCAAATGCTTCAGCTTGTTCGTACCATTCTTTTTCGATTGGGCTCGCAACTTTCATGCCGTAACCATCTAAAAGTTCCCATTTAGATTTAACATCACCATTAGTTTCGGTTTTAAGTACAACTGCTTCTTCAGCAATTTTTGCATAAAGTTGGACAGTGTCAAGCCGTAAGTTTTTAATAACATCTGCTTCTAAGACAACAGCGACATAATCAACAGTTGTTTCAATATCAAATTCATTATCAGCGCGTGTTGCGGCATATTTTGCAAGACTGCCAAAACCAAATGATTTTTGCACCGCTGGTGTTTCTGAAACTGGCTTTTCACTACTTCCGCCTTTACAGCCAGTTAATAGCAATGCACTACCGACTAATGCTAGTAATAAGTTTCTTTTTTTCATATATATCATTCTCCTCTATTTTCTTCTTACTGCGCATATAATTTTAATAAATATTATTAAGAAAAGCAACCTTTATAGTAAGGATTCGAGATTTATTTCGCGGTATTCTTTCGCTAACTGAAATGATGGTGTTTTCCCGCCTGGATAACCGTTTGTAAAGGCCACAAACCATTCGTCATTAAAGTAACCACTATAAATCACATTTATGTCATCACTAGGATACTCTTCACTTAAAAATGTTAATCCATCTTGAACACTAAGTACGGTTAATGCTGTTGTTAGGTAATCAAGCGTTAACCCGCTTAGCGTGTCACTTGTAATGTTAACCATATGATGAGAGTTATGCGCAGGATAACCAGTTAGCGGATTAATAATATGCGAACGAATAATTTGCGCACCACCATAATTAAATTTAAAGCCCGTATATATCCCACTTGTCGACATTTGGTATTGATCAGCGCGGCTCATTGTAAATGTTTTTTCGCCTGGTCCAATAGGTTCCATCGTAATCTTATAAGCTTTATTCATAAATCCGTCTTCTAAAAATGTAAATGACGATTGTCCGCCGTAAATCAAACCTTTAGTTAGTCCTTTAGCACGCATAGCTTCGGCTAGAATATCAGTCATCATCCCTTTAGCTACCGCACCAACAGAAATCGAAAGATCGTCACCGCTATGATTAAATTCATTAAATTTAACATAGTATTTATTATCGTTAGTCCATAACTTTAAAGTGTTATTAATATCGTCTTCACTTTGCGGGATATAACTCGTTAACCGTGCAATTTCCGCTTGTTTTAAATCGTCACGCACTGGATCTTTAGTCGGGTCAGCCCCCGGACTAGTGTAAGGTTTCCAGTAATCGTAAAGTTCACCAATAAACATACTAAAAGCATTATTTGGTGTGTTAATAGAATAACTTTTTGACGCAACAAGTAAGTCATAAAGAGCTTGATGAATTTCAATTTCTTCGCCTTTATGTTCATTAATATACTTTAAGTTTTTAATGCGTGGCAGTGTCGCTTTTTCTTCCGCTGTCGGATGAATATTGTCGTGGGGTTCAACTGCATAATAATCATTATGACGGTCAAAAAGTTTATGGTAACTAATTAAGTATTCATTTAGAATAGCTTTAATGTCATTTTGTGTTTGTTCTTCCACTTCTTCATACACGACGAAAAAACTAGTGTCGAATACTTCAATGGGACGCCCACCATCAGTGTTATAAACTTTCTCTGTCGGAAATAATAAAATCGGTGTCTTTTTTTGCGTATCTTTGCTAAACGCTGGAACAACTAAAAGGGTTGAGATTGTAATTGAAACCATTAAAATAACTAGTTCAAGCGGGGAAAAAAGCGCAAAGAGTTTTTTAATTAATTTCATAATTACACTCTTCCTCCTTAAACATTTTAAGTCTCAAAATCACAATTTTTGATAAGAGAGCAATAAGTAATCCGCTTATAATCCCACTTATTGTCATAATTATTAAATAATTAAGCATTAAAGCGTTTTGATAAATTATCGCAATCATGACGACCTGGCCGACACCGTGCATCACCGCACTAAGGAGTGAGAGTCCGTAGATTGATAATTTATTAAAAAGATAGGCTAATAGTACAAAAGCGCTTGAAAGTAAAAAACCACTAAGCGATAAAATAAAACTAGTGCCAAACCCACTAAAAGTCCCGCTTAATAAAACTCGAAGTAAGCCAATCGTGAAAAATTCAAGCGGACCATAAAGTGCTAAAAGAATTAAGCCAATCGAATTAGCAAGGCCTAATTTAACACCCGGTAAAGCCGGGATAAATGTAATGTAATTTTCAACAATATTAAATACCACACCTAGCGCTAAAAAGACAGCAAGCCGCACGAGCTTCTGTGTCGATAATTTTCTTTTATTTCCGTTATTCGACACTTGGGACATACGGTGAAGGTGCCTCCTTATAATTAAATCCCATAATCACAAAATAAAAAGAATTAGGTAGACAAAGTACGGGATCACCTACTTTATCCGTAAAACCTTTAATTGAGCATAAATTAAGCGGACTTTCTTCTTTTTCAACCCGCACTTTCTTATTGTAAATTTCAAGTGTAATTGGTGCTAAAAATTCAGGTTCATTGTAAATGAATGTATTATCAATCGCTAACGGTTGTTTATCAATTAGACGGTCGGTAACATAGACATAAACATACAGTGCTTCAGTAGTAGAAAAGGCGCGTTTTAAGTACAACGTTGTCGCACTTGTTAGCACCAAGACAATACTAAAGATAATGGTGTCAAAAAGTGTTTTGTTTAACTTAACTTTACGCGCCTTCATGTAAATAAGAGTAACCTAACTTTTTATCCTTGAACGGTAAGGATGTTCCCTTCTTCATCCGGATGATTTGCTAAATATTCTTTAATCTTTGCTTTTGCATCAGGACGCAACGGCCGACATTGACCTAAATTTTTCACTTCACCCTTAAGCATCGCCACTACTAGTTCTTTACATCCCGGATAACCACAAGTCCCGCAATTAATACCAGGCATCATCTCCGTAATTGGCTCAAGGCGTGGGTCTTCCTTGACCGCAAAAGCTTTACTCGCGACGGCAAGTAAAAGTCCTAATAAGGCTCCAATAACTAAAAGGATAACTACTCCCCAAAAATATTGCATAAATTATTCCTCCTTTAGTGGATTGTGACTACATGATGTCACCGCACATCCGCTACAACTACTAGCGAAATCTTTACAACCCTCTGGTTTTTTTGTGCGTTTATTTAACACATAACTTCCAATATAAAGGGCAATTAAGATCGCCATCACACCGATTGCCACAAAAATACGCGCAACATCACTCATCTTAAATCATCCCTGCAAATCCAAGGAAGGCCATCACTAGTAAACCAATTGTTACTAAAGCAATCCCGCTACCTTGGAAACTCTTCGGCATATTTTTATTATTAATTAAGCGTTCTTGAATAAAACTAAAGAGAATTAAAATGACAGCGTAGCCAACACCAGTAAAGAAAGCATAGCCAACCATATTTAAGAAATTATAAACTGGGACTCCGCCATTTGTGGCTACAACATCAAGACTAACCGCTAACACGACACAGTTTGTCGTAATAAGTGGCAAATAAATGCCAAGACTCTTATATAAAGCTGGCACAAAACGTTTTAAGAACATTTCTACAAATTGTACGAATGAAGCAATGATTAAAATAAAGGACACGAGTCGTAAGTACTCAATCTTAAGTGGCACTAACACATACATATAAAGTGAGTAACTAAGAATTGCGCTCATAGTAACAACAAAGATAACAGCTAAACTCATGCCAATAGCACTACTATTACTTTTCGAAACACCAAGTAGCGGACAAATACCTAAGAAGCGCGTTAAAATAATATTATTAATTAAAACAGCGCCAATACCCATTAAAAGAAATTGCATAATTATTTACCCCCTTCTGCGGCAAGTTTAGCGGCAGCTTTCGCTGCGGCTTCCTTCTTCTTCTTATTTTCACTAATCTTTGCCACCACAAAATTAATTAAGGCAACAATGAGCCCAAACATAATAAAGGCACCAGAAGATTCTTGGAATAAACCAATTGTGTAGTTATCAGGAATAATTTGGAAACCCCAAATTGGTTGCCCTGTTAAAAGTGAAGTAAAGGCAATCCCGCCTGTTCCTAAAAATTCACGGGCAAACGCTAACGCTAGCAATCCTAACATAAAGCCAATGCCCGTTCCAACCGCGTCAATAAGACTATCTAATACGTTATTTTTCATTGCAAAGGCTTCGGCTCTACCTAAGATAATACAGTTAACAACAATCAGTGATAGATACACACCAAGTGTTTGTGAAAGATCAAACATATAAGCTTGCATCAGCATTTCAATAATCGTTACGGTTGTAGCAATGATAACAATTAATACGGGAATTCTAATTTCATTAGGGACCCAGCGTCTAATCGCAGAAATCACTACATTTGTTAAGATAAGTGTTGCTAATACGGCAATCCCCATCCCGAGCGCGCTCATAAATGAACTTGTAGTCGCTAAGGCAGGACACATACCTAGAAATAGCATAAATGCAGCATTATTAGCGAAAATACCATCGATAAAGATTTTACGTTTTTTCATAATTAACCCGCTCTCCCTTCTAAGTAATCTGTAGCACAGGCTTCAAGTGCTTTACGCAGTGCATTCGCGGTTATTGTTTTACCTGTCTTACTTGGATCTTGTAAAATTGGATCACCAATTTCCACACCTTCAATTTGCTTATGAACTGTCTCTAAATAATCAGCGCCATATCCAGGTGTTTCATTTGATGAAATAACATTGAACCCAGCGTATTTTGTACCTTTAAAGCCGACTTGGAAAATTAAGCCTGAATTATAACCAGTAATTTCAGCATCATAAACAACACCAACTAGCGTGGTATCAATTGTCACACTAAATTTATTAGTGACACCAATACCCGCTAATTCGTCACTGACTGTTTCTTTTTTTAAATCAATAACATCACTTTGCGCTAAGTCAAGCACAGCCTTATAACCCGAAAGTTGTTTTTGCTTAATATTTTCTTCAATTTTCGGTTTAGTTAATAAATGCACTCCGGTTAATGCTCCGGCTGCTACTAAAGTTACTGCTCCTAAAAAGAGCGGCAATAAAATAAAGTTATTTAATTTTTTCTTACTCATATTAGCCACCATATCCTTCTAGTGCTTTTTGCACGGCATTAAAGAGCCGTCTTGCCGAATAAGTTACACCAGCGTAAGTTGCTACTTCTTCACCATAAAGTTCAGCAACATTTGTGTAACCTAAAAATGTGGCAACATCTAAATCATGATACTTGCTTAGTACTGCTTCTTTTACCGTTTCCCAACGATCAGCGTAAGTACCAGTACTAGCGCCATCTTTAATATCCACAACTTTTATTAAATCAGTCACAGTGTCAACATAAACATCAACACTCATCACTAATGTTTCATCACTATAACCACCGCTATCATAAGGGTAGTCTTCAACATCAGCACTATACACATTTAAGTCTTTAAGTGCATCATTAATTGCTTCGTAAAGTGCGCGAGAAGAATAAATCGCTCCTGGGATAATATGCTCGCCTGTTTGACCAGCAACAGTGGAGCCGGTTGTACCTTCGCTTAAAGCTGGGACTGGTAAGGCTTTAAATTCGGCGACACTAATTGAGGTATAGTAATCAATGACCGCATCAATCCCATCAGTTACTTTTTTGTAATTATCCGGATTCGCAATCACATCATATTCAATTTTTACAATATGATAAGCATCACTTAATCCAACTTCGACATTTGTCGTAAATTCCTCAGCGTATTCACTTGGTGTCGGACTTGTATAACTTCCTAAATAAGTCACAAACGGTTCAACAACGATCGGCGGTGGTTCTGGCGCGACGCGTGGCATCTTTGCCGCACTAACGCCGGTAATTAAGCCAACACTACCTAATACCATCACCCCACTAACAGTAGCAGGAACCCATACTTTATTATTTGTCCGGCCCGTAATTAAACGGTCAATCATTGGTGAAATGATGTTAACAAATGCAATACTAAAAGCTGTACCTTCTGGATAAACACCAGCAATCCGAATTAAGACATTAATTAATGCCCCAATAATTCCAATCAGCGCTTTACCGTAGTTGCTCGTTGGTGAAGTAACTGGATCAGTAAACATGAAGACAGCACCAAATACCATCCCGCCAACACCAAATTGCACTAATAAATATTCAATCATATTCACTTTCGCTACGAGGCTAACAAAGACACTGCTAAGTGCAACTGTGCCTAAGAAGAAGACTGGAGTGCGCCAGTTAATTACTTCACGGGCGGCTAAGACAATACCGACAATTAAAATAAGTAAGGTAAATGTTTCACCAATCGCGCCGCTATGATTACCTAAATATAAGTCAAGCATTGACACATTAGTGTTTGCTAAACTACCAGTTAAGAATTTAACGCCATCAGCAGCGTATTGACTAGTCACAGTCGCACCCGCTACTAAGCCACCAATATTTTCACCACCAGGTAAATAAGCTTTAAGTTGGCTACCAAAAGTCAATGCCAAAAAGATGCGCGACAAAGCAGCAGGGTTAAAGACATTACTACCAAACCCACCAAAGGCATGTTTTACGACTAAAGTGGCAAACATACTCCCAATAATCACGACATATACTGGGGTGCCAATTGGTAGAGTTAAAGCAAAGATAACTGCTGTAACAACACTATAATTTGATTTGATGAAATGAATTAAATATTCATCAAACTTCCCGTCTTTTTCTTTGTTATAACGTAAACTACCAGCAATAATATCACTAATAAAAGTGAAAAGGATTGCAACAGTCATAATACAAATTGTTTTAAGACCGTAACGTACTCCAAGCGTAAAGTTATAAATGACGGCGGCGACAAAAATAATCGCTAACCCGATTAAGAGTTCCATCATTATTTGGCTAGTAGTGCGTTTACTGCGTAAGAACGGGGCATTTCCACTAACAATTTTCATATTAGACACCTCTATTTCTTCCTCGATTGATGAACGCGAAGTAAGGTCTTAGCTTTTTTCATCATATCGGTAACTTCGATTTTACTCGGACACACATAACTACAAAGTCCGCAATCAACACAGCGTAATGTTTCAAGTTTTTCAAGTCGCTCATAATCACGACCTTCAAAGGCGCGCAAGATTTCGATTGGTTGGAGTCCGGCTGGACAGTGTGCTGTACAACTGCCACAGCGCAAACATGCTACTGGGCGATAAACGACTTTTTCTAGTAGTGTCAAGGCACCATGACACACAGTAAGGGCAAAACTTACATCTTTTGCAGGATTACTTGTCATTGGACCACCGACTAATAGCACCACTTCTTTTTCTTCAACCTCAAATTCATTAAGCACTGTTTCGGCTAAAATACCGACAGGCACGACAATATTTGCGGCATTTTTCACGGCGTTACCACTTACTGTCACAATCCGTGACACAATCGGTGAACCTTCAACAAGCGCATCATGGACCGCAATAGCGGTAGTGCTGTTATTAACGATAACACCGATTTCACTTGGTAATTTATCATATTGTTTTTTAAATATCGTTTGAATAAGTGTGCGCTCCCAGCCCATTGGATAACGATCTGGTACTTCACGCACTTCAATGTCAGGGTAAGGGGCTGCCGCTTCCTTTAAGCAATTGCAAGCTTGTTCTTTTTTTACTTTAATTGCCACAATAACTTTACTTGCTCCCGCGGCTTTTTGTAAATAACGAGCACCACTAATAACTTTAGCGGCATTAAGACTACAAGACACGTAGTCCGTTGTTAAATACGGTTCACATTCAACAGCATTAATTAAGATAGTGTGAATATCTTTGACATTGTTGTATTTAACCCATGTTGGAAAATTAGCGCCACCAAGACCGACAATACCAGCTTCTTTAATTGCTGCAACAATATCTTCTTTTGATGCATCTAATTCAACTTTCTTTAATGGTTTTTCTTTAGTCATTTTGAAATCATTTTTAATGACTAAATGATCACAAGGACGTCCCGTAGTAACATTCAAGCGTTTTTCGATTGCTCGAACAGTTCCCGAGACACTACTAAAAAGCGGAACACTAAATTGCTGTTTAAGTGCAATTTTTGTTCCTACTTTTACTTTATCGCCTTCTTTGACGAAAACTTCAAGCGGCACATTATTAGCGGCTACAAGCGGAAAATAAACATATTCAACTTTTTTAGGGTCGAGAACAACAAGTTCGCGTTCAAGACTCATACTTTTATAGCCAGGAATTTTCCGCCGACCTACAGTTTGGAATAACTTCATCACTTTTCCCTCCATCGCGCATATTATACACGCGTAAAGAGCAAAAAGTAAAGTAAATGTGTAAATAGTTCACTTTTAAGTGAAACGACCATAAATAATGAATGTATGTTTATTTATTTCTAGTTAATTTCTTAAAAATTCCAACTGTTTTTGGACCAGGTTTATATCTAAAACGAAAATCAAAAGCACGGGACTTATGTAAAACAGCCTTCATATGACTAAATGTTTTAAAAGTATGATACCCGTGATAACTCCCCATCCCGCTATTGCCAACACCACCAAAGGGGAAGTGCGGATTTGCTAGTTGCACAACCGCATCATTAATCGCGACAGAACCACTTGTTGTCTCTCTTAGAACTTTATTCATTATTTCTTTCGATTTAGTGAAAAGATAAAGCGCTAGCGGTTTAGGACGTTCATTAATAAAAGCAATCGCTTCATCAAGTGTTTCATAAGTAATAATCGGTAAAATTGGACCAAATATTTCTTCACGCATTAGTTCGCTATCAAGTGGTGGATTTAACACAACTGTTGGGTTAATAGTTTGTGTTTCTTCATCAAAATTATCACTACCTACTTCAGTTAAAACACCTTTAAGTCGCAAGTAATGCTTTTCATTAATAATTTTAGGTAACCTTGCTTTTTCTTCACCTTCAACACTAAATGCTTGACGAATATCATCAACTTTATCAATAAGTTTTTTATCAAGTAACACATAGTCAGGCGCTACACATGTTTGTCCGCAATTAATAAGTTTAGCAAATTTAAGGCGCCGAATCGTTAAGGGGATATCAGCGTCTTCTGCAATTATTAACGGTGACTTTCCGCCTAATTCAAGGACGACTGGTGTTAAATTTTCACTTGCTTTACGCATCACCGTTTGTCCGACTCCAGGACTACCAGTAAAGAAAACGAAATCATACACACCTTGTAAAATTTCTTCATTTACTTTACGACCACCAAGAAATAAAATAGCTTCTTTATTTGGAAAAGCAGTCGCAACAATTTGCTGCATTACTTTCGCAATTTCTGGTGCGTAAGCACTTGGTTTTACAACCGCATAATTGCCTGCCGCAATCGCTCCAATCAGTGGTAAAAGTGTTAGTTGTAATGGGTAGTTCCATGGACTCATAATTAAGACTTGTCCGTAGGGCTCAGGTACAAGAAAATTTTTAGCGGGAAATTGCACAAGAAATGACTTAATCTTTTTTCTTCTCATCCATTTTTTTAGATTTTTTATGGCAAAATGCATTTCTTCATACACAATACCAAGTTCAGTGACAAATACTTCCCATTCATCTTTATGGAGATCTTTGTAGAGGGCTTCATATATGTGTTTTTCATATAATTTAACTGCTTTTTGCAGGTTTATTAATAGTTCTCGCCGTTTTTCATAACTTAAGGGAAAGTTTTTTTTCATTGCTTCTCTTTGCGTTTTAATTTGTTTCAACATTAAATATTTCTCCTTTTAATTCTCGATAAAATTCTTCTAACTCACTCGTCTTATAAATACGCGGAGTGGGATAGAGGGGGCGCGCTTCTTTGTTAGCATACACTGCTAGTTGCGGAATGTCTTCTTCTTTAATTTCTGGAATCGTTGTCGGTATTTCAAAGTAAGTATTTAAAGCACGGATTTTCGCTATAAAAAGTTTAGCTGTTTCACCGTTACTTAATCCTTCTTCAACAACCCCACTCAGCCGTGCGAGTCGCGCTAATTTTCGGTAAATTCTTCGTCCATATTTCTCTAGCATAAACGGTAATATTAAAGCGTTAACATAGCCATGCGCTAACCCGTAATATGCACTAAGCGGATGACTTAAGGCATGAACATAACCAACATAATTACGCGTAAAAGCAACCCCAGCATCATAAGCTGCTAGTTGCATGTTTTTTCGTGCCTCAAGGTCACTAGGATTATCATATGCGACTTTGAGATTTTCAAACACTAATCGTGTAGCGTTAATCGCTTTTTCATTTGGAAATTTACGACCACCCTTATTTGTGTAGGCTTCAATAGCGTGTGTTAAGGCATCCATCCCTGTCGTCGCTGTCACAAATTTTGGTAATTTAAATGTGAGTGTAGGCACTAATAATGCATAACTTGGAATTAAAACTGGGTCATTAATCGCATATTTGTGCTTTGTTCTCTCGTCAACAACAATCGACGCTACTGTCGCTTCACTTCCTGTTCCTGAAGTTGTGGGAACAGCAATTAAAAGCGGTGTTTTCTTCCGTACTTTTAAGAGCCCGCCTAATTGTTTTAAATTCTTCCGTGGTCGCGCTACACGGGCGGCAATGGCTTTAGCAACATCCATTGGACTGCCGCCACCAAAACCAATAATAGCGTCACCACCATAAATAATGTAAGCAAGTAGTCCTTCTTCAACTTGGGCTGTAGTCGGATTAGCGGTTATATCACTAAATACACGATAATTTAGTTGTTTATTTTTAAGGGCGTCAAGTAAGGGTTGATGTAATTTAAGTTGGACTAAACCTTCATCCATTACAATAAAAATTCGGCTTTTATTTTGCTTAATTAAAACATCAACTAATTCATCATACGCCTTTAAAATTTCTGGTTCACGCCATGGTAAAATCGGGCTAAAGGTACGCAATACTTTTTGAAATATACGGTCGCCTAATTTTGACATCGCATGCACTCCTTTCCGCTATAGTGTTTTTGTAATGATATTTTTTAATTGAACTTATGGGTTTAATTTACTTATAACAATATTTGTGATTCTTCTCATTTTTATTATAGCAAAAAAGGGACTTGGGGTCCCTTTGATTTGCTTTTATCTAAATGGTGTCAATCTAGAAGATTGGTACTTCCATCCCGAAGAGGGCAAAGAACCACTTAATCCACTCCCAGACCATGCCGACAAATGGATTTGATGTTGGGGTCATAATATTAAAGTTAACAAGTGCCCAGACGATAACCATTAATATCGCTGCGACGACCGCTGCGACTAAAGCGGCAATAACAAGCACTACAATTAATCTCCATAAGAAACGGAAGAAACGACGAGCGCGTGCTCTTCTGACGGCCTTTTTATCAGCGGGATCAACATTTAAATCATCACGACGTGAACGCCGTCCATACTTCATTTGATTTGATACTAGGCTATTAACAAAGTTACTATCAAAATAGACATTTACGGAGTTTTTAGCGGCTTTCTTTGGCGTTTGTTGGCCTTCTTTGCCTTCAACCTTTGCTTCGAGCGCTGCTACTTGAGCTTCTAATTCTTTAATTCTACGTTTTTTACTCATAACTCAAATCTCTCCTTTCTATCGTCCTAATACCCGGACTTTACCAAATAGTCCTTTAAATAAATCAAAGACACTTTGGACAGCGTTGTGGAGCCATAATACCGCAGCGTTGAAACGATCAGCGAGCCATGGTGGTCCTGCAAGAGGGGTAATATTGAAATGCTCTAATGTCCATGCACCCATGAACACGACTATTGCTAAGAGCAAGAGAATAAAGATAATCCAGAATATTGTCCGTCCAACACTCTTCTTTTTACGTTTTTTACCTTTAACTGCTTTGCCAACATCAATCGCGTTTTTATTGTCCGACATCCGTTTAGCAAGGTTACTATCAAAATAAATATTAACTTCTGTTTCGGGTTGTTCTTCTTGCGGTGCCGGAGTAGCTTTTTGATTAGCTAATTCTTTACGTAAGATTTCTAGTTGCAATTCATGAACTTTATCCGTTAAGCGATCAACTTTAGCGTGAAGTGAACCGTAATATGGTTCTTCATATTGCGGCACTTGTTGCGGTGCAGGCTTTGGTTCAACTGGTTTTTCTTCAAGCTTCTCAATGTCTTTTTCATCAAGTAATGCTTTAACACGACCATATTCCGCTAAAACTTCATCGTATTCAGTACGGCTAATAAGCATGGACCGTTCTTTTTCTTGTTCAGCAATAATTGCTTCGTAGTGTTCTTTTTGCTTTTGTAATTCTTTTTTGCTAATTACTGTCCGAATTACTGTTGGTCCTGGCACTTCAACGACGACTTCTTTTGGTTTTTCTGAAAGCTCAGCCTTTGTTTGCTTTAATTCTTTAGAAAGTGCTTCAACTTTTTCTTGTTCTTTTAAAAGTTCGCTTTCATCAACCTTTGTTTCATTTTCGACAGGTCTTTCTTCTAATTCTTTCTCGAGTTCCTTAACGCGTTCGCGCAACCTGATAACTTTTGGATTTTCATCACTAAAATCAGTAGCTTCTTCGACACGTTCTGGTAATTCATATTGTAAATCACTAACGACATTTGCCGCATTTTTGTTTACATAGTTTTTAACGAGTAATTCACCAACATCTTGTTTTTTAAGTTCAGTTGGAACATCAAGTTTATGCTTGTTCACAAATTCTTTCAGTTGTGCAACAGTCATATCCTTAACATCTTCCGTTAAATGCGGGACATCTTTTGCTTTCGCTACTTTTGGTAAAACAGCAATAATTCCGTCCACTATGTCCTGTTTTGTGATATTTGTTGGTAGTAAAACATCATTTTTTTCGGCAATTTCACGGATTTCTTTAATCGTGGCACTGTGTAAGCTCTTTTCCACAAATGTGCGCGCTAATACACCGTCGATATCGCCTTCTTCATCACCGAAAAGCCCTTCAAGTGTCGGGAATAATTCCTTAAGAACAACTGGGCTTGTGCTACTTTTTTGTGCTTTCTTATAAAGCTTAGCAAGTTCTTTGTCCTTGCTTACAACTTGAATGGCAAAGAGCCATAAGTCTTCAAGATAATAATCCATTAGTTCGGGTTGAATCTTGACCATCCGTTCAAATAATCCTTCAAGAACGGTGACAGGGCTATCTTCAAAATAATCAAGTCGACTAAAGAAATCATTTGAAAGTCCTTTCTCCGCAACGCGTGAGACAAGTTTAAACTTCCAGACTTCATCACGCATAACATTCTTTAAAATGTTTGCATGATCTCGACGTGAATATAATTTAGGGCCCTTTAAAAATTCGACTAAGTCGCTTACTGGTAATTTTGCCAGTGTTTTGAGAGCTTCATTAACAACGAGCTCGGTTCCATCAATTACGATGAAATCTAATCTGGTTTTAATTTTCATGTTGTTTTCCCCTTTGCTAACATTATATCATTGAAAAGTGATGATGAGTCAATGAGTTGAAATATTTTTCTCATTTTTTTGAATTTAGGCGTGTTTTGTCGTTAAAAATGAACAAAAAGCACTACTTACTTAGTGATTTTCGTGGTAAATAGTGCTTATAAAATTAGTTAAGCGATGTAGACTGGAGCAGTGCTAATCTTTGTCGCTAAGTCGTAAGTGCTAACGTGATAAGTTGAAAAAATATAGAGCACTCCTTCAATTAACACGGAACGATTAATCGGGTAAACATATTCTTCAACTGCTGGGTGACTTATTTTAATGGGTTTACCTAAACCTTCACTCAAGTGTCCCACTAATGAGAATGTCTTCGTTCTTTTATTAACTTTAAGTACATAAAGGTGATTAATAACTACTTGTGACCATGTACTAATATAATTTTGTTGTAGAATATTGCTGCTCCTGTGTGTGCGCCCGCGCGCGATAGATTGTTTGCCGGCAACTTGTTTATTAACATAGTCAAAATTTTTCATAGTCGGGCATCTTCTCATCTACTTGGTTAATATAATTTTCAATCGCCTTTATCTTGTTTCGCAGTGTTACATAGTCGTATTTCTTTTTAGGCTTCTTGTATTTTTTCAATGGCTTTGTTGTGTTTGCTATTTTAATAAGATAAGGTTTAATATAAGCGTTCATTTCTTCATCAGTCATATCGCCGTGCGCTTTTGTTTGCGTTTCCAAGTAATTCCTATATCGGTATTGTAATGTGTCCCAAATCGCCTTATTTTCACTATTTAATCTATCTTTTATTTTCATGATTATTTGCCCTTATTGTTTCTATTTAATTCGCCTGCAATATTCGTAAATGAGTTTAAGATTTTAATTAATTCCCTTTCATTAGC
>Ga0116159_1002993_pt1 | contig 15570 bp, 9 predicted proteins | sample AD_JPNAS1_MetaG_FD_89878 | JGI IMG/M metagenome (GOLD analysis project Ga0116159, IMG submission 89878) | Active sludge microbial communities of municipal wastewater-treating anaerobic digesters from Japan - AD_JPNAS1_MetaG | ecosystem: Engineered > Bioreactor > Anaerobic > Digestate | place...
ATGGAAGGCGAGCCGTTCTGCACTGTTCCGGTAAATACGGACAATGCGGGATTTCCCACTGCTTCTTTTTCGTACCTGATAGATACAAACGTCACCGGTGTACATGACCTGTATATTGTGTTCCGATGCGAGACTCCCGAGCCTTTCATTTTCGACTGGTGGCAGTTCAACTCTCATGCCAATATGCCCATAATACAGACCAGCTTCACTGCCGATCCCGCCCCTGTGGTGATCAACGACACGGTATTCCTTTATACCACACACGATGAAGACGGCGCCCGCGGATTCCAGATGTTTGACTGGCTGCTTTACACATCGGACGATATGGTAAACTGGCAGGACCATGGCGCTGTGGCTTCGCTCGATGACTTTAAGTACTATGACGGAACGAACGGCGCGTGGGCCCAGGAGGTGGTCGAGGCCAACGGAGCATACTATATGTACTGCCCCATACATGGTCGCGGAATAGGCGTACTTATGGCCGATTCGCCATACGGACCGTTTAAGGACCCGCTGGGAGAACCTCTGGTATGGCAGAAAGAACATTGGAACGATATTGATCCTACGATTTTGATCGATGACGACGGTCAGGTATATATGTATTGGGGTAACCCCGATCTCTATTCCGTAAAATTGGGTAAGGATATGATATCGTTGGCCGGCCCTATTATCAAACATCCCAAGATTCAGGATTATCAGGAGGGACCCAGGATTTGGAAGCATGAGGGACGCTACTATCTGGCTTTTGCATCGACATGCTGTCCGGAAGGCATCGGTTATGCTATGAGTGACGGTCCGGAAGGACCCTGGGAGTACAAAGGGCATATAATGGACCATACGGTACGCACCCGCGGCAACCACCCCGGAATAATCTCGTATAAGGGCAAGCATTATGTGTTTGGTCTGAATTATGATATTATGCACCTTACAACATTTGCCCATGCCGAGCAGCGTTCGGCAGCATTGGCCGAGATGCACTATAATCCCGATGGCACCATTCAGGAAGTTCCCTATTTTATGGATAATGTGGTTGAGCAGATCAAACCGTTTGATCCCTATCGTCGTGTAGAGGCTGAGACCATGTCCTGGGGCTATGGCTTGAAAACTAAGCGCATGGACGAGGAGAATAAAAACTCTACCAATATGTTTGTCACCAATATTGATGATGGTGAGCACATAAAGGTTAGCGGTGTAAAATTCGGAAATAAAGGCGCCAAGAAGTTCTATGCTTCGGTTGCCACCGACAGCCTGGCCCGCATTGAAATACGTCTCGACAGTCCGGATGGTCCGTTAGCGGGCACACTATCCATATCACCTACCGGCGGTGAATCACAATATCACACGGTAAGTTGTAAATTGAAACCCAGATTGCGCGGAACCCATGACCTCTATTTTGTCTTCAGGGGTACAGGCAAGAACCTGTTTAATTTCGACTGGTGGCGATTCAAGTAAGAATAGCCACAGACTGATTTATACCAAATTCAGCGCTTTTAATAATTTTCGCACCTTCTTTCGAAATAGGCTTTAGCGTGTTTACAAACGGGGCAGAGATCGGGAACGTTTTTGCCCTTGTGCACGTAGCCGCAGTTGCGACAGGTCCAGGTGGTGTTTTCGTCGTCTTCGAACACTTTGTTTTCGACGATGTTTTGCAACAACTTGCGATAGCGTTTTTCGTGTTCGGCTTCCACTTTGGCTACCAGAGTAAAAGTGGCGGAAATTTCTTTGAAACCTTCCTCTTTGGCTATCTGTGCAAACAGGGGGTATAACTCGGCCCATTCTTCGTGTTCGCCATCGGCGGCAGCTTTCAGGTTTTCGGCAGTAGTGCCGATTACACCGGCGGGATAAGAGGCTGTGATTTCAACCATTCCTCCCTCGAGATATTTAAAGAACAATTCGGCATGTTCTTTTTCGTTGAGGGCAGTTTCGGTAAAGAAAGCGCTGATTTGTTCGTAACCTTCTTTTTTTGCTACGCTGGCAAAAAATTCATAACGAGTTTTAGCTTGAGATTCTCCTGCAAAAGCTTTAAGCAGGTTTTGTTCTGTTTTGGAACCTTTAAGTTGCATAGTGGGTAATAGTTAGATTATTAAAATATGATTCAAATTGAGAGGCACAAATATAGCAAATAATTGGAATATGCTTTGATAATTTCATTTAGGGAAGGCTTTTTCAAGCCTGCAGTCGCAGAACTTTCGTCCCTAAATAGGGCATTTGGCGTACACATTTGTGTTTTCGTCCCAGTTTTGAGATGGCATAGCCCATTTTTTTTTAAATGCCCGCGCACGAGGCTACTTTTGCCCGGCAAAAAATTTCAAAGGGAAAACCTTGAACCGGTTAACCCTGATAGTGAACCTAACTTCAAAAAACAAAATTAATTTACCGCAATGAGCAAACATTTTTTTAGCTTCCTGGAAGACACCATCAAAAACCATTGGGACGCTCCGGCCATAACCGACTATGAAACCGATTTCACCATGACCTATGGCGAACTGGCTGAACATATCGCCCAGTTGCATTTGTTGTTTAAGGAAATGGGTCTTCAAAAGGGAGAGAAAATTGCCATCTGTGGCAGAAACAGCGTTAACTGGGCAATGTCCTTTTTGGCGGCGAATACCTACGAAGCCGTGGTGGTGTCTATTTTGCCGGATTTTCATGTGGACAGCATTCATGCACTGGTGAATCATTCAGAGGCATCGCTGTTGTTTGTGGGACCTTCGGTTTGGGAAAACCTCGAAGCAGAAAAAATGCCCCAATTGAAGAGCATAGTGTCGCTCAGAAATTTTGAACTTATACAAACCAAATCGGCTGCCGTAAAGCAGGCTTTTGCAATCAAAGATCAGCTTTTTGGCCGGCATTATCCCAATGGTTTGCAAATGCAGGATATTTCTTACCCCAAGAATAATTTCGATGACCTGGCGGTAATTAATTACACTTCGGGCACCACCAGTGCACCCAAAGGCGTAATGCTTACTCACAGAAGCATAAGCTCCAACGTGGAATTTGGTCAGGCACGTATTCCCAACCAAGTGGGCTGGAATATCGTCTCCATGTTGCCCTTAGCGCATATGTTCGGACTTACTTTTGAGTTTTTGTATCAACTGGCCGGCGGTTGCCATGTGTATTTCCTGAATAAAACTCCTTCGCCTCAGGTTTTGATGAAAGCCTTTGCAGATACCAATCCTTACATGATACTCACCGTTCCGCTGGTGATAGAAAAGATCTTCAAAAAGACCGTCTTCCCCGTCATACACAAGCCTGTTATGAAGGTGTTGTGGTATACTCCCGGCATCAATCTTGTGTTACGCAATGCGGTCAGAAAAAAATTGATGACGGCTTTTGGCGGCAAACTGAGGTATTTGATTATCGGAGGTGCCGCTTTGAACTTTGAGGTTGAAAATTGCCTGAAGCAGATACGTTTCCCCTATACGGTGGGCTACGGCATGACCGAATGCGGCCCCTTGCTGGGTTACGAAGACTGGAGACATTTTGCAAAAGCTTCTTGTGGAAAACCGGTGCATCGGATCGAATTGCGGATAGACTCGGCCAATCCGTACAAGGAAGCAGGGGAAATCCAGGTTAAGGGCGACAACGTGATGTTGGGGTATTATAAAAACGACGAAGCCACCGAAGCTGCTTTCACTCAGGATGGCTGGATGCGCACCGGCGACCTCGGTTTGCTGGACAAACGGGGAAATATTTACATTAAGGGCCGAAGCAAAAGCATGATTTTAGGTTCATCGGGGCAGAACATTTACCCCGAAGAAATCGAGGATAAATTGAACAATTTACCTTTGGTCGTGGAATCGGTGGTAGTAGAAAGAGATGAAAAGCTGGTGGCCTTGGTTTATCCCGACTTCGATGCGGCCGGAGGAGAATCCAAGGAAGAAGCCATAAATGAAGTCATGGAACAAAACCGTTTGTCACTGAATAAACTTCTGCCGGCATTTGCCCGAATTATGAAAATAGAGCTGGTAAAGAAGGAATTTGAAAAAACACCCAAACGCAGCATCAAACGTTTTCTGTATAAATAAGTCGGTTAGCATTCCCGGCCAGGCGGATTTTTATTTACTCAAAAAGGCTGCTGCCTGTGAAAACACCCCATTGAAACACAAATTGACCAGGTCGTTTTGTTCTTTTTGCCCCTTCATAATGGGGAAGGGTTGTTCGTGGCTGTATTCGTAGGGGAAGTCGATCAGGCTGCTGTTTCTTTGAGCGCATTCTGTACCCAGAGCTTCTACTATGCCGTTGTATGGAATTACGCTGTCTTTCTTCAAGGCCATCACCTGGATTTTGTTTCCCATTTCATTGAAGATACGGTAGCGCTCTTCAGCGCCGCGCTCTTTCTCGATCATGGTGTTGAAAGCAATCATGGAGGCCTCCGAAGTTTGGTCAATCCGGTTGTCGCTTTCGAAGCGATAGAGATAATAATCGCATAATTTATCGAAGGTGAGTTTGTCCATAATAAAACGCGATGTTCCGTTCATTTGCTTGAAAATAGAACCTCCGCAAAACAAAAAGAGTCCGGAGTCTTCCAATAAACCCTCTTTATCGCTCAGTAGCGCTATTTGAACTAAAAAAGCACCGATGGAATAGGCAAAAAAATCCACCCCGGTCCCCGAAGTAAACAAAGGATGGCGCCCTTCTTTGATTTGTCTCACCAGGCCGGTCAAATCGCTGAGACTTTGTTTGCCGGAACGGTAAAAACGCTTGGGGTCTTCGCTTAGGCGTTCACTCAAAATCGTATTTGCAATGCTTTGAGATTGTTCCTTGCCCAGGATTTGTCTTCGTTTTTCCAAAATAGGAGAGATCAATCGGGGATTGAGCCAACTCAGCGGTGACCGGTTGATATGAAAGGCAATGGGCAGCAAGACAACTGCTTTCCCTGTGTGCATACATAGATATTCTGCCCAGCACAGGTATTTGTTCCAACTGCGTTCATTCAGTCCGTGCATCAGAAATATGGCTCCCGGGCACTTATCCTGACTTTTTAGTTTGAATATGGGATAGACAAATTCGCGATTTTCCAGAATATCGGAGTCGGATCCTCCGGCCTTTTCCCCTTTATCTTCGTCAAGAGATGTATAAGGGAAATGACGAATTTCAACCGGTGAATTCTCCAGTTTGGTATCTATTCCCAATTTAAATTGTCTTTGAAGTTCCTCTTGTCTTTGCGCTAAATTCATAGCCTGTCGTTTTAAGAACGAAACAAAAAAACAAAGGTCTTTCTACTTGAGCAAAAAAAAGGGACTTAGGGGGATTTTGGGGGATTTTTGTCCAAATACAGGGTGAAAATCCTCTATGTGGGACGAAATTACTTTACCTCTTGCGGGTAAAATGTAAAATTTCTATCTTTGTACTTATTCTCAATAGAGGGAAGCCCCTGATTTATGGACAGAAAGATTCCGGATTACATTAACGAAAAAGGCAATGTGGTGCGCTTGGTGGTACTTACTGCTGTCTTTGCTCTATTGTTTATAAATATTTATGAGCCTTTCGGCTCAAAAAATTGGCAGGGGGGAGTTTCGGATCTTACTTACTTTCTTTTTTCCAACCTGGTAATTTTGGTGGGTATGTGTGTGGTGGCCATAAGCCGTATCATCATGTACCATTACAACAAAAATCACGAAATCTCCGTCCTTTTGTATCTGGCATGGGTGGTGATGGAAGTCATTGCCATGTCTTTGTTTTATACCCTTTTTCAATATTTTGCACTCAACGATACGCGTCCTTTCCTTGAAATTTGGAAAAATGCCACCATCAATACCAGTTTGATTTTGTTGTTGCCTTATGCCATTCTATGGTTGTATTTTTCATGGCGTGATAACGAGAAAATGCTGAAACGTATCCGTGAACAGGAAAGCCTGCTGGCGGAGAAACAAAAAAGCGGGTTGATTTCTTTTTACGATGACAAGGGAGTTTTACGTCTATCCGTCGATATCAACAGCCTCTATTACATTGAATCGGCCGACAATTACGTCAAGATCCATTATTTAAACAAAGGCAAGATGCAGCATTTTATGTTGAGGAGCTCGCTCAAAACCATCGACGATTTGTTTGGAGACAAATACCTGGTGCGTTGCCATCGTTCGTATATCGTTAATTTTGACAAGATTAAAATACTTCGCAAAAGCGAAGAAGGTCTCAGTCTCGAATTGGACAGCGACCTGGTGCCGGATATACCGGTTTCAAAGACCTTCAGCAATAAATTAATGAGCAGATTCACCGATCTTCAGAAAGGTCCCTAATCGCTTTTTAACAATACACCCTTTCCTTTTTAGCTCATTTTTGGGAAAGCTACGCTAAGCCCATTTGCTTTTAACAATACGCCCTTCCCCTTTTTACCGTCCGTTTTAAATACCAGGGGATTTTCAAATCTTACATGTTTCAGGAACTGGTTTTCGTAAAAGGCCGGATGATTGTGTATGTATTCGTAATCCACGTAATTAAAAGCTATGTCGCTGTTGGGCAGGCTATAGTAATGGACTCCAAACGAAGTGAGGTTTTGAAAAAAGTGCGTGCCCTGACTGGGATCGATCTGGTATTTTCTTAGACCTGTTTCAACTATCAGCCGGGCATTGCTTATTTGAGACCAGCGCACGGGGATGCCCATCCAGGAATCGCTCGATCCCCAACGCCCCGGTCCGATTAAAATGTAATTACGTCCTTCGTCGCCGAGTTGCTTATTTATTTTTTCAATTTCGTGTACGCAAAGTTGATTATTAGAGGAGCTAAACAGTTCGGGTTTGATAAAGATCAGGTCGTAAATATCGTCTACTATGCCATGGCCCAGTGCGGAAATGGTTTTTATCAGCAATTGTTCTTCGGGGATCTCGTCCAGATCTTCGTCCAACATTTCTTTGGTATCTACTATAGGGCGGATCTGCAAAAGATAGAAGTATCTTTGTTCCGGGCTGTCGTCCTCGTCGCGGGGGTGAAAATCGACCGCAAATTCAATTTCGATGGGTCGTCCCATTTCCTGTTCTCCCAGTTTCAAAATCTTGGATAAAATGTCTGCCAGTGGGAAAACATCGTTTTGAAGAATATGAGCAAAAGAGATTATTTTTCGGCCTCCTTCCCATAATCCATCTCTTATTACCTGATCGAGTGGGTCGAAAGTGGAGGCTAGAAATTTAAGGTTACCGTCTTTTTCGGCTTCACTTATAGGTAGCTCCAGCAAGTTTTGCCCGTCGTCGACTTTGAGCCGGAAGGATTTGTTTTTGAGGTCCAGAGCCAGAAAATGTGTCTGGGTTTCGCTCAGGGCATAATTCAGCGAGCTCATTTGCAACAGATGCTTGGGATGCTTGGGCGAGAATCTTAGGGTTGTGCCGCCATCGACAATGTATTTACCCAGACCCAGGGCCACATTGGCAATTCCGTCGCCGGCCTCTTCTTCGCCTATGGGATAATAATTCAGCGACCGGGCAACTCCCGAGAAGGTCGGATAAAACCGCTCATCGAACGCAGTACCGCAGACTTCTTCGAGAATAATCGCCATTTTTTCCTGATCAATCAGGTTGGAAGTGGCTTGCATATAAGCCTTGCTTTGTTGAAAAAACGCTGAAGCGTAAACAGCTTTAATGGCGGACTTTAGCATGATCAGCATGTCTTCTGCGTGCTCGTTGTAGGGGATCATGTAGGTGGAATAGATTCCGGCAAAGGGTTGATAATGTGCATCTTCGAGCAGACTGGAAGAGCGGATGGCGATGGGTTTTTGGACAACATCCACAAAAGCTGTCAGGTTTTCGAGTAGACGGGGCGGCAGGGAAGCTTTGAGAAAATTTTCTAAAATAATTTCGTCCGTCTGATCCGACATGGCAAGCTCATGTAAATGGTTATTATCCATGAATTCATCGAAAATATCCGTGCACAAAACCAAGGTCTTGGGAATGCCTATATGTACATTTCGGTAAGTATTCAGTTCCGGATGGCTTTTGAGCATGACATCCAGAAAAGCCAGGCCTCTGCCTTTGCCTCCCAGAGAACCTTCACCGATGCGGGCAAAATTGGAATACTTGTCGAAGCGACCTTTCTGAAATTCTGCCACGATGCCTTGATTTTTTACCCTGCGATAGAGAACAATGGCGTCAAAAAGCATTTTCCGCACCGGAGCAGTGTCTTCATAATCCTGGATAAGAATACCTTTCATAAAGCGGGCGATAGGGAACATAGCCCTGGAAAACAACCAGCGGGAGGCGTGATCGCGTTCAAAATGATAACGTAAAGAGTCGTCGGGAATATCGAAAATGGCCGACTGCAACTCCTGTATGTTTTGTATACGGGCCACTTCTTCGCCGGTTTGCGGATTTTTAAACACAAAATCGCCGAAACCAAAGGTATCTGCCAGCAAGTGTCTGAGCTCTTTAGAATAGGTTTTGGAGCTTTTTTGAATAAAACCCATTTCATTTTGCTCTGCATAAGTACGGTTGGAAGCTTCCGAAGAATTAATGATGACGGGAAGCGCCTTGTCGTATTTCCTGAATTCATTGCACAAAAGGAAACCGGCGTTTTGGGTTTTTTTGCCTTCTTTCATAAAACTGACATCCGAGATGATGCCCAGCATATAATCCTTGTATTTATCGTGTATTTCCATGGCCTCCTCGTAGCTGCGGGCCAGCAGAATTTTGGGGCGTCCTCTCATTCTGAGGGTGCGTTGGTGAGCATTCAGGGCTTCGGTAGCAAAATTTCTTGATTGCTCCAGCACGTATTTATAAAGATTGGGCAAAATGGAAGAATAGGAGCGGATGGAATCTTCGACCAGCATTATTACTTGCACTCCTACAGAGGCAACGTCTTCTTCCACGTTCATCTTATCTTCCATAAGTTTGATAATGGCCAGCAGCAAATCGGAATTGCCCAACCAACTGAATACATAATCGATGGCACTGGTATCGGCATTGGCCAGGTATTGCGAAACTTCGCGTGAAAAAGGAGTCAGTACTACGATAGGGATAGCCGGCCATTTATGTTTAATTTGCTTGGCAATTTCAAAATGTTCGTTGCTCTTGTCGCTGGGCATATAAATGATAAGCTCGTAATTGTTTTGCCCGAGTTGTTCCAGAGCTTCTTTTTTGTTGGACACCTGGGTAAACCGTGGCGGATAACGCAGATTAAGTGAAATGTATTCGTTGAAGATTTGTTCGTCGACTCTGCTGTCGTCTTCGAGCATAAAGAAATCGTACTTGCTGGAAATCAGCAAAATGTTGAAAATACGTTTTACCATCAGGTTGGCAAAAGAAGTATCTTTAAAATCCAATTTTTTAAGGCGGTCGGCAGCAGTCATAGTTGTAATTTGAAACTGAATGCAAATGTAAGTAAAAACAGCGTGAATCAGCGATTTGAGCTGTCAAATTTAATTTGTGTCGCATTGGCCGGACGATTTCCTTATATTTGCAAAAAACCCGTTTATGCACCCTTCGGAATACATTAAAGAGAGTATGGAATACCGTTTTATCCGGGAACATATCAAAGAGGATGTTCGCAAACTGGCTTTGCAAACCCACGGCATGAAGGATATGAATTATCCCTTCTTGATTAGGCAGATATCCGGATATCAGCATATTGTGAATAAAATTCCGGAGTGGTATGCCTGCCCCGATATTCTCTTTCCTCCAACTTTGTCGCTGGAGCAATGTTCTTCGCAGCAAACGGCTTGCTACAAAAGAGACCTGATGAAAACGATAATTCGGAAGCAAAAGCAAGAACAAACGATAAGCGGAGCCGGTTCAGCAGAAACCGTTTTTTTAAGCGGAGATGGGAAGGAATCCAAATTCAGGCAAGCCGGCGGAGCCGAATCAACCGGAGCCGATTTAACCGGAGCTGAATCAACCGGGGCTGAATCATCCGGAGCCGATTTAACCGGAGGTTTTGGGGTAGATGCCTATTACCTGTCGGAAGTATTCAATCGGTTCTTTTACGTGGAAAAACAACCTGAATTATGCCGGATAGCAAGTCATAATTTCAAGGCCTTGAACCGCCCCGGGATACAAGTGTTAGAAAATGAATCGGAAGCTTTTTTAAAACAAAGCGGCAAGCTGGATTTTGTTTACCTGGATCCTTCAAGGCGAAACCGGGATGGAAACAAAGTAACAGCTCTTCGGGATTGTAGTCCCGACCCGGCAACATTGTACGAGGATTTAATTAAGAAAGCAGGCCTGGTGTTGATTAAACTTTCGCCCATGATCGATTTGTCGCTTGCGCTGAAAGCTTTGCCCCATACCCGACAGATTCATGTGGTTGCACTTGACAACGATTGCAAAGAAGTCTTGTTTCTTCTTGACGCAAAGTATCAAACGGCGGACCCTGATATCACTGCCGTCAATCTGAAGAATAACGCCGCTGATCAGGTTTTAAAATTCAGAAGAAGCGATGAGGCAAATGCAAGCTGCTCTTACACGGTACAAGTAGGGAATTATCTATACGAACCTAACGTTTCCCTGTTAAAAGCCGGAGCATTTATCATACCCGCCCAAGTCTATGGGCTGGATAAATTGCACAAAAACACTCATTTATACACGTCAAACAAATTCAAATCCGATTTTCCGGGGAAAATATTCGAAGTCAAAACAATATCTTCAGCTAAAACCAAAGATTTTCACAAAAAATTGCCCGGTCTGCAACAGGCTAATTTGGTCGTCCGCAATTTTCCGATGAACGTGGAGGCCTTGCGAAAAAAGCTCAACCTCAAAGAGGGGGGAGAAGATTTTGTTTTTGCCTGCACTTTAGCCGATGAAAGCAAAGTATTTCTTTACGGCAAACGATTGTTGTAACTTTGAGGATTCTCTGCAAACCGACTCATGCCGATTTGCAGAGAGCGACTAATAACATCTATGATAAAACTATAAATAATTTAAAACTATGATCGAAAACGAAAAAACTACCACCATTCAGGCTGCCCTTGAGGTGGCCCGGCGCATGATGACCGCAGCACGTACCGCTCCCAAAGCCAGAGGAATAGACCGCTTGGAGCTCTGTTGTGTAAGCGGTGAAGAGTTGGAAACCCTAGCTAAAAAAATGGAAGAGATTGGATTGAAAAACCAGCGGCCTTCTTTTGCCAGAGACGCCCAAAATATTAGACAGTCACAAGCTGTAGTACTGATCGGCAGCCGTCAGGGAGAACAAGGGTTGGATTGCGCATATTGCGGTTTTCCCAACTGTGCCGAAAAGCGTAAACATCCGGCATTTCCCTGTGTCTTTCCGGTTACCGATCTTGGAATTGCCCTGGGTTCGGCTTGTGCTGCGGCTGCGGACAACCGGGTGGACAGCCGCGTAATGTATACCGCCGGCATGGCCGCTCTGGAGCTGGGTTGGCTGAAAGATTGTTTTTATGCTTTGTCCATTCCGCTTTCCATTTCGGGTAAAAGCCCCTACTTCGATAGAAAATAAGCGAGTTTCCTCTTGTCTCGTTAACCCTTTGAGGAGATGATCGCGTCAGCAGTTGACCACATCCGCTGTGTTTAGTTTTGATTCATTGGTTCTATGAGTTATCCGATCAAGACAGCCCGGATAGCTGTTGCGGTGTTTACTCTTGACTGGTTGGCTCCTCTTTGAGCGCCTGGAGGTCGTACAGTTTTTTGAAGTGACCCTTCTTTCTGAGCAAGGCCTTGTGGGTGCCTCTTTCAACAATACGGCCTTCGTGCAGCACGCAGATCAGATCGGCATTCCGGATGGTCGACAGCCGGTGTGCAATCACAATGGTTGTGCGGTTTTTCATCAGGTTTTCCAGAGCCTCCTGAACCAATTTTTCGGATTCCGTATCCAAGGCCGAGGTGGCTTCGTCCAGTATCAGAATAGGCGGATTTTTCAGAATAGCACGGGCTATGCTGATGCGTTGACGTTGACCGCCCGATAATTTACTGCCGCGGTCTCCGATATTGGTGTCGTAACCCTGTTCGGTGGCTATGATAAAATCGTGGGCATTGGCGATTTTAGCAGCTTGTACCACTTGTTCGATGCTGGCGTTTTTTACCCCAAAAGCAATGTTGTTGTAAAAGCTGTCGTTAAACAGAATCGCTTCTTGGTTGACATTGCCCATTAGAGCTCTGAGATCTTTGACTCTTACTTGCCGGATATCAATTCCGTCGATCAGAATCTGGCCGGAGTTCACATCGTAGAATCGAGGAAGCAAATCAACCAGTGTCGACTTTCCTGAACCCGATTGCCCGACCAAAGCCACGGTCTGTCCTTTGGATATTTTGAGATCGATGTTTTCCAACACGGGTTCGGTCTGGTATTTAAAGCTGACGTTTTTGTATTCGATGGCCTCGGTAAATCCTTTTATATCAACAGGATGTTCGGGATCGGCAATATGATTTTCCGTCAAGAGTATCCGATCGATTCTTTCCATGGAGGCCAGACCCTTCTGTACATTGTACCAGGCTTGCGAAAAGGCTTTGGCCGGATTGATGATGCTGTAAAAAATAATAAGGTAATAGATGAATACCGGTGCTGTGATGGTATGAGACGATTCGGATAAAATCAGCGAACCACCAAACCATAGTACGATGGCAATAATGGTTGTGCCCAGAAATTCGCTCATGGGGTGAGCCAGTTGCTGCCGGCGGATAATCCTTTTGGTTGTGCGTTTCAAGGTCTCGTTTTGCCGGTTGAAATTGGACTTGATTTTGTTCTCTGCATTAAAAGCCTTGATTATTCTGAGGCCGGTCAGTGTTTCTTCTATTTGACTAAGTAGTTCTCCCCATTGTGCCTGGCTTTCGCGCGAGGGTTTTTTCAATTGTTTGCTTACCCTACCCATCAGGAAGCCCGCTACGGGTAACAATACGAGCACAAAAAGCGTAAGCTCCCAACTGATAATCAACAGGGTGGTAAAATAAATGATGATCATAATGAAGTTCTTAAAGGTCATATCCAGTGAACTCATTACGGAATTCTCCACTTCGGTCACGTCGCTGGACATGCGCGAAATGATATCGCCTTTTTTTTCTTCGGAGAAAAAACCCAGGGGCAAATTCAGTACTTTTTCGAAGATCGTATTGCGTAAGTCTCTCAAGACGGAAGTTCGTATGGTAATCATATTGAGCGAGGCCATATACGCAAAACCTGTCTTCAGGAAAGTCATGGCTATCAGAAAGGCTCCCAATATCAATAAGGTAGCACCTCCCCCGCTTTTTTCGATGGTGGTGGAAACAAAAAAGTAAAAGTTATCCTTAAGTGCTCCGGCAATATCGGCTGCGGGCAGGCTCCAGACGTTTTCGTGGTAGGTGTAGGTCTGTTCGTTGATCCGGAATAAGATTTCCAGTATGGGAATAACCAGGGCAAAGGAAAACAGGCTGAACAAAGTCGAAAAGAAATTGTTCAGCACATTGAGGAACACACTTTTTTTGTAAGGCGGGACCAAACGAAACAGCAGTCGTATAAAGTCTTTCATTATGGGGCAGGGTAGAGATAAACGGCCGAAAGATAGTGCATATAATCTGGAAAAAAAAGCCTCGAAAAATCCTTCGAGGCTTTAGGAGAGTTTAGCTCTATCCATGCTTTCGACACCGGCTGCGGTTCTTGGACGCCCACGAGCATACGGCGTGTTTAAAGCCCTCCATGCTTTCAACCACCAGGGTAACTTTTGGGTTTAGTTTCTAAATTTCTTGTCGTTCTTTTTTCATCATTCGAATAATATTTCATTTGTTTTCGGTCTTCGTCTTCCCTTTTCAAAAAAGAATTTTTCTTCTCCAAATGCGGGTTCTAATTGGTCAAACCAAGTTGCTTCCGGGTCGTACTTTGCAAAAAATGGAATATCCACCCATTTTGCATTTCGCCCTTGTAGAAATCGTAGCACATACACTTTTTCACCTTTTACTTCTTGAACTCCAAGTACTTGGATTTTGCCGGGCTCACAGCTCATGCTTGGACCTCTTACCGTTCTACAAAGCCCGCTTACCTGTCTGTATGCCTTTCGGAATATATTCCAGCATTTCTCCAAAGGAAGCTCAAAGTATCGCTTTGAACCCGTATCGCGTGCTACAAACATATAATAGGGAATACATCCCAGATCTACCTGCTTTCTCCACATTTCAGCCCATATTTCGGGTTTATCGTTGATGTTCTTTAGCAAGGGGGATTGTGTGCGGATTTGTGCTCCTGTAGCTCGAATTTGTTTGATTGCCTTCTTAACCGCGTCGGTTTTCAGTTCCGCCGGATGATTAAAATGTGCCTGAACAGCCAAATTTTTACCTGCTTTGATTATTTGTTCAAACAATTTGAATAATTCTTTGCTGTCCTTATCTTTTGTGAAGCGATAAGGCCAATAACTCAGTGCTTTGGTTCCAATTCGAATACTATGTATATTTCTAAATTCCGGCTGCAAAAGAACATCGATATAGGATGCTAGAACTCGCGTGCTCATGGTCATTGGATCGCCGCCTGTAAACAGAACGTCTGTCACTTTATTATTCCGAAGCAGGTATTGAGCAAGGAGGTTTGTCTCTTTCATAGCAAATTTCAAGTTAGACATTCCGCTGAATTGTGGCCAACGAAAGCAAAATGAACAGTAAGCATGGCAAGTTTGCCCCTGACTGGGGAAAAACAAGACCGTCTCGGAATATTTATGCTGAACGCCTTTTAATTTGATGTTGTTTATTTCCGGTACATTTTGTTCCTGTCCGGCGGGGTTTGGATTCAATTCCATGCGGATTTCCCGCACCTTTTTATCGAGTGTCGCCTGATCCGCACCTTGGTCCAGTAGTTTCTTCACCGCATTATAATGCCTTCTTTCAAGCATCTCCTTCCTGGGAAAAGTGAGCGTAAATATCGGGTCAGTATCTATTTGTGTCCAATCGATAAGCTCATCTATAACATAATTGTTTGTCTTGAAGGGAAGTACACGTCCTACAACTTCGATTGCTTCGATCATTTCATCCGATAAGTTTGTAATTTGCGGAATGCTTTTATAATTGCGTAAGGTGTAGGTTTTGAGTTGATGTGCCATATCTATTATGTTTTTAAACGTTGTAAAACAATACAATTGTCCTGTCAGGACAAATACAAATGTAGCAAGTTGACTTTTAGCGACTTACAATAAAATAGAGAAGAAGTATGGAAGCCTATTTGCCTAACAAACCGCTCCGAAGTTAAAAAAACAGGAGAAAACGCAAAAGCTTCTTAGCGTTTTTTACGAATTTATAAAATATTGTAAAACGTGACTACGATCATGGCCATTTTGACGGCGGTACTATGGGAATCGGCAAATAAGCCAATCGGGATTTTAAGATAATTAGGGGAAATTAGAGGAAAATTTCCCCTAATTTAAAATAATGTACTATCTTTGTGCTCTAAAAGAATAAAGATATGATTGAAAAACCACCTGTTTTAGATAAAAAAAAGCTTGTGGATGTTTGGATGATATTAAACAGTCCTGGCCATGATACATTATTTAATAAGATTAATAATGAATATCTCTATTGGGATAAAGTGAAGTACAAAACACCATCCGGAGTTGCTCCGTCTGTATTCTGGCATGCTGTTAAAACAAAACGAAATCTGACAGCGAAAACACTTACATTTGGTAAAAACACCTTTAAATTTTCAGTAACTGAAAAAATGCAGGAACTGCTGCATACATTA
>Ga0116159_1003009_pt1 | contig 15533 bp, 12 predicted proteins | sample AD_JPNAS1_MetaG_FD_89878 | JGI IMG/M metagenome (GOLD analysis project Ga0116159, IMG submission 89878) | Active sludge microbial communities of municipal wastewater-treating anaerobic digesters from Japan - AD_JPNAS1_MetaG | ecosystem: Engineered > Bioreactor > Anaerobic > Digestate | place...
ATCCGGGCGCCCAGGTCCACCGGCCGGAGGCGCCTGGCATAATCCATTTTCCTGCTCCAGAGAAAAACGCCGTACCGCGCCCTGCCGTAAAAGAGCACGCCCACGTCAAGGCCGGCGCCGATGTAGAATTCATCAAGCACGTGGAAGCGGTACAGGACCGGGATGGTGAAGTAATTGGTGTCGATGTTCGACTTGTCCACGTACTTCCTGAGGGGGGCGCTGTAGACGAACCCCATCGGCAGCCCGGACAGCATGGTGAACATGCTGGTGTCGATGATCCTGACCTGGATGATCCGCTGCTCGTAGAACAGACCGGCGGAAAGGCAGTGGCGCTTCCGGAGAAAGAACAGGGCCTCGATGCCGCCGCGGAAGCCCACGGTAAAGGAGCCCTTTTCGTATTTATACTTGAAAATCTCTTCCTTCGAGTCGCGCGGGCCCAGGATGCCGTAACCGAAGGCGCCTATGCTGAAGCCCATGCGGAACTGGAACAGGTTCTTTTTTCTTCTTATGGACGTGTATTCCTTGAGCCGCGCCTCTATGCCTTCATCGACTGTTTTATCGTCCAGTTTTTTCGCCCTGTCGCTGTCAGGGTCCCGCCAGTCGCCGCCCTCGCTGTCGTGAAGGCCCGAATCCGATTTGTCCGAAGCGGCCCCGCTTTCCTTAGCGGCCGGTTTTGCGTCCGCTGCCGCGGCCCTCGCGAACAGACCCGCGTATCCGACGGCGATCGGCATCAACAGGGATATCAGTATAATCTTTTTCATTCAAAGCACCCGATTGTCAGATCGGCATAAGGCTTATCGCGGCAATAGTACGCCGTCAATACATTTTTGGGTTAATTTGATCCTCACCCTCTACCCCCTCTCCGCAAAGCTGAGAGGGGGTATTCTTATTAATATCCATATCCAGATAAAATTATTAATTCGGAAGCCCTCTCCCCATGGGAGAGGGCGCGCCGGAGGCGGGGTGAGGGTAGACGGCGCGTCATCTCCCTTCTCCATTTCATTAAGATGGGGGTACGGTCTCTAAAAAAAGTATGGACAGTTTTATCAAGACCTGTAAAAAATGACGTGAAATTTTGAAGGGAAAAGAGGAAGGATTTTTCACATGGAAATAAAGATACTGAAAGACATACTGGAATTAAATAAAAACGCGGCTGCCGAGGTCAAAGACCTTTTAAAGAAGAAAAAAGTGTACATGATCGACATGATGAGCTCCCCGGGGTCCGGAAAGACGACCCTGAACGACAAGCTGATAGGCGCCCTTAAAGGCAAATACCGCATCGCCGTCATCGAGGGAGACATCAAGACGACCAAGGACGCCGAGCGCCTTGCCGGCCACAACATCCCCATCTTCCAGATCGAGACGGACCGCTTCGGCGGCGACTGCCACCTGGAGAGCACCTGGATAAAAAAATGCCTGGAACAGTTCGACCTTGACAACCTGGACCTGGTCATCGTGGAAAACATCGGCAACCTGGTCTGCCCCGCCGAGTTCCAGCTGGGGGACGACGAGCGGATCGTGGTCCTCAGCGTCACCGAGGGGGAGGACAAGCCGGCCAAGTATCCCCTCATGTTCAACTCGTCGGACACCATGGTGCTGAACAAGATCGACCTTCTGCCGCACCTCGACTACAGCGTGGACGAGCTGATGGATAACCTGAAAAAGGTCAACCCGAAGATACTGGTCTTCCAGGTAAGCGCAAAAACCGGCGACGGCATGGGACCCCTGCTGAAGCACATCAGCGACAATATCGACAGGAAAATCCGGGCCTGACCCGGGAACGGATAATCGGCCGGAATAATCATTATGGGTTTCAGCACGGTAACATTCCTGTTCTATTTTCTGCCCCTCATGCTCCTCCTGTATTTTGCCGTGCCGGCAAGGTTCAGGGTCCCCCTCCTGCTGGCGGGAAGCTATGTTTTCTATTTCTGGGGCTCTCCTACCGGCGCCGCCGTTCTGCTGCTGGGCACGGTCATCGACTACCTTTTAGGCGGGGCCATCCACCGGGCTGAACCTGGCAGGAGCAAAAAAACGATCCTTGCCATATCGGTGACGATCAATGTCCTGATCCTTTTTTATTTCAAGTACTCGAACTTCTTTATCGGCGAATTCAGCCGCGCCCTGACCTTCTTCGGAGGGTCCGCAATCCAGTGGACGGCGGTCATCTTTCCCGTCGGCATATCCTTCATCACGTTCCACAAGATAAGCTACCTGGTGGACATTTACTACGGCCGCGTCGCGCCGGCGGAGAGCTTCACCGCCTACGCCCTCTACCTGGCGATGTTCCCGAAGCTGACCCAGGGGCCCATCGTCCGCTACCACACCATCTCGGAGCAGCTGTCGGCGCCGAAGTACAGCCTTGACGACATCTTCGAGGGAAGCATCCGCTTCTGCGTCGGCTTTTCGAAGAAGGTGCTCCTGGCTGACCCGATGGGGGCGGTCGCCAACCCGATCCTGAGCATGGACATGGCGAACCTTACCGTGGGATACGCCTGGCTGGGCATCGTCTGCTACAGCTTCCAGCTCTTTTTTGATTTTTCCGGATACACCGACATGGCCATCGGCATTGGCCGCATGCTGGGCTTCACGATCCCGGAAAACTTCAACCGCCCCTTCTATTCCCAGAACTTCACCGAGCACTGGACGCGGTGGCACATCACCCTCGGCAATTTTTTCCGCGAATACCTGTACATTCCGCTCGGAGGAAACCGCACGGGCACGCTGAAGACATACCGCAACCTCTGGATCGTTTTCCTCGCATCAGGATTCTGGCACGGCGCCAACTGGACGTATCTCGCCTGGGGCTTTTACAACGGTTTTTTCATATTCCTTGACCGCATCATACTGATCAGGCTGCTCAAGCGCGTTCCGGTCCCTCTTAAGATAGCGCTCTTTTATATTCTCCTCATCGTGGGCTACGTCCTGTTCCGGTCCGATACAATAACCGGCGCTTTCCTCTACATCCACCGCATGTTCGACGTGACCGCCATCGGCGGGATACAGTCGTCGTTCCTGCTTGCGAAGCTGATCGGCAACAGGGAGATCTTTGTCCTGGCCGTCTGCCTGCTTATATGCTTCTTCCCTCAGCCGGTCATAGACAGGGTAAAACTCATGGTAACGGAGCGTATGGGCACGGCCGGGATTACCCGGCTGAAGGTCGCGGGGGCAATCACGGTTTTCCTGCTGTCACTGATTTCCATGATCAACAACAGCTTCAGCCCATTTATTTATTTCAGGTTTTAACGATGAAGGATAAAAAAGCATTTATCATCGCGGCCAACGTCTTCGTAGCGGTCATTCTCATCCAGACCTATTTCCGCCCCTTCGACGACATGGTCCTGAGCGGCGCCGAACAGAAAGCGAGGCCGGGCGTTCCCGCCCTCAACGACATCATATCGGGGAAATTCCAGAACAGCATTGAAACATGGCTCAAGCAGAACATCGGCTTCCGCGGAACTTTTGTAAAAACCGATAACCAGATAAATTTTTCCCTCTTTAATGAATTCTCCCGCAGTCACCCGAGAAAGATACTGCTGGGAAACAACAGGGAGCTCTTTGAAGAACCGTATATAGACAACTTCAACAGGCTGACGCTATTGCCCCTGCCGGTCCTGGTAAAAAAGGCCGACGACATACAGCGGCTCCAGGAAAAGCTAAAGGCGCGCAATGTCAGGTTCATCCTCCTCATTACGCCCAGCAAGGCCACCATCTATCCCGAGGCCGTACCGGAAAAATACATCCTGGATCACGCGGCGGGAAAAAAAGATAATTACGAGATCATAGTACCAATGCTGGAGCAGAGGGGAGTCAACATCGTGGACAGCAGGGAAATCTTCCTGGACCTGAAAAAGAAGGGAACCACGCACCTCTTTCCGTCGAGCGGGTCACACTGGAGCCTCTACGGCGGGTATCTCTTCGGCACGAAACTCATCGAGCGCATGGAACAGCTGTTCGGACAACGGATGGTGCGCATGCGGATGAAAAGGCTCATCCCCAGCAGGGAACCGATCGACCTTGACAAGGACATCGCGCGCCTCGGAAATATCCTGTTTACCCGGTCGCTATTCACCGACTATCGCTATCCCGCGACCTATCCGGACGCCCCGGCAAACGCCTTCCGGCCGAATGCCCTTCTTGTGGGATCAAGCTTCTGCTGGAACCTCATACAGTATCTGGACCAGAACAATGTTTTTTCCCGGCTGAACTTCTACTATTATTTCAATACCGACTGGGTCTACCCGGGCAGGATACGACACGCCATCAGCCGCGATTCCATCAACTGGAATAGGGACGTGTTCACGAAAGACATCATCATTGTCGAGATCAATGAAATACAGATGCACGAAGCCGGCTTCGGCTTCATTGAAGCCGCCCTGAACGCCCTTGACCGCTAATACCGCTTTAATAAAATGAACTGGCATGTCAGTTTTTTCTTGCTTTTTCACGGGCCGATTCTATGATTGTCCGACTGACTGGACGGATTATATACATATAAACAGATAGAGAGTAGGAGGTTCCATGAGCACGTTGAATCTAAAAAACACAACGATTCCGGTCGCATTCAAGGATCAGGTCGCACAGTACGGCGACCGCGCCTGCGTAGCGTACCGGGACAGCAAGCTGGGCACGTACGTCGATATATCCTGGAACGAAATGAACAGGATGGTGCGTCAGCTCGGATGCTATCTGCTTTCAGCGGGAGTGAAAAAAGGCGACCGCGTCGCCCTCTTCTCGCAGAACAGGCCTGAATGGTGGATAACCGACATGGCCATCCTTTCCATCGGCGCGGTCAACGTCCCCATCTACGCTACTAACTCCGCAGAGGAATCCCGGTATATACTGAGCAATTCCGGCGCGAAAATATGCATCGCCGGCACCAGGGACCACATGGAAAAGATACAGGAGGCAAAGAAGAAGGTCCCGGGCTTCAAGACGACCATTGTCATAGATGACGTCAAGGTTCCCAACAAGTCCGTCATAACCTTCGCCGAGGCGCTGAAAAAAGGCGCCGCCTACAAGAATCAGGGCGAGATCGACAGGAGGACAAAGGCGATCAAGCCCCATGACCTCGCGACCATCATATACACCTCGGGCACCACGGGCGATCCCAAGGGGGTCATGCTCACCCATGACAACTTCATCTCGGACGCGCGCCAGATCAGCAACGACTTCAGCGACTACATCAACGACACCCATGTGCTGCTGTCGTTCCTGCCCCTCTCGCACTCCCTGGAGCGGACGGCAGGCTACTACTTCCCGCTCTTCGCGGGCTGCAAGGTGGCCTTCGCCGAAGACTTCGCCAAGGTGGTGGACAACATGAAGGAGGTGCGCCCCACCTTCATCATCAGCGTGCCGAGGCTGTACGAGAAGATACACTCCGTCATACTGTCCCGGCTCCCCGAGGCGTCCAAGGCCAAGCAGTTCCTCTTCAAGCTGGCGGTCGCCACGGCCAAGGAGAACCTCCCCTATGTGTGCACCGACAAGCCCCTCCCGCTGCTCCTGGGGCTCCGCGTGAAGCTCTTTGACAAGCTGGTCTTCTCCAAATTCCGCGAGGGACTCGGCATGGACCGGATGGAATTCGCCGTTTCCGGCGGCGCGCCCCTCTCGGTCTCCGACGCCGAGTTCTTCATCGGCATGAAGATAAAGATACTGGAAGGGTTTGGCCTCACCGAAACGACCCCGGTGACCAACGTCAACCCGCCCTGGCACATAAAGCCGGGCACGGTCGGCCCCGCCCTCTCGGAGACGAAGGTCAGGATTTCCGACGAAGGAGAGCTCCAGATCAAGGGTCCCCAGGTCATGAAAGGCTACTACAAGAACCCCAGGGCGACGAAGGAGGTCTTCACCAAAGACGGCTGGTTCAGGACCGGCGACCTGGCCCGGATCGACGACGACGGCTACGTCGCCATAACCGGCAGGATCAAGGACATCATCGTCACCGCAGGCGGCAAGAACATATCGCCGCAGAACATCGAGAGCAGCCTCAAGGGATCGAAATACATCGAGCAGGTCGCCATCATCGGCGACCGCCGCAAGTACCTCTCGGCGCTCATCATCCCGTCCTTTGAGAACGTGCAGAAGTGGGCGAAGTCCAAGGGCCTCACCTTCTCCACCAACAGGGACATGGTCAACAGCAAGGAAGTCCACGACCTGATCCAGGGCGAGATAAGCAGGGAGATGAAAAGCTACGCCCGGGTCGAGCAGATCCGCAAGTTCTCCCTCCTCGACGCGGAATGGACCCAGGACACGGGCGAGATAACCCCCTCCCTCAAGGTCAAGCGCAAGGTCGTTGAGGAAAAATACAAGGATGTCATCGAAAACATGTATCCGGCGGGCGGCGCGGACTGACCGTGATAACACGAAAAGGCCGGCTTAAAAAGCCGGCCTTTTTTTTTCGCCCGTCAAGCCGGGTTTATTCACCGCCGCGCCGGGCAGCCGTGATGCGGACCTTAAGCGCCTCGGCCAGCTTCCTGCTCCGGACCTTCTCGCCACCCGCCTGGAGATGATTGACGGTATCGGCAAATAAAACGTCCGGATAGCGGTGATCGGCGGGCGCGTTTATAAGCGCCGAGGGGATGTCTCTTCTCATGATCCGTTCAAGGTCCCCTATCTGCCGCCGGTTAAGATCAAAGCTGCTTTCCGGGATGGGGGGATATGAAACCAGGACCCTGAAGCCTCTCTTCCGTCCCTCCTCGATCATGCGCCGCAGGGGCGCGCTGTTTTCAGGACCGGGAACGGGATAGTTCACTCCTTCGTCCTTGAGGGGCCGCAAAACCAGGAAGGAATACCTGGAATCACCGTTCGCATCGAACAGGTCCTCGTACCGGGGCACACCGGGCCTGAGGGCCACATCGAGCTTTCCCCCCGTACCGAACTTGATAAGCGCTTTCAGCTTGAGCTGGATGAGACTGACCCAGATCCTGCCGATGTCAAAGGGCGTCCCCCGCAGGACGCACCGGAGGGCATACTTGCCGGGCGACAGGAGGGACATGAACTGCTCCACCCTGAGACGTTCCGTTTCGTCCAGCGTGCCGCCCCCGGGGTAGAAGAGTTTTTTGTATTCCAGGATGATAACGACGATGTCGCCGGGAGCCAGATACCGCGCGATGTCGTCAAAGAGATCCTCAAGGGGCATGTTGACATACAGCCCCATGTTGACCACCGGCATCCCCAGCTCCCGCTCGAGCGCCGGGCTGTTCAGCGTCAGCAGGTTGCTCCCTCCCATGAAGACCAGGCGCGGCGGCTTCCGGGAGACAAGCATGTCGCGCTTGTTGATGACCGCCGCGAGCTCGTGCAGGTACGCCCCGGGAAACGCTATGATGGCCGTGCCGGTCAGAATTACGGCAAGGGCAACGGCCGCCCCTTTTATCATGAATCGTGCCATGGATCACCTAGAACCTGAAGTATATGAACTGCTGGCTGGTAAACATGCCGAAAAAGAGTATGCAGCATATCAGCAGGTAATAAACAGCCAGGCGCACAGCCGCCGGCTTTGAGCGGAGCACCGGCGCGTCGCCGTAATGCTCCTCGACCGCGTCGACGATCCAGAGCACCAGGAGGGAAACCGCCAGGATGATCATCTCGGGATTATAGGATTCCTTCGCGAAGCCCAGGGTCAGGCCGTTGCGGCTGATATCGGTGGCGGCGCGCACCGCCGCCCTGTTTCCCGTCACGAAATTCACAATGAGGGACCCGACGCCGCTGCCGAGGTTCCCCGCGATGTACAGCGCGTCCTCCAGGCTGTTCGCCCGGAAAAAAATCCACGCGAACGCGGCGAACAAAAAGGCGACGGCCTGCTTTAATTTCTTATGCAGCGCCGGAAGTCGCTTCAATCCTGAAACGCGGGCCGCGGCATCGCGCGCCCGGGCGGTCCAGATGCCGGCGGCGACAAGAAAGCCGTGCAGCGCCCCCCAGGCGATGAAATTCCATCCGGCCCCGTGCCACATCCCGCTCAACAGGAACGTCACGAGGAGATTGAACTGTCTCCTGGCCGGCCCGACGCGATTGCCGCCGAGGGGGATATAGAGATAATCCCTGAACCAGGTGGAAAGCGAGATGTGCCACCGGCGCCAGAACTCCGACATGCTCCGCGAGAAATATGGGCGCCTGAAGTTTTCCATGAGCCGGAAGCCGAGGACGCGTCCCGCCCCGATGGCGATATCGGAATAGCCTGAAAAATCGCAGTATATCTGGATCGTGAACAGGACCGACGCAAGTATCAGGTATATGCCTGAATATTCATGGGGATGGTCGAAGACCGCGTTCACCACGATGGCGGCCCGGTCCGCGATGACCGCTTTCTTGAAGAATCCCCAGGCCATCCTCGTCAGGCCCTCGGTGATGGATTCAAAATCAAGTTCGTGTTTTTCCCTGAACTGCGGCAGAAGCAGGCCGGGCCGTGGTATGGGACCAGCAAGGATCTGCGGGAAAAAGGACTGGTAGAGGGCAAAAATCCCGAAATGGCGCTCGGCCCGGAAGTCGCCGCGGTAGACATCGACCAGGTACGCGATGGCCTGGAAGATATAAAAGGATATCCCTATCGGCAGGATCATTTTCAGGACCTGCGCCGGGTACTTGAGCCCCGCCAGGGAGGCGAGATCGGATATCACGGAATTGAAAAAATTGAGATACTTGAACCCTCCGAGCATCCCCAGGAGCAGTACTATAGCGGCGGCGAGGATGATCTTTTTCACCCGGAGTATATCCCCTCCATAGCGCTCCATGGCTATTGCCCCTCCGTAGGCGATAACCGTGACCGCGGCAAGAAGCAGCAGGTACCAGGGGGCGGATGAACCGTAAAACACCAGGCCGGAGCAGAGGAGAAGCGCCCACCGGAAACGATGGGGCACGGCGTAATAAAGGACCGCAACAATCAGGAAAAAAACGATGAACTGTATCGAAATAAATGCCATTACTGTTTATTGCTTCAAGGAGGTAATGAGCGGTCACATCGCACAAGGCATAGTCGGGACGTGTCCGGGTTCAAGTTCTCATTACTATTTTCAGATGACAACCGTTGTCAAGAAAAAAAAGGACCCGAGAGACGCAGCGCCCCGAAGGTCCTTTATAAGGATGAAATTGACTTGCCATCCGTATCAGGATGGTGGTATCCATAATCAGCTGGGCAATCACAAGGCCCTGACGGGTAAACCATGGGGAAGCGGCCGGACAGTGAACAAGGATTTTGATGACATCATAAAAAAAATGTTCTCCCTGGATGACAACAACCTGAGGAAACTTTTGGATATCATGACGATCCGGGAGGTCCCCTCCGGAACGATCCTGCTCCGCGAGGGGGAAATCGCGTCAGCGCTAAACCTGGTGCTCAGGGGCTGCCTCCGCACCTATTTCGTCAAGGACTCGGGAGCTGAAATAACCTCGCAATTCTTCATAGAAACCCAGGTGGTATCATCCTTTGAAAGCGCGATGACCCAAACACCCAGCAGGATATATATCGACGCGATCGAGGACTCGACTATCGGGTTCATCCGTATCAAGGACCTTGAAAACCTGATCATGAACAACAGCACCGCCAGGGAATATTTCGGCAGATTCATCATGACCAGGCTGATCTACTACATGAACCAGCACGCGTCATTCATCCTCGATTCCCCGGAAAAAAGGTATCTCAAGCTCCTGAAAGAAAGCCCCGAACTGGCATCGCGGCTGCCCCAGCAGTACATCGCGTCTTTTCTCGGGATCACCCCCGTCTCATTGTCCCGGATACGGGCCAGGTTGAAAAAAAACGGCGGTGAACCGTCAAAATAGGTCCATTATAGTATCAGGGCTCCGTAAAATTTTTTAAGGAAATTCAAGTCCTCTTAACAAAGGTTAATTACGCGGGCAATCCCCACGATTATATTTTATCCATAGTTGCCGCCAGCAGGCAGCTTATAATTTTTTATCATTGCCGGGTAAAGCCTTTATTCATTAACCAGGCTGTTCCCGCGACGATCAATAAGGATAGAACCATGGGCACATCTGCCGGCAGCACCGGAGTTGCGAAAATTAATTTTTATCTGAACCTGCTCAACGCGGCGCCTTTTCTTATAGCCATTATCACCGGCCTCGTGATTCAGATCAACTTCCACATGCACAGGCTCCCTGACGATTCCCTGCTGGCCGGATTGAGCAGGTCCGGATGGCTCCTGGCCCATAAGATATCCGCCACCATGGCCCTGACCGGCGTCATTGCCCACTGCATCGCGCATCGCAAGCATATAGCGGGAACAACCAGAAGAATCATCAGGAACCGGTCCCTGTCAAAGGTCATAGCGTCCTATTACCTGCTGATAATCTTCATTCCCACCTCCCTTGCGGCCATGACTTCATGGATTTTTTTCAGCCAGGGAGACGCAACACGGTTCACGCTCGTTGAACTCCACGACAAACTGGCCCTGCTGCTGGCGGCTGTTTCCATCGTGCACATCCTGTCGCGGACCGGCTGGATGATCAAGACAGGCCGCCGATTATTCAAACTGACTGGCACCACTGGCACGGCATCGCCGGAGTAGAACAGAACATGAAGACAATTAATAACGATTACGATTCCATTGCGCGCCTCTGGTGGTCGGAGGACGAGGGATCGACCGCCACCATCAGGTATTTTATCAACCCCGTGCGCTTCAATTATTTCAAAAGGATACTGGATGAAGGTTTTACGTCCGGATATTCGGGAAAGAAAGCCCTTGACGTCGGCTGCGGCGGAGGGTTTCTCTCCGAGGAACTTTCGCGCCTGGGGCTGGGAGTCACCGGGGTGGACCCCTCCGGAGAATCGATAGGCGTCGCCCGGGAACACGCTGCGCAGGGCGGCCTCTCCATCGTATACCGGGTCTCGCGCGGGGAAGAGCTTCCCTTTGCCGACGGGACCTTTGACTTGGTTTTCTGCTGCGATGTCCTCGAACACGTCAGCGATCTCGGCAGGATCATATCGGAAATATCCAGGGTCCTTGCACCGGGGGGCATCTTCTTTTTTGACACGATCAACAGGACCCTGAAAAGCAGGGTCGCGGTTATCTATTTCATGCAGGAATGCGGTCTCACCGCCTTCGGAAGAGGCGATGATCACCTCTGGTCCATGTTCATCAAACCCGGTGAACTGCGGGCGTTGATGTCGCGCAACGCCATGGCCCTTGCCGATCTAAAAGGGATTGCGCCGCGGCGCGTGAAGCCGTCCCTTCTCCTGGAATTATACAGGGCCTCGCGGAAAAAGATTTCCTACAGGGAACTGGGCAGGCGCATGGACTTCATGGAAAGCGACGCTCTTGATTGTTCTTACATGGGCTACGCCATCAAGAACAGGAATTGAATTATTACCCCCGGGGGACCTCCCGCCGCCTCCATAAATTTTTATTGCAATGAATTTCATTATCCTGTATAAATCACCGGCGACCGTGACATTATGACTGGTCCACGGCCGTCTATATAGTACAGGATGGGAAACCAACACACCGTGACAACGATACTGGCCATACGGCACGGCGAGACCGAGTGGAACAGGATAGGGAAGCAGCAGGGTCACCTGGACAGCGGCCTCTCCCCCCTGGGCATAGAACAGGCCCGTCGGACCGCCGCGCGGCTGTCAGGGGAATCCTGCGACATCATCTATTGCAGCAATCTCGGTCGGGCCATACAGACCGCGGAGATAATCGCGGACCGGTTGAAGCTGGATCTGCTCTGCGACAGCGGCTTGAACGAAAGAAATCTCGGGATACTGCAGGGCCTCACCCTGGAAGAGTTCAGCCGGACCAACCCCGCTGAACATGAACTATTCACCTCCGGCGATCCCGACTACCGCATCCCCGGGGGCGAGAGCATCCGCCAGAGACATGACCGGACCATACGGACAATAAGGGGGATAACCGGGGCGCATAACAACAAAACGATAGTCCTGGTGATGCACGGGGGCAACCTGGACAGCCTCTTCAGGCACGTCCTCGGCATCCCGCTGGACCGACGGCGGAATTTTTTCCTTATCAATGCGGCCCTCAACACCTTTACCGTTGAAGCGGACGCCTGGAATCTGGCATCCTGGGGCGATGTTTCGCACCTCCGGGGAATCGGCGCCCTGGATGATTTCTGATCCTCCGGACCCGACCCTGAAAATGCCCTAAATATTATTTGACATTCGCCTGCGCCTGGTTATCCTAAATGTGCCAGTTATCCCAAACACGAGGAATAATCCATGGAACACAACATTCCGTCCGTCCGCGCAACTGCCGCAGCGATATTTTTTCTTATACTGATGGGCGGCACCTCCCTGTACGTCAGCGACGCCTTCGGCCGCGCCGGCGGCGGTGAAAGATACCGATCATCGGGCTCCGGATCGAGCTCAGGCTCCGGCTCGTCGTACCGTTCGAGCAGCTCCCGCGACTCGTCGTCCTGGTATCGGAGCTCGTCATCGTCGAGATCCTCGTCCTCATCATCCTCATCCTCAAGTTCGTCATCAAGCTCATACAGTTCAGGGTCGTCGTCAGGCACGGTCGTCAATGACTACGATATCTATTTCGATATCAAGTCCTGGTCCTGCACCATGACCGTGAACCGCGACGGATCGGTCGATGTCTCGGAGACCTACGACGTTGACATGACCAAACCCATGAAGGGCATCAAGCGGCCGATCAAACCGGATTCCCAGCAGGGAGAGCTGCTCATTACCGGCGTGACCTGTCCCCAGGGAACAGCCGGCAGCATCGATCAATTCGGATACAAGGACAAAAAGGTGACGGGACGCCATGTCTTCACCGTGAACTATCATGCCGTCGGTATGGTGACCCCCTCCGGGAACGGGGCGCGCTTCCAGTGGCGCCCCCAGTTTGAGAAAGACTTGAAGGTGGGCTCCTTCAGGGTGGTACTCCCGGAGGGGGCGGCGCCGGTCCGGACCAGGGTGAGCGAATCATATTACTTTGACGCCCCGGGAAAGAGCCTTGATGTGCGCCACGCGGCCGCCGGCAGCGTGATATCCATCACCCAGAACATGACGCAGTCGAAAATCCTCGACCTGATGGTGGAGATCCCCGCCGGGGTCATTGACATGACCGCGCTGAAGGCCGGCCTCGCACAGGTCTTTGAGAAGAATCCCTTTCCCCCGGTACAGGATTACCGGTCCAGGGTGACCATCAACGCGGACCGGACCGTCGACCGGGAGGAATCCTTCACGCCGGATCCTGGCAGCGCTGCGTCATTCATGATCATGAATTACCAGAGAAAACACGAGACCTCGTACATTAAAGACAAAAAAGATCTGCTCTACGGAACCGTCAGGGTGAGCAACGATTTTTATCTTTACGGCCTCGGCTTAATGGCATCGGGCAAGGGAGATAATTATTCAAAATACGTGCCCTTACCGCTTGAAAAGAAGGGGCGGACCGACCTCAGTTATTCCCTGTGGGGCAACTTCAATCCCGGAGAGCCCCTGTTCTTCGATCTCCGGTTCCCCCCGACTGACCTCCGAAAGACCGACCGCGTGCGCTTTGAGATCGCCGTTCCCCCCTTCGTGAAGAAGGAAGAGGTCAGGGTGCTGCTCTATCTCATGAAAGGCTACTTAAGCGGCAACAGCATCATGCAGAGATTTGACGATAATCCCTACAACGACAACACCTCCGCGCCGGTAATCATGCGCGAAGTTGAATTTACAGGAAAATGGGAAGGCAACGGGCTTGTCTGCGAATACCCGGATGCCCTCTATGGAGAGCAGTTTCTCCTGGCAAAGGTCTTCCTTCCGGCGAAAGGCTTCACCAATCCCGGCGCATTGAAAAAGGCGCGCATCATCCTGGCAAACGCCTGGGTCATAGACAGGACAACCTTCCTTGTAGTCCTTGCGTTGATCGTGGCCGTGGTGTGCGGAATGATCGTTTTCATTATGCACAAGAAAAAACAGAGGGATGCCGCAGAAAAGGCGAAATCAGCTCCTCCCGAGGTTACCTACCAGCGGGAGGCCGTCGATGGCATCAGGGCCGATGATCCGGCCTTTTCTCCGGAAGCGTTCCTTGACCGGGCGATGACCATTGATAAAAAAATCCAGGAGGCATGGTCCAACGGGAACATGGCCCCGGTCCGCAACCTCGTGTCCCAGGGCGTGTACAACCGGTTCAGGCTCCAGCTCAGGCTGATGCGGGAGCAGGAGGGCCTCCAGAACCTTGTGGGCGATTTCCGGCCACGGAAAGTCTCCCTCATGAGCTCTTCCCTATCGCACGCGTACCAGACGCTCCACGTGCATATCTACGCCGAAGCACGGGACGTCATGCTCCCGGTCTCGGCCACTGAGGAGAAGAAAAAACGCGCCCTGGCAATGGCGGTCGATGACGGCTTCGCGGAAGTCTACTCCTTCACGAGAAGGCGCGGCGTGAAGACCGACGCGGCGAAGAACATCCTCGCCGGCCAGTGCCCCAACTGCGGCAACATCGCGGACGCGGCGGGAGACTCCAACAAGTGCACAACCTGCGGCACCATCTATAACTCCGGCGAATTCGACTGGGTGCTCTCCGAGATAACCCAGGGCATGGAGTGGAAGGATGATTCGGCCCGGGAGGTCAAGGGCCTTGCGTCCCTGGAGAAAGAGAACCTGTCGGTCAACCGCCAGGTGATCGAGGACCGCGCCTCCTACCTGTTCTGGCGCTGGATCGGCTGCCAGGCGACCGGGAGCGCCGCTCCCCTGGCCCGGGACGCGACGTCGAATTTCCTCGACGGGTTCAGGCCGGCCGCCGGGTACTTCGCGGAGACCGCCGTCGGCGCTGTGGACCTGCAGGAAGTATCAGGATCAGGCGGCGGGGCGCGCGCCTCGGTGCTGGTCCTCTGGAGCGCCGCCCTTGCGAAGGGGAAAGAGCCGGAGCACCGGGAGCACATCCTCACCCTTGCCCTGCCCCTGGAGATGAAGAAACCCTACGGCTTCGCGGACCACGGCTGCGACACCTGCGGCGCGCCGCTGCCGGAAAGCGACGCGGCGACCTGCTCCTATTGCGGAAGCGCCCTCCAGAAGACGAACAGCGACTGGCTCCTCGACGCGGTCATGGACAAGAAGTGAAACGGCGGCAGCGCCGTAATTCGATACTGATATTCATACCGGAGGCGTTATCCATGAACCTGTTTCCCCGTTCCATCCGCGCCATAACCGCGGCGATATTTTTCCTGGCGCTTGTCGGCGACGCGGCACTCACCTATCGCGACGCCCTGGGACGCGCCGGCCGCGGCGAGAGCTACCGGTCGTCAGGCTCGAGCTCTGGTTCCGGCTCGGGCTCCGGATCATCCCGTGACTACCATGACCGGTCCGGCCGCCTGACACCGTCGTACCGGTCCACGGCCCCGAGCGGCTCCGGGTCGTCGGCGCCGCTGGTGCAGTACCCCAAGGAGTATGATATTAATTATGACATCAACTCCTTTTCCGCGGTCCTGAAAGTGAACGGCGACGGCACCGTCAGCGTCACCGAGACCTTCGACGTGACGATCAACAAGGAACAGCAGGGCATAGCCCGGCCGATGCATAAACGATACCTCTTCAATGAGCTGGCCATATCAAACGTTTCGTCTCCCCAGGG
>Ga0116159_1003015_pt1 | contig 15512 bp, 5 predicted proteins | sample AD_JPNAS1_MetaG_FD_89878 | JGI IMG/M metagenome (GOLD analysis project Ga0116159, IMG submission 89878) | Active sludge microbial communities of municipal wastewater-treating anaerobic digesters from Japan - AD_JPNAS1_MetaG | ecosystem: Engineered > Bioreactor > Anaerobic > Digestate | place...
CGGGGTTGGCAAGTCGGTTTCGGATAAACATCAGGAGGTGCCGTTACGCGCTCGGCAGACCGATGATCATGTGCCTCGCGGTGGCGATATGCGGTGCCGCTTCCATCACGTTCGCCAGCACGTCCGAGGTGGGCACCTACAATTGGATTAACACGACAGCCAAAACACCCGGTTGGGGCACGGATGCCAACTGGGAAAACGGCGATTGGCCGCTGATCAAAGATACGCCTGCCATGACCAATTCCACATTTGTTTTCAACGGCGACCTCGCTATCCGGCAAGAGATCAAAGATTTGGAGGCCAGCTACGACGTTCCCGCCTGGCTGGGGACGGTTTTAGGTTCCGCCAGCCATGTGCTGAACTGCGTTAACTCGTTTTCCCGCCGTTACACAACGATCCGGGACGCCTCGTCTTTCGAGGGTTCGCTGGGGGTTGCGGCCGGTATCGGCGGAACCTGGCTGCTTCTCTCCGACAACGCTTGGACAACGACCGTGGCGAACGCGCGCATGATCAGCAACCCCGCCTTTCTGGTGCGCACGGCTGGCGCGAAAGCCGTGATCGAGCGTGCTTGGGGGCGAGGCCGCTATCTCGTGAACTTTGCGAACAAGACCACGCACGGAACCGGGGCGGCCGAGATCGAGGTTATCGATTCCCAAGGCGGGCCTGGCGCCGATCCGCATGTGGTTGACGGCACGTTTACCGTAAACGGCCGTTCCTACGAGGCCCCCGCCTTGGCGGGCGATCCGTGGATGCATCTCGACGCCTCGTCCTCGGCCTCGCTCACGTTGACCCTCCAGGACGGCACCAACTACGTCACGTCGTGGGCCGATGTCCGCGCCAACGGACTCGCCGCGATACAGGACGGTGCCGCGCAGTGCCCGCGTCTTGAGACGGACGCCGTGAGCGGCCTGCCGATCATCGATTTCGGCGGGTTCAGTCCGCTCACCGAGTCGGTCAAGGCCTACGGCCCGGCCGGCACACTGATTTTCAACGCCGGCGAGCGTTCGGATATCCGCGAGGTGTTCGTGGTGTTCCGCGATGCTCCCACAAAAAAGCCCGTCCCCTCCAATACGGGGATCGTCTGCCTGCAGAATTTTCTCTGCCGCGCAGTCGGTAAGGGTCAATATTTTACGCGCCGCTTTTCCAAGCGCGTAAACCAGAACTACTATTACGGCGGCCTCTTCGACATCAGCGTCACCACTTCCGGCACGAAGCTCACGCAGCCTCTCGCCTCGGCTGATGTGCGCCTGAACGGCGTGCGGATCGAGCCCGAGGATGTTGATGATTACTCCCGCCATCTGAACGTGCTCTCGGTTGGGTTGGCGCATCCCGTGGCCGCCGATCGTTTCGCCTCGACCGTAGATGGCCATACGGGCGGGATTGCGTTCGGCGAGGTGCTGATCTACACGAATGCCCTCACGTCGGCGGAACGCCGCCGGGTGAACGCATACCTGCGCGCGAAATGGCAACCCGCCGAGGTGGCCGCGGATCTCGACTTCGGCCGCGTGACGCTCAATTCCGGTGCGCAATTAAAGGTCAATAGCGGCTCGGTGCTGGTGGACGAGGTGAATCTTAATGACACCACCTTCGTGAAACAGGGGGCAGGCGGACTCCGCGTGAAGAAGTTGACCGGGCAGACGCTCCCCAAAGTCAACGTGACAGGCGGCAGGCTCGATTTCGCGGACACCTGTGTAACCGCCTCATTCACGGCGCCTGACGAGCCGCCGGTTGCGCCGGAAACGTGGTTTGACGCCAACTGCGGCGTGAGTGTCTTTACAACGAACGTCTTCGACACGGAAATGGAATATGTGAGCCAATGGGTGGACCGCCGCGATGGCACCAACCTCTATGGCCACACCGTTGTCGCCCGGCGCATCAACACCGCCGGTAACTACGTCAATGTCGGCGATAGCTGTTTCCCCACGATCCGTAAGGCTTACGCGGCAGCGAACGGGCGCGACATGATGGACTTCGGGCCCCAACGTACGAATCTCACGTTGAACAAGACAAACTTCTGGGTGTGGGCGGAGCCAAAGGATGCCTCGGCAATGTATATCAGAATAGAAGATGCTGCACCGTGGTATTACAACCACGAAGGATATCTGGTCATCTCCCCGAACACAAACCGAGTCATTACGGTCGGAACCGTCGATTTCATGCCCGGCGATAAGGGCCGGCTTTTGGGCTACGACGCGTACGGCCATGTTCAAGGCGCCGTGTGGACCGTCAACGGCGAGCGCGTGGACCCCCTCTCGTTCGTGCTGGAACCCGGTCAGGTTTATGTGATCGGCTACAGTCTCCCCGTTTTCGGCCCGGCCTACGGTGCGGGCGGCAGCGGCGTGCAGAATTTCGCGTTTCTGCCGCCCGGCTATGGCAGCGGCACATGGGGCGGCATCGCCATCGGCGAGGCGCTCACCTATCCGCACAAACTCACGCCTCTTGAGCGCCGCGCCACGGAAGCCTATCTGCTGAAGAAGTGGCTGAACCGGGAGCATCCGGACGCCGTGCACGCACAAGAGGGGCGGGCACTGGCGTCGATCGACTACGCCGAGGGCGCCACGCCGGAGTTGGACGTGGAAGGCTCCTTGCGCGTGGGGGTCATCAACGGCACAGGGATTTCGTTTGTGAAGAGCGGCTCCGGCAGCCTCGACGTGGGCACGCTCCCGCATGACGTTGCATCGATCCGCGTGGAAGGCGGCTCGCTCTCCACAGGAATTGACGGTATGTCAGACGCCTTTCTGCATGTCGATGCCTCCGATGCCTCCAGCTTCGAGTTCCGCACAGAGCCCGGAATGGAGGATCAGATCGTCAAGTGGAAGGACACGCGCGGGAACGGGATGTACGCGGCGCTGCCCAGTGAAGACCGCGGCCTCACAAACGCAGTCTACCGCACCGCGACATATCCCGGTCTTGTTGAGGGGCTCCCGTGCGTGGATTTTCTGGATTCCGTTGAGGGTGCGAAACCTGCCGGCACTACGCTGTATGTGGCGACCGTCACAAACACCAGTTCGGGGATGTGCTGGTACAACGCCGCCGGATCACAGGTGACCTGCCCGAATCTGCGCGAATGCTACATTGTGTTCTGCGATCATGAGGGCGAGTCCACCGGATCCTTCATCGGCGCGAAGAACTCCACCTTCGGCGCCCGTGCGCCGAATTATACCACCATCTTCCCTTGGTATTCGCAGATCCTGACTTGGATTGACCAAAACACGGTGACCACCAACAAGTATAACTTCTCTGAAAACCCCGGGTTCCATGTGCTGACGATTGTGACGACGAACGCGGCGGACATGGTGGAGGGCGCATACTTCTGTATTGACCGCAACGGACTGCGCTACGGTGGCTGCCGGATCGCGGAGGCGGTGATCTTTGATAAGCTTCTGGATGACGGACGCCGCCAGGGCATCCACAACTATCTGCTGAAAAAGTGGCGGGCGATCGGCGAGGGAGCCGTCATGACTGCGGATCTTGAGTCGGTTTCCGTGGCGGACGGTGCATCACTCGCGTTGGAATCCGAAAGCCGCATCCGCACGGCAGTGCTCCCCGGCGGCGACGTGACGGTGTCCGCACCAATGGAGGTGACCGCAACGGCGCAGTCACCGTGGAACTACAAGGTGGCGTTCTCGGCTGCCGACTCGTGGAACCGGCTCACGGTGAACGGGGATCTCTCTCTGCCCGACTATGCGGCGGTCACGCTCACCGCGCCTGCTTCGCTTAAACTGCCGACCGGACTCTACCCGTTCATCACGGCGACGCAGCTGACTGCGGACATCTCGCGGTGGACGCTCGACAACTCCGATGCGCCGGGCCTCGTGACCTACAAGCTTGTCAAGACAGGCAACGCGATTGCGATTCATGTGTCCCCCAAGGGAGTGGTGTTCAGTATTCGCTGACGGAGTTGACGATCTTCAAAGGGGTCTGGTTTGAAAAACAAACGTGCGTGATTAGCGCTCGCACTCTGCACCGTTTATCTGAACGCCGACGGGAACGAGATGGAGAGGGCGCTTGCGCCCTATCGCCCCCAGTCCGTTCGCGTCCTGTTCAACTTTCGCGATGATCTCAGCCCAGTCCTTGCTGGCCATCCCGACAAGGTTGGCCGCTTGAAGACACCGTTACGGATATGCTAAGGTAAATTTACTTATGAATCTGAATCCGGTGCACGGCGATGAAAACACACAACCGTTACTGCTGTGTGCGACAGAGGACTGCACGGGTTGTTCGGCGTGCAGCGCCATCTGTCCGGAATCCTGCGTCGCCCTGCTACCCGACCGCGAAGGGTTCTTACGGCCGCACGTGGATTCTGCGCGGTGCCTACGCTGCGGGCTCTGTACGAATATCTGCCCGGGGCTCCATCCCGGCCTGCCGGCCCGCGAACCCGTCGCCGTTTATGCTGCGCAAAACACCTGCGCTGCCGTGCGTGAGGAGAGTTCGTCGGGCGGGGTCTTCTCGCTTTTGGCGGAGCGTGTCCTAGAGCGGGGGGGTGTCGTTTTCGGCGCAGGCTGCGATGCAACGTTTCGCGTTGTCCATCAGGAGGTTGAGGATGCGGCCGACCTCGCGCGCCTGCGGGGATCGAAGTATGTGCAAAGCGACATGAACGATATATTTCGGCGCGTACGGCAGCATCTTGGGGCCGGGCGGCAGGTGCTCTTCTCCGGCTCGCCCTGTCAGGTGGCGGGCCTGCGCGCTTTCTTAGGCAAGGCGTTTGACCGACTGCTGTGCGTCGATTTCGTCTGCCACGGCGTCCCCTCACCCCGGGTGTTCGAACTCTGGAAGCGGCGTTTGGAAAAGCGCAGCCGTTCCGCAATCACCGGGATTTCTTTCAGAAACAAGGCCTGCGGCTGGCGTCAGTTCTCCTTTGCGGCCACTTTTGCGGACGGCCGCACGTATCGGGAGACCGTAAAGGAGGAGCTGTATCTGCGCGGCTTCCTTTCCAACCTCTTTCTGCGCCCCGCCTGCCACGCCTGCCGGTTCAAGGAGATGAAAAGCGGCAGCGACCTGACGCTGGCGGATTACTGGGGAGTTGAAAAGCGCTTTCCCTGTTTTCGGGATAACCGGGGCACCTCGCTCGTACTGGCGAACAGCGCGAAAGGCGTGGAGGCTTTTCGGTCATGCGCCTCCGGCGTGGAATTTCGCGACTCCGATTACGCGCATGCGGTCGCTTGTAACCCTTCGATTGTGCGGTCTTCCCGGCCGCATCCGGACCGGGCGCGTTTTTTCGCACGGCTGGAGACGCACGAACTGGGAGGGCTTCTGCTGCGCATGGCCAAACTTTCTTTCCGGCGGCGCGTGAAGCTTTTTGTGAAGCATGCGCTCGGGATGATATGACCGCAAGCTGAACCTAGAGGGGGGGGATGTGAAGATCGGAATTGTAACGCTCTGCGAGGCCAACAATTATGGCGGCGTTCTGCAAGCCTATGCTCTCCAAACATATTTGCGGAGAATGGGGCACGAGAGCGCCGTCTTGCCCGTGGATTACGCGAAGCGGCGGAACTCTCCATTAAAAGTGTTGGAGCGTCCGGTCAAAACCGTGATGGAGGCCGTCAAAGCGAAAAAGTTCGCCTCTTTCCGTGCGAAGCATTTCAGGTCGCCGGGCGTAACGGCTTGCCGGGTTGACGCGTTTCTCCGGCAGCCTCCGCGCTTCGACGCTTACGTGTGCGGGAGCGACCAGGTCTGGAGCCGACGGGCCTGCGCGGACAGCGAGCTGCGAAAGTACTTTTTTCTCGATTTCGGAGAGGTTACGGCGCGGCGCATTTCGTACGCGGCGAGCTGGGGCGCGCAGACATTGGAGCCTGCCGTGCGCGATGACATACGGGCGTGCCTGCAAAAGTTCACCGCGCTCAGCGTGCGTGAGAAGAGCGGACAGGGGATTGTTGCGGACCTCGGGTTTACAGCCCAGTGGCTGCCTGATCCCACGTTCCTGCTGGAGGACGAGGAGTGGCGCCGCCTCGCAGAGGACGAACCGTGTACGCTAGGGGACAACGTGCTGTTCCAATGTGAATACCGCTGGACGCCCTGCGTACGGCTTTCCGAGATTAACCGGGTGCTGGTGAGGCAGTTCGGATGGGATACGGTGATCCCGTTTTCCGATCACCCGTTCCGGGATGCGGTGTGCACACGCTGCCTGACGCCTTCGCAGTGGGTCAACGGCATCCGGCGGGCCTCCCTCGTCCTGACCAACTCGTTTCATGGGATGGTGTTCAGCATTATTTTCCGGCGCCCATTTATCGCAGTGCCGCTCGCCGGAAAATACGCGGGCATGAATGAACGGTTTCTCTCGCTGGCAGAGCGGCTGGGACTGCAAGACCGGCTGTTGACCGATCCGGACCCAAGCCGGATTATCGCACTTGCCCAAGCGCCGATCGACTGGGAGTCGGTGTACCGGCATCTGAATGATTGGCGGAGGGAAGCCTCCACCTTTCTCGCCTCCGCCTTACAGTGAGAGTGAGGCGAACACGTTCCGCAGTTGCCGGGCAACGACATCAGCGGAAAACGCCGACTGGTACACCTTGTAAGCCGCTTGGCCTCGGACATGCAGGTGTTCACGCTGTGCGGCCCAGGCGGCCACCGCGTCAGCCAGTGCCTGCGGGTCGCCAGGCGCGACAAAGGACAGCGCCTCCGATTCGCGGACCGCTGCCGGGTACGCTTCCGACGTACGCGTGATGACCGGACGTCCCGAGGCCAGCGCCTGAAACACTTTGTTCGGGATGACCCGTCCGGCTTTGCGCGTCGTGCCGAACACACCGAGCAGGATATCGGCGCGGTGAATACGAGCCGGCAGTTGAGCATAAGGGATGCGGTCTTCAAAGAAAACGTTCGTCAGCCCCTCTGCCGCCTTTTGGCAGGCCGGCCGCGCGGGGCCATCGCCGAGCAGGCTCCACCGCACGGGAAGCCCCGGATCGAGCCGCGCGGCTTCGATGATCGTTTGCGCACCGTGCAACGGAATGAAGCTTCCGTAGAAAAGCACGTCGAGCGGTGAGCCGGACGCACGCTCCGGCGCGGGCCGGAAAAGCGTCTCGTCCGCGCCGACGCAGACGACGCGGATCTTTTCTTCCCGCACACCCAGAACCTCCGTAAAGAAAGCGGCGTGGCAGACGGTGTCGGCAATCACCAGATCGGCGCGGGCGAAAAGTCCGCGCTCCCAAAGCAAGAGTTTCCGCGCCGCAGGGCTCCCGTCTTTGTACTTGAAGCGTTCCCACACCTGTTTGTCGTAGGCACTGATGAGGGGGTCGAACACGAGCGGCACACCGCGGCGGTCACACCAACGGCGAGCCGCAGCCAGATCGCGCTGCCTGAAACAGGGCACCCACACGCAATCCGGCGCGGGAATCCGGCGTAGCGCGGCTTCGGCATCGCCCCACGCGCAGACAGCCGGATGAAAGTCGCGCAGGGTCCAGCCCAGCGCGGTCAGGTGCTTGCGCACCACACCGTTGCGCGAATAGGCCGGATCAAAACGGCCCCACCAGAGCATCTGTTTTCCGGAAGACATGAGAACGCCCAACGCTTCCCGTCCGATCGCCTAACGCGCAAGTCATCCGGGGACAACCCTCCGCGTTCCGCGTTCGGCATTCAGCGTTCGCCACACTCCTTTCGGATCTTCTGATATGCCTCGAAACACCGTCTGCCGAAGGCGATTGAAAGAACGTGCTTTGCGTGACGCATGAATCTCCTTTTCCGCCTTACCGCGCACGAAACAGCGAATGTCAAAAGCATATCATCGAAGCCCGCTCCCCTCAACGCAATTCGGCCTAAAGAGGATGCGCCCGTCCTCTCTCTCCCGTAATCGGTTCGTGACAGGGGTACGATCGAAGGTCATGCGTTCCAGGGTTCCATTGCGGCGCCATCGCTATCGCCATCGGGATCGGAATCGCCGCCATCATTACACTTGTCACTGCGCGCCACTGCGCGGGCGCAACAGTCGATTTCGAACCCGATAGCGAACCCGATAGCGATACCGAACCCGATAGCGATTTGAAGAACGTGAACGTTGGCTATACCCCGTACACGTACTCGTTCACGTACACGTACACGATGACTCTTCCCCCCCGTCACGAACCGATTACCTCTCTCTCCCAGAGTGCGTGATTGACGGATCGAATTGTTGAGTTCATAATAATCCTACATTTCCAAAAAGGGTAAAGGAGTGGTATGAAACGAAACGCGCAAATCGTTCTGATTCTGTCGGCCTGCGCCTGCTTGCAGGTCATGGTAACCTCAGCACAGGATATCCGTGCCGCGGGCGAACTCTTCGTCCATCTTGATGCGACCAACGTGACTGGCCTTTCCGACGGCGCCTATGTCGCGACCTGGCCCAACCACGGGACCCTGAAGGATTTCGTGCCCGCCTTCCCCGGCCAGGGTGCCACGTACGTGTCCCAGTTGGCCGGGGCAGCGGCCTTGCAGTTCGATGGCACGGTCACCAGCACCATGGTGCAGAACGGTCACACCAACAACGCCTCGGCAGGCGGTGTGCCGCTGAGTATTCTGGGCACGAATGTCTGGTCGGCTGAACTGTGGTTCAACAATGCCGCGGGAGGTGCGATTGAAACGCTCCTGACCTGGACCTCGCGTCGCAGCGCCGGCAATCGTCAACTGATGGAGATCCGCCATTACAACACGACAGATGCGGTCGAGCACTATGCGCGTAACATGACATGGAGCAGCCAGGCACCCTGTTTCGGCCAGTGGCAGCATCTCGCCGTCACGCGCGATGCGCTCGGCATGCAACGGCTGTACGTCAATGCCCGTCTGGTCAGCACGGTGGATATGGGCGGCAGCAATATGCTGAACCTCAAGCCCAACCACGCCCTTTTCGCCATCGGTTCGGTCGATGCATGGGGAGGATGGGAAAAGCCGCTGAGTGCCGCCGTCGCCGTGGTGCGTGTGCACGACGGCACATTGAGTCCCGAGGATGTCCTCCACAACTTCATGGTTGAACGCAGCCGCTTCGGCGGCGGCTGGAACAATCCGGGCACGGGCGACTGGAATGAGCCTGCGAATTGGGAAAACGGGGCCATCCCTTATCAGGACGCGCCGCTCTATATCAACAACGGGGGCACCGCCACCTATGACGGCACTCCCTATGAGAATGCCACCCAGACCGCAATGTTGTACGGAATCGAAGGCGGCCTGACCGTCGCGGACGGGATCTTCCACGCCCTACCGCTGATCATGAATGACGGCTTGCTGCGTCTGGGCATCGCCCCGGGCAAAACCTTCACCCTCGGGGCCGTCTCGGGCGGATCGTTCACCACCCTCGGCAAATCGCTGATGCTCGGCGACATCGCTGGAGCGACCGGCTCCGTCTCGCTCGCTTCGGCAGGGCGCCTGACCGTTGCGCGTATCCAGAAAGGCGCGGGAACCGCCCTGCTGACCGTGGACGGCGGTGTGCTGGAGGCCACCACCTCTGCCAATAATTTCTTGCAGGGGCTCACGCGTGCCAAAGTGAAAGCGAACGGGATCTGTTTCGATGTGCCCGACCAGACCGCGATCACCGTCCCTCAAAACCTGTTGACCGACCCCGACAGCCCGGGCGGCGGTCTGACCAAAACCGGCCCCGGCACCCTCTCGCTAACCGGCGTCAACACGCTTACCGGCGCCCTTCAGGTGACCGGCGGGGAACTCGTTATCCAAAATAATGCGTTCGCCACCAATTACGCCTCGCCGATCACCCTCGCCAACGACGGGGTCATCGGCTGGAACCAGGACGGAGGCGCAGCCTCGATCGCCTCGAACCTCACGGCCGGGTCCGTCGGCACCCTGAAACTCTATGTGCCGAACGCGGCGGAAAACATCGATTTCTCCGCCCTGCCCGGCATGCAGTTGGTGACTTCCGGCTCCTTCAATTACACAGGCGTCTTCACCCCCTATGCGAACCGGTTCGTTTTCAGACCCGACAAGGGTGTCATGGTTTTCCCGCAGACCATCGCCAACCTGCCGGATCTGCCGGGGTGTGTCGAAGTCCGCGGCACTGCCAGCGGATATGTGGACCTCACGGCCGACAACAGTTACACCGGCGGCACGGAAATCGTTTCGGGCGGGGTCATCGTCTCGCACGCGAATGCGCTGGGCCTCGGAAACGACGGCGTGCGCGACATCCTCTGCGCCAGCGGCACCGTGATGCGGGTCCAAACCCTGCTGTCCGACCCGTCCTTCTTCAGCCGCGTGCAGGCTGAACCCTATGCCGCGCTTCAACTCAGCGGTGCCGGACTGAATCAGGATATCGACCTGTCTGACTGTCCGAACCTGTTCACCGGTTCGGAGAACATCACGTCCAGAAGTTATTTCAACGGCGTGCTCACTCCATACGGGAACACCTATCTTCTTGGAAACAGCGGCGTAGACGCAGCCACGTATTACATGGGCAACGGATTCGTCATCACCAACCTGACCGACGGGCCGGGTGGCGAGCCCCGCGCCGTCCTCGTCAGCGGAATCGGGGCCGTGGATACCCGCAACCAGGCCGCATATTCCGGCGGCACACGCATTGAGAACGGCGCCCGCCTGATCGTCACCGGTGATGGCGGACTCGGTGCCGTTCCCGCAACCGACGATCCCGACAACATCGTGATCGATGGCGGGATTCTCCGTACCGCGAACCCGTTCATCTCGTTCGCCCCGACACGCGGGTTCACGATCGGCCCAAAAGGTGCGGTCTTCCACGCCCCCGGTCCGCTGCCCGCGCAGCTCATAATCCCGGGGAATCTCACCGGCTCCGGCACAATGCGCATGACGGACATGGGCTGGGTCACGTTCACCGGCACCAACAACAGTTACCAAGGGCGTGTGCAGCTTGAAGGAATGGTGGGCGCGATGATGATCGGTGATGGCACGAACTTCTCGTGGACCTCCACCGGCGGCATCGTGGGCACGGGAACGTACGGCTGGCTCTATCTGAACAACAGCGGAGAGAATACCTTCGGCGACGCCTTTTCGGGTAAAGGCCTCCTGACGAAAAAAGGCACGGGAACCATCACGCTGACCGCCGCGCAGAGCAACCGGAAACTGCCGGTCAACACCGTGATCGAATCCGGCGCACTGCGTTACGGTTTGGCCAACGCGCTCTCCTTTGGAACCGCCGACGCAGGTGCCGTGCAGATCAACACCGGCGCGACACTCGACCTCAACGGCTTCTCCTCCGCACTCAACGGTCTCGCTGGCACGGGCTGTGTGACCAACCGCGCCGGTACGGCAGTAACCCTACAGGTCGGGGCTACGGATGCGGCCTCACAGTTCGACGGCCAGTTCGCGCCCGGCGTCACGCTGGAAAAGATCGGCACCAACACGCTGCTGCTGACCCACGCCGAACCCTCACGCCAGAACGTGTCGGTCGCGGCGGGCACCCTGGCGCTCTACCCCGGCGTCGCGCTCACCAATGGCATCACGTTGACTTCGGACGCCGCGGTCCGGGCCGCCTCGCACCGGGGTCTCCGCGCAGAATACTACGACGCCGTCATGCCGCAAGGCGTCCCGGCCATTTGGCCCGCACTGGGAACCACGGTCGAGGCGGTCGAGGAGCTTCTCAGCGGCCGGACTCCGAGCCTGGTAACGGATTGCGCCAGCTTCGGCGATTTTTTCGACTCCGGCGAACTAGGCACCGCCTTCCCCGGAAAATATAACCAGCACAGTGAGAATTACTTCGTCGCCCGCTACACCGGAGTGTTCACAGCCGAAGAGGCGGGGACCTATGAGTTCAGTCTCTTCGCGGACGATGGCTGCATGCTGTTCCTCGACAACACACTGGTGGTCAACAACCGCACCGGCAAGGGAACCGCAACCGGCAGCATCACCTTGGAGCAGCGCGATTACGCCATCCTGCTTTTCTTTTATGAAAGCGCCTACTCCGCTACGCTCCAACTCCAGATGCGGGGGCCCTCGGATGCGGCGCTCTCGATGTTGCCGCAACGGTTGCTGAAACCGGCCAGCCCCGCAGTCGCAGTGATCGGAGGCATTCTCGCCGCAGAGGGAGGGCGTTTCGAGGCCGACTCCTTCGGTCATCTGGTGCTGACCGATGAAGGAGACTATTCGGCCGCGGGTTTCGGCGGACCGGGAATCACCAACGCGGTGATCGAAAAACAGGGCGCGGGTGCGCTCACGCTCACCGGCACCAGCTCTTTCCGCGGCACCGCGCTTCTTTCAGAAGGCGACATCATTCTGGCGAACGGGACGTCGCACTCCAATGCGTTTGACGTGCTGAACGGCACACTGACCCTCAGCGGCGGCACGTCGATTGACGACGCGCCAGTTTGGATCGGCTCGCTCAATGTCGCCGCCTCCGGTGAACTCGCGTTGGCATCGAAAACCTTCCTGCGCATCTATCAGGACGAGGCCGGAATCTTCGCGGGGACCCTGAGCGGCGGAACGGCCGACAGTGTGATCGCCAAGGACGGCCCGGCTGAACTGGTGCTCGCGAGTGATTGCAGCGCCTATCCCGGTTTCTGGCAGGTCTTGGCAGGCGATCTGGTGATTACTGACAACGACGCGCTCGCCGCCGATACCGTGGTGACTCTGGAACGTGACGGGTGTCTGGTCTTCCGTTGCGACGGCGACGTGTCCTTCGCGGGAACCGTGACCGGTCCCGGCACAATCCGCAATGACGGACCCGGCACGCTCACGCTGACCGGCCTGACCACCAGCGGCATCGAAGTTCCCGCAGGCCAGACCGTGATCTTGGACGGAGGGGAGGGCGACACCTCCCGCGAACTGGAAAGCGACATCGTCAATAATGGTACGCTGCGTATCGCGTATCCCGGAGGCGTCCTGCTCGGAAACCCGGTCTCGGGAACCGGGACCGTGTCGGTGGCCAGCAACACCGTGGTGACCGTTCTCCGCGCCGGGCTCCTCGCCGACGACGCCTCCCTGCGGCTGGACGGCGGCACGTTGACGCTCCACAGCGGCGGGACGCTCGGTTTCAACGAGACCACATGGCAGACCAACGGCGTTTCACGGTTCGTGACCAACGAGACCGGGGACGTGATTCTGGAAGCCAACCCCAATGTCAAAAGCACTGTCGGATCGGCGTTCCACAAACTCCGCATCCCCGCCACCAATGCCTGGGAACTCAACGCCGTTTGGCGAAAAGGCGCAGGAGGAGGTTGTGGCGGAGGCGACGGGTTCGCGATCATGCTGCAAAATGATGCGCGCGGAGCAAGCGCACTGGGTTCTTCCGGCTCTATCGGCATCTCGACCATCACGCCCAGCTTCGGCTATCGATTCTATTTGCTCAGCCAAAAATTTGCCTGGGTTGAGAACGGTTCTGCGGTGGGCGAGTTTGTGACCAACCTGTTCTCTTGGGGGGGCGGCGTCTTTACCGCCGACATGGCGTTCGACGGTAACCAGCTCACCGTGACTATGAGCCAAGGCACAAAAACACTCACGGTGACAAACACCAACGCGCGTGCGAAACTGGCTGCGGTGGGCGCAGACGCCTACGTCGGGCTCGGCAGTGCAACCGGCGGTTGCTGGGGACAGCAGTTCATCGACTCCTTCTCGTTCTCGTCGCTCTGGGAGCCTGGCTACCTGTTTACCAACGACCTCACCCTGGCGGCGAACAGCGCCTCGACGATCCAAGCGGCCGCTCGGGCCGTCGAAGGCCTGCCGCTGGAAATCGGCGATCTGATCTTCGAAAACGGCTCCGCCCTGACTGCGGTCCCATCCGCGGACTCGGACCCGGATTTGGTTTTCGCCCGTTTTGGCAACCTCACGGTACGGGGCGCCTCCGCCTGCCACATCGACGATGCGGGATGGGCCGCTTTCCGCGGCACAACCTGGACCTTTGTTCCCGGCGCCGTGCTGACGGTGACCGGCACCGTCACATTGCCCGAGACCGTGCTGGTCGCCATCGAAGGCGAGATCCCGCAGGGGAGAACCGATCTGGCAAACTTCCGCGGAGCGGACATCATGAATGCGGAGTCCGTCAACTTTGTCCTGGAGAACGACGACGGCAAGACCTTCCTGATTTTCCGCGACGGCATCCTCTACGTCAGCCGGATTCAGGGTTCCGTGTTGTTCCTGCGTTGAGCCTGCCCTGCGGTTTTACGGCAAACAGTAGTACAAGACCTTTTCCCGGTCCGCGGGGTGGGTTCCGCCCACCCCGTGCCGTTCGAAAGAGGCATAGCGCAGATCGTAAATCCGCTTGCCCTGATATTCGATCCACACCGGGCCGATGTTGAACCGGTCCCACCCCTGCCCCTGCCGCGCCGCGAGCACGGTCACCCGGTTGAGCTTCCGCAGGCGTTCCGGGGGGATCGCGAACGCGAGGATCGTCTCGTTCGTCGTACCCTGTGGAATGCTTCCCAGCGGTTCGCCGTGAATCTGGACCTCGCCCGGCGCATCGATCCCGCCCCGTACCTGTAGACAGAGCCGGGCCGGTTCTGCGGCCGCATAGGTCCCGGAACGCCCGTTCTCTACCAGATACCGGATCGCAAACGTGTTCGAAACCTGCTCGCAGATGGCAGTGACGGTCAGCGTGCAGTCGCCGTCGAATGCCGTGCGCGTGTCCAGCGTGCCACTCCAGAAAGACCAGAGTTCCTCGCGCGAGTCGAGCCGGAGCGCTACCGGCTGACCACAGTAATTCGCAGCGATCTCGGCCGGCCGCCCGAAATCCGTCACCGACACCGTCACCTTAACCGCTCCGGTCTGCACCGTGTCGGCCAGCGGCTCCACAATGGAAACCGGATACGCGCCCTCCCAATTCGTGTAGACCGTCTTCACCTTGCCGTCCCGGAACTGTACCAGCCGAAACCCCTGCGGCGTCCCGTCGATGTTCGGACCTCCCCACCATGCGCCGCTCAACGCTCCGCTGTGATACACCGGAAAACCCGCAAACGTCGCGGTGAAGGTCCGGTGGAGATGGCCGCAAAACGCACCGAGCACATTGCGCCCCTTGAGGCATTCCGCCAGCAGCGTTGCATCCCGCAGGGAAGGGATCGACTGGTGGCAGAACAGCAATACCGGTTTTTCCGCGGGCTGAAGCGCCAAATCCGCCTCCAGCCAAGCCAGTTGATTGCTTCCCAACCGCTCCTGATACGGCAGCGAGGTGCCGTCCAGCGCCACACAGTGCACGCCGGCCCAATCCCACGAATAGTGCATCGGCCCGAGCAGACGCGGATAGAGCCCCTTACCGTAAAAGGGATGTTCCCGGTCAGCGCCCTTATAATTGATCCCGACATGCTCGTGGTTGCCGGGCAGGTTGAAAAGCGGCATTGGGAAGCGGGCCGCCTCCATGTACCGTTCATACTGCGCCGGGGCCTTTTCCGGCGGCACAAAATCCACACCCCCCACCAGATCCCCGGTGTTGACCGCAAACGCGATCCGCACCGGATAGGTACCGGTCTGTTCCGCGAAACGCTTCAACAGGTCACCCCGTCCGATGTGGGTATCCGTAAAGTGGATGAACGTGAACGCCTCGTCCTGAGCCTGCGGAGTGAGACCGAAATCCACGTCTCCTTCCGTGCCGGCCGCCTTCCAAAACGAACCGCTCACCGCGTGATCCCGCGGCACGCAGATCCAGA
>Ga0116159_1003019_pt1 | contig 15489 bp, 12 predicted proteins | sample AD_JPNAS1_MetaG_FD_89878 | JGI IMG/M metagenome (GOLD analysis project Ga0116159, IMG submission 89878) | Active sludge microbial communities of municipal wastewater-treating anaerobic digesters from Japan - AD_JPNAS1_MetaG | ecosystem: Engineered > Bioreactor > Anaerobic > Digestate | place...
ATCCGTCTTTACATTTCCACGTTGAACGGGCAGGTAGCCCCTGATCCGGTCGAACTGCTCTGTTGTCAGTGTCATGACCTGACTTTAGCATACTCGACGATTAGTGTCAACACGCCCTAGTTAATTCGTGCATTAGTGCATTAGTTTGTCTGGGAGTGCGCTGCCCCTAAAAACCTTAGTGCCCTTGGTGCCTTCTTGTGATAAGAGCCCGAGCCCCATCTGTGTCATGCTTCATCTCAGGAACAAAACACCAACGGCAACAAGTAACATGACCAATGAAAAGAGAAAGAAACAGCCTCCTAAGAACTTATAGAAATCACCTGCTGCGCGCAATGCCCTCGCCTCATCGTTCGTGGACTTGAGCTTGTTCTTGTAAATATGGTAGCCGGTGCGCCTATCCCAAGACAGCAGCTTTTTTGGATCCGCCCGAAAAATGGCAATGCCGACGATCATAAAGATGGGGCAGATAACCAGAGGCATGATTTGAAAAATGGGGTCATTCATAAGCGTTTCCAACAGCGTCGCAATGGAGTGGAAATTCGACATTAGACAAAAGATGGTTAAACGACACGCAAAAGTCTCAAAATCAATCAGAATGTCTAATGTCAAAACACGGCCCCAGAGCCGCTACATACATACCACAGCAAGTCAGGGCAACCGCTGAGTCACCGCCTTGCTCGCATTTCGTTGATCCGTTATTCCTTTTGGAGTCCGCGTGCGATTTCAATGGCTCCTTCGATAATTTCGGCAACGGATCGCCCATCGATCGTCCCGGTTGCGATCATTTTTGCTGTACCTTTGAGGATTTTGGCACTCCCGGACAGCAGATTTTCCGTACATACAGCACCAAAAAGTCCCCCAACAGCTACGCCCGCACCAAGTCCAACGGCCTGAGCACCTTTCAGTTTCTTCAGTTCGTTCTGGGGTAGCGAACTCAAATAGAAGAGTTCTAGATCGGCCTGTAACTCCCTGTCTGTAATATCAGGAGTTTCCGCGATCATCTTATGAGCGTGCTCGATGAAGTCTTGTTTTGTGAGGTTCATGGTAGTCGTCATGGTTTTAGAGAACAGTGTTATTGAGTCTACCTCGCGAGGCAGACAAACCCAACGTACATTCGGGATAGTATTCGATCTGACGGCGATAAGCAAGCGCACATTTTATTGTGCACATTTTATTGGTTTTCGACTTCAGCGTTCTGAGTTCGACGTTCAGCGTTCTGAGTTAAAAAACGTTTAACGCTCACCGCTCAACTTTTAACGCTCAAGTTATAGGCAAGCAGTTGCTTCCGGTACGTCAAAAACGGTCTCTTGGGGCACAAGGCCGCGGCGCATCGCCTCGTCAAAGAACCACACGACTGATTCATTCGCTCGCCATCCACCCGTCTTGTCCGCACGATCCGCTGCCATGAATATGCATAAGAGAGTCATGTCCACCTTTGCGGCAAGTCGTCGCCAGGCTTTGTCGCTTGGGGTTTCACCTCACTTTGATGACGGCCTGTCGGGGGAACGCCGAGCCGTTGGGCTTCTTTGTCGAGAGATTGAATCATCCACACGGGAAAATCAACGTTGACCCCAAAAAGCCGAAACTCATGTCTTAAAAAGTTCAGAATGCGATCCGGTTCGCTCAAAGATCACGGTGTCGTTTCCTCGGTTTCAGCATTTATCGAGTGCCTTGAACAGTTCATCCAGATTTTCGTGAACATGCAGTTCCTTTCCATGATCGGTCGCGTCGAAAGTCCGCTGTGTGACGTCATTCGGCACCTTAACGGGAAATGGAAGCCCTTGACGAAGCCTAATCTGGCTAAAAAACATATTAATCGCGTCTGTCGTGGTGATGCCTAGAGTTGCCAGAAGCTTTTCGACCTCGGACTTTAATCCCGGTTCAATCCGCGCTCTGACGGTGGCTGTACGTTTCATCGGTCTCTCCTCCTGCGGCACAAATGTAGTGCTTTGGGGCTACAGACGTCAACCGCGAAAAATTTCTTGTTTTCCTAGAATGAAAAGGGGTGTCACTAGCAGTACCTGTCTAAGAGTACAACAACCATTGTCAAAACGCCCTGATTAAGCTTTAGTGGTTTGTGATGTCGTCTTCCGTACCCAATTTCCTGCCCTGTCCTGCCGAAGTGATTGTGATCTATCAGTCCCTTATCGCACACCATTTTTCATTGATGGGTGTCTGCATCCGTTCTCGTTCCTGAAGAGCCACATCGAACTTCCCGTCCGGGCGGTACATGTAGCCAAGATGGTGGAAATTCATCGTAATGACGCGAACAAACCGCACGGACCCCGTTCGTATCAACCACGGCGTAGATATTAAAACCGTCGTATTGGCCGAAGTGGTGCGATCTGTCCTGCTGACTGCCCGACGTACTTCTGACGCGCAGATCCTCAATTACGCCTTCCGCCTTTTTTTCAAACGCAGGCAACTCGGCTTGAAACGCCGCGATGCGATGGTTCAAGCCGAACTTGGACAGTGAGCCGCCGAGAAAAAAGGACAGCAAACAGAGCGCGAACGGGATCACGGCCTTAATCTTGTACTTGCCCCAGAGCTTGAAAACCCCGCAAAAATCCCAGACCGCGACCGTGAACAAGCCCACGAGGAAAAAGGTCCCCACCACGAGGGAGGTCGGGGGAATCGTCATGATGGTCAAGAAAGTGATGGATCGAGCAGCGAAATACTTCCCCATCAGGTGGATAATGCACATCGCCAGTGTGATGATGAGTCGTTTCTTCATCTCATGCGTCGAACGTTGAGGGGCAGGTTCAGCGAACTTGCGAGCCGTAATCTGGCCCCTCAGGTTCTGTCCATTCTGTTTCATCGATTTCCACCGCACAGGCCGAAAAGAGGACCGTCGTCGTGCCGTTCTCCATCGTCAGAATCGGCCCTGCATCCTCTGCGTGGTGGGTGAGCACGCAGGAAATGTTATCCCCGTCTTTGGTAAAGGAGAGGTCGAAGATATCACGGCCAATGAGCGAAACCAGCCTGTCCCACAAACGGGACGCCTGAGCACGGAGAATGATGCTCCGCTTGAGTGGTTGATTAGGCCAGTCGTAGTTGTAGTGATGGACATCTATCTCAATTGCAGTCGTCCCGGGATATGGAGCGCAACGCCCTGCGGCGAGAAGTTCCTCTTCATTTGATTGGAACTGCCTCTGTGCCTCCCACGGCATGTCCGTCATGAATTCGTTGTCAGTCGTGACCTGGATCCGCTTCACGAAGCCGTCGTGGAAGCCATTGAACCTTGCGTTGACCGCGTCAACATCCTGTTGGGCCTGAATTTTCATTATGGAAAGCGTTCTGGTTTTCCTGAACGTGAATCTGGGGTTCGAATTATTTCAAACGTGAGTACCGGCCCTCAACCGTTCAGCGATCCACACTTTGATGACGGCTTGTCGGGGAACGCCGAGCCGTTGGGCTTCTTTGTCGAGAGATTGGAGCATCCACATGGGGAAATCAACGTTGACTCGCTTCAACTCTCTTCCGGGGCGAGTTGCCTCGGAAAAATCCAGATGCTTTGACACGTCGTCGCCGTTGTCAAAGGCTTTATCAAAAGCTTCAGTTTTCATAGGCGTCTACCTCCTCTTTTCGTGCATGGCGAACCGATATGATCCGGATCGCTTCGCCCCTGTAAGTGAATATGGCCGACCAATGTTTCTGACCGATCTTGCCGATCAACATGTACCTCGCCTCACCCTGCGTCCTCGCGGGCACAAGAAGTCTATCACCATCTTCCCACAGTGTCTGCGCTTCGAGAAAGTCGATGCCATGCTTCTTCAAGTTTACCACGCTCTTGTCTGGATCACGGCTGCGGCTCCCTGAGTATCTTTATCAATTATCATGACATGCTACCATCTGCTGACACATCGGCATCCGGCGTCGTCCTGTTTCCCCTGAACGCGCCGCAAAGGAACGCCTCTGCTCATTGAGGCTTAGTATAACGCAACCTCGGCCATCCGCGCAAGTGCCGATAGCCTTTCACGCAGGACATTATACGGGAGCATCTCGCCGGGGGTCGTCGCGTCCTTTACGATATCCGTTTCGATATCCGGAGCGCGCATTCCCGGATGTAAGCACCCAACTCAGGAATACGGCTACGGTCGAGATCCATCATTAGCCCCGTCGTCCAAAGGGCTGCAACCGGATAGTCGCTGCGGTCCAAGATCGGTGCGCCGATACAGTACACGCCATCAAACTGCTCGCTGTTGTCAAACGCATATCCTGCACTCACAACACCGTCCAGTTCACGCCGGAGTGCCGTTTGCGTCGTGATTGTCCGTGCGTTATGACGGACAAACCGTATCGAAGACAAGACCGCCTCCCGTTCGGCATCCGGCAAAAACGCGAGAATCGCTTTGCCGGGTGCCGAGCAGTAGACGCCGACCCGATATCCCAGTTTGGCCACGAAACAAAACATGCGCACTCCAGTCACCTGATCCAGAACCACAATCTCTGTGCCGTCGCGGACCCCGATCAACACCGTATCGACAACCCGGTCGCGCAACTCCCGCATGATGTCCAGCGAACTCTCGACCAGATTGGTCTCGGTAATCGCCCGTTGTCCCATCAGTAACATTTTGTTGGTGAGCCGGATATGTTTGCTCTCGACATCGCGCGTTATCAGTCCCAGATCCTCCAGCGCCATCGTGATGCGATAGGCGCTGGAGACCGGGCAGTCCAAATCTTCCGCGATTTCCGTCAGCATTTTCCCTCGCGGAAAATATGACAGATGCTCAAGGATCGCGAACCCCATCTTGAGGCTCGGCACGTCGTATTTGGTCTTGTTCTTTGTCATAAGGAGTCAGATGTTACCGAATCGAGATCAGCGTCCCGGCATGGCAGATGAGCTTCACTCTCTTGTCTGCTGTGTAGCGCACTTCCCATGACCCAGGTACCGCCACCTCGCCGAAAGGCGCGGTCAACGCTCCTGTGTACGCGGCGATCTCGTACTGTGTACGCTGGTTCAGTTGGCTGGTTCCAGAGAACTCCAGACGCAGGCCGGAGAGATCCAGATCACCCGTAACCTGCAGATGATCGCAGGCGCCCGCCATCGCGTCAATCACCAGTGTACCGAAGAGCGTGGCGGCAACATGCAAGGTGCCGACCTGACCGGTGCCGCCCGGCTGGATCGTGGCCGCCACCGAACCGTTGGTGACCGTGCCGCTGCCCTGCACCGTGGCGCATGCGTGGCTCTGGCCGCCCAGATCCAGCGTTGCACCGGCGCTTACCGATACAGCCGCATCTGCGGCGAGCAGTGTGCCCGTGCCCGGCGCGGGCGTGCCGATCCCGGCTGGGTTCAGCCATTTGGCGTTGAGGTAGGCATAGACCGCCGCGCGCTCGGTGGCGTTCAATACCCGGGTGTAGATGATGATCTCGCCGATGCTTCCGTCCAGATAGCGGGAGTTGTTCCACGCGCCGATCCGGAAGTCATCCAGCCGTTTCTGATGCGTCGAGCGCGTGCCACCGCCGGCGGAAGCACCATTGATGAAGAACTGAGTCTCACCGTTCTCGTCCAGAATCTCATAAATCTGCGGTGTGTCTGTTTGTGCGAGTGTATCGTAGTAGAGAGCGCCGGAACTGGGCGTTGTGCCGCCTACCCAATAGTTGATTTTTTTATCTTTGTCGATGTTATAGTGAATGGCGCACCCGTAGGCATTTGACCTCGTGGAATCCTCGGCCAGCAAGGCAAAGTAGTCCGACGGCAGCGAGGCAAGTTTATTGATCATGAAAACCGTCAGATTGGTCATGTTGCGCAGTCCGAAGCACTCCAGATAGTTGGCGTTTGCGCGTGTGAAACGCAGGGTCTGTTGCCCATTAATGTCTGTTGTGACCGTGGGGCCGTTGGCGCTTGTGGCGTCGCGTCCGAAGCCACTGAGATCGGCCCAGCGGGTCACCTTGCCGCTGGCATCGGTCTCCACCCCCCGCGTCGCGTCCAGCCACAAATCCGCGCCGGGCACGGGAATGGCGGACAACTGGCCGGACGCCACCTGCAAGGTTCCGGCCTCTACGGCGATAGGCCCGTTGAGCGTGTCGGCACCTGACAGCGTCCACCTGCCTGTGCCGGTTTTGGTGATGCCGCCCGAACCGTTGAACCCTTTGGCGAAGCAACCGCTGCCGTCACCGGTCAGTAGCAGTCCCGCACCCGCGTCAAAGACCCAAGGCGCGCCGTCCGCCACAACATGCCAGTTGGCGCCGGCGGCGGCTTCGAGGGTGGCGGTACCCGCCACGGTGGCGGCGCGCTCGCCGAAGGTGGTGCCGGTCACGCGCACCGTGCCGTTGCTGATGAACAGGTGGTTGGCTGCAGTCGGGAACTGCCCCAGTGCGTCGTACGGCGTGGCACCCCATGTGCCGAGTGCGAGCAGGCCGCCATCCCTGATATCAAGTTGCGCGTCCGGTGCCGCACCACCCTTGTAAAGCTGCTTTTCGACCGTCAGCGTGCCATCCTCAACATACGTCGATGCCCGATAGTCGGCTGTGCCCGTAAGTGCCAGCGCACTGCCGCCCTTGACCACAAGACCGCCGTAGCCGCTGACATCCCCTGCGAAAGTCGTTGTCTGGCTACCGTCCACCGTCAGCGTGCCACCCAGCAGCAACTGGCTGCCAGTCGCGCCTGAAAGGACCGCAATCGTCTGATCTACGCCTGCCAGCGCAAGCGTCGCTCCGTCATTGACAGTGACGGCGGTTTGAGCCGGGAGTACGTTCAGAGCGTTGCCGTATGCGTTGTCCGACACGCCCCATTTCGCTGCCAGATAGCGGCCGACCGTTCGTCGTTCATCTTCGCTCAAAGCACGGGTGTAGATCAAAATCTCACCGATACTGCCGTCCAGAAAACGGTGCCAGCTTGTATTCGTGCTAAACGGCATCCAAGCACCGATACGGAAAACGTCCAGCCGTTTGCGTGAAATTGAACGTTTCTTGCTGCCATCAGCCATGCCGTTGCGATAATATCGCCCCTGGAGGTTGTTCTCGATGTATTCGTTGATTTGAACCGTGCCTGCGGTTACAGAGGAGTGGCTTTCGAAAGTTTGGTTCACCCAGAAGTTGATTTTTTGAGATGTCGCGATCTGGTAGTGAATAGGCGTTTCCCCATTGATTTGGTCTGTTCCCGCAGCGCAAAAAAATGAACGGAGTACCGACGTACTGACTGAAGCCAGTTTGTTTACAATAAAAACGGTTATATCCGTTATGCCGACGATGCCGCCGCAATCGAGATACTGCGACGCGCTGCTGGTGAAGCGCAGCGTGGGCAGACCGCCGATGTCCGCCGTAAGCGTCGGGCCGGTCGAGAGCGCGTTTGTGGCGTGATGGTTGTTACCGCTGCGGTCTGTCCACTGCGTGACATTCCCGCCGGCGTTCGTCGCCACCCCCTGCGTTGCATCCAGCCAGAGCGCTAAACCGCTCGCCGGCGGCTCCGGCAACGTGCCAAACAGATCCGCCGCAGGCGCCAGCCGCAGCTCACCGGCAGCGACTGTGGTCGCGCCACTGTAGCGGTTGGTGTGGGCCAGAACCAGCGTGCCCGCACCGGCCTTGGTCAGCCCGTCTGCCCCGGCAATGGTGACCCCGATATGCGCGGCCTTACCTTCGCCCAGTGCACCGACTGTGATAGCGGGGGCATCGCCCGCCAGCGTCAGCACATTGACGGCATTGCCGTTGTTGCCGAGCATCCAGCCCGCGGCGCTGGTTGTGTCAGTATCGTCGAAAATGAGAGCGCCGAGTGTGCGCGGCCCGTCCAATTGAACCGTTGTGTCGGCCGTGATATCCAGTGTGTCGAACCGAGCGGTCGAGCCCGTGCCATCGGCAACGGTACCGTCCTGCCAATTTCCGGTCACACTCCAGAGTTGGCCTTCGACCACGTTCGTCCAGATGCCGTCGGCGGCGAGACCGACGCTAGTTGTTGCGATCGCACAAAGCGCCGCAACCACCATGCGTGATACGTTCTTCATCATGCACCTCCTGTAATGCCTGTCTGTCTAGTGTGTCTACAGAGTGAACGAGACACCCGCCCCGTCCGCAAGTCCTGAAAGTTCTTCGAGCATGTTGTCGTTCAACGGTATCCCGTTGCGGAGCCTCTCCGCCCGGATCTCGTGTTCTTTTTGACCCGGCAACCAGATGCGTTCCACGCCCGACGCGCGGCGGCTGCCGCGTATAAGGCGGATCCACTCGTCCACGCGGCGGCGGAACGAAGCCGCGTCGCAGAAATTGTCCACCCGCAGCGCCAGCATGAAAAAGCTGTTTTCTCCGGGGGTGCCGAGATTTTTATACGGGTGTTGGATGTCGTGATCAAGCGCGGCATCGGCCAACATGCCGGTCAGCAGTTCGATCGCCACGGCAATGCCGTAGCCCTTGTGCCCGGCGAACGGCAGCAGTGCGCCGCCGTCCATCACGGCGGCGGGACTCAGTGTCGGCAGCCCGTTTTTGTCGGTATAGCACTCCGCCGGGAGATCCTCGCCGGTCTGAGCGCAGAGGAAGAGTTTGCCCCAGGACGACTTGCTCGTGGCACCGTCGACCACCACCGGGCACTCCTCGCCGGAGGGGAACCCGATCGCGTAAGGGTTGTTGCCGATCAGCGCCTGTGCGCCGCCCGTGGGCGGCATACTGCCGAGCACGTTCGAGAGCGAGATACCGACCATGCCGCGCTCCAGTGCCATCCGGACATAGTGCCCGGCCGGCCCGTAGTGGTTACAGTGTCGGACCAGAACCACGCCGACCCCTGCGGCTTCCGCTTTGTCAATGGCCAACTCCATCGCGCGCTTGCCGCCCACCGGCCCCATGGCGTTATCAGCGTCCAACAGGGCGGTACAGGCGTTTTCGCGGACGATCCGCATATCCGGCGCGGGATTGTTGCCGCCGGCTTTCACCCGATCCATGTAGAACTTGAGGCGGATGACACCGTGCGTGTCCAGCCCCATCAGGTTCGCCTCGACGAGGCAGTCGGCGACCGCCGTAGCATCGACGCGTGAAACGCCGTAGCCTTGCTGTATCGCCACACATAAATCCCGCAAGGCCGAGTGATCAACCGTTTTATTATTGGCACCCATTTTCAACCCCTCCTGTCAATACCAGGTGAAACCTTCTGGGAACAAGCTGACCATGATATTTTTGGTCCGCGTCAAGGCGAGCATGCCCTGCTTGCCCAATTCGCTGCCGATACCGCTGGCGCCGAAGCCCCCGTACGGGGCGCTGGGGAACACGAAATTATGGATGTTGAACCAGACCGTACCGGCGTTGATCCGCGTCGCGAGCGCGTGCGCGGCCTTGAGTCCGGTTGTCCACACGCTGGCGGCCAGCCCGTAGGGCGTGTCGTTGGCCAGGGCCACCATTTCATCCACCGACTGCGCCTTCACGATCACCACGACCGGCCCGAAAATCTCTTCGCGCCAGATCCGCATGGAAGGCGTCACGTCGGCGAAAACCGTCGGCTCCATGAAACTGCCGTCCGCCAGTTCGCCGTCCCTAATCGCCTTGCCGCCGCAGAGCAATGTCGCGCCCTCTTCCAGTCCCGACTGCACGTACCCGAGCACGGTTTCGAGATGGTCAGGATGGACGAGCGGCCCCATGCGGGTCTGCTCGTCGCGCGGCATGCCGACGCGGATGGCCCTGGTGCCGGCGACAAACTTCTCCACAAACTCATCATAAACGTCGGCATGGACAATCAGGCGCGTCAGACCGCAGCAGCACTCGCCCTGATTGAGGAACACGCCGAAAAGCGTGCCGGCCACGGTCTCGCTCATATCGCAGTCGGGCAACACCAATCCCGGGCTCTTGCCGCCCAATTCCAGTGTGCAGCCCTTCAGATGCGGGGCGCACCGGCTGTAGAGACCGCGGCCGACCTCCGTCGAACCCGTGAAGGTGATGTCTGTGATGATCTCCGAGTTGACGAAAGCGTCGCCCGCCTCCTGCCCGCCCGACGGGACGATGTTCAAAACACCGGGCGGCACGCCGACCTCTTCGAAGAGTGCCCCCAGCATCAAGGTGCTCAAAGGTGCCCACGATGCGGGCTTGATAACCATGGTGTTGCCGGCGGCCAAAGCCGAGGCGACCTTGCGGCAGGCGATCAGGAAGGGGAAGTTCCACGGGATGATCGCCCCCACCACGCCGAGCGGCTCGCGGATCGTGTAATCCAAAACCTGATTGTAGGGAGAGGGCTGAATCTCGCCCGCCACCTCCGTGCAGATGTCGGCGAAGTAGCGGAAGGTGGCGGCACCGGAGGAGATGTCGACGTTGAGACTCTCCAAGATCGGCTTGCCAACGTCGTCGGTCTCGGTTTCCGCGATGGCGGTCTGGTGGCGCAGGATCGCATCGCCGACCTTGTGCAGCCACATGCCGCGTTCAGAGGGGTTCATCGGCCCCCAGACGGTGTTGAACGCCTTGTGTGCGGCGGTGATCGCCTTGTCGATGTCTGACCGCGACGCCTTCTGCACTTTCGCCAGAACTTTGCCGTTCGCGGGATTGATCACGCTGATCGTTTCTCCCGATGCGGCGTCGATCCACTTTCCGTCAATAAAAAGCTGCGTTTTCCTGTTCACTTGTCACTCCTTGATTACGTTGTTGGTTAATGCTCCGATGCCTTCAATCTCGACCGTCACCTTGTCGCCGGCTCTCAGCCATACCGGCGGCTTGCGCCCCATGCCGACTCCCGAGGGCGTGCCGGTCATGATCACGCTGCCGGGAAGCAGCGTCATGCACCGCGAGAGATAACTGACAAGGTAACGACAATTAAAAATCATGTCCGATGTGTTCGACGCCTGCATGACCGCGCCGTTCAGCAGCAGGCGGATATCGAGGTTGTCGCCGTCGAGACCGGTCGCGATGCACGGCCCGATGGGCGCGAAGGAATCGAAGCACTTGCCGCGCGCCCATTGCTTGTCGTGGCGAAGCTGGCAGTCGCGAGCGCTGACATCGTTCCCGCAGGTGTAGCCCAGAATATAGCGGTCGGCCTGTGCTTCCGGCACGTTCTTGGCGGTCTTACCGATGACGATCACAAGTTCTGCCTCGTAGTCGACCTCGTCCGGTGCCATCGCGGGCAGGATGATCGGCGCGTCAGGCCCGGTCACCGTGTTGCAGGTTTTGATGAAGATGACCGGTGCAGCCGGCTCGGCCATGTTACTCTCTTGCGCGTGCAGCCGGTAATTGAGTCCGATGGCGATCACCTGCGGCGGCTCGACCGGCGGCAGCAGCTTGGCATCCCCGAGCGGAATCACCTCTTCTGTGGTCGTGTACTCCCCGAAGATCGATCCGTCTATGACCCGGTATCCGTCCGTTTCGGCGGCGGCGTGGCTCACCCTGCCGCTCTTGTCAGCGATCCTGACGATTTTCATGCTTTACTCCTTTGTTTGCAACCACATGTTCAAGCTTCACTCGACTTCCACGATCACGCGGAACCCGACATCGAAAACCTTCTGCCACGGCTGGTAGGCGCGGCGCACCGAGGCGCCGGCGTCCACCGGACGGTCGGCCCACGAGCCGCCGCGCGCGACCCTGCGCGTCTCGCCCTGCGCCGCCGCGCCGGGATATGGGTACGCCGCATAGGTGGAGCGGGTCCATTCGCTGACGTTGCCGACCATATCTTTCAAGCCCCAGGCGTTGGCTTCGGTCTGTCCGACATAATCCACGGTGAAGTAGTTGTCCTTGAACCGCTGGTCATGCAGCGGGAAATTCATTTCACGCGGATAGGGATAGCGGCTTTGAAGCACGCTAGCGCCCTCCCATATCATGCGGTAGTTGCGCAGGTCGCTGTCCGCGAGATTGGCGAAGCGCCCGAAGTCCGCGTCCACGCCACCGTAAAAAAACGGCGTGTCCGTGCCCGCGCGCGCGGCCCACTCCCACTGCGCCTCGTCCGGCAGTGTCACGCGCAATCCGGTTTTTTTGCTGAGCCACGCACAGAAGGCCAAAGCCTCTTCGCAGGAGACGCGCGCCACCGGCTGGTCCGGATGGTTGGCGATGTGGCCGGGCACGACATGATCCATGTAGTGCATATCGATGTAGCGCGTATCGTGCTCGGGATCGAACTGCGCGTACTGGTCGTTGGTCACTTCGGTGACCGCCATCGCGAAAGGCTTGTCGATCCGGACCACCGCACGCGGCCGCTCGTCCGGCGCGCCGTCGAGGCTGCCCATGACGAACGCCCCGGCCGGCACCGCCGCCAGCCGCATGACGACTCCGTTGCCCAGGTCAAGGCTGGCGGGCAGGTTCCCTGCGCATGCCGCCTGCATGCGGCGGGCTTCGGCGGGCTTCATGGGGAAGCCGGACACCTTGAGCCCGTCGGGGGGGACAGGTGCCGTCGGCGGCGGCTTCACAAACGCGACCGGCTCGCGGTTTTGGAACGCCTTGGCGGCTGTCGCATGTTCATCCTCGGGGTTGTCGTCCAGACCGGCGTACTTCTTCGCCAGTTCTAGCCGTCGCGCTACTGGGTCGACGCCCTTCCATTTTGGCGGTTCCCAGTTTCCGGCAAAAGGCACGTTGAGGTCGACCCAGCAGGCCAGCCGTTCGCGCGCTTCCGCACCCATCGAGGCGAACGTCACGCCGTGGTGGCCTTTTTCAAGCATCTGGAACAGGCGGCTGGTGGAGGTGTGGTACTCCATGGGGTTCAGCAGCGCGGTGTCGCCCTCGACCCCCGCACGACGAACGTACGGGTGCAGCGTGTTGTACGCCGTCCCGGGATCCGCGAAACAGGGTTTGCTCCGCCGCGGGCCGACCCTCTGCTTCTCGCCGTGGCAGCCGATACAGTGGCGCTCAAGCACGGGATAAACCTCGTGCGCGAAGGCGAAAGGGCGGGGCGGCCCCAGCCAAGGCGTGAGCGGTTCGCTGTCGCGCGTGTCGACGAGGCTGCGGCGTGGCGGCAACGTGGTGCGACGGTCTTCATGGCAACCGACGCAGGATACACGTTCGCCCGGCATCCCCACCAGCCAGCTCCGCATGAGTTGCACGGCGTTGCCGTCGGCATCCAGTGGTTGCAGCGAGACCGGCGTGTTGGCCGGGATTCGGAAGCAGGCCGAGCCGTCCGCCTCGACGCGCGCTGTGCCAAGCACACGCTTAATGTCCCAGCCGGACTCTCTACCGATCAACCAAAAACCGCTCTTGCCGAGGTAGCCGAAGTGATAGGCGAAGACGCGGATCGCCTTGACCGTACCGCGTGGTACCCCTTTCAGCCCGGGGCCGCTGTAGATGTCCGCGATATGCACCTCAGCCGTCTTGACCGCGAGATTCACGCGATCCTGAATCACCGGCGGGCGCGGGCGCGGCAGGAAAAGCTGCGGCTCGAATATCGCCGCGTCCTCCTCCTCGTAGATCAGCGTTGCGTTGTCGAACACATCCACGAGGTAGATGCCCCACAGGCTGTCGGCATCCGGCTTCATGGCGGCCAGCATATATTTCTCACTGAGCGGATGTGGGTGCGTGGCCAGCGACGGATGCTCCTTCAGGTACACGTCGGTCACGACGGCATCGCAGACGGTTCCTGCCACCGGTTTCCCGTAACCGGGGATCGTCTGGACGTACCCGGTCTTTTCGGCGGGCAGGATCTCGGGAGTGACGGCGATCGGCTGGCCGACCTCGCCCCACTCTTTCGATGTCGGGCGATAGCGGAAGGGATAGGTGCTGGCCAGCGCAGGGTCCAGCAGGGCCAGCCGCCCGACATCGCCGTAACTGCCTCGGCAATGGTGTCCGCTGAGAACACCCACCAGCAGGGTCGGGTGCCCCGGCACCGGCCGGGCGAAACGGAACGCGGTCGGGAACCAGGCGTTGCTGCCGTGCAGCGCGAGTTGCCCGGTGCCGTCCGGGTTCATGGTCATGCGGCGGCGCGAGAAGTAGTGCGGAATGTCGCTGTACTCCCAGCGCTGGTACATCACGCGCCCGTCATGCAGCACGGTGGGATCGTTGCCGTGATCTTGGTCGAAGGTGAGCTGCCGCAACTCACCGTTCGCGGGGTCAAGCAAGTAAAGCGAGCCCACCTTGTTCTTGCCGGCCAGGCACGGCACACCCACGTAATAGGCGGTTGAGCAAAGAATGATCTTGCCGCTCGGCAAATAACAGGCGTCAAAGAAGTCGAGATCCGGATTGTCGGCGGGCGAGAGCTGCGTCAGCGTGCCGCCGTCGGCCGCAATCTGGAAAATGGCCCAGCGATTGGTGTGGTCGATGCCGGAGAAGAGCATCCGCTGTCCGTCGAAATCCAGACAGACGTCGCGTACCAGCGTGTTGCGTTCCGGACGGAACAGCTCCTTCAATTCCGGCTTCCCGCTGCGCAGGCCGGTCAGCACGGCGATCGCATTGTCGTAGCCTGTACCCGGCAGATCGGTGTGATTTAAAAAATTGTTGGGCACCCAGCCCAACTCACGGCCCTTGGCTTGCCGTGCGCGTCCGTTTTTGATGCGTCGGCGCACGATCAGCAGGCGATCTGAATCCAGTAGCGGATTGGCCAGCAATGCGGTGCGCATCTCGGCATTCAGTTCGTCAAAGCGTGCTGTGTCCGGCTCTTCTCCGCGGTCAAGCAGCGCGAGCAGCCTTGCCCGCTCCTTGCTGAAGGCCTCCAGGTTGCGCAGGTGCTCCGCTGCGGCATAACGGTCGGGATAGGTCTCACCCAGATCGCGGATGGCGCGGCGCAGTGCTTCCGGGGCACGCGACAGAAGCCTCTGACGCAGGGCGTGCAAACGTTTGTCACGCGCGATCCGTCGTAAGAACTCCTGACGCTTCTCCGGCGCGGAGCGGCTGACAGTTCCATCGCCGGACGGTTCCCCAGCCGCCTCGATCTTGAGGCTGCAGATGTGTGGAAAGGGGCCGTTGCGCTTCAAAGTCACTGTCCGTGTGCCGGCCTTCACCTTAATGGTACACTGGCGTTCCCACCGCGCGGATTTTGTGTTCCAATCCCCGGTGGTGCCCTTGAAACCGGTGTGAACCTTGACGCCGTCCACCAGAATGTCGGTCGGGCGCGGGTCCTTGGCGGCGTACAGCGCATGTAGCACGTACTCGCCACCAGCCGAAAACTCGACAAGATAACCGGCCTCGTCCGGCGTGCTGCCGCCGTGCCAGATGCAGGCGTGCTCGTTCGCATAGGCTTCTCCCTTCTTGCTGACGCGCACATTGCCAATGTCGAAATCGACAGCCGAGAGTGTGAGCGAATAGCCGTGCATCGCAAATAGGAACGCCGCGCTCGCCAACACTTCAAGCGGCCGGAAACGCATCCGGTGATAGGGTTTTTCCGCACCTACGAGTTTCAGCCGGTTAAAACTGTTCCAGTTCATGGAAACAGGATAACAGTAGCACCCGAACTCTGTCAAGAGGGGGGCAACCGTGAAATGTCCTTTTTAGGGTGATTGAGTCACATCGGTTTTGGTCACTCCGGCTGAGAGTGTTTCGGGGACTGGGCTCCGTCCCTTATCAAATGATTCAAGTTCAACGGCGGCGTATACCCGGCGCTTTTCTTGAAAGTATTGGAACTCGGCCTTTTCCGCGTCTGTCCAGGTGTTGTGTTGCGTGTATGAGCCGCAAAAAGGCACG
>Ga0116159_1003028_pt1 | contig 15455 bp, 10 predicted proteins | sample AD_JPNAS1_MetaG_FD_89878 | JGI IMG/M metagenome (GOLD analysis project Ga0116159, IMG submission 89878) | Active sludge microbial communities of municipal wastewater-treating anaerobic digesters from Japan - AD_JPNAS1_MetaG | ecosystem: Engineered > Bioreactor > Anaerobic > Digestate | place...
ATACTAGCTCCTACTGGACCAACAGTTGCTAAGTGGTATTTCAATTCACTCCAAGAATACATTCTTTGCACATAGGCATCTAGTCCAAAAGCTCCCATAGTAACGGTATTATAAACCCAATTACCATAAGTTGGATTATTGTGACCACGATCGGCAACCAAACCAGCGATATAACGATGTTCATATTGAGCATCCTTATCGGTAAAGTTAAAGCCTTTAAATTTTAATAACATCGTAGAAGTTGTCGGACTACAAATAGAATTTCCTATTTCAGGCACTTCGTTTTGATTTAATTTTGGTACATCATAATCTACTTGTGCTGGTAAAGCGGCAGTACTAGGAGCATAAGTATAGTTCTCAATATTTAATGTAACCGCAACTAGCGATAACACAGGAGAAGCTACATCAGCAGTGTTCCTTCTTAAAGTGATTTTATATTGAAATGCTTTCCCTTTGTACGGTGAATTCAATAAAATTTCATCCGTATTCATTCTTACGCGAGTATCGGTTTGATTATAATATAAATTATTTCTTCCCAGTCCCCAGACGCCATAGGTAAAGTATTTACTCCAAGCGGTATCTGCTTTCACCCTAATCTCTAATTCACATGTTGAAGTTGTACTCGAGATTGCTGCCCAAGAAGCTACTAATTCAGTATAACTTTTTGTATTATAAATTAGCGATTGATAATAACCCTCTGTTGCCCCTTCTACCAACACTAATTTACCATTCTTTACTTCAACATTCACCATGTTCGCTTCAAGATAGCTTTCAGCTCTATCTACTAAAATATGATTGCTTAGTTTTCTTTCTGTCTCTACCATAATTTTTGTTTTCACCTCAAATACTAAATCTAATGTTTCCCCACCTGAAGCAAGAGTTAATGTCATCACAACTGTTTCTTCTTTATTTGTTAGCGTTACTGTGCCATCACTGGCGATAACCTGATTATTTGATGATTTCCAAGAACCACTAACACCATAATCGAACTCTGTTGGTAATACCAAATCTCCTTCTACAAAACTAGGAAAGGAAATATTTTCTGCTACCAGTTCCAATTTTGTTTGATTTGGATAAGTTTTTACCAATACAATAAACTCTTTACTATCGATATATTCATCGTGTTCCCCAAAAATGAGTGTCGCTGATAAAGTAACATAGGTGTCAACCGGAACATAAGAATATTTACCGTTTTTATCTAAAATATTTTTATCCGATGTCGCCCAAACAATACGCACACCATTAATCAAAGTAGGTAGAAAAATATCCCCCCCAACTTCTTCTAGAATAGTTAGTTCATTGACTACATTAGTAAATATTTCTTGTCCGTAAGATAAAACGATAACACTACCCATCTCTTTGGTCACCGAAACTTCTCCGATACTCCCCGTTACAGCAATATGAACAGTAACATCGGTAAATTCACGTGTTACAATACCCTTGCTTGTTAGAGCAGGATGGTCAGTTTCCCAATCAAGAACAATTTCTTTTCCCAAATAAATAACTTTATCTAAAAAAAATAAATTTTCTTTTGTTGTTTCTGGTAAAACAATAGTGTTCAAATAATCCTCAATAATCTCTTTTATTTCCGCTTCTGTTTCTACTGGTTGATCTGGATTTATCGGTGTTTCTTCAAAATCCTCCTTTTCTGGAAGCGACTCCTCTCCTTCTGGCTTACAAGAAACCAAAAAAAACATTATTAATATCATAAAAATAACCCAATATTTCTTCATAAAAAAACCTCACTATGATTGTATCATTTACCCTAGAAAAAGGCAAAACTTTTATGTTTTTAAATTTTTCTCTAAATTAGGAAACCGAGCTTGAATAAGCTCGGTTTAGGAAGGGGATGCTGTGAATAAATAAATTTATTCACCGCTTTATGTAGGGGATAAGTGCAATTCTTTCGAATTGCCTTTGCATTATAACAAAAAAACTTTTAAAATGCAAGTCATATTGCGTATTATTTTATATTTTATAATGGCAAAAACCATTCTTTTGTTGTATAATTTATCTGGTGAATATTATGGACATAAAGAAAATTGACAAAAACATGATTGATGGTGAAAAAAACGATGCTTCTGTAAAATGGTACAATAACTATCGGAAAGATTTTCAAGTTCATGGCTTGTATTGGTTTGATCAAAACCATTCTTTTTGCCGCTTACGTGAGCAAGCGAACATCAGCGATAATGTTAATCAACTTGCTTACCATCCTTCAGGAGCTTTTTTATCCTTCATGACCGATAGTCCCTCTATTTCTCTTCGCGTTAGCTTATCTTCTGCCGCTTATATGTCGCATATGAGCGCTTGTGGGCAATGTGGACTTGATTTATATTTTTGGGATGGGAAAGACTTCGTTTTTCTAGCAACAACGAAGATTAATAAGGCTGAATATGAAATAACCATGATTGACCATCTACCAAAAAAAATGCGTTATTATCGTTTATACTTACCGACTTACACCAAGTTAATCGATATCGCTGTGGGAATTAACAGCCATGCTCAATTAAAAAAATGGGGGAATTTTTATCCCGAAGCTATCGTTTGCTATGGAACGTCCATAACACAAGGCGGTTGTGTTACACGCCCAGGAATGAGTTATCCTAGCATTTTAGGTAGAAATATCGAATATGAAATCTATAATCTTGGTTTTTCCGGAAGTGCAAAACTAGAACAAAGCATTGCACAAGAAATTGCTACCATCAAGGAAATGAAATATTTAATTATTGAAGCAGAAGCAAATTGCGAACAAGGCAATCTTTTGGAAAAACGATTACCAGTGTTTATTGATACCATTAATCAAGCTAATAAGAAAGTAAAGACATACGTAATTTCTCATTATCCTCGACCTGATTCTCTTATCAAAGACGAGGTGAAAAAATTGATGAAATTAAATGCAACCATTCAAAAAAACATTTGTAAGAAGTATCAAAATGTTGAATTTATCGATGGAAAAAAACTATTAAAAAAGTTTGCCTATGAAGAAACAGTTGATGGAGTACACTTAACTGATTTAGGTTTTTATGAAGTCGCTAAATTTTTTTCAAAAAAACTTAAAAAAAAGAACGATTAGTTTGTTTTATAAGTGAGCAAACGGAAAGGTAATTTATGAATGCTCGTGAATTAGATAGTTATATAGATTTATACATCGCAGGACAAGAAGATGCATTTGATGTTATTTATTATGAAACACAAAAAACGGTGTATTTATCAATATATAATATCATAAAGGATAAAAGTCTAATTGAAGACATTATGCAAGATACATATATAAAAGTTGTTAATTCGCTGGAATATTATCGTCGTGGAACAAACTTTCACGCCTGGATTGCTACAATCGCCAGGAACCAAGCAATTAATGTTTACAACAAACGTAAAAAAGAACTATTAATTGATCCCATTGATAATATCGCTTTTTTTGAAAGCCCGGTTGAAAAAAATAGTCTGCTAGAAAAAGCATTAGGGATTCTTGAAGGTCTTGAAAAAGATATTATTGTCTACCATATTGTTTTGAATTTCAAATTTAAAGATATCGCAGATATTCTTGAAATTCCCTTAAGCACCGTTTTTTATATGTATAAAAAAGCCCTTTCTAAGATTAAAAAAGAGGTGTAACCCTATGAAAATAAAAAAATTCAAACAGGAAGTAAGAACAGAAAATTTTGATATTCCTAATGTATTAGAAAAAATCAAACCTATAGCTTATTCACGGAAATTTCCTCTTGGTGAAACTGTTAAGCCCACTTTTAAATGGAAACCTTTTGCTGTTACCTTTGCTACAATAATCTTCGCCTTAGGCGTCTTCTTTTCGTTTTCAAGCAATTTAAAAGAGGGTGAAATGGAGGCACCAGAAAACGCAGATTTTTCAGGAGATGGACAAAATTATTTCGATAACGACAAGACCCCAACTAACATTGAACCAGAAAACAAGGGTCTGACACGAGAAAATTATTATGAGGGACTATATGATAAAGCTATTAGTAAAGAGAATACAGAGTCAGATATAACTTCTGATTTTGCTTTAACCGAAGAGCAAAAAGATACCTATGTATCTTCTGATGTATATTTTGCTTTCTATGATATTGTCATTAATCAAAATACAAAAGAATATAATAGTGCCTATCAGCAATTAACATTATGGGGAGAAAACAATGGTTATGATGAAAAATATTTCATCGAACACGAAAACGAAATCTATTATATATTTGATATGCTAACAGAATAAAACCTCTAGAAAAATCTAGAGGTCTTTTTTATTTCGTATAATTCAATTTTGACTCCGCTTGTTCGATACTGATTTCTAAAACTTTAAGGTAGGTCGCTAAATCATAGGTTTGATATCTAAAAGTCAATTCATAATCTAATTGTTCTTTATAAAGAATTCTTGCAACATTATACATTGTTCCTAGTTCAGCTGAAAGTGGTATATATATAGAGGTAATCACTTGTTTTTGTTCATCAGATAAAAGTTCTGTTTCTTCATCTGATAAGTATAGCTGAATCTCATTTAAATTAGGAATTATTCGCTCTTGATTTTCCCCAATTCTATGTAAATCATGACACTTAATATTAACGTAAATATAATATCCGTCATCATTTGCAATATATTTTGGTGCTTCAGATGTTCCGTATAATGTTGGCTCTTCTGAAGTTGGATCAACATCCCAAATTTCTTTCGCTGCTTTATCGATTTCAACACCATGAGTTCCAACAGTAAAATCGCCCAAGTCTATGCTGTAAAGTTTTAATCCTGCTGTTTTGTACTTTGACATATTGATACCCATGAAAGTAGAGTTTCCTGGGTTTTGATTTTCACCGAGCAAATATGGAGCGATACTGTATGCATAAATTAATGAATCAACGTTTTCTTTGTAATTAGCAACATCAATTTCAATAAATTGCATTAGTTCTTTGTAAAATTCTTGTGCTAATGCTTTTTGTTCTGCTGTCCATGTATCTGGATGTGTTCCATTTCCATCAGCTCCAAGGTAAGTAACAATCATTCCCCACGCAGTTACCTTAAAATATTGATTTGCGATTTCCTGCATTTTGTTATTAAAATATTTCCAAAGACTTGAATCCTCAGAAAGGCCTGTTACATCGCTAATACTATTAATATAAGTATTCATCAAATCGCGACGTAAATACAATAATGCCAACTCTTTATCTGTTCTAACTCCGTACACTTCCCCTATGAAATTTTCCCATCCATATCCTGATGAATAACCATACATCGTATAGTCTCCTCGAAGAAAGGTTCCTTTTTCTATCACAACATCATTAACTACTAATTCCCAGGCATTTTCATCTAAGATACGTTCAGCCTCATTCTTGACATTAGTACGTAAATCGTAAACATTATTATATTTCGAATCAAACAAAAAATTATGATAATTAATCAATTCAATAGTAACATAAGGACCATATGTATAATCCATATCTAAAAACATTTGTTCTTTTGTATACATGCCTACTGAAGATGAACCATTTTGCTTATCGATAATATCCATTACTGCTACATAGATTTCATGACCAGTCGATACCTCAGTAACTTTCTTTTCAAATATGTTATTGTATTCATATCTGACATTACCATCGTAGATTACCAAATTATTTAACCAACGAATGTGCGCCATTAGTTCATTTACTTCATCTTCGGTTAAATCGTTTTTCATCATTTCAGAAATAATGTTATTGCCAACTTCTTCATAAGTCTTAGGTTCTTCTTTTTTAATGTTTAAAATTAAATAATTTATTTCTCCTAAAACTTGAATTTTTGGCGTGTACCAATTTGCATTAACTGCATCGTTTTCAACAAGCGTTGATAAACTTTTCATGAATGTATATAAATCATTATTAGAGGTTCTGATATTGTTACCTAAATGATATAAAATACTATTTTTATTGTCTGTTATGAAGGTGTATTCACCATTTATAAGGGTGTAATCTGTCCCTTCGGTTATTTTGGCTGCTGTTTGAGCATTTAATTTTTTAACCATTGTTTCATTATACAAGGTTATCATCGTTTGAATAATTTCTGCTGTTGTTGCTTCATTACCTGTTTTGATGTTTATCCATTTATTATAGTCTGCTGGATTATCCACATCTTTCGAATGAATGCTGTAACCCAATTCCCTCAATGTGTTTTCAATCTCAAGATAACTATTGAAAGGAATAATGATTCCCCAGAAATTTGTCAAGTATTTTTCATTATAAAATGTCTTCTTTTCGCCTTCAGTATAAGGATCAGCTTCTCGTAAAATTTGATAGTAATCTGCCACACAACGGCTTTTCGCAAGTTTTAAATGGTAAAATTCTTTTAAATCATCAAATTTTCTAAAGCCATGGGCATACACTTCCTCAAGGTAATCTTTTTGCAGTATTTCCATTATTTGTTCCTGAGTATAACCTGAAGTATTACCACCAAAATAATCCTTAGTCATGTCTTCAATAATTTCTTCATCAGTAACAAAATTCCAATATGGAGTGTCGTCAATTTCTAAATATTCATTTTGTGCTTTTGACATTTTCTTATATAAATCGCGTTTGCTGAAATTTTGTACAATGGTTTTATCTGCCCAATTAACAACAGTACTAAAGCCAATTTCGTTTCTTAAATTTAAGTACATTTCATCAACGGTAATATCATAAGAATATTCACCTTGTTTAACAGTAAGGTATGTTTCCTTCCCTTCAACAAGTATTTGCTTAGGGTCATCTTCAACTTCTGGTACTTTCTTACAACCATCACACCCAAAAATACAAGATATTCCCATAATTAAAGCTATTAGTAGTAATGTTTTTTTCATCATTCTTCTCCTTGTTTAGAATATGTAATTATTTTAATCTAATTACATTTTTCTCTTATTCCCTGTAAAACGACAACCATTGACCAAGTATCTTGAGTACAATATGCTATCAATTCTTTTCTTTTTTCTTCGATTTTTTCTTCATCCAGATACTTGAATTGTGAGTATGCTATAATTGCTTGATTACCATTAGTAATAGTTAAATCTTTGTAGGATAAATCAGAAAACAACGGCAACACTTTTTTTATTGAATAACTTCCTTGAAGACCATTGTCATAATAATTTACTTTCTTACTCTCTGCTTCAGTAAAACCTAGACTTTGATATAATTTTTTATTTCCCTTTACGATATCTAACAAATCAAAAACATGATTGTTTATCTTCTTTAGTTCTTTATTATATTTAGGAAAGATTTCACTTAATTCCTTAATCCGTGTGTACTCATATGTTTTATTATAGACTAGTACGCAACCACCATTCCTTAGGTCGATTAGCCTTATCATTTCTTTAATTAATTTTTCACGACAATCACTGAAATCTTTTGCAAGAAATGAGTAACAATCTTTTGAAAAATCACATACGCCAGGTTTTCTTTCTATGTGTAAAGAAAACTGAAATAAAGACTGCATATATGGTTTTTCTCCACGGAATCTCGGTAATGGAGCTGGAAATCCTTCAAAATCTAAATGATAAATAGGGTATTTTATTTCATCTATTCCTAGACAAGTTTTTTGTTTATCAAAGTATTCTTTTTGGTGGTCAAAACAATCTCGTTGTATTCGCCTATTATCATCTCTTAACCACTCATAAGGAACATCGCCTAGACTATAATACCCCTTTTCAATCATTTTTTCAAGAGAATATTTATTTTCATCATCATCAACAAATTTTTTGCTTTTTTCTAGGATTTCTAAAATAGAGCCTTTTTCTTTTAGCTTTTTCCAACACACCGGAAAATAATAACACTTATTTGGTTTTGTCATTTCACAGCCAGGATATATTTCAAGTGGTTCTAGTTGGTTCTTTTCAATATAATCAACAAGTTCCTCTTTATTTTTTTCAATTTTTGGTAAATATTGTTCTGTTATTTCGGTTAAGTCAACAAAACAAATTAAATTTTGCCCGTTGATTTGACGATAATTCGGTTCATTGTTGATATATTCGCCATCAAAAATATACTGATTATTCAAAATGGCCAAATAATATTTATGCTTTTTGCTTTTGTTATAATTTGCACTATGCTCAATAATATATCTTTCAACAGCGAGATCGAAAACATACTTACCAATATCATGATAACGATTGAACAATTTTTGATAAGCAGTTTGCAATTTCTCGCTTTTTGAAAAATCACTCCTAGTTTTTAATATTCCTTCTTGGTCAATAAACAAACTGGTAAATACTTCTTTTTTTGTATAGCCTAGTTCTCTAAACTTTGCTGTTGTTGTTGCTTTAACTTCTATAACAATTGCCTCTTCTTCAGTTTCAGCATAGCCATCCAAATAACTATAATATTCATGACCCTTTTCATCTGTAAAAGAAAATTGCTTTTGCTGTTTGGTTGATTCTACATAGGTAAATGGCACGCCAAATGTTTTGGTTGCTTGTTTCAACGCTTCCTTCTCAACATCTTTATAAAAATCTAACAAAGCTTCTGTCTTTTCATCAATCTCTAATAGTTCTTCTCCCGTTTCAACATCAAACATAGAACTTAGAATATCAATAATATCCTCTTCATCATATCCTTCAATATTGCTTTCTAATTTTTTTAGATTTATTTGATCTAGCGGATAATATCGATGGCATTTGGTATATTTTTTAAATTGTGTTTTGGATATTCTCATATGAAATTCTCCTAATCTGTAGATTATTTTACCATTTACCGAACAAAAAAACAAGGATATCCTTTTTCTATTCCAACATTCTACTCTTCTTAACTTAATCCTATCTTAAAAAAGTTAGATGTTTTTCACATCTAACTTATTATAACTTTGTTTTTATGATTTTAAGCAATTCCTCAACAAGTAAAACAAACACGACCAAAATAATTGTCCACGCAAAAACATAATCCATTTCCAAAAAATTTTTTTCCTGAAGCATAACATATCCTATTGTATTATTAGGTTGCGCAATAAATTCTGACATAACCATTACTTTTAATCCTAATCCAATTGTCGCCACTAATGTGCTTAAAATTTGAGGAGTAACGATAGGTAAATAAACTTCTTTTACTACCCTAAAATTTAGGTTGCTCAACATTTTCACTTCATCAATGATACCTTGATCAATATTTTCAAAACTTACTAAAATTCCTTCATACATAATTGGTAAAATTACCAGACTAGTAATGATATAAGGGCTTTTGATATTTCCAAATATCATTAGTAAAATGATAATAACGGCTGCTACTGGAGTTGTTCTCATCAGAGTCATAATTGGTTTTAAAAAATCTTTTACTCTTGTAATTGATCCGGCAAGAATACTACAAAATAGTGCGAGAACAAATGAAATGCTCACGGTCAGAATCAATCTAGAAATCGTATTAAAAATAACGACATAGGTTTGTTTCGTTTGTAATAATGATCCTAACGCTTGTAAAACCTCTGATATTTTCGGAATCACAATTGAATTATCAACTATTCTTGAGGCAAAAAACCAGACTAATAGGATAAATAAGATTCCTCCAAACAACCAAAAATTAATTTTTGTAATAAATTTCTTCATCCACAACGCTGCCTCCTAGAATCTTATTGTTATATTTATTCAACAAATTACAATAAGCTACAACAATTTCTTTATTCTCTTCCGCAAGCAAGAAATTTATATTGCTTCTTGGTATACTTCTTTTTAATACATCAGCACCTGTTTTTTGGAAAAAATCATGGAAGCCAATAATTTTATCTACATAAGCATTAGTCTTATTATTCATTTCATTGATGTTCTTTTCCAATTTTTTCATGAATATCTCAATATCTTTTAAATAAGGAGAGTCAGGATTGATAAATAGCGCCGCTTGAGGAATCTTTTCATGATCTTCTCCCATAACATCTTGCAAATTAAGAATATTGAGTTCTAATCCGTATTTTAATTCTAATGTTGTAATCGTTGGTTCTGCTGATAAAATATATTTAGGCGCTTTCTCACAATTACCATCCCCACAAACAAAGAACGGAACGATATCATTAACTCCTGCTTGATAGGTAATATTTGCTTGATATTTGTTATCCTCTAACGCCGCTTTTAGAATAATATCAGGAGTGTTATTTTGACCAAACGCCATAATGTCTTGTTGATTAACATCTGCCATACTATTCAAAGCTGTTGTTTTTCTACTAACAAGATAGGTGTTTCCAAAGGTAATTATCGCATAGACTTTATAAGATGAAGACTCATTCATAAAAAGCTTCATTCCTAAGGTTAATGGCGCAATTACAATATCATGCGATTTTGAAATCATTGCTGTTGTTAATAAATCTGCTCCACTAACCACTGTATAGTCGACATTCTCTTCTTCTAGTAACCCTCCAACCGCAATTAAAGGCGTTCCACTCGGCAAAATAACTTTTATTTCATTGTTGATTTTAGCACTACAACCTCCTAAAAAAACACTACTTAAAATAACTAATAGTAATAAAAAAACTTTTCTCATCATTTACACCATTCTTTCTTATCTTTATTGACTTAATTATACTATTATATTATAATTATTTTTGTAACATATGTTACAGAAAGGCGTCTTATGAACATTTACACACATCCATTACTACAAGGACACGTAATTGATTGCGATCCCTATATTACTATTAAGTCATTTAAAAAAGATGAAATCATCCATGATGAGGGTGAAGCATGTCATGAAGTTTCACTAGTGATTCAAGGTTCTATTTCTATTTATACCTACACTTATTATGAAAATCAATATTCTATTGCTCATATAGAAAAAGATGATTTATTTGGCCATTTTTTAGTTTTTTCTAATCGACCTGTCTATCTTGGCAATGTAGTAAGTTTAACAAATTCAACTATTATCATAATTAAACGCCATAATCTTTTAACATTATTCTCAAAAGATCAACAAATTCTTGCTAATTTTTTAAATGTTACAGCAAACTCTGTTTTAAAGATTCAAGAACGCGTCAAAATTTTATCTCAAAAATCAATTAAAGAATCAATCATGTTTTATTTTGAAACACTTGTAAAGAAGAGTAAAACCAATGTTGTGTATATAAAAAATAAAGAACGTTTAGCGGAATATCTAAATATTCCTCGACCTTCTCTTTCTCGCGCTTTAATTGAATTAAAAGATTTAAAAATGATTGATATTAATGGGAAATACATCACAATAAACAAATAAAAAACCGAGGATTTGTTCTCGGTTTTGCGATTTAATTCGAAAAACTTTTAGAAATTTGAATATAAAAATTTTAATCATCTCAATTAAGTTCGAATTCTATCATTGGAGCCTAGTTTTACCTTAAAGGGAAAGGATTATCATATTTCATTTAATATATTTTCGTTTAATAAAAAATCTTCAAGACAAATAGTAATTATTCCTTTTTCATCTCTTCTTGGTTTTAAATAATTTCTTACAATAATAACTTTTTTAAAAGAATTATCTAAAAGATTTAACGACCTAGTTTCTTGTTCTCTTTTTTCTTTTGATGGGATATTATAGGCTGATTGAATAAAGATTCTATTATTTCCTATATTGGCTACAAAATCAACTTCTAATTGCTTATAAATATTAAAATTATTTATATTTTTAGTATACTCAGAAACAACTCCAATATCAACCTTATATCCTCTTCTAATAAGTTCGTTATAAATTATATTTTCCATTATATGTGGTTCTTCTTGCTGCCTAAAATTAAGCCGCGAATTTCTTAATCCTACATCGGTAAAATAATATTTTAAAGGTGCATTTATATATTTTTTACCTTTTAAATCGTAACGATTAGCTTTTTTAATTAAAAAAGATTCTTCAAATATTTTTAAATAAGAATATATTGTATTTCTAGAAAGCGATACTTTACCAACTGACTTAAATGTATTTTCTAATTTAATAGGGCTAATTAAAGTTCCTATATTTGATGCTATTATGTTAAGTAATTCTTCCATTTCTTTATCATTTCTAATATTGTATCTTTCTTTTATATCTTTTAAATAGATTTCTTCAAATAAAGAATCTAGATAATTAATTTTTTGATTAATTTCTTTTATTTGAAGTAAATATGGCATACCACCATAATTTATATAATCATCATAAGCCTCATCAAAAGATAGATTTTGACAATCAAAAAACTCTTTAAAACTAAGAGGCATAACATAAATTTGATCACTTCTTCCTCTAAATTGAGTAACTATATCGGTAGATAAGAATTTCGAATTTGATCCCGTTACATAAACATCTAAGTTTTTCTTTTGTAATAAACTATTTAATAATGGTACGAAGTTATCTACCTCTTGTATTTCATCTAATATTAAATAAAACGTCTCGTCTTCATTAATTTTGCTATTAATAAATTCAAGTAAATTATGAGGATTTAATAAATTTTCATTTTCAATCGTGTCTAATGATATGACAATAATATTTTCTTTTTTTACCCCAACAGATAAAAGATAATCATAATATATTTCTTTTAGCAAATAAGATTTCCCACACCTTCTAATGCCTGTAACAATTTTGATTAATGAAGTGTTTTTTCTAGATATTAATTCTGTCAAATATTTATCTCTATTTATTCTCATTTAAGCCTCCTGTTGAACTTTTTTACAATTAATTGGACTTTTGTTCAATTAGATTATATAACATCTTAACTTTAAAATCAATTCCTATTGAACTTTTTTGCAATTAATTATATTTTTGTTCAATAGTTTCCGTTTAATCTTTAAGTTATCGGTATTCATTATCTTATCTTCATACTTCATAAACCAATGTTTTTTTAACACAATCATTCAAAATTTAAAAAAAGGCATCTTGATAAAGATGCCTATTTTTTATTCTTGAGAATACTTTTCTCTTTTTACATAGCGTGTATGCAACAATTTATGAGAAACATGTCCACATGGTTCTTTCAAGAACTCTTCGTATAATTTAATAACTTCTGGGTTCTTATGTGATTCACGAAGTTTCGCTGTATCATCAATTCCATAGATTGCTTTTGCACGTTCTTTACGAACATCAATTCTATCTTGAACTTTCGCACTGATAACCGGTTGTCCGCCACCATTTACACAGCCACCTGTACAACCCATTACTTCAATAAAGGCATATTTCTTTTCTCCTTTATTAATTCTTTCGAACATTTCTGGTACATTAACCGTTCCATGAACAACAGCAAAGTTCAAATCTAGGCCATTGATATTTAATGTAGCTTCTTTTATTCCGTCTTCAGTTCCTCTTACTTCGCTGATTACAAGATTTTTCATATCTTTCTTTTCAAGAAGTTCTTTCACCGTTCTTAAAGCAGCTTCCATAACACCACCGGTTGCACCAAAAATAGCTCCTGCACCTGTATATTTGCCGAATGGACTCTCAATAGCTGCGTCAGGAAGATTGTTGAAATCGATGTCTTGACGTTTGATTAATCGAGCTAATTCACGAGTAGTTAATACATAATCTACATCTCTAAGACCATCTACTTCCATTTCTGGACGACGAGCTTCAAATTTCTTCGCAATGCAAGGCATAATAGAAACAACTTTAATTTTGTTCTTATCAACGCCGATTTTATCTGCATAATAATGTTTAATCAATGCACCTTGCATTTGTTGCGGTGATTTACAACTTGATAAATGATCCAAATATTGTGGATAGTATGTTTCGATATATCTAATCCAACCTGGCGAACAAGAAGTAATCAATGGTAATGCCACTTTCTCACCAGCAAGGAATTTATTAAGACGACCGATTAACTCTGTTCCTTCTTCCATAATGGTAACATCGGCAGCAAAGTTAGTATCCGTTACATCATCAAACCCTAATTCTTGAAGAGCCTTGTACATTTTGCCTTCTACATTAGTTCCGATTGGATAACCAAATTCTTCTCCTAAAGCTGCTCTTACAGATGGAGCCGTTTGAGCAATTACATAATATTCTTTCTTTTCAAGCAAATCAATAACAACGTCAACATCATCTTTTTCTCTAATTGCGCCTACTGGGCATGCTTGGATACACTTACCACAGAAAATACAACCAGAATCTTCCATATTATGGTTTAATGCTGGCCCTACAAATGTTTCAAATCCTCGCTTATTGAAATCAAGAACCTTTGTGCCCGCTAATTTTTCACAAGCAGAAATACATCTGCCACAAAGAATACATTTAGAACTATCTAAAACGATAGAATCAGTAATGTTGAAAATTGGTTCTTTTTTAGCAAAAGCATTGTTTTCACCAATTGTATTTGGAATATTATATTTTCTTAACAAATGTAATAATTCACAATTATGTTCTCTTGGACAGCGCCAACATTCAAATCTATGATTTGCAGCGATTAGTTCTAAGTTATTTTTAACTGTTTTCTTAACTCTTTCTGTATTTGTTTTTACCACGATAGAATTAGCTCCTCGAGCTAAACAATCTTTAACCTTAACTGTACAAGAATTCTTTAATGTTCTAATTCCTTCAATTTCAACAACACAAACACGGCAAGCTGATGTTTCATTAATATCTTTTAAGAAGCAAAGACGTGGAATATCAATACCAGCAACATAAGCAGCGTCCATGACAGTGTAATCGCCTGGAACTTCTACAACTTTATTGTTTATTGTTACTTTAATTAGTTCACTCATAATGATTCCCTCCTATGCAGTAATAATAGCGCCAACTGGGCAAGCTACCTTACATGCACCACATTTAATACAAACACTTGTATCAATCTTGTGCATTTCTTTAATATTACCTGTAATTGCTGCAACCGGACATCCGCGTTTACATTTACCACAACCGATACATTTATCTGTAATGTAGTATTTGATTAAGGCTTTACAAACTCCTGCAGGACATTTTTTATCAACAACATGGGCAATATATTCTTCTTTGAAATTCTTTAATGTTGAAAGAATAGGGTTTGGTGCCGTTTGTCCTAATCCACAAAGAGCAGAGTCTTTGATAGAATTAGCCAAAGTTTCAAGTTCATCAATGTCTTCCAATGTTCCTTTTCCACCAGTAATCTTTTCTAAGATTTCCAACATTCTTCTTGTTCCTTCACGACAAGGAGTGCATTTACCACAAGATTCATCAACAGTAAATTCTAGGAAGAATCTCGCCACGTCAACCATACAGTTGTCTTCATCCATAACAATCATTCCTCCACTGCCCATCATTGAGCCTAAAGAAACTAATGTTTCATAGTCGATAGCAGCATCAAGATCTCGATATGTTAAGCATCCACCTGATGGTCCTCCTGTTTGAACCGCTTTAAAAGCTTTTCCTTTAGGAATACCCCCACCGATATTATAAATAACATCGCGTAATGTCGTTCCCATTGGAATTTCCAGTAAACCTGTATTGTTGATTTTTCCACCTAAAGCAAATACTTTTGTTCCCTTAGATTTTTCAGTTCCAATTGATTGAAACCATTCAATACCTTTAAGAATAATTTGAGGAATATTAGCATAGGTTTCAACATTGTTGATAAT
>Ga0116159_1003032_pt1 | contig 15434 bp, 13 predicted proteins | sample AD_JPNAS1_MetaG_FD_89878 | JGI IMG/M metagenome (GOLD analysis project Ga0116159, IMG submission 89878) | Active sludge microbial communities of municipal wastewater-treating anaerobic digesters from Japan - AD_JPNAS1_MetaG | ecosystem: Engineered > Bioreactor > Anaerobic > Digestate | place...
CCGTCGAGGATCTCGACGGTGCGTCCGCGGGCGCGCAGGATCGGCGCGAGGGCCTGGCTGATGGTGGACTTGCCCGAGCCGGAAAGGCCGGCCTCACCCCCGAAGCCTCCGTCTCGGCCCAGCCCGATGCCTACGCCTCCAAGCCCCGCTACGAGCAGGGCTTCACGATCTGGTTCACCGGCCTCTCCGGCTCGGGCAAGTCCACCATCAGCCAGGCCCTCGCGCCGATCCTGCGCGCCCGCGGACGCACCGTCGAGATCCTCGACGGCGACGAAGTCCGCGAAAACCTCTCCAAGGGCCTCGGCTTCAGCAAGGAAGACCGCGACACCAACATCAAGCGCATCGGCTACGTCTGCAAGCTCCTCTCGCGCCACGGCGCCGTCGCCATCAGCGCGGCTATCAGCCCCTACCGCGAGATCCGCGACTATAACCGCTCCCAAATCGGCAACTTCATCGAAATCTACTGCGAGGCCCCGCTCGAGGAACTCGAAAAGCGCGACCCCAAGGGCCTCTACAAAAAAGCCCGCGCCGGCGAGATCAAGGGCTTCACCGGCATCGACGATCCCTATGAGCCCCCGCTCAACCCCGAGATCGTCGTCCACACCGCCACCGAATCGGTGCAGGAGAGCCTGGACAAGATCATCCAGTACCTCGAAGCGAACGAGTGGCTGCGCTGACCGGCGAGGCCGGCTTTCATTCGCCCAGTAGTCATGGAACAGGACTTCCTCTGTCGCTTGTGTCCCTTATGTCGCTTACGTCCTTTTCCTCCCTTATTCTTCTAGCGGGAGAATGACTCTCCACCATGGCGGCGGCTTCCACCCAGCACCACGAATTCCCTGACCTGCGCGGACGCCACCCACGCGAAATCCTCGAATGGGCCTGGGCCACCTACGGCGACCGCCTGATGACGACCACCGCCTTCGGCTACAGCGGCATGGCCCTGTTCCACATGATGGCGCAGGTCGCGCCGCGCGTGCCGATCTACTTCATCGATACCGGCTATCACTTCGCCGAAACGCTCCAGTTTCGCGACTACTGCCGCGACAAACTCGGCCTGAACATCATCGATCTGCGCCCCGAGAAGACCCGCGAGCAGTTTGAGGCCGAGCACGGCGGACCGATCTACAAGACCGACCCCGACCGCTGCTGCGCGATCAACAAGGTCGCCCCGCTGCAGAAGATGCTCCGCGAGTCGAACTACGCGGCCTGGATCGCGGCCCTCCGCCGCGACCAGGCCAAGACGCGCGCCGCAATCGAAATCATCCAGCCGATGACGACCGGGATGGTCAAGATCCATCCCCTGGCCGAATGGACCAAGGTCGATGTCTGGCGCTACATCCGCGAGCACGCCGTGCCGACCAACCCGCTCCACGACGAAGGCTTCATGTCGATCGGCTGCGCCCCCTGCACCCGCCCCGTCGGCGCCAACGAGGACGAACGTTCCGGCCGCTGGGCCGGAACCGGCAAGCAGGAATGCGGCATCCACCTGATGGGCACCCACGGCGAGGGCATCTAGCCCCCCCCCGCCGTCCCTCGTCCTCGTCCCATCGGCCAACCATAAAATTCGGCTCTCGGCTCTCGTCCCTCGTCCTCGTCCCTCGAAACCATCGGATTCCTACCACGACCACGACCACGACCACTACCCCTTTCCCTGCAGCCCTTCCCACACATCGCCCACCCACCACCCCCTATTTTTTTGCATTGCACAGCCCCCCGCCGTCCGTTGTGATAACCCCACCATGGCCCGGACCCTCCCTGCGCACGACCTCACCCGGCCCGCGGTCCCGCCTCGTGTTCACGCGCGTGTCCTGGCCGGCCTCCTGGTCCTCTCGCTGGCGCTGCTCGCCGACGTCCTGCTCAGCCCCGCTAACGACGTCGCCGCCCACTGGTTCAGCGACGTCTACCTGCTCTTCGGCCCGATGCGCGAGTTCGGCTTCGGCCAGTTGCGCCAGGGCAATCTCGCCCTCTGGAATCCCTATAACTACAGCGGTCAACCCTTCTTCGGGAATTTCCAGTCCGCCCTGCTCTACCCGTTCAACGCGCTCTTCCTGGCGTTGCCCCTCGCCGCCGCGATCAACGCGAGCTACGCCCTGCACCTCTTCCTGGCCGGAGCAGCGATGTACGGCTGGGGCCTGGGCCGTGGCCTCCATCCCTTCGCCGCCGCCGTCGCCGCCGTCCTTTATATGGGCTGCGGCGCGAATTTTCCCCACTTCTACGCCGGCCATCTGACGATCGTCTCGTTCATCCCCTGGGCCCCGCTCCTGCTCCTTGCGATCGACGCCAATTTCCTCCGCCCGAATCCGCGCATGACGCTCGTCGGGGCGTTCGCCACCGCGATGATGATCTTCGCCGGTTATCCGCAATATCTCTTCTTCACTGCTGTCGCGGCGGGCCTCTACAGCCTGCTCCTGCTCTTCACGGCGCCCCGGCGCCCGGCCTTCCTCCTCACCCTGCTGGCAATGGCCGGCGGCGGCGCGCTCCTCGGCGCCGTGCAATTGCTCGCCGGCTGGCACGCCGCCGCCGAAACCCTCCGCGGCGCCGGCGCGTCGTTTGAGTTCGTCTCGGTCTTCTCCCTCCCGCCCGAGAATCTGATCACGCTCCTCGCCCCCTTCTTCTTTGGCGACATGCAGCGCCAGCCCTACTGGGGCCGCTGCGCCTATTGGGAAATGACGCTCTTTTTCGGCGTCGCGGGGCTGGTCCTGGCCGCCATCGGCGCGACCCGCGGCGACCCCCGCCTTCGGCGGTTCAGCCTCCCCATGGCGATCCTCCTGATCCTCCTCGCCTTCGGCTCGCACACCCCCCTGCTGCGCCTCCTCTACGATCACGTCCCCGGCTTTCAGGGTTTCCGCGGCATGTCCAAGTTCATCTTCCCCGCCTCGCTCTTCCTGATCATGCTGGCGGCGGTGGGCTTGGATCACCTGATGCGAGCCGGCGAGTTGCCGCGCCGCTGGCGCGCGGCCGTGCCGGCGGCGGGGCTTTGCCTGCTAGCGGCGGGCGCGGCGCTCGCGCTGGTCGCCGCGTGGCGGCCCGAGTGGCTGATCCCCGCGCTGCGAGCGCTCCATGCCACGGGCGACGTCTATCACCCTCTCGTCGCGCTCATCGACCCGGAGCCCCTGCGCCGCGCCGCGTCGTTCGCCGCCGGGTCGCTGATCGTCGCCGCCGCGACGCTGCTGGCCGTCGGCTGGCTCCTCGCCCAGGCCCCGCGCCACCGCGCCGCCCTCTTCGCCCTCGGCGCCCTCGCCATGGCCGAGGTCATCCTGTTCGCGGCGCTGACGCGCGCCCGCTCCGACCTGGATCAGCTCCACGAGCCGCGCATCGCCCGGACCGTCCGCCGCCATCCCGGCGACCATCGCTTCCTGACCGCCCGTCCGAGCCTCGGGATGTCGTTCCATGCCCGCGACGCCTGGGGGATCGATTCCTACCTGCCCCGCCGCTACGCCGAATTCATCGCCGTCTCGCAGGGCGGCTCGCCCGAAACCGCCGACCGGCTCTGGATCACGATCCACGACGCTCCGCTCCTCGGTCTGCTGCGCGTCCGCTTCGTCAGCGACGACGCCGGCAACCTCCATCCGGCCCCGCGACCGGAGGGCCGGCTCATGCCGCGCGCCAGCCTGATCGAGCGGTTCGAACTCGTTGCGAACCGCGACGCGATCCTCGCGCGGCTGCAGGACCCCGATTTCGATTGGAGCCGGTCCGTTATCCTCGAGCGCCCACCCGTCCCGCCGCCGACCGCCCCGGCCGGCGACTCCCCCGGCACCGTCACGCTCGTCGACCTTTCGACCGATGAACTGGAGATCCGCGCCGCGCTGCACCGTCCCGCCTTGCTCCTCCTGACCGACAGCTACAGCCGGGGCTGGCGCGCGCGCAACCTTGCAACCACGCCGCCGGCGCAGCCGCGCTACGAACTGCTGCCCGCCGATTACTGCCTCCAGGCGATCCCGCTCGCCGCCGGCCGCCATCATTTCATTCTGGAGTACCGCCCCCGCGCGTTTCGGGTCGGCGCTGCCCTCAGCCTCGCCTCCTGGACCGGCCTCGCCGGCCTCTGCCTGCTCCTCTTCCTCCGCCGCCGGCGAGCCGGGTCCGGCGCGTCCTCCCCCATTCCCGAACCACTTACCGAAAAACAGGCACGCTGACCCCGACGGCCCGCTTCCGTCTGACTTTTTCTTCTGTCCTTTATTTCTGTCCCTGACGTCCCTTGCGTCCCTGATGTCCCTTCCATCCCCGTCATGCCCGCGCGCGTTATTTCATTGAATCTCGCCGCCCCTGCCGAAAAGATGCTGGGGCGGAGGCTCCACCATGCCGCCTTACTCCAAGGCTCCGGTCTATCTCTTCTACGGCAATCAGGTCGACGCCGTCTTGCGCGCGCGCGACCAGGTGCTCGATGCCGTCCTGCCCGCCGAACTGCGCGCCGAAAACCTCACCGAATATTTCCCCAGCGGCGCGGGCGACACCGTCCGCTTCGGCGAACTGCTCGACGAGATCGCCGGCGACATGGCGATGCTGTCGTTCATCCCCGAGGCCCCCAAGTGCGTCGTCGTAACCAATCCCGCCGAGCTCTTCAGCGGCGCCGCCCGCGGCCGCGCCAGAAAGACCGACAAGCCGGATTCCGCCGAGCGCGCCCTCGAACATGCCGTGCGCTGGATCGAACGCGATCTGCCCCAGACCGGCCATACGCTGATGTTCATTGCGCTCGAGGATGAAGCGGCCGCCCGCGAGGTCAATGAGCGCTCCCCTCTGTTCCAGGCGATCAGCCGCAACGGCGTGGCCCGCCGCTTCAGCGAGAAAAAAGCCTTCTTCCGCATCGAAGAGGCAATCCTCAGCCGCAACGCCAACGACCTGATCCAGGCCACGCGCGATCTCTGGAAACCGGGCAAGGGCGACCAGGCGGTCTACGGCGGCGTCGTCCGCACGCTGCGCTATCTGATCCAGGCCAACGTCGCGCGCGAACGCAAACTCGCCGACACGCCCGCGGAACTCGCCCTGCTCTTCCCCGACGAGGCCCAGCGCAATCTGTTCAAGGCCAACCCCTCCGTCACGCGCAAATACCTCGGCCGCGCCGTCTACCGCACGGCGCATCTGCTCGAAGCCTACCAGGGCATGCTCGACGTCTACCGCGCGCTGCGCCCCCGGCCCGACGACCTCTACGTCGCCGACGCCCAGGGCCTGATGGAGCAGGTCCTGGTCCGCCTCCTCAACTCCCCCCGCCCGGCCCGTTAACCGCCGGACGCATTTCGGATGTCGCCGAATCGCTCATTGACGGCGCGCGTATCCCACCACGCTTCGCGCCGCCCCGCATTCGACCTTCTCAGGCAGCGGGTTGAGGCAATTCTTTGGGAGTCCGGTGCCAGAGCATTGCAGCGCAACGCGTCGGCGCCGCTTTGGATCCGTCCCTTATGGCCCTTATTAGCCTTTCGAAAAACACAAACAGGCCCCGCACCACCGCAGCGTGTGCCTGCTGCGGGGCGCGGGGCCTCAATTCGGACCGAACCAATACCGCCCTACGCGACGGCGATCCCCTCGAGCAATTCAATCGCGCCTTGCGGATCGGGAGCGTAACCGCTGGCCTTGATCTCCTTGGCGAAACTGTCGGTCACCGGCGCGCCGCCAATGATGATCGTCGTGTTGGGGAACTTCGCGCGGATCTTCTCGACCGTCGTCTTCATCGCCCCCATCGTCGTCGTCAGCAGTGCCGACATCCCGACCGCCGCCTTCGGGTGCTGCTCGACGGCATTGAGGAACTTGTCCGCCGAAACGTCGACCCCCAGGTCGATCACTTCCCAGCCGGCTCCCTCGACCATCATCGCCACCAGGTTCTTGCCAATGTCGTGCATGTCGCCCTGCACCGTCCCGACGATGAACGTCCCCTTCGGCTCGACGTTGCTGTTGGCCAGCTCCGTCTTGAGCAGCGCCATCGCCTTCTTCATCGCGTCGGCCGAGATCAGCATGTCCGGCACGAACGCCTCGTTGTTCTGAAACTTGCGGCCGACCTCGCGCATCCCCGGGATCAGCGCTTCGTTGAGGATCTTCTCGGCGGCCACGCCCTCGGCCAGCAGTTGCTCGGTCAGCTCGCGCGCCCCCGGCTGATCCTTCATATCCGGCGGATAGGGGGCCGCCTGCGTGCCTTTGCCGCGCTCGATGCAGATGCGCAGTTGCTTGAGTTTGTTCTCGCTCATGGAAACATCGCCTCCCGTTGAAGTATGCGCGTCGGTGTGTCGGCTCGGAGCCACCCGCTCGGTCGTTTCAGCCCCCCGCGGCGCCGATTCCGTCCGAGCTGCCTCGGCTGGCCCGAGATTCGGACCTTACGGTCAGGAAGTATCTTCCGCCCTCCCCCGCTCAATTTCAACATCTAAATCTCATTTTTTCCGTCCTCATGCTAAAATCGTCCCTCGTCCTCATCTCCGAACCTCGATTAACTCCACGGTTCCCCAATTGTCCTCACGGAATACCCCCAACGCGACGCGTGCAATACCCGCGGAATCCTCGCGGACCTCCCCCCCTGCCGCCCCTTTTTCCGGTTGCTTCCCTTTGGCGCTTGCCTGAGAATGCGGCGTCTTGGTGGGTCCGGCCGGCGGCGGCCGATCCGCTCCGACCCGCCGTCCCCCCGCCGTCGCTCGTGGACCGGCGGAGTCAACCGGGGTGCGTGTTCTCCCATGCAGGTCATCCGTGTCGGCGTGGTCGGTGTCGGCCACCTCGGTCAGCATCACGCCCGCAACTACAGCGAAATGGAAGGCTGCCAACTGGTCGGCGTCGCCGACATCGACCACAAGGCCGCCACCCGCGTCGCCAGCGCCCACCGCTGCCAGGCCTTCTTCGATTTCCGCCAGCTCATCGGCCAGGTCGACGCCGTCTCCGTCGTCGTCCCCACCGTCCAGCACTACGATGTGGCGCGCGCATTCCTCGAGGCCGGCATCCATGTCCTCGTCGAAAAGCCGATCACCTCGACGATCGTCGAGGCGCGCGCGCTGATCGATATCGCCCGCCGCCGCAACCTGATCCTCCAGGTGGGCCACATCGAGCGCTTCAACGCCGCGATCATCAAGCTGCAGGAGGTCCTCACCCGCCCCGGCTTCATCGAAAGCCACCGCCTGGGCCCCTACGACCCGCGCGTGCGCGACGTCGGCGTCGTCCTCGACCTGATGATCCACGACATCGACATCATCCTGCAGATCGTCCGCTCGCCGATCCTCTCGATCGACGCCGTCGGCGTGCCGATCCTCTCGCCGCGCGAGGACATCGCCAACGCCCGCATCAAGTTCCAGAACGGCTGCACCGCCAACCTGACCGTCAGCCGCGTCACCCCCAACCGCATGCGCAAGATCCGCATCTTCCAGCCCAACACCTACGTTTCGGTCGATTACATGAAGCAGGCGATGGAGATCTACCAGACGGTCGAGATTAAGGACGCCCGCGAGGGGGAGCCGCAGGCGCAGATCGTCCGCAAGCGGCTGCGCTTGAAAAAGGAGGAACCGCTGCGCCGCGAGCTGGTTCACTTCGTCTCCTGCGTCCGCGAGGGGAGCCAGCCGGCCGTCACCGGCGAGCACGGCCAGAACGCCCTGGAGGTCGCGATCCGCGTCGTCGAACAGATTCAGCAGCGCCAGGCGCTGGAGTCGTTGAGCGAGCATGAGCCCGCAAGCTGAGATTTTCATCGTCGCCGGCGAGCTGTCGGGAGACCTGATCGCCTCGCTCCTCGTCAAGCGCCTGCGCACGCTCCAACCCGACATCAAAATCACCGGCCTCGGCGGCGAACGCATGCTCGAGGCCGGCGTCGACCTGCGCTTCAATCTCGTCCGCGACCTCGCCATCATCGGCTTCGCCGAAGTCGTCAGCAAGTTTCCCCAGATCCGCCGCGTCTTCAAGGAGACCGTCGCCTATCTGGAACGCGAGCGGCCACGCGTCCTGATCCTCATCGACTATCCCGGGTTCAACATCCGCCTGGCCGAGCAGGCCCACCGCCTCGGCATCCAGGTCCTCTACTACGTCTGTCCGCAGGTTTGGGCCTGGCACCGCAGCCGGATTCACAAGCTGCGCAAATATGTCGATCAGGCGCTGGTCATCCTCCCCTTCGAGGAGAACTTCCTCTCGCAGGGCGGCGTCAACGCGCGGTTCGTCGGCACCCCCTGGCTCGACATGATGAAGCTGACGATGACCCGCGAGGAGGTCTTCGCCCACTTCGGCTTCGCCCCGGAAAAAAAGCTCGTCGGCCTGCTGCCGGGCAGCCGCGCGGGCGAGGTCGAGCGCCTTCTGCCGATCATCCTCGAGGCGGCCGAGAAGATCGTCGCCGAGCGCCCCGACACGCAGTTCGTCATCCCGCGCGCCACCACCGTCAAGCGCGAACTGATCGATCACCTGCTCACGATGGCTCGCGTCCCCGTCAAGGTCATCGATGCCTACCGCTACAACGTGCGCAGCGCGATGGACATGGCGATCGTCGCCTCCGGCACCGCCACGCTCGAGACCGGCCTGCTCGGCTGCCCGATGGTCATCGTCTATAAGGTCTCCTATCTTTCCTGGCTGATCGGCAAGAGCCTCGTCAACATCCCCTACATCGGCCTGATCAACATCGTCGCGGGCGACATGGTCGTCCCCGAGTTGCTGCAGGATCAATGCACGCCCCAGAACATCGCCGAACAGTGTCTGAAGGTGCTCGGCGACCCGAAGGAAATCGAGAAGGTGAAATACCAGCTCGCCCGCGTGAAGGAGAAGATGGGCGGACCGGGCGCGAGCGACCGCGTCGCCCGGATCGTCCTGGCGATGCTGCGCGGGGAGGACGACCCGGCCGCCGCCATCGCGCTCCCTGCCGTCCATCCGCCCGAGCCGGATGCCCCCGATGCGACCGCCGAGTCCTGACCCCCGCGCCGGCCTACGCGGCGACCTCCTCTTCCGCTGGGTCGTCACCCCGCTCGTCGCCCTGCTGATCCGCCTGGTCGTCCTCATGCAGCGCCGGCGCTACGTCGGCTTGGAACATTTCCGCGCCGCCATCGACAGCGGCCGGCCGGTCGTCTGGGCTTTCTGGCACGAGGACCTGATCGGCATGGCGATGACCTATCTGCATCTGAAGCCGCCGCGCGACGTGGCCGTCATGATCAGCCGCTCGCGCGACGGCGACCGCCTCGCCCGGTTGATGCAGCGGCTCGGCGCGCGGCCGGTCCGCGCCTCTTCCTCGCGCGGCGCGGTCCGCGGGTTCCTCGAAGTCCTCAGGCGCCTGCGCCCCGGCGACGCCGCGCCGGGCACGGTCGCCATCGCGCTGGATGGCCCGCGCGGCCCCCGCCGCCAGCCCAAGCCCGGCGCCGCCCTCCTCGCCCGCAAGGCCGGCGCCCTCATCGTCCCCGTCGCCTTCCACCACCAGCGCCAGTGGGTCTTCGGCTCCTGGGACCGCACGCGCCTCCCTAAACCGTTCACACGCACCACCTGCGTGTTCGGCGAGCCGCTCGACGCCTCCCGCTGGGACGACGAAGCGGCGCTCCTCCAGCGCATGGTTGAGGCGCTGGACCAGATGCACGGTGCGGCGCCGGTCTGAGCCGGTGTGAGACCGCCCGTTCGCCGGTCTGAGCCGGTGTGGGACCGGCGCCCCCGCCGGTTCTGCCCTCCTGTCTCATCTCTCCCTTATGTCCTTACGTCCCCTCCCTTGCAACCCCGCCCCCCGGCAAAAGCCCTCGATTCAACACCCATTCTGCGCTAGGCTGGCAAGCGAAGATTTTGCGAAGAACCGAGGTCCTCCCCTCCACCATGCCCCCCCTGCCCGCCGCCGATCAATCCGCCATCGAAGATGCCCTGGCCAGCCTGCAGGGCAGCCGCCGCCTGCGCAACAACATCGCCCTCTGGCATCGCATCCCGGCCCAGCCGGCCACCTACGCGCCGTTCCCCGATGTCCTCGACCCGGCCCTCGCCGATATCCTGCGCGCCCAGGGCATCGATCAGCTCTACAGCCATCAGGCCGAAGCGGTCGCGCGGTCTCTCGCCGGCGAGCATGTCGTGATCGTCACCCCCACCGCCTCGGGAAAAACCCTCTGTTACAACCTCCCGGTCCTCCAGCGCCTGCTGCGCCGGCCCGAGGCCCGCGCGCTCTACCTCTTCCCCACCAAAGCGCTCTCCCACGATCAGTACGGCGGCCTCTACGACCTGACCCGCGCGCTCCAGCGCGACATCAAGGTCTTCACCTTCGACGGCGACACCCCCGCCGCCGCCAGACGCTCGATCCGCTCCGCCGGCCAGATCGTCGTCACCAACCCCGACATGCTCCACACCGGCGTCCTCCCGCATCACACCAAGTGGATCAAGCTGTTCGAAAACCTCGAGACCGTGGTCATCGACGAGCTCCACCAGTACCGCGGGGTCTTCGGCAGCCACGTCGCCAACGTGATCCGCCGCTTGCGGCGCATCTGCCGCTTCCACGGCTCCGATCCCCGCTTCATCTGCTGCTCGGCGACCGTCGCCAATCCCCTTGAAATGGCCCAGACGCTCGTCGAAGCCCCCTTCCGCCTGATCGACAACAACGGCGCCCCGCGCGGCGAACGCGTCGTCGTGTTCTACAATCCCCCGGTCGTCAATCAGGAACTCGGCATTCGCGCCAGCTCCGTCAAGGAATCGCGCCGCGTCACGCTGCGCTTCATCGAACGCGGCCTGCAGACCATCGTCTTCGCCCGCTCGCGCGTCCGCGTCGAAATCCTCACCAACTACCTCAAGCGGGCCTACGCGAAGATGGGCGGTGATCCCGGCCGCATCCGCGGCTACCGGGGAGGCTATCTGCCCAACGAACGGCGCGAAATCGAGCGCGGCATCAAAAACGGCGAGATTCTCTGCGTCGTCTCGACGAACGCATTGGAATTAGGCATCGACATCGGCTCGCTCCAGGCCGCCGTCCTCTGCGGCTACCCCGGCACGATCGCCTCGGCCTGGCAGCAGGGGGGACGCGCCGGACGCAAGCAGCAGACCGCCGTGATGGTCGTCGTCGGCAGCTCTTCGCCGATGGATCAGTATCTGATGGCCCACCCCGAGTATTTCCTCGGCGCCTCGCCCGAGCACGGCATCCTTAATCCCGATAACATTATGATACTTTCCTCGCATCTCAAATGCGCGGTCAACGAGGCGCCGCTGCGGACCGATGAACCCTTCGGTCCCGCGCATCCGGCCGCCCTGCTCGATTACCTCGAAGAGCAGCGCATCGTGCGCAAGTCGGGCGACCGCTATCACTGGTCGAGCGATTCCTATCCGGCGGAAGGGGTTTCACTGCGCACCGCCACGCCCCAGAATTTCATCGTCCACAACAAGTCCGATGGCAACCGCGTGCTGGCCGAGGTCGATTACGATTCAGCCCAGGAACTGATCCACCCGCAGGCGATCTACATGCACCAGGGCCAGACATTCTACGTCGACGAACTGGACTGGGACCGCCGCAAGGCGTTCGTCCGCCTGGTCAAGGCCGACTATTACACCGACGCGGTCAGCAAGAGCGATTTGTTCGTCCTGCATGTCGATGAGAGTGAAGCCTGGGAGGAAAAATCCGAAAATCCCCCTGCCAATCAGCGTACAGAAAATCCGTCGGATCCGTCGGATCGGACCGATCGGACGGATCTCGTTTCGATTTCCTCGCCCTTTTCGCCCGTCCTCTCGCGCAACTTCGGCGAGGTCCGCGTCGATATCACCGTCCCCAAATTCAAGAAGGTCAAGTTCGAGACCCAGGAATCGATCGGCATGGGCGACATCGACCTGCCCCAGTATGAACTGCATACCCAGGCCGCCTGGTGGACGTTCCGCCCCGAGTCCCAGGCCTGGCTCGAAGCCCGAAGCCTCGATCTGAGCAGCGCGCTCAAGGCGATCGCCTGGGTCGTGGGCAACGTCGCCGCGCTCCACATCATGAGCGACCGGCGCGACATGCCGGCCCTCGCGATGGTCCGCTCCACGTTCGACGGGCTCCCGGCGCTCTACGTCTACGACCGCTTCCCCGGCGGCATCGGCCTGGCGCGGCGCGCCTACGGTCTGGATCGTCAGATCTTCCGCGCCGCGCTGGAGGTCATCGAGGCCTGCCGCTGCGACCACGGCTGCCCCGCCTGCGTCGGACCGCCGCTCGAAATGGGCGACCGCGCCCGCGCCGCCGCCCGCGTGCTGCTGCGGGCCATGGCAGGCGGATTATCCTTAGGTTGCAAACAAAACGGAAGAAGGCACATCTGACATGCTTCGCATTCCATCCAAACGTCCCCCCACCCATCCTGGCAAGATGCTGTCTGAGGAATTCCTGAAGCCGATCAACATGACTCAGACACAGCTCGCGGAGCGCATTGGCGTTTCCTATGTGCGGGTGAATGAGATCGTGAATGCACGCCGTGGTATAACGCCTGACACCGCGCTGCGCCTTTCCACGTTGTTCGGTACAACCCCGGACTTCTGGCTGAACGGCCAGCTCGCGTGGGATCTCTACCACACCCGACGATCGCCCGAAACCCGCGCCGCGCTCAAGAAGATCAAGACGATGGATCTGACACACGCGCATCGTTAGTCAGATTGCCGGAATCAGGATCCGCAGGAGGGTTAAGTTGTGTGTGATCGCCCCACCTGACAGCCAGCAGATCGCGAATCTTGTCAATTCTGAATACGGCTTCTGCGCTTCTTGATGCCGGAGGTTGCTTGAGGATTGCGAACGAGTAGAACCGATCCCGTCCCCCCTGGCTAAAGTCAAAGGGCTCCACGGGATCAAGCAACAAGCGGGTTGCTCTCTAACTAAGGAAAAGGCGGGCGACCGTTCGATGGCATTCGGCCAGAGTTTTCGTGGCTCAACCGATTTCCCCGCCGCCAGATGGCGCTGCTTTCGGGGTCAAAACTCGTGAAGCGACGCTCCCAGCTTTTCGAAATGCTTTCGGTTAAACGTCGCCACAGCCCCTGCTCCGGCCTTGCGGGAACTGGCAACGATGTAGGCATCGCTGAATTCCTGACCGGAAGTATCCGCGAGTTCCAAGGCGGCGGCGACGACATCCGCATCGATCAGTGCAACCCCGGGGATGGTGACGATCGACCGCAGCGCCTGGAGGATCTGCGGCCGGGGAAGTTTCGCGCTACGCAGCGTCCACGCTACCTCGATCAGGACAGGAGGCCCGATCACAAGGCGCAGCCGTCCCTTGGCGGCCTCTTCAATTAGATGCTTGGCCGCTTTTAGTTGAGCCTCATCTTCCACAATGAACAAACGAAGGAAAACGTTGCTGTCGACGAAGACCTTCTTCATTCGTCCTTGCCCATCACATGTCGCGCCACCGCTTCCTCCATCCGCTTTCGCTCTCGCGCCGCGCCGACGCTCCTCCCCCCGATCCCAATCAATTCAAATATATGCGGCGCCTTCTGGATTACGATCCGGCCATCCCTGGCCTCGATCGTCACAAGGTCGCCGGTCTGGATGCCCAACCGGCTCCGCAATCTCTTGGGCAGTGTGATCTGCCCTTTGCTCGAAACAGTCGCAGTGCTCACCATCGCCCTTCCTATGCCACCTTCTTTACCATCTTAGGGAAGTATGATAATCTCCATCAAGCTTTACTTTTCCCAAGGGTAAAGAAAAAACGGTTGCCCCCCGGTCATGGCAAAACTTCCAGCGTGTCCCGGCACGGAGTGGGGGCAATGGGTGCACGGGCTCAGACGACCAACGCAAACGTCAGCCCGTCATACCCCTTGCAGCCCACGGTCTGGATCGTCGTGGCGGTGACGCGTTTCTCACCTTTGAGTTGTTCATGAAACTTCCGGACGCCTTGGATCGCCTCGTCGTTCACGTTGCCGTCGATCAGCGCGCCGTCGCGCACGACGTTATCGACGATGATCAGCGTTCCCATCCGCGAGGACTTGAGCGCCCAGTCGAAGTACTGCGGGATCGTTTGCTTGTCGGCGTCGATGAACACGAGGTCGAAGGGCTCCAGCCCTTCCCCCTCCATTGCGGCGAGCGACTCGAGCGCCGGACCGACCCGGATCTCCACCCACTCGGCCAGGCCCGCGCGTGCGACGTTCCTGCGCGCCACCTCGGCGTGTTGCTCCACGAGTTCCAGCGAGATCAACCGGCCCTCCGCGCCCAGCCCACGCGCCAGGCAGATCGCGCTGTAGCCCCCCAGCGTCCCGATCTCCAGAATTCGCTTCGCTCCGCGCGTCAGCGCCAGCAGCGTCAGCAGCCGCCCTTGCGCCGGCGAGACCTGGATCGGCGGCAGACCGGCCGCCGCCGAGTCGGCCAGCGCCCCCTCCAGCGCGGCGTCGGGCCCCAGCAGCCGCTCCTCAATGTATCGGTCGACCCCGGTCCACAGTTCCCGCGACATGCTCGCGCAGCTCCTTCCATGGCGTAAGCTGTCGCACGATAGCAGGTGGACGAACCGTGGGTCGAGGCATCTTTTGGCAATGCGCGCCCGCGGACCGCGCCGCCGCCGGCCCGGGCTCGCCCACGGTCGCCCGCGATCCGCGCGCGATTCGGCCAGATCGAGGAGGCGGCGGCCTCGGGGCGCGTTTTGCCCCGCGGGTCAGTGCGTCGGTTCCGCCACCAGCTCCAGATCCTTCACGGTAAACTGCGCCGGTTCGGGATACATGATCAGCGGCGTGAAGTGACCGTCCGCCTCCAGTTGCAGCAGGACGTGGTCGTTGACGCCGAAGAACAGCCACTTGCCGGTGATCTGCTCAAAACAGGCGCGTAGTCGCAGCGGAACGTCCAGGTTGCGAATGACATATTGAGCGCCGTCCTGAATCGCCATCGCCTTTCTCCATGTCTAAGTTAAACAGATCCTTAGATCTCAAATCTTCGCACCCAAATCCACCCCGGCCCCGCTGACTCCCTTGAGCCCTTTCGTCCCTTGCGTCCCTTATGTCCTCTGCGGGCCTTCGCAGCTTGAGCCGCCGGCCCCCGCTAAATCAGTTGCTCCAGAATCTTCGCATAGTCAGCCTGACCCATCTTGTGCACGGCCAATTGTTGCACCGTTTCAAAACCCCGGTCAAACGTCCCTTCCTCCTCATTCACGTAGATCAGCCCCAGCGGAAACCGCCCCGCGTTGCGCCGCACCAGCAGCAGCGCCGCCTCGTAGTCGTGCGGGTCATACGCCTCCGGCAGCGGGAACGAATGCTCCTTGAAATAGGTCCGATCCATGTCGCGGTTATACGTCACGCACGGCGACAGAATGTTGATCACGGCGGTCCCCGGATGGCGGATCCCCATCAGGATCAGATCGGTCAGTTGCTTGACGTCGAAGCTCGCCCCCTGCGCCACGAACGTCGCCCCCATCGTCAGCGCCGCCCACACCGGGTCGACCGGCAGTTCCGTCGTGCCATACGGCGAGCTCTTCGACCGCATCCCCGTCCGGCTCGTCGGCGCCGCCTGCCCCTTCGTCATCCCGTAAATCTGGTTGTCCATCAGCAGGTAGGTCAGGTCGACATTACGCCGCATCGTATGAAAAAAATGGTTCCCCCCGATCGCCAGGGCGTCGCCG
>Ga0116159_1003041_pt1 | contig 15417 bp, 19 predicted proteins | sample AD_JPNAS1_MetaG_FD_89878 | JGI IMG/M metagenome (GOLD analysis project Ga0116159, IMG submission 89878) | Active sludge microbial communities of municipal wastewater-treating anaerobic digesters from Japan - AD_JPNAS1_MetaG | ecosystem: Engineered > Bioreactor > Anaerobic > Digestate | place...
ACACCTATCATTGTTTATTCTGTTCCCATCATCACATCTTTCATACATTGTATTTAATATTCCATCTCCACAGTATTCCCCAAGAACAGTTATTATTTCACAATCACTTGAACAATAAGTGCATGAAGAACCATAATCAGCAGAACATTTTATTCCATTGTTTTCACCTTCATCACATTGTTCTCCTAAATCAATCTTTCCATTTCCACAGATTTTTTCTTCAGGACATAAATCAAATGCACAATTCAATGCAACATTTCTTGAAACATATGAACCATCTGCACATCTTTTCTTGTCAGTTGGACATGAAACAACTCCTCCATCTCCACCATCTTCCTCTTTGTCTGAAATATCACCATAAACATAAACATCTTTGAAGTATATTGCAGGGCTACCAGTTAATGTTATACTTGTAACTTTTAGATTTGTGTTTGGATTAATGAAACTCATTTTCAACCATTGGTTATAAACTGCATTTTGTAATGGAGCAGTATATTTTGTTCCACTCTCATAATTAAAAGTTAAAGTTGCATATTGATAATATCCTGCTCCTCTAACCATTACTGTTGCATATCCTACATTAGAATCTGGGATATCATAATCATGTGAAGTATCATCATATTGTGCACTATTACTATAAATTAGAGATGCACTTGTTAATGCAAACATACCTACAAGCATAATTAAGAATGCAAGCACCTTCAATGTTTTTGTTGTTTTGTTTATCATTTTGTTTTCCTTTTTGTTTAAACAGCTTCAGCCCAGAAATAAATATGTCCTGAGTTGAAGTTTCCTATGCAAGGTTCAGGAACATTTACTCTGAATGTAAGTGTCATGTCTGCTCCAGGAGAAAGTAAGTTACCAGTGTAATAAGGACCCACTTTTTGCACCTGTAGTATTTCATTCCTATTATAGAATTTATAAGGATTATGGAACTCGAAACCATAGTTTACACCACAATATCCCTCGTCGTCACAAGCTCTTCCAATTTCCATATCATCGACGGTAGAATATGCTCCGTTGACAGCATAGTATGCAATATTTTTCAAGCTTAATTGATTTGTAGTTGGACATTTAGCTCCTGAACTTGATGAATCATAGAAATTTGTTCCAGATACAAATACATCTAATAAAACTCCTGAGTCTCTGTCTGCATCATTAGTTAATGTTACAGGTATAGAATATTCCATTGTTCCTGGTCTTAATTGACTGAACATTACTCCTCCTTGAACATTCAATGAAACAACAGGATTAAGGAACCACACTTCTGTTTCATCCATCTGTCCCCTCTCTCCATTCAAATCTTCAGCTTCAACTGTTATTTCAGATGGTCCATACATTGAATCAGAGGTTTCAATAGTTAAAACACATTCATAATAAGCCATTGTGCTAGGATTGAAACTTGTTAATTTCTCTTCCAATATTCTTGCATTACATGTAGGGTCCATTTGGTTTCCATACATTCTTCTACAATTAGCTTCAATACTTCCATCTACAGTAACATAAACATCTTTAACCTTATCAATACCATTCTTGTCCATTACAAGAACTTTCCATTTGATTTGTTCTCCTTCAAAAGCATAATTGTTCATTCTCTCAATCATCTCTTCACCATCATAAGTTATTCTTCCAGGTCTTGTAGCATCATCATACACTACCCTACTGTCACACTGCCATACTATTGGAACAAAGTCCTCAATTGTTATATTTGGAGTGCACACTCCATTTGGACATTCAAATCTACATGTTTTTGAGCATCCATCTCCATTAACATTATTTCCGTCATCACAATATTCATTTGGTTGTTTTATTCCATCTCCACAATAAGGTCCTCTTAGAGTAATTCTTTTACAATTTAATGAACAATAATTACAATATTTCCCATATGAAGGTTTACAAACCTGCCCATTTAATACACCATCATCACATTCTTCTCCTTCATCAACTACTCCATCACCACAGTAATGATCTTCTTCTTCAATTTGACAATTTGCTGAACATCCATCTCCATTATCATTATTTCCATCATCACATTCTTCATGAGGTCCTTGAACCACTCCATCGCCACAATAAGGTCCTGTTAAAGTGATTAGTTTACAGTTAGCTGAGCAGTATTCACAAGATTTACCATATAATGGATTACAAGGCTTTCCATTCAATAAACTTCCATAATCACATTCTTCTGTTATTTGGTTTATGATTCCATCTCCACATCTAGGTAATACATACTCTATTTTACAATCACTTGAACATCCATCTCCATCATCAGTGTTACCATCATCACACTCTTCACCTTCCTGAATTATTCCATCTCCGCATACAGGTTCTTCTTCACATATTAAATAAAAGCTTCTGCTTGCTTTATTATCAGAATCATCATCTTCAATACAAATAGGATTGTGTTGACTTACAACATCTAAAGATAAAGTATATCTTGTATCACACTCTAATCCATTTGTATTTAATATCAATGTCTTTGAGTGGAATTTACTTATAAGATAATTATAATCTGCAAGAACATTTGAACCAACCTTAAAAATCATATGTGCATTGTTTTTTGTATTTGGTATATTATTATCTACATAATATCTTACCTTATACATTCCTTTTGGAATTGTTGGAGTTACCTGAGAAATCCAAGTTCCATTCTCATATCCTAATGCAATACCTGTTCCATAAGAATTCAAATAAGAATACCTAACTGATAAATCTTCTATACATTCTTCTTGTTCATCTTCAATCTTACATTCACTTGAACAACCATCTCCATTATCATTATTTCCATCATCACATTCTTCATAAGGTTCCTGAACTATTCCATCTCCACAATAGCCGTCACTTAGAGTTATTTCTTTACATTCAGAGGAACAATAAGTACATGTTCCATCATATGGTGCTATACAAACTTCTCCATTATCTTCTCCTAAATCACACTCTTCTGTTATTTGATTCACAATTCCATCACCACAATAAGGTTTTTCTTCACAATTAATTTTTATTGTTCTGTAAGCATAATTATCACACGCATTATCCTCAATACATATTCCATTACTCTCACTCACAACTAACACAGTTATATTATGTAAAGAATCACATTCTAATTTTGAAGTATCTAAAATTAAAGTTTTGAAATGATAGTTCTTTATATCCTGATAATAACTTGCAAGTACACTTGGACCTAATCTTACTGTTATGCTTGCATTATTACTTTCTTCTTCGTGATTATCAACATAATATCTTATCTTGTGTATCCCTTTACTTAAAAGAGCAGGATTTCCTGAAACCCAATTATAAGTATCACTGCTGTTTATTGCAATTCCTGTTCCAAAAGAACTTGCATAATTTTTCCTTATAGAAATATTGTATATACAATCTTCAAATTCAATTTTACAATCACTTGAACATCCATCTCCATCAATATTATTTCCATCGTCGCATTCTTCTCCTTCATCAACTACTCCATCACCACAGTAATGTTCCTCTTCTTCAATTTTACAATCTGCAGAACATCCGTCTCCATCAATATTATTTCCATCATCACACTCTTCATTTGATTGTTTTATTCCATCACCACAATATTCTATTTTACAAGTATTAGAACATCCATCATTGTTATTCAAATTACCATCATCACATTCTTCACCTTCTTCTAGTATACCATTTCCACATATTGGTGGACAATCAAAATCTACAAATAATTTATGAGTATTGCTTGTTTTCCATGATTCCTGATCACTCCATGCTTGGAAATAATTAGGTATTTCAAAATCTCCACATTCTTCAGGTTCTAATACTTTAACTCTAATTAAGATTCTTCCAACTTCTCCTGGAGAAACAACATGAGCATTCCAAGTTAAAGTATTTGTTAATCCATTAAATCCTACAATACCGTGATTAGAATGTCCAAAGCTTATTCCTTGAGCATCTCTATCATTGATTAAGTGTGTTGTGTAATTAAGATATTGTAAATTTTTATCCAAGACATCTCTTATCTCAACTCCTCCACCAGTGCATGCAACATTTCCTTTATTTTCATATTTCAAAGTATAAAGAACAATATCTCCTGGTTTAACATTTGCTTTATCAGCACATTTAACTATTTCAAGATTGCATCCAGAATTAGCTGCACTTATAACACTTAAGATAAATATTATTGCAAATATGCTAACAATAGTTAAGACTAGTGTTTTCCCTGCTTTTTTTGTTTTCTCTTTTTGCACCATTTTTTCACCATTCTTTCACCTCTTAACACCATTCACAAAAATACTTAATAATTAATAGTGAATGTTGCAGGAACAGCAATTACATGTCCTGCTTTGTCTGATATTTCAATTGACAATGAATAATCTCCCTTTGCGAAAGATTGTTTTTTATAACAATAACCATTAGTTAATCTTGTGCACATTGTTGTTGGAGAAGCTCTTGGATTAAGGGTATTTCTTGATGTTACTTTGTATAGATTTTCTTCATCTATACTTAAATTAAATTCAACATATCTATTATTAACTATCTTGAAAAATGAATTTGGATTATTTAATACAGGAGCCGTTGTATCAACTTTAACAAGAGTATTTCTTGAACTGTATTTATTTCCAGCAATATCTTCAATTTCAAAATAATATCCAATTGTCTGTCCACTATATTTCTTTAAATCAACATCAATCTCACATATTTGTTTACCCACAGCATAAGTGCATTTATTCAAATCTAATGTTGCTTTATCAGTGCCGTAATGTAATGTTGCTTTCTTTGGATTTGCTTCTTTAAATTGAACTTCAAAGTTTCCATCTGCAAAACTATTAGATCTAGGATAAGTAGTGTAAGTTCTTGGTTTAATACTATCTACAAAGAAGCTTATATTTTCATAAGCAGTGTTTCCTCTTAAATCAACTGCTTTAAACATTAAATTATTGTTTCCTTCTTTGAATGTTATTTGTTTAGCATAAGAAGTTTGTGAAGCAGGACATTTAGAACAAATTCTTGTCCATGAAACTGTGCTTTTAGTTAAATCTCTGTAATAAACATCTGCAACTTCATTTAATGAGAAATCAAGATAGACCTTCCTTGAATTATATATTGTGTCTTTAACTGGGCTTTTTATTATGAATTCTGGTGGTGTTACATCTAAATCCATTCCTCCACCAGTTGAACCACTTGAACAATTTGTAGGCATCTTTAAACAAACAGCTGAATTTCCTCCAACATAACAATTTCTTACAGGGTCATAAGATTTGAAACATGGAGTACATAGTGTTCTTTGACAAACACAATAAGCAGAGTTACAATAAGGTAAATTTATTTCATCCTGATTTGTACAGTATGTATATCTATCTCCTTTAGTAAAACATGCCTTATATTCTGCACTTGCAAAATTAATGCTAATTACAAATATACCTAACATTAATATTCCAAGCATTAGTGCTGCTTTGTTTTTGTTGTTTGTTTTCATTTTATATTTGTTTGTTTTTGTTTGTGATTGAGAGTTTACTCTCAGTGATTACCCTCATTCTCCGAGGGTTTGTGAGTATAATAAAATAAAAATAAAAAAATAAAAAAGTGAACTTAGATTGCTTCACCCCAGAAGTAAATCTGTCCAGTATCGAAATCACCATTACATGGTTCTGGAAGTTCAAGTCTGAAGATTACTGACATTTCAGCACCAGGTGCTAGGATATTTCCAGTATAGTATGGTCCTATCTTTGCAGTTGACTGGATAATTTCATTGTTATCATAGAATGGATTTGGATCATTGAACCCAACACCATATTCTATAGGTACATATCCTTCAGCGTCTTTTCTTGCATCATTATGAGTGCTGTAAGAACCGCTTGTAGCATAGTATCTGAAATTTTCCAATTTAAGAACATTGCTTGTTCCACACTTAGCTCCTGAGCTTGATGAATCATAAAAGTCTGTTCCAGATATAAACATATCAAGTAAAACTCCTGATCCAGCTTCAGCATCATTTCCAACTAATACTCTCTCAGAGTATGCGCTTGTTCCTGGTCTTACTTCATCGAAAGTAATTTCTCCATCAATTGATAATTCAATTATTGGATTAAGGAACCAGTATTCCATTTCAACCATATTAGAGGTTAATCCATCTAAATCAACAGCTTCAACAGTTACTTCATATTCTCCATGCATTGACTCGAAAGTCTCAACAGTAAGAGTACATTCATAGTAAGCCATTAAATCGCTATTGAAAGTGGTGATTTTTTCTTCCAAGATTCTTGCATTACATGATGGAAGTATTGTTTCTTCGTGTCCAGAAATTCTAGCACAGTTTGCTTCTATATTTCCACCAACAGTAGCATATACATCAGCAACTTTGTCAATACCATTCTTGTCCATTACAAGAACTTTCCATTTGATTTGCTCTCCTTCGAAAGCATAGTTGTTTATTCTTTCTATCATTTCTTCACCAGCCATAGATGTTCTTCCTGGTTCAGTTGCATCATCATAAACAACTCTATCATCACATTGCCATACTATTGGTTCAAAATCTTCTGTTATAATATTAACACCGATTCCTGAGCCAACACTAACAGCAAAAACTCCTGGAATTACTGAAAGCATCAAAGCAGAAACTACCAATAAGCTTAGTAATATTTTTTTCATATTTTATAACCTCCTTTCAACTGTGTAGGAAATCCTCTGCTAAGCAGATTCGTTATCGCAACCTTATCCGGATAACTATGAAGTAAATTCAAACAATAATACATGTTCTCTTTTTGTGCCTCTTTTGCACATCTTTTTTCAGTCATTATGAATTTCCTAAACCCAATTTCTTTTTAAGCATTGTTGTCGTCGAGAAAATATATTTTTGTTGTTACTTCAATTAAATGAATACGTTTGTTTTAACACATTTATCGAATATGAAAATCTATAATAATTCTTAAACATATCTGTTTTAAAATATATATTATTGAACCAAAATTGCAAAATGAGAAATAAAAATTGTTTTTCAAAAGTAACAAAAGATAACTCTTTTATTTTACCTGCAAACTTTTCATTAAATTTCTTATTCCAATTAGAAATATAATATATAATTAAATAATAAATATAATTGTTTAGGTTTATTTTTGCACTTTTATTAATTTAATAGAAAATATGCTTACTTTTTTGACTTCTTTTTCTTTTTGTAGGTCTTTTTAGCTGCTTTCATTGCAGCTTGGAAAGTAGTATTAGGGTTCTTCTTTTTCATTGCTTTGTAAGTATCACTTAAATGAACTTGCCATGCGTTTACTTTCTTTCTATCATCATATATTGTTCTGTCTCCAGAATCTTCTTTTGTTTTTTTAGAATCTTTAGCTTCTTTTTTTGCAATTTCTTCTTCTCTTGCACCCATTTCTTCTCCAAACAAATTAAGTCTTGAAGCAGTAGCAGCTAGTTTTCTTGCTCTCTCAGCCCTTATTCTCCTTTTTCTTTCATCTCTTGCCTGTTTCAAAGCAATACATACTATAGCAATAAATAGAAGTACTATTAATATAGATAGCAATATTGGAATCAACATGCTTGGTTTGAAAAATAAAAATGCCATTTTATTACTATAAAATGTTACAAAATGCCTTTTTATATATATTTGTGATAAAATTTGCTATTTTTTGTCATTACTGAGAATTAATGATTTTTTAATTATTCATAACTCCTATAGATTATAATAATTCTTAAGCTTCTTGAATCCAGAAATGTATATCTACATTCATAGGATAATTAGGGTCAGGCCACCAAAGCTTTTCTTTAAATTTAGGTGTTTCTAAACTCAAATCCTTAGAAACATTCACAACTATCTTTGTCCTATTTATATGATGTTCAAATTCAAAAGAATTCTGGATAGTATAACTCTCATCATGATTAAGAATAATTTCATCTGTTCTTAAATTATCTGTCAAGTTTCCCTTTTCATCATACATATCAATACTATAAGTATATCTCATCTTTTGATGTTCTAGATTGTGTATTGTAAAAGAATAATTGTAGGTCTTACCTAATTCAATAGTAGATGGAAGCTGAGTGTGATTTTCAAAATAAACCTCAGTTAATGGCTCAATACCTAAAGGAATAAATGTAAGCACAACTAAGAATATAGCCAGCAATACAATGCCTGCAATAAACACTTTTTTCATTTTTTGATTTCTCCTAATAAAATCTTTATTTTCTTCCTTAATAAAGTTATAGAATTTATAACAATTCTTTTATCCCAACATTCTTTCCAGTCCATTATATTTCTACCTTCCCAGATAAAGAATATCCATTTAATATATTATTTTTAAGTTCTTTAGGTATTTTACTTAAATTATCAAACCAGAATACTTGAATTTTCCTTTTTAATTTTTTTTCATAATCTTCTAAAGATATATTCTTTTTAGAAGAGATTATAGCAATATCTATATCTGACTCTGGAGTAACTTCTGCCTTTGATAAAGAGCCAAAAAGAATAATTGTAGGATTTACAGTTTTATTTTCAATATACTCCACAACTTCCTTTAATCTATCCATCCAGTATATCTTTGATAATCCTATAAACACTTTATTTTCTTTGTTTGCAAAGAAAAACAAATAATTTCTATCTTCTTGCCTTTTCAGAAGTCCTTCTTTATAATATTCCATTAATATTTTGGATGCTGTTGGAGGTGAAACTTTTATTATCTTTGCATACTCTCTCACACTTATTCTTCTATAACAATCCTCAAAGAAAGGAGTTAAGTTGTTAATTATTTCTAACATATGTTAAATTATCTTAACACTTATTTAAATATGTTTCTGTTTATCCTTTAGGAAAAACTCTCTTATCAAAGAAAACATGTGGATAACCCATTTTATTGATTTCTCCAATCATTATATCTCCTTTGTTAGCTGTCTCTCCACCTAAATTTAATACAACATCTCTTCCACAATTATCTTTTCCAATATAAAGGTAAGCAATTCTTGAGATTTCATCTAACCAAATCTCTCCACTACCGTATTTTCTTGTACCTCTTATTGTTCTTATTGAATCAGGAAGCTCATATTTTCTCTTTTTTTTCAGCACATCCATAACTGTAAGCATTCCTTTACATTTTTGAGCATGTGGAACTAAATCCATACATGCACAATATCCTTTTTCTTTTCTATTTGGATACAATTCTTTGTATTCCTTTAAATCTGCATTAAGTATTCTTCCAAGGTTTTTTCCATTTATTTCCATTTTAATTTTTAGAATCTGTATAATTAACAGAATTGTAAATATTGTTTCTTGAATTCATTTTACAAGCTTTTAAGCATTGCTTTAAAGAGTTCAATATTATTTATTGTATTCATTCTTTCTTTCCCACTATTTACAGCTAATTCATTATAGCATTGATATAAACAAGTTGAGAAATATATTTCATCTATTGCTTTTCTTGAGTTCTTTGAACCTATTTTCTTGCCTTTTCCAATTATTTTTTCTGCACACTTAGGAATATACATTTTTACAAATTCATCATTTGCAAGTATTCTTGTTTTAAAATCAGGATATTCTTTGCATTCAAGAGCAAAATTAACAAGCTTTGAAGCATTTTTAGCATATTTAGCTGGAACTCTTATTGTTCTTGAATCATCTGATCTTAAAGTGTATTTAACATTACCTAATCCATCTAATTCTCCTAAAATTTTCTTGTAAAACTCTTCTCTATTATTTCTATTAGAGTGTCCAGAATAATTTCCATTTACTTCTCCACACTCGTGTACATGTACATTCCCTTCTAAGCTATTAAATGTGTTCACCATGATATCAAGACAGAATAATTGTTTATAAAGTTTTCTATATTATAACCACTATATAGTTACACAATTTATAGATATTTCCACACTCTTCCTAAATCATCTTTACTTTTAGATTTGTAATCCTCTTGTAAAAGATTAAGGTATGTGTTTATTTCTTTTTCTATACTATCAAGTTGCTCATAGTTCTTAGTTAATTCAAATCTCCCAATTAAAATATAAATCAAATCTTTGTCTTTTGAAAGTCTGTATTTACTATATCTATAATTTGTATCTGAAATACCTTTTTTTAAGAATTTATACATATCTTTGAAAACATGGTCTTCATCTAGCATTTTCATTAAAACACTTTTTTTATTTTTAGCTGATTCTGCAAGTGAAAAGAAATGCCTTGCATGAGCCAGAGTCCCTTCTGGCAATTTGATTTTCTTTCCAGGATTTGAAGATAAATTATATTCAACTGTTTTCATTTTTAATCTTGAATTTCTTTTTCTAGATTATTCTTTTTAGTGTCTTTCTTTGGTTTTGTTGCTCCAAAAATATCTTCAGCTGCAGTAACTCTCCAATAACAAGCTCCTAATATTGCAGCTCCAATTGCCACACCCCCAACTTCAATTCCTGTTTTAGTAATTTTTTTATTGTAAATTGTATCGTATAAAGCATATCCAGCTCCACCTAATGCTGCAATTCCTAATGAACCCATTACAATATAATCTGCTATTTTTCTATTTATTTTTTTCATTTTTACTCCTGAATTTCTTTTTCTAGATTATTCTTTTGAATATCTTCTTTTAGTTTTGTTGTTTCTTTAAGAGATTCTTCAATTAATTTAGACCCTCTATAACAAATTCCTAATGCTGTAGCTCCAAGTGCTACATAAGCTGCTGAACTTCCTTCTTTAGTAATCATTTTATTGTGAATTGTGTTATATGCACAATATGTAATACCTCCTAACGCTACAATTCCTAGCGAACCCATTACAATATAATCTGATATATTTTTCTTTATTTTTTTCATTTTAATTAAATCCGTTATTATATAGTCTTAAACTTAATAAATCAATTTCTTGTACGAGTTTAGGATATTTTTCTGTTATCCTTTTTCCAGAAGAATAATATTCACCAAGTCTAACATAAATATGGTCTATGAATGCCTTTTTTCTAGGACTTTCTGCTTTTGCAGACATAATATAATTTGCTCTTCTCAAAAGAGAACTCCCATTTTCTGCAATATGCCTAAGAGCATCATGTTCATTGATCCTTTCAATTAAATCCTCTTTACTATTTGATTTTTTTATTTTTTCAATAAAATCATTTCCTACTTCAACAGCTTCTTTTGGAAGGTCGATAATCTTTCTTGGAAATGATAGTGATTTGTATTTTAAAGTTTCCATTTTATCTCCTTATTATCTCCAATGCTTCTTTTTCTCTTTCATATTTTTCATCAATTCTTTTCTTAATTTCAGCTTTACGTTCTGCATCTCTTGTAGTTCCAATCTTATCAAGTAAATTACTATATCTTTTTCCTGCTTCTTTGTAAACAGGAGAATTATAATAAGTATATGTATCTCCATTAACTTTAACTTTTCTTAAATCTTTTCCAAAAAAAGTTTGATAATAAACTATTTTATCTGATTCTTTATATTCCACAACTTTTCCTGTTCTTGTTCTGTATTTGACCCTGTTTCCATCAATATCATATTTTGAATATGGGCTTCCAATACCTGTAACTAAGATTAGCCCAGTTGCCAGTGCAATTCCTCCTATTTTGGTTATTAATCTTTTGTCCATAAGAGACTAATTTCTTATGCATTTAAAAACATTACTGTCATTAACTACTATATAATTACACAATAATCCACTCTATTAGAAATTATTTTGATAATACTCTTTATACCACTTAACAAAGTTTTTAATTCCCTCATTTATTGATGTCTTTGGTTTATAATTTAATAATTTTCTCGCTTTCGTAGTATCTGCAAAAGTTTCTAGAACATCTCCTGCTTGCAAAGGCAACAAGTTTCTTTTAACTTTATTACCAACATTCCTTTCTATTTCATCTATAAAATTTATTAGTTCTTCTTGCTTCCCTCTTCCTAAATTAAAAATCTTAAAAGCGTAACCTTTGTCTATTGAACTTAGTATACCAGATACAACATCATCAATATAAGTGAAATCTCTTTTCATTTTTCCATTGTTATACACATCAATAGGCTTGTTTTCGATAATATTCTTTGTGAATTTGAATATTGCCATATCTGGCCTACCCCATGGACCATAAACAGTAAAGAATCTTAAACCAGTCATATTTATTCCAAATAAATGATGATAAACATAAGCATATAATTCATTTGCTTTTTTTGTTGCTGCATACAAAGAGATAGGAGAATCTAATTTTTGTGATTCTTTGAATGGGACCTCCTTCTCATTTCCATAAACAGAAGATGAGGAGGCATAAATTATTGTTTTTATTTTATTATTTCTTGCAAATTCAAATATGGTTAGTGTTCCAAGCATGTTTGATTTTTCATATTCAAATGGGTTTTCTAAACTATATCTCACTCCTGCTTGTGCTGCTAAATGACAGATAACATCTATTTTTTCCTTAATTTTAATACCATCTTCTATATTTTGCTTGTAAAATTTAAAGTTGCGATATTTCTTTAGAATATTTAATCTAGATAATTTTAACTTCGGGTCATAATAGCTATTTAAATTGTCTATGCCCACAACTTTATCTCCTCTATCAAGTAATGCCTTAGATGTATGAAATCCTATAAATCCTGCTGCCCCCGTTACTAAAATTGTTTTTTTCATAAAATGTAAAACACTTTTTAGTTTTTAATGTTTTCTTCTAAAATTTTATTGAACCCACAACTTTATCTACCCAATCCATTAACTTTAACTTTTCTTAAATCTTTTCCAAAAAAAGTTTGATAATAAACTATTTGAGCTTCCTTATATAATTTAATTTTTCAGAAAAAATAATCCTTCTTTTTCAATTAAGTAATGCTATATAATTACACTAAAGAACAAGACATCTTTACCCAATGAGATTCCTTATCTTATCTTCATCTCTTTTAAAACTTCTTCTACAACTTCCTCAACACTCTCTAAATCAATATTTTCATAACCTTTTTCTATCCTTATTCTTAACTCAGATTTAACTTTATTTACAATCCTCTTTCTAATTTTTGTTTGTCTCTTTGTCTTAGCACTAGCATATTCAGGAGGTATTCCTCTTATGAGTGTTTTCTTAACTTCATTGTACATTGAAATTCCATCATCTTTAGCCATTCTTTCTAAAGTATCTTTTAACCAATCTTCCAGAACTATTACAATTGAAGTTCTACTCTCTTTTACAGCCCTACTCCTTTTATCAATTCTTTTTGGCTTTCCAGCAATTGCCTTTGCACTCAAAACAATATTTTCAGGATACCCTTTATCTAAAAGAAATCTCTCAATAGCATCATCTCTATATCCTCTTTTTCTTGCTTTAAGTATAAACTCAACAACAGGCTCAATTTCCATTATTATGTTTAATAATAATTAATAATATCTCAAGATTATAAATTTAACCTGTTTATAAACAATGTTCTTGTTTAAATAAAATAGTTAATTTTAAATTTAAAGCTATTATGATATTCCTATGAAAAATAACTGGAAGTGGATAGTTTTTACATTTATATTATTAACTTTAGTCGTTGTAGGATTCATTATAATTGTCTCTCCATTAATTAAGATAAATAAGATAAAATCCTGTTCTGATTTTCCAACAAGAGTTGACAGAGTAATAGATGGTGATACTTTTGAATTATGTTCTGGAGAAAAAGTAAGACTACTATGTGTAGATACACCAGAAAGAGGAAAACCTGGTTATGAAGATGCAAAATTATTTTTAGAAGACCTAATTTTAAACAGAGAAGTTTATATTAACACCTCTAATTATGATGTTGAAACTATAGATAAATATGGAAGATTATTAGCTTGGGTTTATATTGAAAATGATTTAGGAGAAAAAATACTCGTAAACAAATATCTTTTAGAAGAAGGTTATGGAGATATTCTAATTATTCCTCCTGAAACATGTAATGAAGTTGCTGATTAAACTTCATTTACTTTTTCTTTTTAGTTTTCTTTTTTAATTTATCTTTTTTCTTTCCACACTTCCACATAATCCAAAAAGCTATTGCTGTTACTGCCTGTCCAATTATATATGCATAAGCAATACCCATTAATTCATACTCTCTAATTAATATGAAACTTAATCCTAATGTTACAACAGTTCCTATTATATTTCTAGTCATTATTCCCCATATTTTCTTCTTTACTTTGAACACACTTCCAAAGATATTATTTATTGATACCAATATTGCACTTAATGCCATTACTTTCAAGAACAGTAATCCTTGGGTAGAGTATTGTTCACCAAATGCTTCAAGTATAAAATTCCCAAATAAGAACGTTAACAATATTGCAGGGATTAAAAGAATAGAAATAATCCAGATTGATTTTTGAACATTTTTCTTTAATGATTTTTGATTATAACTTCCTTCTGCAAATAGAGAATTTGTTGTTGCACCTGAAATTATGAATATCAGTGAAACAATCTGCATTGCTATATAATAATAAGCAGTTGTTTCAGGATGAAGCATGTTTGTTATTATTAATGGCATCAATGATGTTGTCAATCCTCCAATAAATCCTGCAAGATACAACACAAAAGAATATTTTCCAATCTTAGTTATAACATCATCATAAAATACAAATTTAGGTTTGTATTTGAACTTGTAAACAAGAATCAAGAATACTACCCCAAATCCAATTAACATTGCAGACATATAGGCACTAAATATTCCAAATGCTCCTGCAATTCCTAATGCAATAAACACAAAAGGAATTACAAGTTTTAATACACTAAATATTGTATTCTTAACAAGTATGAATTTAGCCCTTCTTATAGCCATAAACACACTCTCGATTATAGAGTTCATAGAATAAATAACCATGAAAAATATGAAAGCAAAACTCAGGATTATATTTTGTTTAATAAACATTAATCTTGGTGAAAACTTATTCAATCCAAGCAAAAATATACATGAAACAATAATTGCAATCAAAGCAACAATTGTGAAGCAAGTGTTTACATTCTTACTTTTATCTTTAGATGTGGGCAAATATCTTATTAATCCACTATTTAATCCTAAAACAGAAATTGAAGCAATTAATCCCATAACAGAAATTATTGTTGTTGCTAATCCAATATCTTCTGCACTAAATAATCTTGCACATATAAGCCAAAAGAAAAATCCAAAACCCGCCATAACAGCTGAACTAATCATCAAATAAATTGAATTCTTATAAAGAGAATCTTCCATAATCTTCTTATATTTCTCTTTAAAAAAACCATTTCCTATTAATCCTTTTTCTTGCTTTGATTTCTTTTTATTGTTTTTCATTTTTCTACCATCGTAGGTTCTTTTCTAAAGAACCCCATCTTCATGAATTATATATATAAAATAAGGCTTTTAAAAGTGATTATTTAAAGGATTTAGAATTCTAATTTGAATAACAAAAGAAAATAAATATTTATAAACTTCTATGGTTATACTATTTTGGCTTCAGGGAGAGCCTCTAATCTGCTTGCAGAATCCCGCATTGTACTCCCTGT
>Ga0116159_1003059_pt1 | contig 15360 bp, 15 predicted proteins | sample AD_JPNAS1_MetaG_FD_89878 | JGI IMG/M metagenome (GOLD analysis project Ga0116159, IMG submission 89878) | Active sludge microbial communities of municipal wastewater-treating anaerobic digesters from Japan - AD_JPNAS1_MetaG | ecosystem: Engineered > Bioreactor > Anaerobic > Digestate | place...
ATAGACGAGGTGAGCGACTGGCTCATTGCGAACCGTCTTCATCTCTGCCACTGGTTCACAGTCGACGACCTGTTTCACCTGAAAAGAGGCGGGAGGATATCTGCCGCAACGGCCTTAGTGGGAACAGTTCTGGGAGTCAAGCCCGTGCTGCATGTTGACGATGAAGGCAAACTTGTTGCTGTGGGCAAAGTGCGTGGCAGGCGAAAATCGCTTGAGGCGCTGGTAGACGAGATGGAGAAGACGTGCGCACACCCGACGGAGCAGGTGGTGTTCATATCCCACGGCGACAGCATTGAGGATGCTCAGTACGTCGAGCGGCTGGTACGGGAGCGGCTGAACGTCAAGGATGTCCAGATAAACTACGTCGACCCGGTAATAGGCGCCCATTCCGGGCCCGGCACCATCGCATTGTTCTTCATGGGCGCGCAGCGATAGGTCAGGCAGCAGCGCAGCACGGATTGTACCGAGCTGCGCTGCGTGTAGTGTCCAATGACAGGCGAGGCGTGACAGCGATGGCCACGTTTGACGACTTCCAGAAGGTCGATATCAGAATCGGCACGGTTGTCGAGGCGACGCCATTTCCCGAGGCGCGTGTGCCGGCAATCAAGCTCATCATCGACTTCGGTGAACTCGGCCTCAGGCGTTCTAGCGCCCAGATCACGCGGCGCTATACCCCGGAGGCCCTGGTGGGCAGGCAGGTGGCGGCAGTTGTGAACATGCCGCCACGGCGCATTGCGGGGTTTGAGTCGGAGGTGCTCGTGCTCGGGGGGATACCCGAGCCAGGCGACGTGGTGCTGCTGGCGCCCGATCAGCATGTTGCCAACGGCACGCAGGTTGGATAGTCGACGGGGCTCTAGATATGGATCGGGGCCGGTTCTGCCGGCCCCGTCGAATTCTGATTGGCTAGGCCGTGGGCCGCGGGGCGAATGGCAAGGCCAGGTGCCAACTATGTGGACGCGTTTTTGGCGATGTGTCGATAAATCGAACAAGCAGCGTACAGCTCATATCGTTTACACCGCCTCGTCGTAAGCCCCGGCGAACTGGCTATTGTACAGGTCGTAGTAGAACCCGCGCTTGGCCATGAGGGCCTTATGGTTGCCTTGTTCGACGATGCTGCCGTTGTCCATAACCAGGATGGTGTCGGCGTTGCGGATCGTTGAAAGCCTATGCGCGATCACGAAGCTGGTCCGGTCTTTCATCAGTTCCGACATGGCCTCCTGTATGAGCACTTCGGTGCGGGTATCGACCGAGCTTGTGGCCTCGTCTAGAATGAGTACCTCGGGATCGGCCAGGAAAGCCCGGGCGATGGTCAGCAACTGCTTCTGCCCCTGGGATATGTTGGACGCGTCATCGTCCAGCTTAGTATTGTAGCCGTCGGGCAGGGTGCGCACGAAGTGGTCGACGTAGGCCGCCCTGGCTGCCGCCATTATCTCCTGCTCGGAGGCGTTTTCGCGACCGTACGCGATGTTGTCGCGGATTGTGCCGGCAAACAGCCAAGTGTCCTGGAGCACCATTCCGAATAGACTTCGCAGGCTATTCCGGGTCATGCTCCGGATGTCCACACCGTCGATGGTGATACTGCCCTCGTCTATGTCATAGAAGCGCATCAGCAGGTTGACCAGGGTTGTTTTACCTGCCCCGGTTGGGCCGACTATGGCCACAGTCTGACCGGGCTCGACGTCTAGATGCATGTGCTCGATGAGCGGTGTTTCGGCCTTGTACCTGAACGACACGTTGTCGAACACCACATGCCCTGCGACATGTTCGAGCTTGACCGGGTTGGCGGTGTCGGGGACTTCCTCCTGCTCATCGAGGAGCTCGAACACACGCTCGGCCGACGCGACGGTGGACTGAAGGATGTTCATGATGCTCGCGGTCTGGACGATTGGCTGTGTGAACTGCCTTGAATACTGGATGAACGCCTGCACATCGCCGAGGGACAGGGCGCCGCTTGCCACCTTCATGCCTCCGATGACACACACAGCCACGTAGTTCAGGTTATTGATGAACTGCATGCCCGGCTGGATCGTGCTGGATATGAAATGCGCTTTGAAGCCCGCCTGGAACAGGCGCTCATTCTCCTTATCGAACGCGTCGACGGCTGTTTGCTGCCGGTTGAACACCTTGACTATGTTGTGCCCGGTGTACATCTCCTCTATATGGCTGTTGAGAGCGCCGGTGCTTTCCCACTGAGCGGCGAACTGCTTCTGGGAGCGCTTGGCTATCATGAGAGTCACCACGACGCTCAGAGGCAGTGTAGCCAGTGCGATTGCGGCAAGCAGCGGGCTGATGGAGAACATCATGATGAGCACGCCGATCACCGTGAACGCCGCAGTGGTGAGCTGGTTCAGGCTCTGCTGCAGTGAGCTGGCGATGTTGTCGATGTCGTTGGTCAGGCGGCTCAGGATCTCGCCGCGTGTGTTGCTGTCGTAGTACTTAAGGGGAAGACGCGCAAGCTTCGCGTCGGCCTCTTTGCGCAGGCCATACACAGTGCGCTGCGAGACGCCCGCCATGACGTAATGCTGCATCCAGCCGAACAGGGCGCTCACAAGGTAGATGCCTGCCAAGGTGAGCAGCACACGCCCGATGGCGGCGAAATCGACGCCGCGACCAGGCACGATATTCATCCCGGACACCATATCCGCCATGCGGTCCTTTCCGACGGCCTTGAGCATGGCGATAATGGACTCCTTAGTGAGGCCCGGAGGCAGTTGCTTGCCGATGACTCCTTCAAACAGAAGGTTGGTCGCCCGCCCTAGGATCTTGGGCCCGATGATGGATAGGGCCACGCTGATCAGGGCCATGACCATTACGGCGGCAACCTGCTCTTTATGTGGCCTCAGGTAGCCGGCGAGCCTTCTGAGCGATCCTTTGAAGTCCTTGGCCCGCTCCGTGGGCATCATTGCGCCCATGGGGCCATGGCCACGCCCTCCTCCTGGACCTCGACGCGTGGCTGGGCCTGGGCCCGGACCTGGGCCTGGGCCGGCTGCCGGACCTGCAATTGGGCCCCGCATACCTGGCCTTGCAGGCGACTGGGCAGATTGCTGCGCGAACCGTGTGGACTGTGTTTCCTTGTTCATGCGACTTCCTCCTCAGCGAGCTGCGAAAACACGATCTCGCGGTAGACCGCGCAGCGTTCCATTAGTTCTTCGTGTGTTCCCATCCCCACGATCACGCCCTTGTCGAGCACGATGATGCGGTCGGCGCTCATGATAGTGCTGACGCGCTGCGCGACTATCAGGACGGTGGCGCCGGTGTCGCGCACCTCGCTTGCGAGCGCGGCCCGCAGACGTGCGTCTGTCGTGAAGTCCAGAGCTGAGAAGCTATCGTCGAAGACGTATACCTTCGGCCTCCGGACGAGTGCGCGGGCGATGGCAATGCGCTGTTTTTGCCCGCCCGACAGGTTGGTTCCGCCCTGTGCGACTGCCGCGTCTAGCTGGCCGGGCATCTCAGACACGAAGTCCGCAGCCTTCGCTATCTCGAGCGCGTGCCATAACTCGACATCACTGGCATCGCTTCTGCCGTAGCGCAGGTTGCTGGCGATAGTCCCGCTGAAAAGGAAGGCCTTCTGCGGAACGAAACCCACCTTGTCTCTCAGGTCCTGCTGAGTCATGCTACGCAAATCCACTCCGTCTACCAGCACACTGCCGCCGGTGACATCGTAAAAGCGCGGTATCAGGTTGATGAGCGTGGACTTGCCGCACCCTGTGCTGCCGACGATAGCGGTGACCTCGCCGGGCTGTGCGCTGAAGGAGATCTCCTTGAGGACAGGGGCTTCAGCGCCGGGGTAGGTGAACTCCACGTCTCGGAATTCGACATAGCCCCCGCCGTCGCCGCCGCCCGGAGCAGGCATAGTTGAAATGGGGTCGGCAATGGACGGTTCTACCTGCAGTACTTGCTGAATGCGCTCGGCTGACGCGCTCGCGCGCGGAATCATGATGAACATCACCACGGCCATCATCACCGACATGAGGATCTGCATGATGTAGGCCAGGAAGGCCGTGAGATTCCCTATGGGCATGGCGCCGCTGTCGATTCGGTGGGCGCCGAACCACGTGATGGTGACTAGGGAGATGTTGAGCATCAACATGAGCAGCGGCATCGTCAGGGCGATCAGCCTGTTGACTTTCAGGGCGGTGGACGTGAGGTCCAAGTTGGCGTCGTCAAATCGGCGCGCCTCGTAGTCTGTCTTCACAAATGCCCGGATCACACGAACTCCGGCGAGCTTTTCGCGGACGACCTGGTTCAGCCTGTCTATCTTGCCCTGCATCGACTTGAACAGGGGCAATGCCTTACGCATTATCACCGCAATGACCGCGCCCATGACCGGAACTATGATTACGATCGATGTGGAAAGCGACACGTCCTGGCGTAGGGCCATGATTATGCCGCCTACGCACATGACTGGAGCGGAGATCATGATGTTCAGGCCCATAAGTACAGCCATCTGTACGTGCTGCACGTCATTGGTGTTGCGCGTGATCAGCGACGGCGTGCCGAACCGGTCGACTTCGGCCTGGGAAAAGCTCTGCACTTTGCGGAAGATGTCGCTGCGCAGATCGCGGCCGAAGGACATGGCTGTTTTAGAGCCCCAGTACACGGAGACGATGGAGCACCCTGCGAGCAGGAGGGTCACAAGCAACATGAAACCGCCTGTTCTCAGGATGTAGTCGGTGTCGCCCTTCGCGATACCGTTGTTGATAATGTCGGCGTTCAAGTCGGGCAGGTACAAGTTGGAGACTGCCTGCACCAGAAGCAGCGCCACAACCAAGACAAGCTGCTTCCGGTAGGGCTTTAGGTATCTGAGCAGTTGCAGCATGGGCAGTATTACACCTCACTAGTCGTGGGTCGATTTTGGCGATGAGAGCTCACGGTCGATGATTGAGCATAGCGAGCTCAGGACTCGCTCGAAATCCCCGAGGTCGTCAGCGGACATTTCGCCGAACGAAGCATTGATGAAGTCTCCCAGAGTGGAGTTCATCTCGTCTTGCAGGCAGCGGCCGGCGTCGGTCAAGTAAATGCGAGTCAGACGCTGGTCTTTCTCGTCTGGCCGGCGTGCTATGAGACCTGCTGCTGCCATTTTATGCAACATTACCGTTATGGTCGGGCGGGCCACGTGCAACCGCCGCGCCAAGTCACGCTGGGGAATGCCGTCGTGGTTGCCTATGATCCAAAGGCATCCAGCCTGGCCCGGGTAGATGTCCTTGTCGGACATCATTCTGAACATCAGCTGCCGGTGCAGGCGCATCGCCCTGAAGAAGGCGTGAAAGACCCGCAAGGAGGCTGGATCCACCCCACGGATCTCCGAAAACGACGGGCCCTCGCATTCGTCATGATGCACCGGTGGACCTCCCTTCTACATCCCGAATCCGATCCATATCCAATCCGATGCCGCGTTCTGCCGAGCGCGGGTGTAGTTAGCATGCTAACTATTCACGTAACGTATTCTAGCGCGTCTGGTGGGGGGGGTCAAGGGGGGGGGCCGAGGTCGGGGCCGCGGTCGGGGGGGGCCAGGTCGGCGGATTCCCGGGAGCCGCTGTAGGATCCCAACACTTCCTAAGTGGGTTTCGGGGGCCACCGTAGAAACCAGACGGCGACGCTGAGAAGACCGAAACGAGACACTGGACGCAACCTGTCGTGTGTGCGACAAGTTATAGGGCACACCTGTCGGCTAGGCGACAAGTTTGGCAGGAACGCGACGAGACCGGTGAAAATCGGATGACTCAAGCGGGACATGACGGGACCCCTGGGCTTCCTCCGGCGGTGTACGCCAGAACTGCGCGTTATGTCATCCGGATCTAGCTGCGGATTTGGCGGAGGCGCTTGTGACCCATTGTCGTGCAGTGGCCGTGTTCCTCTCCGGCCCATCGGTTCCGTGCAGAACCTGTCGCCAGCCCGACAGGTCGGGCGCGGAACCTGTCGGCTACACGACAAGTCGGCACATGAGCCACGGGTCGTCGTCGGCTGATTGGCCATGTCAAGCAATTGAGCCGATAGACGCTACGCTACTGCGAATGTGGGAGTACCCGCCATGAGTTGCGTTGGTTTGACCGAACCGGTCCCGGCAGAGAACGATGCAGGTGTTCTTGTTAGTTGGCCCACTCTCATTCCTACTTCCGTTCTTGAGACTTGCGCTTACAGTAGGCGATGAAGCCATAACCCGTCTGATTAAGCTGCCGGATGAACTTGCATCCTCTATCAATTCGAACAAGCGGCATACCGTCTGGTATTTTGGCCAGAATCCCGTCAATCGTCAGGTCGGTTGCAACAATTTCTACGACCTGAATTCCAGACTTCGACGCCAGAGCGGCTTTGACTAAGTCCCGCTCCTGCGCGTCCATGAACTCCTTCTCACTCTGGTGCAGTGAGGTACGTTGTCGGTGTTGAGGCCCCTGGAACTCGAACGCCACATCCGGGTAATACAGGCGATCGAACTCCAATCGATGCCCGGTCTTCGGATTGGCAATGTCGCTCGGGCGACAGTTATCGAAGTATTCGTAGGAGGCAACAGTGTTGTCAAGCAGCACTTTCATGAGTGATTCGCCTACGCGAAACCAAAGATGCCTCCACTTAGTCAGCGCATTGGCGAGCTTCTTCTGCAGCTTATCCGGAGCAGTGGGGACAATAATCGTGCGTCTGGCCTTGACAACCTCGAGCTTGAGCCAACCCTTGTCTTTCAGGACCATGCATTCGCGCCGGACGGTCTCTCGACTGAGACCCGATGCAAGCGCAAGCTGAGCAATGGAGTTGGGCCGATGATGACAGACCAGCTGGTAAAGACCTTTGGCACTTAGCGATACATCGTCAGTATCCAGCAGGTAGGGAAGGGCAAGATCCGTAAGACGGTAGGATGCTGGCACGAGCACACCTTCTTTGACGTCTACTGACCGCCGTCGATTCCCTGCGCGGACTGCTCCAGGTGGTGTGGCGGTAGCAGGGAATCATGGATCGATCTCAGACCGGGCTTGGACTACGCATAGCCATCCGCACCAATGATAACATAGATAGGATAGTAAGGCAATAAGCGGTGATAAATGGGATATCCTGCCTCATCTTGAGGCTGAGCGTAGCGACCAGACGGCGACGGTGAGAAGGCCGGAATGACACTGGACGCAACCTGTCGTGTGTGCGACAAGCTATCGGGCACACCTGTCGGCTAAGCGACAAGTTTGGCAGGAACGCGACGAGACCGGTGAAAATCGGATGACTCAAACGGGACATGACGGGACCCCTGGGCTTCCTCCGGCGGTGTACGCCAGAACTGCGCGTTATGTCATCCGGATCTAGCTGCGGATTTGGCGGAGGCGCTTGTGACCCATTGCCGCGCAGTGGCCGTGTTCCTCTCCGGCCCACCGGTTCCGTGCAGAACCTGTCGCGAACCCGACAGGTCGGGCGCGGAACCTGTCGGGCTCGCGACAGGCTGGAGCCAGGGCCCAGGGCCCTGGACCCGCGACCCTGGACCCTCGACCCAGGACCCTCGATCCTCGACCCCGGGCCCTGAAAACCCGATCATCTGCAGAGAAGAATCAGCCTATGGTCCCGGTTTCGAAAAGCTCCATGAAGAGCCGGGCCCACTCGGGATCGAATTGCTTTCCCGCGTTGGCGCTGATCTCCTTTGCTGCTCGCGCCGGATCGATCGCTTTACGGTATGGGCGGTTCGAGGTCATTGCATCGTAGGCGTCGGCTATGGCGAGTACCCTGGCCCACTCCGGTATGCTGTCTCCTGTCAGGCTGTCGGGGTAGCCTTTCCCATCGAACCTTTCGTGATGATGCCGTATGGCGTCGATCACGTTGGATAGCCTCACGATGGGGGATAGTATCCGCTCTCCGACTATCGGATGTGTTTGGACGTGGGCCCATTCATCGTCTTCGAGGGCCCCCGGTTTGTTCAGCACTTCCGTTCTGATTGCGACCTTTCCGATATCGTGGAGTCTGCCTGCAAGGGCCAGCGCGGATGTCTCCGGGACGGCGCCCCACTTATGCTGCGCCATTATCTGGGCCATCTCCGAGACTCGTTCTGAATGCCCTTTTGTGTACGGGTCCTTGGCCTCAAGGACACGGACGAGGGTGACCATGGAGGCCATAAAGAGCTCATGCAGCTCTTGATACACCTCCACACGTTCGTGATTTGCACTCGCTCATCGCGCATACACCTGGTCTGCCTTCATGTCCGTCTGTTTGCGGCAAATACTAGGAACCCGCCTGCCATGGCCACGATCAGCTGCCCGATGCCGGGCGAGGCATGCGATTCTAGTGCGCTGAAATACGGGAAGAACGCGAAGTATCTCACGGGAGCGGTGGAAGCCCCTGTTGCCTTCACATAAACCGAATTACCAATCCTGGTGGTGGAGCCGTCAATAGTCCTGCCATCGGGCAGTTCGAATCGGTAGCCAATGCTGTAGGTGTATCTTCCGGGCACTGCTTCATTGCGCTCCCCGCCCTGCCGCCGAATGCTGGTAATCATGGCTGTTGAGCGGGTTCCCACTAACCCCAGCATGGCCATGCCTACGCCGTAGATGATGAGCGCGATGCCCAGCAGTGTTATGAAGATCCTCTTGAGCAATACAGCTCACCTTCCCAATTCGCGCAGCTTGGACTGGATAAGGGGATGTCTATGGCAATGGCCATTTGCCTCAGAATCATCGCATTCCGGAAGATCGGAACGGACGTCTCCCATTGCAGTCTGTCGGCTTCAGCCATGGTCGTGTCGCCCCTACTTCAGCAGTGGGCACTTGCAGCGAGCACAGACTTCGTCTGAGATATCGTTGACTGTGCCGCAGGCAATGCAGAAGACGATATTGTCCTGCGACTTATCGTACTTCTCGTACGGGTCAAATCCCTTGTGGTGACGCACTTTGTCGCCGACGTCAAGGTAGTTGAACACAGTGTCGCAGTCTTGGTGTTGGTGCTTGTAGACCTTGCCGTTACTCCGCTTTACTTTGTACTCATACACTGTATGGCGCGTATGCGTATCGTTTGTCTTGTCATAAGTCTTGCGTTCAAAGACTTGCTTTCCGACTACAACGCCGTCCCAGGTAGTGTCGCGACCTTTCCGGGCGATCTGTACCAGGGCGATTGCGATGAACATCCCGCCTATGGCCAGCCCGTAATAGAGTGACTCGGGCATTTCGAGCTCCCCGCTCCTATGCCCGTAGATCGGGAAACCCACAACTGCGATTACAGCCAGTATGCCCGCGAAGATGATCGCCCACTTGTTGGATGCCTTTTGATACTTGGCGAACGCAGGGTCATTGATCTTGGGCGAGAATCCTACTGAGCCATGCATGGACGTTTTCCCCCTTTGTCGTTACATGGATATGCCTGCCGCCGATTTGCGCTCGAGGGTCCCCAATCATTCAGAATTTCTATGCAAAGTGTCGAGTATCCTGCTGGCTCCTGCCTGCGGTTCCCCTTCGACAATTCGCGGGATTCTGGGGCTCGCCGAACCGATGGGATAGAGCAGTGAAATCGAGGTGTCTCCTTGACGGCATAATGGCTATATTCTAATATAGCCATGGAATCAACTCGAGGGTGGTCGGTGTGGGTGGTTGAGATAAGAACAAGGAAGATGCGCAGGCGCACTGCCGTGTTCAAGGCACTTGCCAATGAGAGCAGATGCAGAATTGTGGAGATCCTTGCCGAAGAGGGCGAGAAATGCGTGTGTGAGCTCGTAAACAGGCTCGGCTTGGATCAGTCCACGGTTTCGAAGCACCTTGGTGTGCTTCGAAACGCCGATATCGTCTCCTTCCGAAAGGAAGGGCTTAACGTATGGTACAGCCTTCATGCAATCTGCACATATCAGTTCATGAAGTGCATCGACCACATGTGCGAGTCCGGCACGGGAGCAGTGCCCGAGCTCGGCGGCTGTGAGCACCCGCCGGGTCCGAAGGGGGAGGCGTAGTTCATAGATGGAAGAACTGAGGACATTTCTGATTGTACTGGCGGTCTTCTCGGTTGCCTATTTCGCACCTGTCGGCGACCCGCGGGTGCAGTCGGCGGTGCTCGAGTCGCTGTACATGGTGCAGGAATATGCGCGGCAACATGTGCTGTTCTGCTTAGTGCCTGCGTTCTTCATCGCCGGCGCGATGCAGAACTTCATCTCGACCCGATCAGTCATGCGGTATCTGGGCAGGGGCGCTAAGCAATGGTTGGCGTACGCGGTGGCGTCTGTGTCTGGTGCGATACTCGCCGTCTGTTCGTGCACTGTCCTGCCGCTCTTCATGGGCATATACAAGAAGGGAGCAGGTCTGGGCCCTGCAGCGGCGTTTTTGTACTCGGGGCCTGCCATCAATGTTCTTGCGATCATAATGACCGCCCGCGTGTTGGGCTGGAAGATCGGACTTGCCAGGGCAATCGGAGCGATCGTGTTCTCGATTCTCATCGGGCTGCTGATGGCGCTCATCTTCAGAGGCGAGGAGGCCGAAAGACAGAAGGGCCTGGCGTCAGCTCCGGATGACGGCGACGCCGACCGCACTCTGGGGCAGACGGCTGCATACTTTGCGGTCCTTGTGGGACTCCTGGTCTTCGCAGCCTGGGGCAAGCCCCCTGAGCCGATTGGGTTCTTCTATGCGGTCTTCAACGTCAAGTGGCTGATTGTGCTGGGGCTCTTGGCGCTGCTCGCTTACCAGTTGTATGCGTGGTTCAGGCACGACGAATTGGGAGACTGGGCGGGCTCTACGTGGGACTTTGCCAAAAAGACGTTGCCGTTGCTGCTGGCTGGGGTTGCTGTGGCCGGGCTGCTGATGGGGCGGCCGGGAGTGGACACGGGCCTCATCCCTTCCGCCTATGTCGGCCGGCTAGTCGGAGGGAATTCTCCGAGAGCCAACTTCTTCGCAGCCGTCGTGGGAGCGTTCATGTACTTCGCAACCCTGACCGAAGTGCCGATTATCCAGGGCCTCTTGGGGTCGGGCATGGGGCAGGGCCCGGCGCTTGCCCTGCTTCTTGCCGGCCCGGCGCTGAGCCTGCCGAGCATGATCGTAATCAGTCGCACGCTGGGGCTAAAGAAGACGATAGTGTTTGTGTCGCTAGTGGTAGTCATGGCGACCATAAGCGGCATGATATTCGGTGCCATTGCCGTGTAGTGTCAGTATCGTTTTGCACAAGGAGGAGATCGCCAGATGAAGATCGAGGTTCTTGGATCGGGTTGCGCAAAGTGTCGCAAGACCGAAGAGATCATATCCGAGATCATCAAAAGACTCGGGATAGAGGCGGAGGTTATTCACATCACCGACATCAGCGAGATCGTGGAGAGGGGTATCATGATGACGCCTGCTGTTATGATTGACGGGAAGACCATGATCGAGGGGAAGATCCCTTCCGAGGCGCAGATACGTGCTTGGTTTGGTCGCTAGAGACGGCCAATCTCGGGCTGAGAGCGGCGCAGGAGAGTGTCACATTCCTGGAGAAGGAGTAGGACTGACGCGACTGGGCCATTTCGGTGCTCTACTGTGTCAGGAGGACTAGCAGGGAGACTGATCATGGGAACGGCTAGGGGGAGAGGTATGGATCTGCTGGTTGACGCGGACATTCTGGCTTGCCAGTTTGCATATGCGTATGAAGCCAGACGGGGCGGGGGCGGCACGCGCGCGATTGTCGACGCGGACATGATGGACCCGGAAGCGCAGGACGATTGGTTGCGCACTGACGGAAGGTGGGCGATTGCCGGATTCGATTCGGCGGTAGAGCGGATGCTGAGGGAGACGCGGACCGACAAGGCGATTCTCTGCTTCACCGGTTCTGAGAATTTTCGGTACGCCATACTGCCGACGTACAAGGCAAACCGCCGAGGCCAGCCCAGGCCAGTGCTGCTGGATGCGCTCATTGACCACGCGCAGCAGGCATGGGAGTGCCGATCAGAGGATAGCCTGGAGGCGGACGATGTCATGGGCATCATGGCCACCAAGTCGCCGAGACGCTATGTCATGGCCAGCACCGATAAGGACCTTAAGCAGGTGCCGGGTGTCCACTACAATTGGCGGACCGGCTGCATGGAGCGCGTGACGACGCCGGACGCGGACTACTGGTTCTACTTTCAGGTGTTGACCGGCGATTCGACTGATAACTACTCGGGATGTCCGGGTGTGGGCCCGCGCCGGGCGAAGACGGTACTGGACTCGACCGACGCTGATCCTTGGGCCTTGATTGTCGCGGCTTTCGAGTCGAAAGGGCTGTCGGAGGAAGACGCGCTCACCCAGGCCAGGATGGCTCGGATATTGCGATGCATCGATTACGATTTCGAGCAGCGCAGGCCGATACTGTGGCGCCCATCTTGTGCGCGAGAGCGCCTACTTGAGGACTCGATCCAGTCAGCGCGATCCATCATGCCAGGCCAATGAGGCGTCCGACCTGATAGACGATGACTGCAAGCACCCACCCGAGCACGAGCGGATACGCCATCGCGAAGGCAGTCCATGCCCGCGAACCGGTCTCGCGCCGAATTGCCGCCAGCGTGGCGACGCACGGCATATACACAAGCGACATGACCATGAATGCGTAGGCCGACAGGGGCGTCCAGTTGGCCTGTATTGCGTTGATCAGGCCGGATCCGCCGGATGCTGACCCTACACCTGACCCATACAGCACCCCAAGAGTGCCTACAATCAGTTCCTTGGCGATGGCCCCGAACACCAGGGCGGAGGCAGCCTGCCATGTTCCGAAGCCGGCGGGCTTCAGCAAAGGCGCTATTGCACTGCCTATCCTGCCGATCAGCGATTCCGGGCTGCCCGGGTCGACGCCCGGGGGCAGATTGGACAATACCCACACTACGACTACCGCCAGCAAGATGACTGTGCCGGCTTTATGGAGGAACTCGCGGCCCCGCTCCCATGTCTGCAGCAAAACCCCTGATATCCTTGGCATGCGATATGGCGGAAGCTCCATCACGAATGTGGATGAGACATCGGGCTTGATGAAGACGCTCAGCACTTTGGCTGCCAGCGCTGCCAGCACAACACCCAAAGCGTAGAGCGAGAACACCACGAGCCCGCGGCGCTCGGCGAAGAAGGCGCCGGCGAACAAGACGTAGACCGGCAACCGCGCGGAACACGAAATCAGCGGGTTGACTAGAATAGACACCAGCCTGTCGCGGCGGCTATCGAGGCTGCGTGCAGCCAGGATCCCAGTGACGTTGCACCCGAAGCCCAGGATCATAGGGATGAACGCTTTGCCGTGCAGTCCGACCGCACCCATGAGTCTGTCGGAGATAAGGGCAGCTCGTGCCATGTATCCTATGTCCTCAAGAAATGATATGGCGAAGAAGAGCAGGAATATAGGGGGCGCGAATTCTAGCAGGGCGCCGAGGCCGGCAAAGACCCCGTCTGCAAGGAAAGCAACTACCATTTCCGGCGCGCCCGTGGCCCCAAGCATGCGCGATACCCAGCTCCCGAAGGTTCCGATTGCACCCCCTAGCCAGAGGGCAATGGGTTCGCTCAGGGTGAACGTGAACTGAAACATGGCCCACACTACGCCGAAGAAGATGGGGTAGGCTAGCCACTTGTTGAGTGCAATGCGGTCAATTCGTTGCGATGGTGATTCCGCAGGAACATCAGTAGTAGTTCTGATAACCGATTGGGTGATCTCAGCCGCGAGCTTGTAACGATGCTCTGCGGCTAGGTCGCACGTCTCGATGTTTCCCGTATCCGGCACCGCAGCCGTAATCAGCGTGACCGGGGTGGTGGGGCGAGTGTGAGCATCAATGGCTGCGAAGGCCGCATCGAGCAGCTCGTCGATTCCGCGACTGCGAACTGCCACTGTGGGCACGACGTTTACTCTCAGTGCCCGAGATAGCGCCTCCACGTCGATGTCGATGCCGAGCGCCTTCACCTCGTCGAACATGTTGAGTGCCAACACAAGTGGGACGCCCAGGTCGAGCAGCTGGGTTGTGAGGTAAAGATTCCTTTCGAGATTTGTGGAATCCACCACGTTGATCACGACGTCGGGCCGTTCGTGCGTGATGAAGTCGCGAGCAATAGTCTCGTCCAGCGCCTGTGAACCCAGGCTGTAAGTGCCGGGTAGGTCAACTACGAGAGCGGATTTCCCGCCTCGCGTTACGCGTCCTTCCTTCTTTTCGACTGTCACTCCTGGCCAGTTGCCCACGTGCTGTCGGGCGCCGGTCATGGCGTTGAACAAGGCGGTCTTGCCCGAGTTGGGGTTGCCGGCTATGGCGATTACGGGGATTGCGCGAGCGAAAGAATGGTTCATGATGTACTAGTCCTCCGAAGCAATACTCCTCCTAGAGCCACGAGCGTAATGCCGCGAACAGTGCGTGCGGATAGTTAGTGTCAACTAACTTCCGTCCGAAAAAGCAGTCTCCTGCGCGATGCGGCGCTTTGCCTGCCATGCCTGCGGCGACCCCGGCGGCAGCCTGCACACAGTGAATCGGGGCACGGGACGACAGTGATACCCGCAGCTTCTGCCCGCCTTAGCCCAAGCCGGCATCCTCTGGCCGATACGATAACGGGATCGCCCAGGGGGGCGACACCTTCGAGGCGAACTTCAGTGCCTGGCGTCAAACCCATGTCCAAAAGCCTCCGCCTTAGCGGTCCCGGGCAGCCAATACGAACAATCGTGCCGTGCGCCCCCGGGTCGAGTTCGTCCAGGGAAGTTGCTCTGTCGTTGCTGATCATCTTCCGGTTCCTCTTTCCATGAAGTCTATCAAGCTTGCCATAGTCTCCTTGCTGACAACGTGTTCGATCTGACACGCGTCTTCCTCGGCCACCGACTCATCTATCCCCAGCACAGAGACGAGAAAAGACTTGAGTGCCCGGTGCCTCCTGCAGACAGCTTGGGCCGCGTTTCGGCCCTCTTGTGTAAGGTAGACCGGTCCGTATTTCTCCCGGCTTATCAGGCCGCGATCGACCAGGAGCCCCATAGCCTGATTGACGCTGGCCTTGGACACTCCTAGCCTGATAGCCACATCGGTAGTGCGCGCGCCTTCGTCGGCGCCGGCCAGTTCCATCACTGCCTCAAGGTAATCTTCGAGAGATGGGGATATCTTGGCCCCGGACCTGCCTGTAACCAACTTCCTGCCTCCATATACGCAGTTTGCGACCGCCGCCTGATCAAAAAGTAAGGCTTGCCTAACATCTGCACCTATAGTCTACGGCGGGACGAGGATTGTGTCAAGTAGATCGGTTGTAGATTGACAGCAGATCCAGGGCAGTGTCAGTGCTCTGGTAGCGCCTCGGACCACCTGCGCGGCTCCGGCGCCATGATTTTGGCCGTGCCCTCTCCTCACTTCGTTATGGATTGTCCCAGTTCCTGGTTGACTGGATACAGGCTATATGGTAGTCTATACCTGTAATTGTAATACCAAGGTGATGATGTCAGTGCTGCCTACATCCCTGCTGCACGACGGTTCCG
>Ga0116159_1003080_pt1 | contig 15292 bp, 8 predicted proteins | sample AD_JPNAS1_MetaG_FD_89878 | JGI IMG/M metagenome (GOLD analysis project Ga0116159, IMG submission 89878) | Active sludge microbial communities of municipal wastewater-treating anaerobic digesters from Japan - AD_JPNAS1_MetaG | ecosystem: Engineered > Bioreactor > Anaerobic > Digestate | place...
AAGGACGCAAGGCTCGCTCACGCCTGACTTACGACGAGTGCCGCCGCCTCATCGACGCCATGCGCTTCGGCAACGAGTCCGAGCTGTTCGGCCGTGAGAGAGACGAGTCTTTCAAAGGCAGCCTCGGCGCGATCTATCAAACCTTCGATGGCAAAGAAGTGTACCCGACCGTAGAAGAGAAAGCCGCAAACCTGCTCTACTTCATCGTCAAGAACCACTCCTTCGCCGACGGCAACAAACGCATCGGTGCCGCGCTCTTCCTGCACTTCCTCAACAAGAACGGGGCGCTGCTGACCGAAGACGGCCACAAGCGACTCGCCGACCACACGCTGGTTGCGCTCACCATCCTTATCGCCGAGTCCAAGCCCGCCGAGCGCGAAACCATGCTCAACCTCGTCATGACCTTCCTTGCGGAAGACGGGCAAGAAGGTGGACACGGGCGAGAATGTTGAAGTTATCTATGGCCCACTCGCTAATAACTGGGGCATAGTCAGGCTTAAAAGCCTTCAGCGTTCAACGCCGAAGTAAAAACTCAACTCCTGTTGGGGGTGGAGTTGGGATTGATTTTCGGTCGGAAACAGTCCAATATGTTGTGCTTGCGCAAAATGGAGGTTGGCGTGGCGTCTGTTTGAAGGGCCGTGTCGGTTCTTCGGTCACGACACGTCAAGGCGGAGAAGGCGATGAGCATTACGCGACAGAAAGCGATTGAGTCAGCGGTTCAGCACCGGGTCAGCGACGAGCCGGTTTTGTCACGCGAGCCGGTGCAGGCCTGTTTCGGCTCGCATGTATTCGGTGAAGATCCGATGCGGGAGCGACTGCCCAAGGACGTGTATCAGGTTTTGCGGCAGACGATTGAGCAGGGGATGCCGCTGGACATCCGCGTCGCGGATGTGGTGGCCGCGGCCATGAGCCGCTGGGCCATTGAGCGCGGTGCCACGCATTACGCGCATGTGTTTTATCCTCTGACGGGGCTGACCGCCGAGAAGCATGACAGCTTTTTCAATCCGGATGGCAAGGGGCATCTGCTGGTCGATTTCAGTGGCAAACAGTTGATTCAGGGCGAGCCGGATGCGTCGAGCTTCCCCAACGGCGGGATCCGCGCCACCTTTGAGGCGCGCGGGTATACCGCTTGGGATGTGACCAGCCCCGCGTATTTGATGGAGGGCCGCAACGGCATCACCCTCTGCATTCCGACCGCCTTCTGCTCATGGACCGGTGAGGCGCTCGACAAAAAAGTGCCGCTGCTGCGTTCGATGCAGGCTGTCCACCGCCAAGCGGCGCGTGTCCTCAAATTGTTCGGCCATGACGACCCTGGCATGATTAACGCAACGGCTGGTCCGGAACAGGAGTACTTCCTGATTGACCGCAGCCTTTACTATGCCAGGCCGGACTTGCTGAGTGCCGGGCGCACCCTGTTCGGAACCCGTCCGCCCAAAGGTCAGGAACTGGAGGATCAGTATTTCGGTGCCATCCCGGCGCGTGTGCTGGCCTTCATGACCGAGGTCGACGCGGAGTTATACCGGCTTGGGGTTCCGGTCAAGACGCGTCACAATGAGGTCGCGCCCGCGCAGTATGAGATTGCGCCGGTGTTCGAGAGCGCCAACCTCGCGACCGATCACCAGTACCTGATCATGCAGACGCTGCAGGCGGTTGCCCCTAAATACGGGTTGGCCTGTCTGCTCCACGAGAAGCCCTTCGCGGGGATCAACGGTTCGGGTAAGCACCTCAACTGGTCGCTGAACGGGCCCAAGGTGGGTAATCTGCTCAATCCGGGCGAGACGCCGCACGAGAACATGCAGTTCCTGGTTTTCTGCGCCGCCGTGATCCGCGCGGTCGATCTGCATGCGGTCATGTTGCGCAGCTCTGTAGCGTACGCCGGAAACGACCACCGGCTGGGCGCGACCGAAGCCCCGCCCGCGATCCTCTCCGTTTTTCTGGGTGAACAGCTCACGGATGTCTTCGAGCAAATCGCGGCTGGCGGCGCGTGTCAGTCCAAGAAAGCCGGAACCCTGACCGTGGGTGTGGACACGCTGCCGCAATTGCCCAGGGACGTCACGGACCGCAACCGCACCAGTCCTTTTGCGTTCAACGGCAACCGGTTCGAATTCCGTGCCGTGGGCTCCAGCCAGTCGATCGCCGGACCGCAGGTGATCCTCAACACGATCGTGGCGGATTCGCTTGATTACATCGCCACCGAACTGGAAAAGGCACCCAGCGAGCCCGCGAAGTTCAATGCCGCAGTGCAGAAGCTGCTGCAGAAAATCATACGCGAGCACGGTCGGATCATCTTTAATGGCGACAACTACTCGGCGGAGTGGCGTGAAGAGGCGCTCCGGCGCGGGTTGCCCGATGCCCGTACAACCCCCGAGGCGATCGATGCGATGGACGTGCCGGCCACCTATGAGGTGTTCGAAAAATGCGGTGTGCTCAATCGCCGCGAGGCTGAGAGCCGTTTCGAGATCTACCGCAGGAAGTACATCAAGGATGTGCTGATCGAGGCGCGCCTCTGCCTCTCCATGGCGCGAACCATGATCTTCCCGGCAGGGGTGCGGTATCAGCGGCTGCTGGCGCAGACGGCGGCCGATCTGCAGGCGCTCGGAAAAACGACCTGCACGACCGTGCTGGATGAGGTGAACGCGTTGCTTGCCGAATTGCAGCAGGCGGTGCGCCGCCTGGAGGAGACGATCGAGATTCCTCCGGGGCTGAACCTCTCGCAGCAGGGACGCTATCTGGTGGATACGGTCATCCCGCTGATGAACGCGCTGCGTAAGGTAGTGGACGAGTTGGAGCAGATTTGCGATGATGGGCTCTGGCCATTACCCACCTATCAAGAGATGCTGTTCATCCGTTGAGGCGGAACCGGGTTCCCTCAGGCGGATGAGGGGGGAGCGACGATGCTTAAACGTTTCGGATATTGCCGGGTCTGCGCGTCAAGCCCGAGGGTTGTGCCCGGCGCGGTGGAGGCGAACGTCGCGCAGATGGTGGAGGAGGCCCGCCGAGCGGACGCGGCGGGTGTGGACGTGCTGGTCTTCCCCGAGTTGTGCGTGACGGGGTACACGTGCGCGGACCTCTTCTTTCAGGACACGCTGTTGGATGCGGTCGAACGCGGACTGGCGGGGTTTCTGGAGGCGACGCGGACGTTGGCGCCGCTATGTCTGCTCGGTCTGCCGGTGCGTGTGTCTTGCGGCGTCTGCAATGCCGCCGCAGTCTGTTGTGCGGGGCGTCTGCTGGGCGTGGTGCCGAAAACGCATCTGCCCAACACGCGCGAATTCAGTGAGCGGCGCTGGTTTCTGTCGGGCACCGGACTTCCGGATTGTTCGCTCCGGCTTTGTGGTGACGAGATCCCGTTTGGGACGGACCTGCTGTTTCAACACGAGGAAAACCGTCTGTTGTGTGTCGGGGCAGAGATCTGCGAAGATCTATGGAGTCCGCTGCCGCCCAGCGGGGCTTTGACGCTGAACGGCGCCACGGTGATCTGCAATCTCGCGGCCGGCAATGAGTTGGTCGGCAAGGCCGCATACCGGCGTGCGCTGGTGCTCCAGCAGTCCGCGCGCTGCCACGCCGCATACGTGTACGCCGGGGCGGGCCCCGGTGAATCCACGACGGATCTGGTCTTCGGCGGACACACGCTGATCGCCGAAAACGGCAGTCTGCTCGCGGAGGGCGAGCGTTTCGAGCGCGATGGCACGAGGACGCTGGCAGATGCCGATCTCGCGTTCCTCGCATTCGAGCGTCGGCAGAACCGCGCCTTTGACGCCTGTGCGGCAGGGGTCGCGCCGGTCCGGCGTGTGGGTTTCGTCATGCCTGAACGCGCGAGGCCTGTGACCCGACGCTTGCTGAGGCCGATTGCCGCGCACCCCTTTGTCCCGGCGGATGCGTCGGAGCGGGACGCGCGGTGCGCCGAGGTTTTCGCGCTGCAGGCCAACGGTTTGGCCACGCGGCTGGAGCGCGCCGGATTGCGGCGCGCGGTGGTGGGGCTCTCCGGAGGATTGGATTCCGCGCTGGCGCTGCTGGCAGTGTGCGAGGCGTTCGATCGCGTCGGTTGGGAACGCTCCGGTATTCTGGCGCTGACCCTGCCGGGCTTCGGAACATCCCGCCGCACGTTGGACAACGCTTTGGCGCTCGGTCGCGCACTGGGGGTCACGGTGGAGACGATCCCGATCGCGGAGTCCTGTAAACGGCATCTGGCAGAAATCGGCCACACCGGCGAACCGGTGGACACGACGTATGAGAACGCGCAGGCGCGCGAGCGGACCCAGATTCTGATGGACCGCGCCAACATGCTGCAAGCGCTGGTGGTCGGCACCGGTGATCTTTCCGAGCTGGCATTGGGATGGTCCACCTACAATGGGGACCATATGAGTATGTACGGCATCAACGCCGGCGTGCCCAAAACCTTGGTGCGCGATTTGATCCGTTGGGTGGCGGAGCATCGGGCCGACGCGTCGGTTGCCCCGGTGCTGTCCGACATTCTGGACACCCCCGTTTCGCCGGAACTGCTGCCCGCCGATGCCGCGGGAAGCATCACGCAAAAAACGGAGGACGTCCTGGGCCCCTACGAGATGCATGACTTCTTCCTCTACCAGATGGTGCGTTGCGGCGCATCGCCGGAGAAGATCCGCTTTCTGGCCGCACAGGCGTTCGAGGGCCGGTACGGGGAAGAGGAGATCAGCCGTGCGCTGGATCTGTTCCTGCGGCGTTTTTTCAGCCAGCAGTTCAAACGCTCCTGCCTGCCGGACGGGCCCAAGGTCGGGTCCATCAACCTTTCGCCGCGTGGTGACTGGCGTATGCCCAGCGACGCCTCCCCGGAAAGTTGGCTCGTTAAAACACATTAACAATCTTCGGGGTGTGGGGGGGGATTCCCGAAAATCGTTCGTGACAAAATGACGGGAAATGTCAGAATGAAAGGCATTTTTCTTTCAGAGGAGAAAAGGTCTCTATGAAACCTGCGCGCAAGAGCAAGCAAAACACGCGGAGCGTAATCCCTCCGGTCAAGCCCCGCATCCGCATCACGGACACCACGCTGCGTGACGCCCACCAGTCCCTCTGGGCCACGCGCATGCGTACGGATGACATTCTCGCGATCGCCGAGGAGGTGGACAACGCCGGGTACTATTCGCTGGAGTGCTGGGGCGGGGCGACGTTCGACGTGTGCCTGCGTTTTCTGCGCGAGAATCCTTGGGAGCGTCTGCGCCAGCTGAAGGCGGTCTGTAAAAAGACGCCGCTGCAGATGCTGCTGCGCGGACAGAATATTTTGGGATACAAAAACTATCCGGACGATGTGCTGGAGCGGTTCATCGCGCTCGCATGCGAGAACGGCATGGATATCTTCCGCATTTTCGACGCGCTGAATGACACGCGCAATCTCGAAAAAGCGATCCGCACCGTCAAGCAATACGGCGGGCACGCGCAGGGTACGATCTGTTACACCTACAGTCCGGTGCACACGGTCGAAAATTTCGTGGCCATCGCCAAAGAGCAGGAGGCCATGGGTATCGACACCCTGTGCATCAAGGACATGGCGGGCATCCTCACTCCGGCCGCGGCTACGGATCTCATCGGGGCGCTCGTCAAAGCGGTCGGCGTTCCGGTTCAGGTGCACTCCCACATGACCAGCGGCATGGCGGTCGCCATGTATCTCTCCGCAGTCAAGGCCGGTGCCGGGGCGATCGACACAGCGGTTTCGACCATGTCGGGGTTCTCCTCTCAGCCGCCGACAGAGACGCTGATGGCGATTCTGGAGGCGGAAGGTTACGATACCGGGCTTGATCGCGCTTTGGTGGCCAAGAGCAACGCCCATTTCCGGATGCTGAAGGCGGTGCGTGAACCCGCCTCCTCCGGTCAGATGGAATCGGTGGATGCGGAGGTGCTGGCGCATCACATCCCCGGCGGGATGATCTCCAACCTGCGCTCGCAGTTGCAGCAGCAGGGCGCGCTGGACCGGTTGCCCGAAGTGTTGGAGGAGTTGCCGCGGACGCGCAAAGACATGGGGTATCCGCCGCTTGTCACGCCAACCAGCCAGATTGTGGGCGTGCAGGCTGTGTTGAATGTGCTCGCCGGAAAACGCTATGAGATGGTCACGCAGGAGACCAGGGATTACGTCCGGGGCCTTTACGGCCGTTCGCCCGCCCCGATCGACACCCGTCTGGCAAGCAAAATCCTGAACGGCGAGAAGCGTGTGACGTGCCGTCCTGCGGATCTGCTCAACCCCGGCTTGGCTGAAGCCGCGGCGCAGATCGATCCGCGCCTGATCGAGAAGGAGGAGGATATCCTTTCGTACTGCCTCTTCCCCGAGGTGGCGCTGGGCTACTTCGCGTGGCGCGCCGCGCCGCCTGATCAGCGCGACCCGATTCCCGCAGATCTCGAGGCTTCGGATAAGAAGCAGACCGCGTCGGCCGCGGTTCCGGAAGCGGAGCCCGATCCCGTGTCCGCGCCTGCGGAGGAGACTCTGGCCATGGCCGAGATCGGCAGGTTGGTGGCGGATCTCGCCGGGCGGCTGGGAATCGCCGCTGGGAGTTTGTCCGGTCTGACCCTTCCCGCGCCGGTTGCGAAAGCCGCGCCTGCCGCGGTCAAACCCGCGTCCGCGCCGAAGTCCGCGAAACCCGAAGCGCCCGCCGTTGCGGGACCGACAATCAACGCGCCGCTGAACGGAACGTTTTACCGCTCGCCGGGTCCGGGAAAACCCGAACTCGCCAAAGAGGGCGATTCGCTCCAGACCGGTGATTCGATCTGCATTGTCGAGGCCATGAAGCTCTTCAACCAGATTAAAGCCGACAAACCGTTGAAGGTGGTCAAGTTTCTGGTGTCGCACGGTACGGTGGTGGCCAAAGGCCAGCCGTTGGTGTCCGTCCAATACTGATCCGCTTCGGACAAAAAAAGGGCGGGGGGTTCCCCGCCCTTTTTCCATTACTTTCCGGTTTTCCAGCGTTCGATCAGTTCGCGCGCCCGGTCTTGGCCCCCGAGTCCGAAGGCCAGTCCCAGAGCGAGCGCACTGCCGCCCAGCAGGGATCCCACTGCGATCATCACGATCTCCTTGCCCACGCCGAGTTGCTCCAGCGCCATGCTGAGGCCGAGGAGGAGCACGGCGTAGTGCGCGACGACGGAGAGCGCCTTGCCGTTCGCGTGGTTCTCCAGCGCGCCCGCCACCATGGTGCCGAAACGCTTGCCGAGGCTCATGGCCGCAAGCAGGATGATCAGCCCCACCGCCAGATTCGGCAGGTAGGCGACGATCCGCTGCAACAGTTCGGCCAACTGATCGAAACGCAACTTGGCACAGGCCTGCTGCGCCGTGATGAGCAGAATCACCACCGCCGTGATCGCGCCGATCAGCTTAGAGGGCGGTGTCTGGCCGGCCCGCGCCTCCAGAAAGGTCAGCCCCAACCGCCCGGGCAGTTCGTCCGTACCGATCCCGCTGAGGAAGGATTCCACCAGCGCCCGGACCACCTTGGCCACGACATACCCGATCAACACGATGATGGCCGCGACCAGCAGGGCCGGCACGGCATCGAGAATCGTCTGGAGCATGGCCTTGAGCGGATCCGAGATCGCACGGATCCCCAGGCAGTCTACCGCGGAGATGAGGATCGGGATCAGGATGAAGAACGAAACCACCTTGGCGGCTATGGCGGAGAGACGGTTCCCGCCCAGCGTCCGGCTCAGACCGAACTTCTCCGCCGCGGCATCCGCGCCGCTGGCGGCGAGGAAGTTGGTGACCACCTCGCGCACGATCGCGGTCACGACGCGTCCCACCACCAGAATCAGGGCTGCGGCAAAGAGATTGGGCAGGATACCGAGGGCTTTGGAGAGCATGTCCTGCAACGGCGCCACCAAGGCCTGCTGGTCGAGCGCCTGCAAAAACGGCGGAATGCCGAAGAGCAGGATGACGTAGAAGAGCAACCGGCCGATCATCGCGCCGGGGCCAAGCGGTTGACTTTCGTCCGTAGTCGGCAGAGACAGGTGTTTGCCAGCCCGCTCGTCGAACTTCAGTGCCCCCAGAGCGCGTGTGACCCCGGCCCGTACCACAGCGGCCAGAATCCAGTAGACCAGCAGGATGGCGACCGCCTTGATCAGGTTGGGGATCACGCCGATGATGCGGTCAAGCAGGTTCTGTAACGGCCCTGCCACCATCGAGAGGTTCAGCGCGTTGAAAAACGCGACGAACCCGAACAGCACCAACAGCCACTTCACGATGTTGCCCACAAGGCTGGCGAGCGAACAGGTCTCGCCGGTCGGCCGTTTCAGAAGACTTTCGAGTCCCCAATCGCGCACGGCACGTTCATCAATCCGGGTTAGATTCAGCAGCCGGGTGACGCAGGCACCCGCGAACTTGCCGACCAGCCAGAAGGCCAATAGCAAAATCACAGCCTTGAGCACACCGGGCAGGGCGGCGGCAAACCGCTGCATCGCGGGCAACAGCACGTCCTGCCATAGCTTGCGGCTTTGATCAACCGCCTGCCGGCCCCCGCTACACAGCGAGTCTCCCAGTTCCGACGTGGCTTCGCCCACGGCTTGAACACTCTTCTTTCCGGTCGCCAAAACGCCCGACGCGGTTTCCGAAACCGGTTGTGCCGGCGCGGAGGGGTCTCGCGTTTGGGTACGGGCTGGGAGGGCGCTCAGCCCCACGACCAGAATCAATCCCATTCCGATCATCACAGGGGCAATATGGTGTCGTTTCATAGGAGGGCTCCTTTCCGAGTTACGGTTTGTGAGGGTCAGGCATCCGTTCTTACCGGACTCCTCCGGTCGCATGCCGTCCGTCACCATTAGGTTAATATTTTTCAGCTGCGCATGCAATCAAAATGCGTATCGTAATCGGTTCACCGCGAAGCGCAAATCAGGGCCTTGTGGTTTCTGTGGCTCTTTGAGGAAAAATCCGCTACTGTACGCGACAAAGAGGCGGAAAAGAAAATGGCGCGCCGACCCGTTGGGCAAGATGCGGGCCGCGCGGTTTTTGAAGCGGTTTTCAACAACACAGGTGGTCATGTCCTCCCCACGCATAACGAAAGAAGCGCGCGCGAGTTGGCTGCGGCTCTATGAGACGGTTGATCGGATCGATCGGTTGTCGCCGTGGCCGTGGATGGAGCCCGCGTCGTGTTTCGGCGTGGCCGTGCCGGATATGGAAGAGCCCTGCTTTGTGTTGTTCGGCGAGCCGGGACGGGAGATGCGCGCCATCCGGATTCTGCTGGGGTGGAAGGCGTTTTACGAGATGATGACCCGTCTCGCCGATCCCGCGAAGCAGGGCGTGGCCTGGCTGCTGGAAATCCGCATGATCGAGGTGCTTTGCGCGCCAGAACCATTGCTGTTCCAACACGAGAGGGACTTTCTGCGCGCGATTCGGCGCGAACCGGATGGGAAAGGCGAGTGGACAATCTTCCGCTCCATCGTGCCGGGCTATCACCCGTGGCTTCCGGATGCAAAGGAACGCAAGTTGCTGGAGGATGTGCTGTATCAGGCGTTCGGCATGGCCCTGCGGGTCGAAGCCGATCCCGGCATGTTGCGCAGTCGTTTCCCGCGCGAGATCCTCATCCGGACATCGGACGGGAAGGGCGGGTGGCGGGATGTGTGGTCACGGGTCAAAGAACTGTCGGGCGAGGAGATCGAGGTCCGCATTGAATCCCGGCGGTTGCAGGCGCTGGCCGCTAAGCCGACATGCCCGGTCACCTTGCAGGTGGATCTGCTGTTCACCCCGTTTTCGATCCAGCCTGGCCGCGAGCGCCCGCAGACCGCGTATGTGCTGCTGGCCGTGGATGCGCAGAGCGGGCTGATTCATTGCGGTGAGTTGTTTCAGGCGATCGGAGGGATCGCTGCCATGTGGTCAGAGATTCCCGACCGGCTGATCGCGTTGTTCGAGCGCTTGGGCGGATGTCCCGATGCGATCGAGGTGCGGGGGGACCGCATGGCGAACCTCATGCGCCCGCTCACCGAGTTTCTGCCGTTCAAACTGGTGCGGCGCGAACACCTGAAGATGCTGGATGAGGCGCGCGTGGGGCTTAGCGCGTATCTGCGGAACGGGGAGGAGGAAGCGTAGCGCGGTGCTGCCCGCGCCGCCGCAGCGGCAGGTACAGCGCACCGGCCAGCAGCATCGAGGCCCCGAAAGCGGGCAGGAACGAATCGGCGAGGCGACCCCACGCGCCTACGGCGGCGTAAACGGCCGAGACCGCCGCGTTGCCCAGCAGCGTGATGGCGAAGGCCCGTCCGAAAGGTTGACGCGCCAGGCCGCTGAACACGACCGAGGCCTCGGCCAGAACCGGCACGGGGCGCAGCGCCAGCAGCAGCCAGATCCCGTACCGTGCGTGGAAGGATTGAAGCAGCCGGACCTCGTCTGCTCCGATCAGACGCTGCGCCGCGGGTGCCGCCATCCGCCCCATCAGCAGGCCGACCAGCGCGCTGGCGCTCATGCCGATGAACGAGGCGCAGGTTCCGGCAACGAAACCCAGTGTCATGCCGCAAGCGGTGCTGACCAGACTGGAGGGCACGGGTACCACGATATCTGATGCCAGCAGCGCGGTCAGCAGCAGGCCGGTTTGCAGCGGGTGGGCCTGCGCATGGCGGAGCAGCGCGTCAGTCCAGGCCTGAACCGCATCCGCGAACAGGAAAAACGGCAGGATCACCGCCAAGAGCACGAGCGTCAGCAACGACAGGGTTCGGTAAGGCAGATTTGGCATCACCCCGTAACCATACTAAACCGACATGCCGTGCGCAACCATCACGCAAGGATTTTGGGCACAGCCATGACTTTCGTGTGTTCTGTGTGTCCCGTGGTGAAGCGATCCCGATCCCGATAGCGATCCCGATAGCGATAGCGATCCCGATCCCGATAGCGATTTGGATGAAACCTTGAAACCCAGAAACCCAGAAACCATGAAAGACATGAAACTTCATGAAAATCAGGAACTCCCCCTGGCGTTCCAAAAAAAACCGAGCGATGCCATTCCGTGAGTTCGTGGTGAAGCGATCCCGATCCCGATAGCGATCCCGATCCCGATAGCGATTTGGATGAAACCTTGAAACCCAGAAACCCAGAAACCATGAAATACATGAAACTTCATGAAAATCAGGAACTCCCCCTGGCGTTCCAAAAAAACCCGAGCGATGCCATTCCGTGAGTTCGTGGTGAAGCGATCCCAATCCCGATAGCGATCCCGATCCCGATAGCGATTTGGATGAAACCCTGAAACCATGAAACCCAAGAAAGTGTCCCGTGGTGAAGCAATCGATCCCGATCCCGATAGCGATCCCGATCCCGATAGCGATCCCGATCCCGATTTGGATGAAACCTTGAAACCCTGAAACCCTGAAACCATGAAACCATGAAACCATGAAACGGAAACTTCATGAAAAGCAGGGGTATCTTGGTGTTCAAAGTGTAATGCGATTTGTGGCCGGATTCGTACGCCCGGCCTCGGGAAAATCGTGTTGCGCTCTTGCGCAATCCCGGCTCCGGCTCTACACTGGATTCCCAACCGATTGGACGGGACCGTCGATGCGGTGGGGCACAACGTGTGACGGCCGCGATCCGTTTTGGAAAGGGTACTGGAAAACGCATGAAAATCGCGATCATTCATCAAGCTGTTCCCGACACTGCGGCGGCCGACGAGCGCGACGTGCTGGTTCAGGCAGCGGCCGTGCGCACTGCCCTGACCACCCGCGGCCACACCGTCACGGTGCTTGCCTGTACCACGGACCTCGGCAACGTGCGGCGTAAGTTGGAACTGCTGATGCCGGACTGTGTCTTCAATCTGGTTGAGACGCTCGACGGTTCCGGACGCCTGATCCACCTTGCCCCGGCCGTGTGGGAGGCGGCGGGCATTCCGTTTACCGGCAGTTCTGCGGAAGCCCTCTACCTTACGACTCAGAAACGACTCGCCAAGGAACGCATGCTCGCCGCAGGGTTGCCGGTCCCGGAGTGGATCGAAGCCGGAGACGGCCGCGCCCCGCATGCCGTGCCGCGGGCCGATTGGATTGTGAAGTCCATCTGGGAACATGCTTCGGTCGGGCTTGACGACAACAGCATTCTCCGCGGTTTGACGCCGGAGGAGGTTGCGGCACACCTTCCGGAAGGAAGCTTTGCCGAACGTTTTATCGATGGCCGCGAGTTCAATCTTGCTCTGCTCGCCGGGCCGGACGGTCCTGTGGCGCTGCCGCCCGCAGAGATCGTGTTCGAAAACTTCCCTGCCGGGAAACCGCGCATTGTGGGCTATCAGGCCAAGTGGGATGAGGCGTCGTTCGAATACGCGCACACGGTGCGGCGTTTCGCCGATCCGTCTGAGGACGGCGTGTTGCTCGCTGAATTGAAATGCCTCGCGTCGCGTTGCTGGGAGCTTTTCCGCCTCGACGGGTACGCGCGCGTGGATTTCCGCGTGGACGGCACGGGGCGGCCTTGGATCCTCGAGGTCAACGCCAACCCCTGCCTCGCGCCGGACAGCGGTTTCGCCGCTGCGTTGGACAGGGCGGGCATCGCCTATGCCGACGCCATGGAACGGATCGTGCGGGCTGCGGTGAAGGCGGAGCGTCCGTCCGGAAATTCGTGCGGCGCACCCGCCGGGAACGTGTACCGCAGGCCATGCCCGGACTCTCCGTCCGTCACCTTCCGCTACGAGGTGCTGCCTGCGGATGTGGACACGATTCGCGAGATCACCGTCGCGACCGGGTTCTTTCACGATTATGAGATCCCCGTGGCGGTGGAGTTGGCCGAGGAACGCCTTGCCAAAGGCACGGCCTCGGGATACGAGTTCGTGCTGGCCGAGTGCGACGGGAAGGTGATCGGATACACTTCTTTCGGTCCGATCCCCTGTACCCGGAGCAGTTTCGACTGGTACTGGTTGGCGGTGCGTCCCGAGTTTCAGGGTTTCGGATTTGGGCGGCGGTTGCTCGAACAGGTCGAGGCGCGGGTCCGCGCGATGGGAGGCACACGTCTCTATTGCGAAACCTCGGGCCGTCCGCAGTATGCCGCGACCCGCTGTTTTTATGAGCGGATGGGATTCGAGTTGGGCGAACTGCTCGACAACTACTATGACGTTGGCGACGGCCGCGCGACTTATGTGAAGCGGCTGGATCAGGTATGAACGGTTTCCGCGACCGGATTGGGATTGAAATTATGACCCAAGCTTCGTAAGCTTTACGGCAATTCGGAACCGCGTAAGGAGAGTCGGGATGAGAAACCAAAACAGGATGTGGCTGGGGTTGGTCGTGCTGGTGTCAGGGTGTTCGCTGACCTCTCCGGAAAAACCCGATGCGGACACATGTTGCCCGAAGACGGCGTCGTGCCAGACCTGTCCAGTGCGCACGGGGGAGCCGCTGCATCCGGATTCCCGGAACTGGCGGCCGCTTTTCCACCTTAATCTGGCGAATGCCGTGTTCACCCCCGGTGTCTGGTTCATTAACGACAAGGGAGATCTGACCGCCACGAAGGATGAGGCGATCTGGACGGATCGCGACTTTGAGAATTTCATCCTTGATCTGGAATACTCCTGCGATCCGGCCGCGAACAGCGGCGTGCTGCTCTACTGTTCCGACATGAAGAATTGGATCCCGAACACGGTGGAGGTGCAGATCCTCGACGATAACCATCCGCATTGGGTCAATGAGAAGCCTTTCGCCAAGAACGGCGGACTCTACGGTCATCTGCCGCCGAAGGTCAACAACGTGAAGCCTGCGGGCGAGTGGAACCGCATGACCGTGACCGCGCGAGGGAAGCGCATCAAAGTCGCGGTCAACGGCGAGATCACCGTGGACACCGATCTTTCGCAGTGGACCTCGGCCAAGAAAAACCCCGACGGGACGGACATCCCGCCCTGGCTGAACCGTCCTTGGGCAGAGTTGCCGACCCGGGGCCGTATCGGTTTGCAGGGCAAACACGGCAACGCCTCGATCCGCTTCCGCTTCATCCGCATCCGCGAGTTGTAATCTGCGGACGGTTCGGGGAGGCGTCTCTGCCGATAATCTGCATGTTGCGTGTTTGATGCCCCGTACGCGTTCACAGCGCAGCGGTGCACATACACGAAGCAGAAACCCGAGACGCATCTTCCGGGGTGTCCGCCACCACACGCGCGGATGGTTCTTCCTAACCGGAGTCCGTCTTGGACCGTCCACCCGAAGTAAGGAGGGGGGCCGCTGGATGTGTCGTTCCCGCCGGGGACGGTCCTGCCGATTGTGTCGGCGACGTCGGTCACGGCGATGGATCCGAATGCCTGGCAGGTTGCCGGATCGATCATTTCGCGTAAATCCGTCCGTCTCGTGTTCGGTCCGACGGGAATTTCGCTTGCGATCAATGCGCGCGGGACGCGGGTCCTGTTCCGCTGAACGAAGAACATCGGTGCTGGCTCAGTCCGTATGGCTTCATGTTCAGTGTCCGCTGACACACATGAAAGGGGAGAGGTGAAAACGGATGCGCCGTCCGGAACCCGGCCTCTGCCGGATCAGCCTTGCCGAAACCCCTCCCGCATGTCACAATGAGTCCCATTCAGCACCTGACGGGAACGTAAAAAAGCCCTTGGCGCGGACATAAAAATTTATTATGATCCTAGCATGTTTTCCCACAAAACATCTCTTATGGATACAATAACTATTGTATCTTTTCCAAAACCAAAATCGAAATTGAAAAGGCAAGTGTCTTTTCGCTTGGGAGAATTGTTTTGTGGTCCGGGCGGCCTCGCTTACGGTGCAAAGAACGCAAAGGTGGTTTCGCGATTTGGTTCGGAGTATTCCATTCGTCATGCATGGGCAACGGATTATGATCCGGCAGCCTGTAAAACATTTGCGCACAATGTATGCGCAGGTGACTCGTCGAGTGTTGTGTGCGCAGATATTAGAAAACTGGATTTGAATCGTTTAAAATCAATTTCTGATGTTGACGCCCTAGCTTTTGGATTCCCCTGCAATGATTTCAGTGCAGTGGGAGAGCAGAAAGGTGTGCATGGCGCTTTTGGCCCATTGTACCATTATTGCGTGAAGGCTTTGGAGTTTTTCCAGCCGCAGTGGTTCTTAGCAGAAAATGTTGGCGGATTACAATCCGCCAATGACGGCAAGGCTTTTTCTAAAATAATGAAATCACTGTTTAATGCTGGCTACTCGCTTTATCCGCACTATTACTCTTTTGACAAATATGGAGTGCCTCAAGCGCGACAACGGATAATTATAGTAGGAATTCGCAAAGACATTAATTTGCAATTTAAGATACCATCTCCGGATCCTTATAGAGATGTGGATGTTTCCGCAAGAAGAGCCTGGAAGTCCCGCCGATTACAGATGATGTGCCTAATCATGAAAAAACAAAGCAATCCCCGTCTGTTGT
>Ga0116159_1003084_pt1 | contig 15282 bp, 9 predicted proteins | sample AD_JPNAS1_MetaG_FD_89878 | JGI IMG/M metagenome (GOLD analysis project Ga0116159, IMG submission 89878) | Active sludge microbial communities of municipal wastewater-treating anaerobic digesters from Japan - AD_JPNAS1_MetaG | ecosystem: Engineered > Bioreactor > Anaerobic > Digestate | place...
CAGCCCGTCAACGCATAGCCTTTCATAGCTTTTTTCAACAGTCCGGATATATAAAGGATCATCCGCGGAAAGAAAGCCGTAATTTTCAGCAAGCAGATTTGCCGCGTCCATGCTGTTGGCGCCATAGTATTGCGTTAGCGCTTGCCATTCAGGATGTATTCCGTTATCAAGAATATTCTTTTTGATTTTCGCGGCAAGCTTGGAATAGTTCTGTGCATAATCATTTTTGCTGAGTTTACCCGCAATCTTCGCCGCGCGGTCCATAGCAACCCAGCAGAGAATTTTTGAGAATGTAAAATGCTTCATCTCTGTTCTGAATTCCCATATTCCCGAATCGTTTTTACTCCAGTTGTTTTCAACATGATGCGCCAGAGTTTTAACTACCGTCCACAATTCTTCAATATTATCAAGTGTGTTCTTGAATATCAGCATACTTGAATATATAACGTCCATCAAAACTCCGTAAATGTCATTCTGCTTCTGCATGTATGCCGCGTTTCCGATTCTGACGGGTTTTGAATTTTTGTAACCGGAGAGATGATCTAGTTCCTCCTCCTTGAGTTTCTTTTTGCCTTCTATGCCGTACATTATCTGAATTTTTTCATCCTTATACGGAATAATATCGAGAATAAACTGAAGAAATCGTCTGGCAACGCTGTAGTGCCCGAGCCGTGAAAGAATATGAATGGTCATCGACGCGTCGCGTATCCAGCAGAAGCGGTAGTCCCAGTTGCGTACCTCACCGATGGTTTCGGGCAATGAAGTTGTTGCGGCCGCAAGAATCGCACCTGTTTTCTGATAAGATAAAAGCTTCAGAACGAGACTGCTTCTTTCGACATGCTCGCGGTAATTTGATGAAACATGAGATTTCGCAAGCCAGCCCATCCAGTAAACTTTTGTTCTTTCATATTCGATTCTGATGTAATCCTGATTTACCTCAGCTAGTTTTTCATTGTAGCTCAAAAGAATAAACGATTCATCTTCGAGTTTAACCAATTTGCCTTCTGCTATATCATTTAAGTTCATAGAAGAATACATGTATATTGATTCGTATTTGCCGCTTCTTGTATAATGTTTTAAGAAATCCTTTTCGACGGCATATTTTACTATGCTTCGCGCATAATTCGGTTTCGGTGAATATTTTATTCTGATTAATGGACTTCCTTTCAGCACTATAAAATAACGGATTATTTCTGACGGAGTGTGATAGATTCCGTTATCAGTTTTGTATCTCGGCATAAAATCTATGAGTTCAAATTTACATTCTTCTGATTCAAACACTGTTTTTAATATGTTTGTTTTGCGTACATAACTTTGCGAGATAGTGTAATCTCCTTCCGGTTCAATCGAAAATTCACCGCCTTTTTCTTCATCGAGTATTTTGGCAAAGAATGATGAAGAATTAAAATTCGGAAGACAGCACCAGTCAAGTGAGCCGTTTTTTGAAATCAGCGCCGCTGTTTTTCCGTTTCCGATTATTCCGTAATCAAGATTTTCCATTAAATATGCCTGCCGGATTTTGAAAAAGATTCGAGTAGTCTATGTATTGATTTCAGGTCAGGGGTGCTGTATTTTGCCTTGCTCGGACCGTTTCCTATTTTAATCGAATATGCATTGTCAGGAAGAACCGCAAACATGTCTTCATCAGTATAGTCGTCACCCGCGCAAAAAATGAAATCATATTCTTTTTCAGACAGCCATGCTGAAGCGGCTGTTCCTTTGCTTGCGGCAATACTTTTAATTTCAATTATCTTATTTCCTTCAAATACTCCGACGTCAAGATTCCCGGTCATGCTGATTAAAGCATCCTTTAATTCGTGCATTCTTATCTGTGCAAGAGCTTTGTCTGCGCGGCGGTAATGCCATACGAGAGAGTATTCTTTTTCTTCAATAAATGATCCAGGTGTTCTGTCTACGAAAACTTCCATCACGGGTTTAAGTTTATCTTTCCAGTTTTGTGCCGGAGAGCCGTGATTCTGCCAATTCTCGGATTCTTTTTTTGATGAATTTCCGTGTTCGGCGACAAGAGAAACCCTTAAGCCGGAAAACCATTCTGAAAGAGTTGCTTTGTCTCTTCCGCTGATTATTACAATTTCATTTTTTAAATCTTCAGAAAGATCCCTTATTGTTTGCAGGATTTTTTCGGACGGCTTTGCCATTTCCGGCAAAGGATAAAACGGAGAAAGAGTTCCGTCATAGTCAAGAAGAATGAGCCTGGATTTTGATTTATTATAATCATCAGTTATCATATTTTCAATAGTGCTGTTGAGGCGGTGCATAAGCATTTCCCTTTGGCGGATTTTGATTTTATCAAGTGATTTGATGAATTCCGATGCCCATCTTTTTACCGTATATCGGGAAAGACGGTTCTGCATGAATTTATTTCTTCTTTGTGCTTCTTCATCGCTCATCGTTAAAGCCTGTTCTATTGAATCGGCTATTTCAGTACGGTTTTGCGGATTAATTATGATTGCTTCGCTCAGTTCGCAAGCGGCGCCTGTCATTTCGCTTAGTATCAGAACTCCTCTCTTGTTTCCTTTATCCTTTGTTGCAATGTATTCTTTTGCAACAAGATTCATTCCGTCGCGTATCGGTGTTATGAGAGCTATTTCGGATTCATAATAAAGCGCAATTATCTCCGGAAACGATAGCGACCGGAACATGTAGTGAATAGGAGTCCATCCGATTGTTCCGTATTGACCGTTTATTCTTCCGACCAGCCCTTCGATCTTGTCTCTCAGACGGATATATTGGTCGACTTCTGTTCTGCTGGGTACGGCAAGAATAACAAGTGATACTTCACCGATGTATTGCGGATATTTATCGAGAAAAAGAGAAAACGCCCGCATGCGGTTGATTATTCCTTTTGTGTAATCAAGTCTGTCAACGGAAAGAATCAGCTTTTTGTTGCCGATTTGTTCTCTTAGCTTTTTAATTTCATTCTGAACGCTCTTATCTTCTACGGCAGATGAATATTTCTCATAATCGATACCCATAGGAAAAGCGTCTATTTCAATTATTCTGTTTTCTGCTGTGATTGTAAGCAGATTGTGTTCGTAACCGGATATGCGGTGCAGGCTTTCGAAAAAATGACGGACATAATCATATTCATGAAATCCGATCAAATCAGCTCCCATCATTCCCTGAAGTATTTCTTTTCTCCATGGAAGAAGCCGAATGAGCTCAAAAGAAGGAAACGGGATGTGAAGAAAAAAACCGATTTTTGCATTAGGTAATTTTTCGCGTATCATCTGCGGAAGAATAAGTAACTGGTAATCATGAATCCAAATAGTGTCATTTTCATCAGCTAAGGCAACAACGGCGTTGCAGAATTTTTCATTTACCTTTCTATAAGCTTCCCAGTGTTTTGGTTCAAATATGCAGTTTTTAGGGAAGTAGTGAAAGAGAGGCCATATCGTTCTGTTGGAAAAACCGAAGTAGTATGATGATATTTCGTTTTTATCAAGAAACACGGGATGAGAATTCATTTCTTTCAGTTCGGATTCTATAACGAGTTCGTCACCAGGGTTTATTTCATCCGATGATATTCCCGGCCATCCGATCCATAGACGGTTATCATAATCAAGTGATCCGACACCGGTAGCCAGTCCGCCGGTACTTGGTGAAAAAGTAAGCGAGTCATCTTCTTTTGTGATAGAAAGCGGCAGTCGGTTGGAAACTATTATTAATCTGTTCATTTTTTTTTCTTTTAAGCTTTCGATAAGTGTCTCCGTTTCGAATATTTTCTTCATGATACTTCTCTAAAAATACCGAGTCAATATTTTTTTTATTGCCTGATGAAGACGTTTGCGCGCTATACTTAATTGAAGAAGGAAGGCTTATGAAAATAGTATCATGGAACGTAAACGGTATACGCTCGATAATCGGAAAGGGTTTTTATAATTTTGTTGAAGAAACTGATCCTGATATTGTTTGCTTGCAGGAAATAAAGGCAAACGAAGATCAGGTTGAACTTTCTTTGGATAACTATCCGTACAGAATATGGAATTCAGCCGAAAAGAAGGGTTATTCCGGAACAGCAATATTTTCAAAAATTAAACCTGTTTCATTTTTACTCGGAATAGATGTAGAAGAGCATGATCATGAGGGCAGGGTTATATCTGCCGAATATGACGGATTCTATCTTGTAAATGTCTATGTGCCGAATTCGCAGAGAGGCCTTGAACGGCTGGATTACCGTTCAAACAAATGGGATGTGGAATTTCTGAAGTATCTGAAAAATCTTGAGAAGAAAAAGCCTGTAATATTCTGCGGAGATTTGAATGTTGCACACAAGGAGATAGATCTTGCCAATCCGAAATCGAATGTAAGAAACGCAGGGTTTACCGTTGAAGAAAGAGCCGGTTTTGATAATATCCTCGAAGGGGGTTTTGTTGATACATTCAGGATGTTTGAATCCGGAGGCGGTCATTATACATGGTGGAGCTATATGGGAAGAGCCAGGGAAAAGAATGTGGGATGGCGTATAGATTACTTTTATGTGTCAGGTGCTTTTAAAGATAGAGTGAAAAAGTCTTATATTCTGCCTCAGGTCATGGGTTCTGATCACGCCCCTGTCGTCATTGAAATATAAGAAAGCCGCGGTAATGCCGCGGCTTTCACCGTTACATGTAAATTTGAAAGCTCAAGTCTAATCGTTTTCCGTCTTTGTCTATTGAATCCTTTAAAGGATGCGAATATAGAGTCTTTATTGCTGCATAGTGTGAATTGATAAAAAAGTTAACACCGAAGGCAATGTTTGAAAGAGTTTCGGTTCCTCCGCCGTTCAAGGTGTTTTTTCTGTAAGAAAAGCGCATAACCGGCTGAACCTGCTTGAAGAAGAGCATGCCTGCCTGACCATAGAAAGTTAGAAACTCATCATAAAGAGGTATTATTATTGTTTCATCATCAGATAATCCTTCACCGGGATTGTTTGAACCCATGATTATTCCGCCCTGCATCAACAGGACTGTGGCACTTGACATGTTGACATCTACCGCAACGTCTGCGCCCCAAGCGAAATAGTTTTTGAATTTTCCGCTGGATGTCGGATAAACTTTATTCTGAAAATCTACTCCGACGCCGAAAGCAAGAACGTTTCTTTTCCCTAAATAATTTTCGCTGTAGAAGTATGATTCATCTTCTTCGTTTTCAAGAGCATTCCAGCTTATTCGCGCTGAAAGTCTTGGAGAATCAGAATTGTTTCTTCCTTTGGCGTCTTTTGCACTGCGTGAATATCCGTCAAAGATTCCGAGTCGGTATTCTAACGAGCGAGTTCCGAAAAGACCGCGGAGCATAACCCCGGCATCGCGTCCGTTATTTGAATAATTGCTCATAACGGAAAGATTGGAATCTTCAGTTGCGCAGAGTGTCGTTGCCTGGCTGGCAAGATTGGTGCGTGTAAGCGGAACGGTAAGAAGCCCCGCCATTATCTGAAAACCTCTGTTTACGGTGAGACGGGCGAAGGCATCCTGTGTAAAAATGTGATTTGCTCCGTCACTGTCATTGTCTGTTTTGCTTTTATCGGAGCTGTTGCCGGCTTTCAGGTCGTCTGTCTGAAAGAAAAAATCGACCTTCGGTGCAACCTGTCCGTTGAGTATAATGCGTGATCTTCTTATCTGAAAATCGTAGGAATTCTCTGAATCGAGTTTTCCGTAATTAAAATTTGTCTGAAGAAAATAATGAAGCTGAATCCATCTGTCAGGCCCCAGAGTAAGTCTCGCCTTGGAAACATCCTCTTCCGGAATCTGGTTTGAATATGAATAACTGCTGAAAAATATACTCATCAGAGCAGTAAGCGCTAAAAGATATCTCATCTAATGCCCCCTTGTGAATTTAACGAATTGTTTGAGAATGAACTTATTTTGGCAACTAAAAATTTTAACTCTTATAAAGACTTCTCTTGACAATGGATAAAATGCGGTAAAAGTGAGCAAAATCGGAAGGATAAAATGAAAGGACCAATAGGTGTTTTTGATTCGGGTTTCGGCGGACTTACCATTCTTCGTGAATTTCTTAAAACAATGCCGGAATATGATTTTGTTTATATCGGAGATAACGCGCGCGCTCCTTACGGAAACCGGTCTTTTGAAATGATTTATTCATATACGCGAGAATCAGTTATGCGCCTGTTTGAGATGAATTCGCCTCTTGTGATTCTTGCATGCAATACCGCAAGTGCAAGAGCTTTAAGAAATATTCAGCAGATTGATCTTCCTCAAATCGGCGGAAAGAAAAGAGTTCTGGGCGTCATCCGTCCTACAGCTGAAATGATAGGAAGCGTTACGAAGAGCCGTCATGTGGGCATACTTGCAACGGCCGGAACTGTTATGTCAAATTCGTATCCGGTAGAAATTAATAAAATATTTCCGGATATCACCGTTACCCAGCAGGCCTGTCCTATTCTTGTTCCTCTTGCCGAGAATGATGAGATTGACAATCCCGGGTGTGACTATTTTGTTAAAAAATATATCGATGAGCTTATATCAAAGGATACATTGATCGACACCGTTCTTCTCGGATGCACTCATTATCCTGTTATGATAGAATCATTCAAAAGATTTATTCCGGAACATATAAAAATTGTTCAGCAGGACAGCATAGTTGCGGCTTCATTGAAAGATTATCTCTCCCGCCACGGCGAAATCGATGAAAAATGCTCAAAGAATTCTGCGGTGCGTTTTTTTACAACGGATTCCATAGATAATTTCAGTTCAAGAGGCAGAATTTTTCTCGGCAAAGAATTCTCTGCCGAGAAAATAATAATCAGTTAAAATTTAAAGAACTGAATTGTTTCTTTCAGTTTCTCTGCTAGTGTTGCAACATTTTCCGCAGAACCGGCAATCTCTTCGGCTCCTCCGGCATTCTGCTGGGTCAGCTCGTTGATGTTTGTAATTGATTTTACAATTTCACCGACCGCATTTTTCTGTTCTGACGTCGAAATCTTCATTTCGTCGGTTCTGTTTTTCATTGTTCGCGCTTCGTCATTGACAATTTTGTTGGTTTCGAGCTGTTTTTTCATCGTCTCTTCGAGAGCTGTTATAGTCGCGCTTATCGTCTGAATGTTTGAAATGATCGTGCTTATTGTGCTGACGGTGTTTTCTGCCGCCTGCATTCCTTTTGTGATTTCTGAATTAGTACTTACTATAAAATTGTCAATCTGCTTGATGCTTGTCGCTGTCTGATCGGCGAGTTTGCTGACCTCATCCGCTACAACCGCGAAACCTTTGCCCGCGTCGCCGGCCCTCGCAGCTTCGATTGCCGCGTTCAAAGAAAGAAGATTTATCTGTTCGGATATGTCGCTGATAATATTTACAATTCCGGTCATTTCTTTTGAGCTTGCCGTAATCTGAGACATGCTCTTGTTGAGGTTTCCGATTGTTATTTCGCCTTCTTTTGCATTTGATGAAATTCTGTCCGTTGTTGTAACAGCAACTTCCAGCTTTTCGCTCATCAGATTAATTGCATCGGAGAGAATCGTCATTCTCTGAGTGAGTTCTTCGATTGTCTTGAACTGTTCTTCCGCGCTTGTTGCGACGCTGTCAACTCCGGCGCTCATCTGTTCGGTTGTTGCGGTAACTTCTTCTGCGGTTGCCGCCTGATTCTGGGAAATGTCGGAAAAAGCTCCTGCAGTTATCGACATTTCGTGAGAGCTTGCCGCGAGTTCGCCTGAAATACCCTGAATATTTCTGATTATTCTTTTGAGATTTTCGGAGAAAATGATCATTTTATAGGAGAGTTCTCCGATTTCATCGTCAGTGTGCGCGACTATTTTTCTTGAAAGATCTCCCTTTGATATACCGTCAATGACGAGATCGTAATCTGAAAGCGGGCGCATTTTTTTATTTATAAGCCATGACACGAAAAAAGCAGCCGATATAAGTCCGATTGCCGCAAAAATCAGAATATAAATAGCGTATTCCACGACAGATTCTTCAATATCGTCGATATCAAGAACTGTTATGGTGAACATGTTGTACTTAATGTTTTTAGCGGCTATCATGAGATTTGCGCGTTCATTGAAAAAGTATTTAATAGGTTTCAGGATTTCGCCTTCGATAATTTTTTTAGCGAAATCGGCGTCCTTCATGTCTTTGAGTATCATTGATTGGTCAGGATGTGAGACTATTGTTAATGATGAATCAAGAAGAGCAGAGTAGCCGTTACGGCCGACTATAGCTGCTGAATAAATTTTTTCATAAAAAGACTGTGCTTTAATAAGAAATCCGATATTTGCTATGGTTTTTCCGTTTTGAACGAAAGGACAGGTGAAAAGCAGAACATTTTGCCCGGTAAGACTGCATTCGAATACTCCGCTAAGATGACGCTTGTTTCCGTTGGAATCCGATGAATAATTCTGAGAGAATGCTTTTTTGAGACCGAGATATTGGTTTTCTCCGTATAGATTTTTTCCTGTAAGAGAAAGATTTGTCGAAGCGTAAACTTCAAGATAATCGTCCGGTGAAAGAATCATGATTTCATCATAGATACCGTATTTTTTCTTATAGTCCTTCATTGTAGCGATAATGTCGCCGTATTTTTTTGAGGAGATTGATATTGCTGAACTTTCTTTTTCTGTGATTAAATCGGCGTCATCACCGACTTTATCGATAAAAGATTCAAGTTGTTTGTCGACAAGAATCGAAATGGTTTTCATTTGTTCGGTATAAGAATTTTCAATTGATTTGTACTGAATATTGAAAACGGCAAGTGATATAATCAGAATCAATAATGATATAGCGCCTATTGAAAGAAAAGACAGCACGTGTGAAATGCGGGTTTTGTTTATGTTGAATTCGGGATCCAGTTTCGAGAAAATGCCTTCATTGACAAAAGGGTCAATCAGTTTTTCGGTGACGATATAATAGACTATTGTTGTTGCGATTGTATTGAAGATCATCACTGAATAGCAGTTGACCTGCTGGAGAAGTGTGGCGTTGGCGCTTTTTTGCAGATAAATGATTACAACCGGTGCCAGAATGAGCCATCTTACCATTCCGCTTATTGCGTGGCGCTTCGGAAGTGAAAACGCGCATTTGCGCGCTTTGAGATATTCGTCATCGGATATTTCTTCGCCTAGTTTTAATTTTGTATAGTAAGTGACAAGAGGTTTGAGTATTTTGCGGTTCGAAAAGACTGCAATCGTCAGAGCTGTAAAAGAAATGCCTGCAACGACGCCGAGAAAAGGCGCATAATTCCGGAGGCCGGTGATTTTAATGAAAATATATGCCGATACCGGAATCAGTATGAAATATGGAACACCCTGAGTAAAAAGTAAAAATTTTAAATAGAGTTTCCCGATTTTTTTTTGTGTCACCACTTTCTGCCTCCGAAGAACAATTCATCCGCGAAAATAAAGCGATATAGCGGCTTAACATCCTGTTCTTAACAAATAGGTGTTCTGTTTATTTTTATTGATATATTGCCAACGATACCTCAACTAAATCAGAAATCAAGTCATAAATTAAAATACGGCGTTTTTTTTAAACATAACGAGCGGAATGGTTGACTTTGGTTCAACACGTATGATTATTTATACAATATGGAGGATATATGGTAAGATTCAAATACAGATTCATAAATTTTGTTCTGACGTGCATTGTTATTTTAGCTGCTGATCTTTTAATAGTTTTAATCAATAAGAAAGTAATGTCGCTTGGAAAACTCGGAGACCGCCGCCTTATAGTTTTGGCTGGAATGATTTTCGTTCTCGCGATATTCTATTTTGTGGTTAAATGGGTCAGCCGTTTTTCAGAGTGGTTCGCCGAAAAATTTGTTCATGTTACAAGAGTTTATCTGGGAAGAGTTCTGGGTCTTTATATTTCTGTAGCAGTGCTTCTTCTTCTGATATTCGCGGGTTACTATTATGCGTGGTTTGATGTAAATCTTTTCGTAAATCCCGGGCTGTTGTTGAAATAATATATTATAAAATCCGGAGGTGAAATTTGAGATTCGTGGTCATGGGCAAAAAACCGCGGCACTCTCGTTTCGGGCGGCGTAACCTATGATGTTTATGAAAAAAAGGTTCATGGTGACGATTCCGGAGCTCATGCGAATAAGTGGTCGTATACCGCGTTTGTCGCGCGCACTGAAGTTTTGAAGGGTGTTTTTAACATCGATGAGTTCTTCAGTTTTATGATAAAAAACAATATGATGAAAGCGGATAACGATATCACCAATATTGATATCGGAAATGAAATCTGGTATGGAAAGGGAACTGTAAAAATGCGGAAGTATGAGATTTTAGTTAATTAAAGGGCGCCGCTGCGCGGGGCTTATCTCGCGAATATTGTCAGAAGAGTAATAACTGTTGCGATTATTGTGAAGCCTGCGCTTGTCATCCACATCATCATGGTGAATTTCTTGTTCACATCATCGAAACGCTTGTCAACTTGCTCAAAGCGGTTATCCATGTTTTTCTGCATCATTTCAAAACGTGTGTCCATGCTTTTCTGTATCATTTCAAAACGCTTGTTTACGTCATCAAAGCGCTTATCGACTGCAGCAAAACGTTCATCCATCTGTTTCTGCATTGACTCAAATCGAGAGTCCGTCTGCTTCTGCATCAATTCAAAGTGCTTGTCCATCTGTGCAAAACCGGACTGCATCGTTTCGTTCTGTTTCAGAATTATTTCGCGCTGGCTTCGAAGTTCTTCTTCTATGCGGGTCATCCGTTCGATGAGCTGAATGTCGTACGGGCGCAGTTGGACTACATTGCTTTTCGCGCCGAAGCGGTCGAAGTTTGATTCGATATACGAACCTATCTGTTCAAGCTGTTCTTTCGTAAATTCCATAACGACACTCATTTTCCACCTCAAAATATTGCGAATTTTGTCTTGTGTCAAGATTTTATCTAATGATATATACGGATTTCAGCCTCGCTTTTTTCAAAAAACTTACAAAAAGTGTATAAAAAATGCTGGAATTTGTGTAAGTTTTTGTTCGGAATGAACACTACATATTGAGTATTTTATGAAATTGAATTTCGCGCGCGTGATTGATTTAGATAGAGGTAAAATGAAAAGGGCTAAGAGTGTATTTTTAATTTTGCCGGTGATTTGTCTTATTTTTGCCGCGTGCGGCGGAAGCGCAATCGGCGACGCTTAGCAGTTTGAGCCGAATGAACCTCCCGTGATTCTTTCGATAAAGGCGGTTAATTTTGACGGAAGCGAAATATCCCAGCTCGACATCGAGCCTTATAAGCAATTCAAGCTCATCGTTGAAGCGGTTGACCCGGATAACAATCCTCTTGAATATAAATTCGATTCTGAATCAGGTACGTTTGCCGGAATTGTGAAAAATTCTGCCGGATGCACAGCTGTTTTTAAAACAGGAAGCGTCAAGGGCGGACAGAATATTGATCTTTGGGCAGGCATATCTGACGGAAAGGGCGCAATAATCCGCCAGTCGTATAATCTCGGCACTGGAAAAACCGGTCCCGCGATAAGTGCGATTTTTAATAAGACGATATTCAAACCTAATGAGTCGATAAAGCTTTCTGTTACAGCAAACTGCTCTGGATTTTTTCAGCTTAACTGCGATGGAAACGATAATTTTGATTTTGAAAAGGACATGTACCGTTATTCGTACAGTCCGAACAAGACGACTGATTTTATATTAGGCGGACCTGAATTTGCTTCATACGCGGACATTCAGCTTAAACCGAGAGCTGATGGAATATACGGCAATACGCCAAACTATAACATAGTTCTTGTTTTCCGCGACGGATTATTGCAGACCAGCAAATTTACTCAGAATATATGCGTGGACGGGACTCCTCCTGAAGTTATAAAAGACGGTTTTTCGCCTACCGGAACAGACATCAGCACTAATCCGGCAGTAACCGTGACTTTTGATGAGGAGATCGGATACGCGGACAGCTCATGCCTAAAGCTTTTGCCTGATGACGGAAAAGTGAAGCTTGTGAGTATTGATGGAAAAGTGGTTCGATTCGCTGTCAGCGGACTAAAAACTTCGACACCGTACACTGCAACTGTAAGCGGAATAAAGGACATCGCCGGGAACTTGATGGAAGACAGTGTACCTTATTCATTTACGACTATCAGCGGCAATCTTCAAATTATGGACACAGAAGAAAAAACAAAGTTTGCGGCATACCGCGGCTTCGAGGAATCTTCTGTAAATTTAAAAGCGTCTTTTAAAGGAAACGATATTGATATTGACCAAGTGGCATTATCTGTAGAGCCATCGTCAAACGGTGTCAGTGTCGATGGCATGGGTAAAGTAACAATAAATCCACGTGATTTAACGAATGAAAATGATGTAACAGTAAAGATTAAGGCTTATCAGTCATCAACTGAAGAAACAGCTTATTATACTATAACTGTCGAACCATGGTATCCGATATATTCTGAAACACGCTATACTGATCTGGAGATTATTACTAATAATCTAAACGGCAGATTTAGGCTGATGGAAGATATTAAAATTAAAATTAATGCTAATGGCGGTGATATCATTCCTACTATAGGTTCGTCTGATAAGCTGTTCACCGGGATATTTGATGGTGGTGATAAAACCTTGTCGAGTTTTAAAATAACAGCATCCGAGGAATTCGCGGGTTTATTTGCCGCCAATGCAGGCACGATAAAGAATCTTAAAGTCGATAATGCTTCGTTTGATAAAGATAATATCGATTATGTCGGAATAATATGCGGTCATAATGACGGTAATGGCAAAATAATAAACTGTCATGTTAAGAATTCTACTATAAATGCAAAAGTCCGTGTTGGTGGAATAACCGGATCTAATAATGGAGAGATTGACAGTTGTACTGTTACAGGCGGATCAATCACTGCGGAAAGTATAGTCGGCGGAATTGTCGGATATAATTTTGGAACAGTAAAGAATGCAATAACTACTTCCTTCTCTGATACCGAGGTTTCTGGAAGTGATCAGGTTGGCGGATTCGTAGGCAATTGGTCAAACGGCGAGATCGCTTCAGGCTGTTATTCCAAAGGAGAAGTCAGCGGAATAAATAATGTAGGCGGATTCGCGGGCTTAATACAAAATGATGAAGAAATAAGCGGATTGTATTCAACATCTAACGTAACTGGAATAAATTCCGGAAGTAATATCGGCGGATTTGCCGGCAGAGCGGTTATGAGTAAAAGGATGATAATCTGTCATTCGACAGGAACAGTCAATGCCGAACAATCCGATAATGTCGGCGGACTGATCGGTTCAGTCAAAAATTTTACTTTTGCTACAAGTTTAGGAAAATGCTACCATGAAACTGGTTCCGTAAGCGGAAAGACTAATGTAGGCGGATTGATCGGAAAATCTGAGGGAATAGAGCTATACAGCGGTTCTGGAAACGGAGATGAAACTTTTGCTGAATGTGATGTTACCGGTGAAGAAAATGTCGGCGGTCTGATAGGAGACTTTAACGGGAATACGAATCTTCGGGTTCTTGGCGAAGGAACGAATCAGGTTTATTCAAAGGGTACGGTAAAAGGAATTAAAAATGTCGGTGGTTTGATAGGTAATGCATTTAATAACCCCCGGATAATAAATTGTTATTCTGAAAGCGATGTATTATTGAAGGATGCAGCTTCCTCCGGTTCGCAGAATTTCGGAGGTCTTATTGGTCAAGTATCTGCTAATTCTAATCTATCAATTGATGAAACTACTTATAGTCGTGTTGAGAATTGTTATTCGGCAGGAAAAGTCGATGCCGGACAATCCAGTAATGTAGGCGGATTGATCGGAAAAGTTGAAGGCGGGGGAGATTATGAGTCTATACAAATTATAAATTCGGAATATAAACCGGGTGTCTCGGCTGTTGATACACAAGTTACGGGTAATCAATACGTCGGCGGTTTGATCGGTTATGTTAGTGGAATAAATATTTCTAATGCCGTAAAAGTCACCGATTGCCATGTCAGGCTGAAGAATGATGCAGTCACAGATGTAAAAGGTTCTGCTTATGTCGGCGGATTGATTGGGAATGTTAAGTGCGAAAGTAAACCGGATGCCGTAACCATCAGTCTTTGTTCTGCTATTGGAAATATTGAGGCGACTGAAACTGAAAGTTACGTGGGCGGATTGATCGGAAATTTTGAAGGAAATACTAATAGAGCCGGAAATAATATTTCCCAATGTTTCTCGGAAGGAACTGTTAAGGCATCATCTATATATGGCGGAGGTCTGATCGGATATGTCAGATACTGTAATATAATCAATTGCTATTCGAAGTCTGAAGTTATTGGCGATGGTCAAATTGGAGGACTTGTGGGTAATTTTGATTATTTAAAAATTGAAAATTGTTATGCTGTTGGAACGGTTCCTAAAAATCAATTTTGCGGTGGCCTTTTGGGTATAATAGGTTCTAATTTACTTAATAATGATATAATTAATTCTTTTAGAATAAGAAATAGTGGAAATCAGCAAAATGGTTTTGGCAATGGTGATTATGATTCCAATCAATTGAAAGGAATAGGTCCGTATTCGAATGTTTCTCCACAATGGGACATTTCTTTTCCTAATAGTGGTACTCCTAGAATCTGGCTGCTTGAAACAAATACAAACGGCGGTTTTCCGTATCTGAGGGAAAATCCTCCGCAATGATGGAGAGAATCCTCTCGTTTTGCCTTCAAGTCAGGCGGATTCCAAAGGCATTGCCTTTGGAATCCATTGTATTGTCCGGTCACCGGACTTGCAGCATAAGGCTTCAATGACTCCGAGTGTCGGAATACAATCAAAGGCTTCTTGCGATGCCTTTTGCTGCAACCTCCTGTTGCATATTGAAGGCATCGCTTTGCAGGGATCGTTCCTGCTTCCTTTGTAATCTGTTGTTTCGCATGGATCATGCGAAAATTTCAAAGGGTGTTTCACACCCTTTACCCGGTTTCTGTTACTTTCTTTTTGCAAAAAAAGAAAGTAACCAAAGAAAAGTTGCCGCTGCGCGGGGCTTGGCGCGCGAATTCCTCGCACCGGCTATGCCGGATGCTGCGGACGCGCGAGTTGTGTCCGACTGCGTCGGACGTTTCGGGGATTTTGCTCGGCATTCATCTTTTGCTGAATCATCATTGATATGCTGTTAGAGAATCCTCTCTCCCGGCCTCTCTCCTTTGCTAAAGGAGAGAGGAGTAAGAAGGGATACTATTCATAGGAATAGTTTATTGATTTAGTTTCGCCAACCCCTCTTTATCAAAGAGGGGTTGGGTAGTTTCCGCACGGAGGCGGAAACATTGCCCGAGAGAAAGACTCAGTCTTTTGCGGGAGACAGCAAGAATTACCTCAGAGATGTGTGCGAAAGAA
>Ga0116159_1003092_pt1 | contig 15250 bp, 13 predicted proteins | sample AD_JPNAS1_MetaG_FD_89878 | JGI IMG/M metagenome (GOLD analysis project Ga0116159, IMG submission 89878) | Active sludge microbial communities of municipal wastewater-treating anaerobic digesters from Japan - AD_JPNAS1_MetaG | ecosystem: Engineered > Bioreactor > Anaerobic > Digestate | place...
GCCGCGCGGTCACGGTTCTTCGCCGTCTTCGGCGGGTTCGCCCACGCCGGGCGCGTCCTTGCCGGGTTCGGCCTTGCCGGGTTCGGCCTCGACGGGTTCGGCCTTGCCGGGTTCGGCCTCGACGTCACCGGGGAAATCGACGAGCTCGACGCCCGCGTCGAGGCAGCCGTCGGTCAATTGGAAAGCGCGCTCGTAATCCTCCTCCGAAACGAAGATACGCACGCCCATGTTGACCGATGCGGCGTAGATCGCGCCGGGGCCGGGCGTCACGGTGTAGTACGGGATGCCGTTCTCGTCGAGAATGCCGCAGAGGATGCCCGCCTCGGGCGGGCTGGGCGCGTTGAAAAGCAGCTTTTCCTTCATGGGAAGCACCTCCCTTCCCTATTAATATATCACTCCGGAGCGCGCTCTATCAAGCCATGCGCGCATCGCCGCGCGGCGCGGATTGTGGTATAATCCTTTGCAGTTGAACGGATGGGAGAATGAACGGATGAAAACCTTGCTCGTCACGGGTTTCGAGCCCTTCGGCGGAGCGCAGGTCAATCCCTCGTGGGAATGCGCCAAAGCCATGCCGGACGAACTGCCGGGCGCGCGCGTCGTCAAGGCGCAGCTGCCCGTGGCCTGGGTGCGCGTGAACGGGAAGGTGAACCTGCTTCTCGACGAACTGCGCCCGGACGCGGCGCTGCTTCTCGGGCAGGCGGGCGGAAGGTGCGCCATCACCATAGAGCGCATCGCCATGAACCTGCGCGAGAGCGAGCTTGCGGACAATCTGGGCGAAATCGCGCGCGGCGAGCCCGTCGTGCCCGGCGCGCCGGACGGGCTGTTCTCGAACCTGCCCTGCCGGGCCATGCTCGACGCGCTGAACGCCGCGGGCCTTCCCGCCGCGTTTTCCTACAGCGCCGGGCCGTACCTGTGCAACGACGCGATGTACGTGGCATTGCATCGCGCGAGAACCGATCTGCCCAAAATGCGTGCAGGATTCGTGCACGTCCCCTACATGAAGGGGCAGAGCGAAACCGCCTTTTCAATGGAGCTTGAGGATATGATCCAGGGGATACGAATCTGCCTCGAAACGCTCGCCGGCCGGCTCGAAGGGTGAATCACCCCTCGATGCCCTCGCCCGCCGAGAGCGCCTCCTCCAGAGCCTCCGCGGCCGCGCTCGCGCCGGCGCGGGAAGCGGCGCCTTCCCCGTCGCGCTCACGGCAAAGCGGGCTTCTTAAATAGACGACGGCCATGACGAGGCTGCACACGACCCAGCCCGCCGGATATGCGAGCGCGACGGCCAAAAAACCGCCGCCGAGGAGCTTAGACACGAACAGATAGATCTGCCGGAACACGACAAAAGAGGAGATCATCACGATCATGGGCGTTTTGGCGCGGCCCGTGCCGCGAAGCGCGCCCGAAAAGATCTGGTTGAAGCAGATCAGCACGTAGAAGGGCGATATGATCGCGAGGAAGCGTCCGCCGAAGTCGAGCACCTCCGGATCGTTGGTAAAGATCGACACGAGCGGGCGGCGGAAAACCACCATCAGCGCGCAGAGCACGGCCGTGATGACGAGGGACATCGTCAGCGCCTGCCGCACGCCCTTGCGCGCGCGGCCGATCTGCCCCGCGCCGTAGTTCTGGCCGACGAAAGTGGTCGAAGCGAGCGAAATGCTCTGCACGGGCACGAGCGCGTAGGAGTCGATCTTGTTGTAGCTCGACCAGCCCGCCATGGCGCCCGAGCCGAAGGAGTTGATGTAGGACTGGACGAACACGTTGGAGAACGAGGTCACGGCCTGCTGTATGCTCGCGGGCAGGCCTATGGAGAGTATTTTTTTCAGAATATCCGGCTTGATGCGAAGGCCGCCCCAGCGGATCGCGTAGGGCGCGTCCGTTCGGGTGAGCGTGTAGAGCACCAGCGCGGCCGAGAGCACCTGCGCGATAACGGTCGAATAGGCGACGCCCTTGATATCCCAATGGAACACGACCACGAACAGGAAGTTCATGCCGATGTCGAGCGTCGCCGAAAAAATCAGGAAATACAGCGGCCGCCTCGAGTCGCCCACCGCGCGCAGTATGCCCGCGCCCATGTTGTACATCAGAAGCCCCGCGACCCCCGAAAAGTAGATCGTCAGATACAGCTTCGCCTGCGGGAACACGTCTTCCGGCGCGTTCATCAGCCTGAGCATGGGCGGCACGAGCAATATGCCCGAGACGGTCGCGACGATGCTCAGTATGAACGTGACGAGTATGGTCGTGTGCACGGCGTCGCTGAGCTTTTTATAGTCCTTCGCGCCGTAGGCCTGCGAGATGACGACGCTCGCCCCCGTTGAAAGCCCCGCGCAGAGCCCCACGAGCATGTTCACGATGCTGCCCGTGCTGCCCACCGCGGCGAGCGCTTCCTTGCCCACGAACTGTCCCACCACGACCGCGTCGAACGTGTTGTACATCTGCTGAAAGAGCAGGCCCACGCTCATCGGGATCGCAAATCCGAGGAGCTGTTTCCAGACGACGCCCTGCGTCATGTCCGCGTCGCCGCGCTTAAATCGTTTCGTAGCTCATAATCTCCCGTAAATATTGTCAATATATGAATCATACCACAACGGGCGGTGAAATTGAACCGGCGAAATTTAACTTAACATTTGCGCGCGGCCGCGGCGATGGAAAAGCGTTCCTCGCCTGCCTGTTGAAAATCCGGACGGATTCCGCCGCAAAGCGAACCTTTCGCGCATGTTGTCCGTATAATCAATGCATGGCAAATGCGCAATACAAACGGAACCCAAAGGAGACCGAACATGAAAAGACAGATCCTGATTACCCTCGCGCTGCTCGCGGCCTTCGCGGCGCTCGTTTCCGGCTGCAAGCCGGCGTCGCCCGCCCCCACCGCGACGCCGCCCGCCGTCACGACGGCCCCGCCCATGGAGACGCTTGCGCCGGCGACCCCCTCGCCGACGCCCGTCCAGAGCGGCCTTGCCGGCGACACGAAGGACATACTCGCCGCCGTCAACGAGGGCGCGAACATCGACTTTGAAACCTTCGACGAGCAGATCACCGCCGAAACCTGCCAGAGCTACCTCGGCCTCACGCCGGAGCAGCTTGGCGAGTACGCCGAGGACGCGTACGTTTCCATGGCCGCCATGAACGTATCCGCGCATTTAACGGCGCTTGTCAAGTGCAAGGACGCGGCTTCCGCCGCCGAGGTGAAATCGCTCGTTGCCAAGGGCTTCGACTCGGGCCGCTGGGTGTGCGTGCGCCCGGACCGGTGCCTCGTCGTGGAGGCGGGCAGCTACGTGTTCCTCATCGCCTCCTACGATGAAATTGCGACCGCCCTCGAGGACGCTTTCCGCGCGCTCGCGGGCGACGCCGCGGGCGAAGCGGACGTATTCTTCGAGGCCGAATAACCGGGGCAAAGCAGGCGGCGCCCTGAAAAAAGGACGCCGCCGCTTCGTTCCCGCTCCCGTGAGGTCGTCATGCTCTTTTCCGGCGTCACATTTTTATACTACTTCCTGCCCGCCGCCCTGGCGCTCTGCCTCGCCGCGCCGCGCAGGTGGAAGAACGCCGCGCTGCTCGCCTGCAGCGTCGTTTTTTACGCCTGGGGCGCGCCCGCATACCTTCCCCTGCTCGCGGCCGAAACGCTCGTCGCCTTCGGCGCGGGGTTGCTGATCGGCCGGCACAGGGGCACCGGGAAAGCGAAGCTGTTCGCCGCGCTCGCAATCGGGCTGCTCGTCGGCGCGCTCGCGCTGTTCAAATACGCGGACTTCTTCATCAAAGCCGTCAATTCCCTGCTCGCGCCGGGCGCGGACAGCGGGCCGGTCCCGCTGATTTCGCTCGCGCTGCCTCTGGGCATCAGCTTTTATACGTTCCAGCTTCTGAGCTATCTCTTCGATGTTTATCGCGGCAAAACGCGGGCCCAAGGGAACCTTGTGACCTTCGCAGCTTATGCGTTCCTATACGCGCAGATCCTCTCCGGCCCCATCGTGCGCTATGATTCGATCGCGGGCGACCTCGCGCGAAGAAAGCAAACCCTGCCAGATTTCGCGGCGGGCGCGCAGCGCTTCGTGCTGGGCCTCGCCAAAAAAGCGCTGCTCGCGAACGCCTTCGCCGACCTGTGCGCGGCTTATACCGGCGGGACCGAGCGCAGCGCGCTCTTCGCGTGGCTGTACATAGCGGGCTATACGCTTCGCATCTACTACGATTTCTCGGGCTACAGCGACATGGCCATAGGCCTCGGGCGCATGATGGGCTTCCGCTTCCCCGAGAATTTCGATTACCCGTACGCCGCGAGGAGCGTCACCGAGTTCTGGCGGCGCTGGCACATGACGCTCGGCGCGTGGTTCCGGGATTATGTTTACATCCCGCTGGGCGGCAACCGCGTCTCCCCTGCCAAGCGCATCCGCAACATACTCGCCGTGTGGGCGCTCACGGGCCTCTGGCACGGCGCGAGCTGGAATTTCGTGCTCTGGGGGCTGTACTTCGCGCTCGTCATGACGCTCGAAAAAGCCTTCCTCCTGCGCGCGCTCAAGAAGCTGCCCGGCTTGGTTTCGCATCTGTACACGCTGCTCGTGCTGGTGTTCAGCTGGTGCCTGTTCGATTCCCCGACCCTCGCCGGAGCGCTCTCGCGCGCGGGGGAACTCGTCGGCGCCGGCGGCATCGCCGCCGCGGGGGCGTGGTCGAGGTATTATCTTTCGAGCTACGCTTTCTTGTTTACAATCGGCATACTCGGCGCGACGCCCCTGCCCAAGCGGCTCATGGAAAGTCTCGAGAACGCGCTCGCGCGGCATCATTCGAAGGCGGGGGCCGTCGCGCTCTCGCTCGCGCGGCCGGCCGCTCTCGCCGCGCTGCTCATAATTTCGAGCGCATACGCTGTGGACGGGTCCTTCAATCCGTTCATCTACTTCAGGTTTTAGGGAGGCGCCATGGAAGCGAAACCCCGCGGGATGAATCCGCTCCAGGCCAAGCTCACGGCGATGCTGCTCGCCGGGGTTTTGCTCGGCCTGACCATCGCGAACCTCGTGCATACGCCGCCCGAGGTATCCAAAAGCGAGCGCCGCAGGCTCGCGGCGCTGCCGCGCTTCGCTTCCGTTTCAAGCGGCAAGCTTCGGCTCAACGACAGCTTCGCGGAGGATTTCGAAGCTTTCGCGCAGGACTCCTTCGTCGGGCGGGACGCGATGCGCGCGCTCAAGGCGTACGCGCAATACAACGCGCTTCGCCTGCTCGACAACAACGGCCTGTACGCCGTGGACGGCAGCCTCGCCAGGCTGAGCGCGTTCGACGCGGCCTCGGCCGCGCGCGCGATCGCCAAGATCAACAAGGTCATAGCGCGCCTGCCGGACGGCGCGAAGGTCTACATGGCGGCCATCCCCGACAAGGGGCATTACCTCGCGCGCGGCACGGCCTATCCGGACGGCGGTTTCGGCGCGCTCGAAGCCGTCATACGGGAAAACCTCGCGGGCGCGTCGTACATCTCCCTCGGGGACGCGCTCGGCAGGGATTCCTACTACGCGGGCGATTTGCACTGGAAACAGACGGCGCTTTCCCCCGTGCTCGCGGCGCTCGGCTTCGCGATGGGCTTTGCCGCGGATGAAGATTTCGAGGGTAAGGAGCTCTATCCGTTCTACGGCGCGTACTTCGGGCAATACGCGCTGCCGCTTCCGGGCGAAACGCTCGCATGCCTGACGAACGACGCGCTCGCGAACGCGCGGGTGAAGCTGCTCGACACGAAAACGCTCGGGATGATCGACAGCGTCATGTACGACGAAAGCCTTTTTTTCAGCGTCGATCCTTACAGCGTCTACCTATCCGGGCCGCAGCCGATCGTGACCATCGAAAACCCGGCGGCTTCGACGGACAGGCAGCTTTATCTGTTCCGCGACTCGTTCGCAAGCAGCCTCGCGCCGCTGCTCGCGGGAGAATACGCGAAAATCACCTTGATCGACCTTCGCTACATCTCGGCGGACGCGCTGTTCAAACTGATCGAGTTCGACGCGAACGCGGACGCGCTGTTCCTCTACGGCAGCCTGATTCTGAACGACAGCGCGCTGCTGCTGGTGGGGTAATACGGGTGGAATTGGCCGGGCGGAATCAGGCCGGGGCGTGCATGCCCCGGCCTGTATGGTTTTGCGCCGATCAGGCGCGTCTCACGCCTCGTTGGCGTTGTACAGCTTTGCGTACGCGCCGTCCATGGCGTACAGCGCATCGTGCGCGCCCTGCTCGACGATGCCTCCTTGCGCGAGGACGACGATCCGGTCGGCGTTGCGTATGGTGCTCAAGCGGTGGGCGATGATAAAGGTCGTGCGCCCCCGGGCAAGCGTTTTCAGGCTGTCCATAACGGCCCGCTCGCTCTCGTAGTCGAGCGCGCTCGTCGCCTCGTCGAAGATGAGTATGGGCGGATTTTTCAGAAACGCCCGCGCGATGCTGATGCGCTGCTGCTGCCCGCCGGAGAGCTTTACGCCGCGCTGCCCGATGTCTGTTTCATAACCGTCGGGCAATTCCATGATGAAGCCGTGGGCGTTGGCGCGCCTGGCGGCTTCCACGGCTTCCTCCGCCGTCGCTTCCGGCCTGCCGTAGAGTATGTTTTCCATGATGGTTCCTGCGAACAGAAACGTCTCCTGCCGCACGACGCCGATTTGGCGCCGCAGGGAGTTCAGCGTCACGTCGCGCACGCTTGCGCCGTCGATGCGGATGTCCCCTTCGCTCGCGTCGTAAAAGCGGGGGATCAGGGAGCACAGCGTCGTTTTGCCGATGCCGGAGCGCCCAACGATTGCCACGGTTTCGCCGGGCCGGACGTCAAGATCGATATCCCGCAGGACATATTCCTGGTCTTCGCCGTACCGGAACGACACATGTTCGAAAGACACGCGGCCCCGGGCGACTTTCAGCTCGACGGCGTTTTGCGCATCCCGTATATCGGGCGTGATCTCCATGATTTCGCGAAAGCGCCGATAACCGGCGAACCCGTCCTGATAGAGCTGCACCATAAAGGCGAGCTTGGGCGCGGGCCCCGTGAGATACGCCGCGTAAAGTATGAAGACCAGCAGGTCGGCGGGCGCGAGCGTCCCGCCCGCGATCCACACGCCGCCCGCGACGATGATCGCCACGGTGATGAGCTGCGTGAAAAAGAGCTCGATGCCGGTGTAGTACAGGGCCTCGTGCTTGTAAATGCTCGAACGGCTCCTGTAAAAGCGGTCGTTCTCCCGGGCGAACTTCGCCGTTTCGAATTCCTCCGCAGCGAAGCTCTTGACCACGCGGATGCCGGAGAGGTTCTCTTCCGCGCGCGCGTTGACGTCGGCGATGCGCTCGTGGCTTTGCCGGTAGACGCCCCTGAGCTTGCGGTAGAAAACAAAGGAATAGAGGGCCATCACGGGCAGGAACGCGCAGACGACCAGCGCCAGCTTCCAATTGATGCACAGCAGTATGATCAGCGAGCCGACGAACTGCGTTCCGTAGATGATCAGGTCCTCCGGCCCGTGGTGGTACAGCTCCGCCAGGTTGAGAAGGTCGTTTGTCAGGCGGGAGATGAGCTGCCCGGTTTTCTGGTTGTCGAAGAAGCTGAACGGGAGCTTCTGGTAATGCGCGAACAGCTCGCGGCGCATGTCGCGCTCGATCTTCGCGCCCATGTCGTGCCCCTTATAGTCGTAAAAAAACGCGAAAGCGGTTTGCGCCAGTATGACCGCGATCATGATCGCGCCTATGCGGACGATCTCGCCGAGCATATCGTTTGCGCCGGATTGCAGCATATCCTTGGTGATATAACGGACGCAGACCGGCAGAACAAGCGCGAGCGCGGCGACCGACAGAGAACAAAGAAGATCGGCGAGCAGCAGTCCCTTGTACGGTTTGTAATACGAAAGAAAGCTGCGAAGCCGGCTTGGTTTTTTGTCGAAAGACACGAATAATCCTCCTTTGTAAGGAGGGCTAAATTATCGTCACCCTCCTTGTGTTGTATGCGGATGCGATAACTGGGTTTTTCATATGTAACATCCTTTCTTGTTTGATTTATTACATCGCGGCACTTCCCGCGGTATAACCGGAAGAATCGATTCGATCCCGCCCGCGGCCGCCGCCGCGAACGGCACGCTGACATCATAGCACAACGCCGCCTTCAAATCCACAGCGATTTCAGGCGTCAAAGGGCTTATACACGGACGAATTTACAGGATATTCATTATAATGCCGGTAAGGCGTGGTACAATATTGGAAATTATAACCTGTTTCGACGGGCAAAGGATGAAACCATGAGGCTTGCCGACATCATCAGCTTCGGAAAAACGTATTTCACATTGGGCATCGCGGCGGTTTTCATTTTGGCGGCCCTGTTTTGCGCCGGATATTTTCTTGTTTACAAAAAGTTGATGAAGGGCGCAAAATCGCTCGGCGCGCGAACGGCGCTGCTTGCGGCCCTCAGCGCGTGCTACGTCGTCGTCGTGCTCGCGGCGGTGTTCCTGAACCGCGGCAGTTACGAGCGGGCGTATGTCCTCGCGCCGTTCTCTTCCTACGCGCAGGCCTGGAACGAATGGCACGTCGGCGGCTGGCGCAACATCATATTGAATATACTGCTGTTCGTCCCATTCGGTTTTTTGCTTCCGCTTTGGGGCGAATGGTTCCAAAAGGCGTGGCGCACGGTCCTGTGCGGGTTCGCTTTTACGCTCGCGATAGAGTTTGTCCAGCTCGCGGCCTCCGTCGGGGTCTTTGAAACGGACGATCTGATGGGCAACACGTTCGGCGTTCTGATCGGGTACGGATTCGGCATGCTGTTCCTTTCCGCCGTTCAAAAAAAGAAGCTGAGCGCCGGAAAAACGATCGGATACGCCGCCCCGGCCCTGATCATGGCTCTTGTCTTCGGCGGCATTTTTACGGCGTACTCCCTCCAGGAGTTCGGAAACATGGCTTGTTTGAGCGGACTCAAGGCAAACATGGACGAAGTTTCGGTTTCTTCCGACGCCGCGTTTTCCGACGAGCCCGGAAGCGTTATGATTTATTGCTCCGCCGTCGGCAGCGAGCAGACCGCCCGGGAGCTGGCGCAGGCGATTTTCAGTTCCAAAGGCACAACGCTCGACGAGACGCAGACGGATCTTTACGACGAATCCGCCCTGTTTTACGCCGAGGGGAGAAAGTTCAGCGTCTGGGTGACATATCTGGGGAACACATACAGATACACCGATTTTTCGCACGACGAAAGCCTCAAAAGGGTGCAGGACGCCGACGAAGCCGCCGTCCGCGCGGCTTTGGCTCAAATCAACATCGAATTGCCGGAGGCCTGCGCGTTTGAGCTTACCGATACCGGCTATCAGTTTCGCGCAGATATGGCCTCATACGGCGAAAAAATCATGAACGGCACGCTGCTGTGCGAGTATTACAGCGACGGAAGCGTGAAAAGCGTGAGAAATAATATGGTCATATGCAGCCCCTATCGGGCTTGCGAAGTCATAAGCGAAGCCGAGGCGTACGAGCGGGCGAGGGCGGGAAAATTCGTTCCCCTCTATTTCGCGGGCGTCCCCCGTTCCATCGAACTTCAAAGCGTGGAGTTGACTTATCTGCTCGACTCGAAGGGCTACTATCAGCCGGTATACCGTTTCAGTTGCGTCTGTGCCGGCGCTTCTTTGGAGCAGGAAGCCTATCTGCTTGTTCCGGCGATGCGCTGAATTTCCGCGCGCGGGCTTAGGAAGCGCACCGGCAGGAGAGCCGTTTTTATGTCCAAACCCGCGAAATGCCCTTGCAGGCATTTCGCGTTCAGCCCATCGGCAAACCGTATGAATTACGACAGCAAGGCGTCCGGCACCCGATACATAAACTTCATAAAACACCTGATTGGCGCAGCCGTAATACTCAAAGTTCAGCTTTATTGTGAGCATATTGCCGGCTAAACGCCCCAGCACAGCTCCGGCAAAGCGCTCCAGAGATGCGCTTGCCTTCTTCCGTTTCCTTGATCTCACCCGTCGTACCGCAGCGCCTCGATCGGATGTTTCTTAGCCGCCTTGTTTGCGGGATAGAGCCCGAAAATCAAGCCGATGGCCGAAGAGAAACCAACCGCCAATGCGATGGTGGACGGAGACATGGCAAACGAGATACCTCCGGCGATCAGCGTGACGATCTCCAGGATACCCCATGAGAACAGCAGCCCAAATACGCATCCGAACAGGCTTAACAGCAACGCTTCAATAAGGAACTGCATCATGATGCTCCCCCGCCCCGCGCCGATGGCCTTGCGTATGCCGATTTCCTTGGTGCGCTCCGTCACGGACACGAGCATGATGTTCATGATGCCCACGCCCCCGACCAGCAGCGAAATCGCCGCGATGCCGCCCAGGAGCAGCGTCAGCGTATCGGTCACCGTTCCCAGCGCGTCCGTAATGGACGACATGTTCATCAGGGAAAACGCATCCTCGTCCTGCTCGAATCGCTTCATGAAGAACCGGTTGATCGCGTCCTCCGTCGCATCCATATCTTGCGCATTGGCGGACGATATGCTGATCGACGTGATGTAGGGCTGCCCCGCCATCCGCGATTCAACGGTGAACGGAACATAGACGCTCAGGCTTGACATCATGCCGGACATGAGCGAATCGTCCTTCGCGAGCACGCCGACGACGCGGAAGGCTCTGCCCGCGATCGTGAACGTTTCGCCGATGATATCCGTCCGGTTGAACAGCTCCGTCGCGGCTTCATCGGACAGCACGGCAATGTAGGAACCGTTGTTCACGTCGGTCGTCTTGATGAACCGGCCCTGGGCGAGCTCCAGCCCCTGTATGTCGTAATAGGCGGCGGTCGTTCCGTAGACCGACACCATGGCGTCGCTGTAGCCGTATTTTGCCGTCGCGTTCATGGAGCCGGAGGGAGCCGCCTGATCGACCGCGTCCAGCGCCTTGATCGCATCCAGGTCCTCCAAGCGCAGCGGGGAACCCTTATCGGCCCGGATCGAAACGGTGATCATGTCGTTGCCGAGGGAGGAAATTTCGCTCGTCACGGCCCCGGTCGCGCCGCTCACGAGCGATACCATGACCACGAGCGCCGTGACGCCGATGATGATCCCCAGCATCGTGAGGAAAGAGCGCATTTTGCTTGCGGCAATCGCGTTCAGCGCCATTTTTAAGGATTGAAAAACCATGCTTACGCCTCCTACACGCGGCCGTCCATGATGCGGATGCAGCGCTGCGTCTGCTTGGCGATGCGCTCGTCGTGCGTGATCAGCACGATCGTGTTGCCCGCCTCGTGCAGCTCGTGAAAGAGCCGCAGGATGTCCGCGCCCGTCTTGGAATCGAGATTGCCCGTCGGCTCATCCGCGAGCAGAATCGCCGGGTCGGTGGCCAACGCCCGCGCGATGGCAACGCGCTGCTGCTGGCCGCCCGAAAGCTCCGTAGGCTTATGCCTGCCTCTGTCGGACAGGCCGACGCGCTCCAAAGCAAGGCGGGTGCGCTCCTTCCTCTTGCCAAGGTGCAGCCCCTGATAGATCAGCGGCAGTTCGACGTTCTCCTCTGCCGTCATTTTAGAAAGCAGGTTGAAGCTCTGGAACACAAAGCCGATCTTTCGGTTGCGGATGCGCGCGAGCTGCCGTCCGGAGTATTGCAGGATGTTCTGCCCGTCGAGCACATATTCGCCGCTGTCGGCCACGTCGAGACAGCCGATGATGTTCATGAGCGTGGATTTGCCGCTGCCCGAGGGGCCGATTACGCTGACGAATTCGCCTTCATGAATGAATAGGTTTGCGCCGTCCAACGCCCGCACTTCCTCGCCGCCGACCGTATATACTTTCGTAATATCCCGCATTGCGATGACCGGGGCGGAATCAGCCGCCATATCCGCCACCTCTATTCCCGAAGCCTCCCATTCCGCCCGGCATTCCCGGGAATACGCTGTCTTCCGACGCCGTTGAGGCATACAGGATCACATCGCCCGGCGAGAGCCCGCTCGCGACCTCGGCGTATTCGCCGTCCGAAAGGCCGGTTTCGATATACCGCTTTTCCCGCTCATTTCCCACATATACGAAAACGCCCGACGAATCCTCGACGATCGCCTCGATCGGGATGATCGGCACGTCGTCAACCCGGTTCACGAGGATGGTCGCATTGCCGCTCATGCCCTCGAGGAAACGCGCGTCGGGCAAGAGCGTCAGCTCCACCGCATAGGTCGTGATGCTGCCGTTGGCGTTGCCGAGGTTCGAGATATGCGTAACATTCGCTGTGAACGTTTCGGACGGGATGGAATCCAATATCACGGCAGCTTCCTGATCGAGAGCAATGGAGCGGATGTCCAGCTCGTCCACGGAGATCATCATGATGATTGCGCCGCCCGTTTTGATCTCGAAAGCCGCGCCGGAGGAAGCCGCATTGCCGGCGCCCGCGGTTCCGGCGCCCGTTTCGGCGCCCTCCGCGACATTGACGGAACTGACAACGCCGTCATGGAGCGCGACCACGCATGGATCAATCAGATGGTTCACAATGGCTTCAAGCCGCGCCGCCACATCGAGGCGCTCGGAGTATTTTTGCCGATACGCGCTGGAAAGCGGCGCGTTTTCGAGAGTAAACAGCTTCGTCGTCGCGCTCAGCTTGTCGTTCACTTCGCAGAGGATTTCGGAGATCGTCCCTCCGCTGGCGTAAATCGCGATCGGCGCGTGGATCTCCAGCGTCCCCTCGCCTAAGAGCGTCGTCCCGTCGTATACCTTGGCCGTCGCTCCGTACGGCGCTTCCTCGTCGCTCAGGGTGACCAGATAGCCGCCGTCCGTCCTTTGGGCGATCGTCCCTTCCTCGGAGCCATCCTGCCACTCCACCGTGACTTCGCTCAAGAGGGCCCGATCCTGAGCCGCCGGGATCTCCACCTGCATGAGGCCGTCCGCGGAAACAATGGCCAGAGACCCGAATTTCGATATGCTTTGGAGTACGTCGTCCCCTTCCGCGACGGGCAGATGCTTGAGCCTCCCGCCGACGGAGGCATAGACGGTTTCGGTCGTTTTGCTTGCGCTCATCCGGGCGAGCTCCGCATCCAGGCCGGACAGCTCGCCCGACAAGGCGGCGGCTCTGTCCGCAAGGGAATCTTTATCAAGGGTCGCCAATATATCTCCCGCCTTCACGCTGTCGCCCTCGGCAACGAATATTTCGGAAACGACGATTCCGTCGGGCAATTCGACGTCCTGCGTTCCGGCGGCTTCCAGCTTGCCGCTTCCGGTGATCGTGGTTGCGACGCTTCCGCGCTCTACGGTATAGCTCGCGTACGCGATCATATCGGCGGCGCTTCGCATATTCCTCAGGAAAATCGCCGCGGCGACAGCCAGTATGACGGCCACGGCAAGCAATACCCAGGGCCATGTTTTCCTTTTCTTTTTTCTTTCCATAACTGTCCCTCCAATTTCAATCGCAATTCCACGCCGAAGGCGTCCGCCTAACGACGCTCCATATGCAAGCATAAAGGGGGATCATAAACTCAAAAGAAACAAAACGGCGGATTTTCATCTCCGCCGTTCAATTCCTGATGGCTTGCCGTTCAATTCCTGATGGCTTGTTGATTATAGGGGCAGGGATACGACGAATTCGCTGCCGTGGTCCAGCACGCTGCGGCAAGCGATGCTTCCGCGGTGCAGCTCCACGATTTTCTTCGCGAGCGTCAGCCCGAGGCCGTTGCCCGCGTTCGCGCGCGAAGCGTCCGCCTGATAGAATTTATCGAAGATATGCGCGAGCGCTTCCTCCCCGATGCCGCAGCCGTCGTCCCGGATGGCGAAGCGCAACTCGTCCGAGCAGGGCTTCAGGGAGACGGCGATGCCGCCGCCTCTTTGTGTGAACTTGATCGCGTTGTCGAGCAGGTTGAGCCAGACCTGATTGAGCAGTTCCTCGTTGCCGGCATAGGGTTCGGCGTTCAAAATTGCCTGCCCGTTTTCAAAGCCCAGTTCCTCGCCGATCATCGTACCGTCGATCACGATCACCGCATCCACATCCGAGCGTTCCCGTCCCAATTGCGCGGCCGTCGCGCCGCCGAGCGAATGGCCGGTAAGCCCGATCTTCTCGGTATCGATCAGCGAGTAAACGTGTTCCGGGTTATCCTTATCCGTATTCCGCAGGATTTCATCCAGAACAAAGTGCATATCGGCGGTACGAAGCTCCATCCATTCATGGGTCAAATCATACGTTCTCTGTTCGTCGTAAACGCCGTTCTCAATATTGACAGCATCGTTGAGAAAATCCATATTGACCAATGTGGTGCTGCCGTCCGTATGCCGGGAAAAAAAGGCTTGGTAGCTATGATCGATGCTGCACACCACATATCCGTTGCTGGCAAGATCCTCGAACGTGGAAAGATTGCTGCCGCGATAGCCGAAAGAACCGTGTGAGAATACGACAAGCGGAAATTTCTCCGAGCCTTCCGCAACGGCCGGATACCAGAACTGAACCGTCAGCTTTCTGTTTTCACCGGTTTCGGAAAGCAATTCGGCGCGTGAGGCGTCTATATAAGTATAACTTGCAGTTTCTACAGTGTAGGAGCCGGTCGGGGCAACCTCTTTGAACTGCGGAAACAGGATGCCGGGCAAGATGCAGAATGTGAGCAGGATGCAGCCGTTTACGCAGGAGAGTGTGGCGGTCAACCCTCTGTATTCCTTTTCCGCCTTTGGCCGCCTTATAAAATAGATAGTGCTGAGAATTGCCAGAACGGTGAGCAGGATGAACAAGCCCATCCAGCGAAATCCCCACCAGTATACCCCTGTAATAAGCAGCAGCGAAAAAATGGCGAACGCAGCGATCCGAATGATATTCTTCACCTTGGTCTGGCGGTTTTTCGTCACCATCTGATAAACGAGAAACCCGATTTGTGCGCTAAGCGCGATAAGCAGTGTAATAATTCCGAGCATGAGTGATACTCCCTTTCCGTCTGTTGTCATGGGCAGTATAACCCCTGCTCTTTTACCGCTCAATAGATCTGCGGGTAAGTTGCGTTTATCTAATGTACGTTGCGTTTCTTGGTCTATCGTAGATGGCAAAGGGTTTCCATCCTCATCAACACCATAGCGGATTACATCTACGCTTCTTAAACAACAAAGCCGTCGTTCAGCCATTTTCAAAATCGGCGGCGCCTCACGATAATGCGATGTCCGAATCATTTTTCTCGCTTTTCGAAAAGGAAAAACTCTATCGAAGTAAGTACAAATCCTAAGCGATGCTACTTCGCAGTATTGATGAATACGTATTGCTTTATAACGGCAAACGAACGCATTCGTACTTGTAATGGAGAACTCCGGTAAAATTTGAAGAAAATGCCCAAAACAAAGGCATTTAGTGAAACTGTGGCA
>Ga0116159_1003104_pt1 | contig 15228 bp, 12 predicted proteins | sample AD_JPNAS1_MetaG_FD_89878 | JGI IMG/M metagenome (GOLD analysis project Ga0116159, IMG submission 89878) | Active sludge microbial communities of municipal wastewater-treating anaerobic digesters from Japan - AD_JPNAS1_MetaG | ecosystem: Engineered > Bioreactor > Anaerobic > Digestate | place...
ATATGGCTGCAATTTTATTTCCATCATGCCCACTAATTTGTATGGCCCCAACGACAACTACGACCTGGAAAAATCGCATGTATTACCGGCTTTGATCCGTAAGATGATTTTAGGGAAATATCTGTCTGAAAATAATATGGATGCCGTACGCAAGGACTTCAATCGATTCCCGGTGGAGGGAATCACTGGAGGATCTTCTGAAAAGGAAATACTGGAAAAACTGGCTAAGTTTGGGATCAAAAAAACAAGGGATAGGGTAGCGATTACACTCTGGGGTACAGGTTCACCCATGCGTGAGTTCTTGCATGTGGACGATATGGCTGATGCCTCTGTATATCTTTTGCTGCATTATGATGCTCCGGACACAAGCCCATCACACGTCAATGCCGGATGTGGAGAAGATATTAGCATCAAGGATTTAGCTGAACTTGTTCGGCAGATTGTCGGATTTCAAGGCGTAATTATTTGGGATAGCTCTATGCCTGATGGCACCCCTCGTAAATTATTGGATGTAAGTAAATTACTTAAGCTCGGATGGAGGCCGAACATCTCTTTACGAAAAGGGGTGGAGGCAGTAGTGGAAAACTACTTGAAAGCTTAATCTTTTCAATTAGCTCAAAAAGGAAGCAATCAATTATTGAAGATATGGCAGATTATATTTTATGTTGCCCTTTCAGGGCGCATTTTCTTTCTTTACGCCTTATACCCCAAGGCGTTGCCGTTGGGCTGACATATGTTGCCCCTTCGGGGCGCAGCGCTCTTATGCTTTCAATAATGCTACGCCCTGAAAGGGCAAAATTCAATAGCCCAGAGCAACGCTCTGGGTTAATAGTGACCAAAATATTGGGCGCCCTGAAAGGGCAATATTACCTTGATTGATCCTACTTCTTTTTCTTATCCCCAATTATTTCAGATTTCTTGGAGGTAGCAGGCTTAGCGATACTTTCACGCATGGAAGTGTCAGCCTCTATATTTTTTATGCGATAATAATCCATAATACCAAGATTACCACTGCGGAAAGCTTCAGCTATGGCTTTGGGCACTTCTGCTTCAGCTTCAATAACTTTTGCACGTTGTTCCTGGGTTTTAGCTTTCATTTCCTGCTCTAAAGCAACTGCCATTGCCCTGCGCTCTTCGGCTTTTGCCTGGGCAATATTTTTATCAGCTTCTGCCTGATCCATCTGCAGTTGTGCACCGATGTTTTTACCTATGTCAATGTCAGCAATGTCAATGGAGAGAATTTCAAAAGCAGTTCCGGCATCCAGGCCTTTCTTTAATACTACCTTGGATATGGTATCCGGATTTTCCAACACCGACTTGTGTGATAATGCAGAACCGATGGACGACACAATACCCTCACCTACACGTGCCAAGACGGTTTCTTCACCAGCGCCACCCACCAATTGCTTGATATTAGCCCGTACCGTAACACGAGCTTTGGCAATCAACTGAATACCGTCTATTGCCACGGCAGTCACGGGAGGTGTATCGATTACCTTGGGATTCACTGACATTTGAACAGCCTCAAAAACATCACGACCGGCTAAGTCAATGGCGGTTGCCATTTTAAATGTCAGATCAATATTGGCTTTGGAGGCAGAAACCAATGCGTGAGTCACCGATTCGATGTGCCCCCCTGCTAAATAGTGCGCTTCCAATCCATCACGTGTAACTTCTTTTAAATCAGCTTTATGAGCTTCAATCATACAAGCCACGATGGTGTGAGGCGGAACCTTTCTGATACGCATTAAAAACAATTGTATCAGCGATATGTGGACGCCCGTAACTTTTGCTGAAAGCCAAAGTAAAAACGGAACATAATAGAAAAACAACAGGATAAGAACTCCTAATAGTGCTAAAGCAATAATTTCAATAATTCCCATAATTTAGTTATTTAATGAATGATTTGATATTTTCGATTCTGAATCAGCTTGTTCTTTTCTTTCGACCAATACGTTGGTTGATTGGACTTTAATGATAACCACCTCCACATCTTGATCGATGAAATCGTCCAATGCTTTGGCTTCTACAACATGTCCCCGTACCTGTATTTTGCCCATGGGAGCCAAACGGGAGCAAGTTAATCCTGTATCGCCTTCTTTCAACTCAATGCCCTCCAAAGGGTCGTGTTTGCTGTCTATATCTGTTTTAAGCGACATTTTCTCCAATGCTTTGGAGCGGATAAAAATAATGATTGCAACAGCCAACATGACAAAAGCAGCAACCAGCGTGAGAAACCCTGCAGTAGAGCCGACATAAGCATAAGCATAATACACAGCGCCCCCTAAAAATAAAAGTCCGCCAATGCCTGCCACAGAAATGCCCGGTATCAGAAAAATCTCTACCAGCAACAATCCCACCGCAATAAGCAGCATAATGAATATAATGACTGCATTCATATAATTACCATTGTTTGTTCATTAGTTTGTTCCAAAAATCCGCATTAACAATTGAAGGCGTATATAAGAAACTTACTTGCTCTTTTATCTTCTCAAAAACGCGTAAATATAGCGATAATTTTTATTTAATAATACTCTTCAGGTATTTAATCTCTTCGTTTCTGATATTCATTATCTTTTCGTTGTATATCAGTTTGGTGTTGATAAGTTGCTTTTCAAGGCTCAAAATTTCAGCTTGCAGCCTTTTGTTCTCTTTTTCTTCTTTGGTAGTCAGGTAAGCTGTTCTAAGTGATTGAAGTGCAGTTTCTTGCTTGTCTAAGTTTTCAGATATTCTATTCCATTCGTGCCATAGCTTAAGCGCCTGTGCACTTTTAAACTGCCGGCTGTTTGTGTAGCTCAGGGTATCATTGATGTGAAAGATGATTTCGTCTCCTTGGGTAACCTCTTCCGGTTCTTCTTGAATTTCTTGTGCTGATTCGGATATGAAAACAGGAGCACTTCCTTTTTTATAGGTTTTGAGTTGGGCTGCCTGGATTAAATTATCTGAATCTTTGCCAGATACAAAAACTTTTTCGTCACGGTGCTTAAATTGATAGACTGTAACTTTATCAGCTTCCTGGTAGCGATCGGTTACAAACCATCCGACGTTCTTAGCTTCATCAACCACATACATATAATCATTGTAAATGGAATTGAAGGGCATTCCGATATTTTCCGGAGTCAAATAATCATTGATGTTTGAATTAAAGCGTGTGATGAAAATATCATATCCTCCGATGGAATTTTTGTTGTCGGAAGCAAAATACAAGGTAACACCGTCCAACATCAGGAAAGGATAGTTATCATTCCCTTCTGAAAAGATGTTTTTAGATAAATATTCCGGTTTCGACCAGCCGATCAATAATTTGTTGGCAGTAAACAAGCGGGTGTGATTATCGACTAAATCGGAAAATATCTTTCTGTCACCCCTCTGTGTGATAAAAGTCACCAGGTCAATCAGTTTTTTATTGGGAGCGGTAACGGTTTGTATACTGAATTGACCGGTTTCTTTGCTTAATTGATAATGCTTTAAGAAGTCCTTTTTACTGACAACAACGCTGTCGATGATTTCAACTTCTTCGACCCGTTTCATCAACCTGGCTGCTATATTTGCACGTCTCAGTTTGTCTTCAGCCTGCCTGGTAAAAACTTCATTGGTCGAGCTGCTGATGTAACTCGTAAAGTATTCGACTGCTTCATCAAACCGGTATGTGATAAAATAACTATCTGCCAAATAGTAATCGCGCAAGGGATAACGATTGCCACTTGTAATAAAATGTTCGATGGCTGTCTCGTAGTTACCCGTTTCGTAGTTGCACCGGGCATAGCGATAATTGTATAGGGCGTCTTTCGGTCGCTTGGCCAATAGGGCAGCATACAACTTACCTGACTCCTCATATTTTTGCTCATTGAACAAAGCACCGGCTTGTTGGGCAGATTGTGAAAAAATATTGGCGATCAAAAAAAATGAAATGGATAAAAAAAGGACTCTCATACATACGGGTTTTCTCAAGGGTACAAAAATACATTTTATTTTTGTTGAGAACAAGGAATGATTAAGAACAATGAGCAAAGACAAAAGAACAAAGACAATTGGTGATTAGTGATTAGTGATTGGTGATTGGTGTTGAATTGTCAAATTATATTTTCTTTTGTGCCTTTTGTGGTTTAATATTCTAACTTCTCTAACTTCCCTAACTTCCCAAAAAACTACTAACTACTTGTCAATGCCTGAAATACGTTGACCGCTTGAAGCAACTTTTTGCTTTATTAAAATTAACGTATTTATGGCAAATTTAAATCAATTAAAATTATCCGTTTCCGAACGTCAACGCCGCCGTTTTAGCGATTCCTTCAAATTGCAGAAAGTCCGCGAGATTGAAACAGGTCAGACCAAAGTTAGTGAGATTTGTTCTCAATACCAGGTAACATCTGCGGCTATTTACCGTTGGATAGATAAATTCGGCATTATGAAAGACAAGAAAGAACGACTTGTCGTAGAGTCGGAAAGCGACACACGGCAACTTATTGAACTGAAAAAACGTTTGTCTGAACTTGAACGTATCATTGGTCAAAAACAAATTCAGATTGATTTTCAGAACAAAATGATAGAACTGGCAGAAGAAACTTACGGTGTGGATATAAAAAAAAAGTTTTTTACCCCACCGTTCGATACTTCTGGGAGAACAGAAAAGAGTTAACATGCAGTCTCAATTTTTTCTATGAAAGCATTGGGATCAGCAAACAATCTTTTCATCAACATACTGATAGATATCTTCAAGAACGCGATCTTGAAGAGCAAATACTGTTATTGGTTCATCACATCCGTCAAGACCATCCAACGATGGGATTGCGTGATATGTATTACAAACTTTACCCCGTCGGTATAGGGCGGGATAAGTTTGAAGAACTCTGCAAGCGAGCAGATTTGAGTGTTGCACGAAAGCTGAACTATCGTAAAACAACTGACAGCAGTGGTGTTGTTCGCTTTGACAACTTGTTGATTAACTTGGAGATAACACATGTTAACCAAGTGTGGCAGAGCGATATAACCTACTACGAACTGCACGGCAGGTTTTATTACCTGACTTTTATCATAGATGCTTTTACACGCGTAATTGTAGGGTATCACGTTTCGGCAAGTTTAAGAACCGAACACACCACTATACCTGCATTACAGAAGGCGATTAATTGCCGTCTAAAAGCAAACATGGTCATTGTGAATCTGATTTTTCATTCCGATGGTGGCGGTCAATACTTTGATAAAAACTTCCTGAAGTTGACAGGAAAGTACAATATACAAAACAGCATGTGCCAATACCCATGGGAGAACGGAAAAGCAGAGCGTATCAACGGTATTATCAAAAACAATTATCTGCAGCACCGTAACATCACTACTTTTGAGCAGCTAACAAAAGAAGTTGACCGAAGTGTTAAACTTTACAACCATGAAAAACCTCACATTATGTTGCAAAGAAAAACACCAATTCAATTTGAAAACAGTATCTTTGCACATCAGTAGGTTTTTTTAGGTATGACGGCTCAATAAAAAAGTGAAAGAGCTACCCGTGAGAGAGAGCTCTTTCTTTCGACTTTTTCTTGTCGCCGGTCAAATTATCCCTGACAAGTTGCTCCTCAGCAGAGCTTGTTTCCGTTTCATTTGACAAAGCAAATGTAAACAAAATCAAAAGAGAGAAAAATCTCAATTGTATAAAAACATTAAAAAGAGCGCTTTTTATTAATTAAATAAGTTGAATTATTAACCAAAAACGGTCAACGAAATTCAGGCATTATCATACTAACTACCAGCTACCAGCTACCAGCTACCAGCTACTAACTACCAACTACCAAAAATAACTTCCTTAACTTCCCTAACTTCGTAACATATCTTCAAAAAAAATCCTAACTTTACAACCTCAAAAAATTATATTTTCATCATCCAGCTAAAGATATGAACAACAATAAAGCAAAAAAAGTACATAAAGTCACGTGGATTGGTCTCGTTTTCAATGTTTTGTTGACCGCATTTAAAATTTTAGCCGGATTTTTAGGTCGAAGCTCTGCTATCCTTGCGGATGGTATTCATTCTTTGTCTGATTTCATTACAGACGTATTGGTTTTGGTGTTCGTGGGCATATCAGTAAAAGACAAGGATGACGACCACCGATACGGACACGGAAAATTTGAAACTTTTGCCACCTTGTTAATAAGCATTGCTTTGCTTGCTGTTGGTGTTTTTATATTTACAAGCGGTGTTTCCAAGATCATGCAGGTAATCAAAGGAGAGGTGTTGGAACAACCTACTTATTTGGCACTTGTGGCAGCTTTGGTGTCAATTTTATTAAAAGAAATATTATACAGATATACCAAAAGGGTAGGCGAGGAAGTTAACAGCAGTGCCGTTATTGCCAATGCATGGCACCATCGTTCGGATGCTTTTTCTTCCATAGGCACATCCCTGGGAATTGCGGGAGCCATGTTTTTGGGTGAACCCTGGCGTATATTGGATCCTATTGCCGCAGTGGTGGTTAGTTTTTTCATAGTGAAAGTAGCAATTGAACTTGGAATACCCTGCATGCATGAACTCTTGGAGCGTTCGCTTCCTGAGGAGATTGAAAAAATCATCATCGACCTTATAGAGTCCCATCCGGATGTCATATTTCAACACAATCTCAAAACACGCAAGATAGGGAATATTTATGCCATTGATGTGCATATCAAATTGGATAAAAACATCAGTTTTGTTAAATCACATGATGTGGCAACCGAAATAGAAGTCAGGCTGAGAGATAAGTTTGGACCCAGGACAATCACCAATATTCACACGGAACCTTTTGAGGTGAAAGAAAAAGAATAAAGTGGGCAGAAATGATGCGGGCAGGAATGCAAACGCTCGCCAAGTGCGCAGGATGAGAGTCGAACTCACACGCCGTTGCCGGCACTACCCCCTCAAAGTAGCGTGTATACCAATTTCACCACCTGCGCCTGAAACGTGCCCGGAACAGGACTCGAACCTGCATGGCCTTGCGGCCACTAGTCCCTGAAACTAGCGTGTCTACCAATTTCACCATCCGGGCAAAATCACATTATGATATTAATTTTATGTTGTCCACCGACAATCATATTCGTACAAGAAAGTGAAACTATGTTGTTTCACTTCGGGGTACAAAAGTACAATATTTTTTGAACCTGACAAACAATTAATTCTGTTTTCTGTTTTTCGGGATTTAACGGCGTCGTAGGCGTATCTGCCTTCCCATTTTCGGATAAAATCTTCTTTTCTTATAAACTCCCGCAGTTTGTGAAATACACTTTATTTATAATTTAATATATGATGGATGAGCCTGAATGTTTTATTCTCTCAATTATTGAAAATAATTTATGATATGATTTAATATTTTTTCAGCAGTTCTGCCATCTCCGTATAAACTTTCATCCCAACCTGCAGGAAGTTGTTCCAGTTGATTTCCAATGTCATTTAACTCATCGAATAATAATATATTCCCCTTTAACTCAACCGTCTCAGTCCATTCTGTTTCCGTCCTGATAGTAACACATTTTTTCTTTAGCCAATATGCTTCTTTCTGCATGCCACCACTGTCGGTAATAAGTCCTTTTGAGTGATATAAAAAGCTTAAATTGTCAATATAAGCTTGCGGGTCAATGATGATAAGGTTTGAAAATTTAGAAATGTCTATCTTGTTATCTACCAGTATTTTCTTTGTTCTTGGATGCAATGAAAAGACTACCTTTTTCCCTGTTGAATTCAGTGATGACATGATATAAGACAGACGTTCCGGATTATCTGTGTTGTAAGGTCTGTGTATGGTTGCGTAATAATAGTTTTCGTATTTTTTCTCACCTATTTTATGGTTTTCCACTACATACCTGATAAGGTCTTTCATAATATCTCCAACCAGTATTACATTTTCTGTTATTCCCTCATTTCCCAAATTTTTAATAGCCACATCCGAGGTAGCGAACAGCAGTGAAGAAACATGATCGGTAAGAATGCGATTTATTTCCTCGGGCATTGTTTTGTTATAACTTCTTAGTCCGGCTTCTACATGAAATAATGGTATATGTAACTTCGATGCAACCAAAGCACCTGCCAATGTTGAGTTGGTGTCTCCATATACAATGACTGCGTCCGGTTTTTCCGATAAGATGATTTTCTCAATGTCAATTAACATTTTTCCTGTCTGCTCTCCATGATTGCCTCCACCATGATTAAGCAAATATGTTGGTGTTTGCATTCCAAATTGTCTAAAAAAAACATCGCTCATATTGTCATCATAATGCTGTCCTGTATGCAGCGTAATAAGATCAATTTTATTACGAGCGACTCTTTCGAATGCAAAATGTTTGATAAATTGCGGTCTTGCACCAATGATTGCTAAAGTTTTTTTCATTGTTTGTTTATTTAGCACATGACAAAAATCAAAAAAAGATAAATAATTATTATTCAATTTGCTGAACTTAGGGCTTTGTCTCAAAACCCCACTATATTTTTCGACTCATCACCGGATAAGGTCAATCTCAGTACAATACTTAAAATACTGTAAACTGATCAGTTGTTTGTTTTAAAGTATTTTATGTTTATGCTTAGATTATTTGCTTAGGTTGCAAATTTACAATTATTTTTTTTCCGCAAAAAATTGCGTTTACTAATGGAACATAGTTAAACTTATAATCACAAAACGAAGGTAAAATAAATTAACAACTCACACTTTAAGTGTCAAAAGTGTGATTTACGGAGTTCTTTGAGGAAAAAGGTATTAAAACAGTTGAGGTAAGAAAAGGGAATTACTGAGGTAGTTGAATGTCATTTATCGCACTTTGCGGAATAACTCGAATGATATAAACGATTTGATGTTGGATAATAAAAAGGATTGCCATTTTTTTGTAGTTTATCCTGCGGACAAAAGGTCCGTAAGCTCTGACAATGGCGGGATTGGTTTGAAGTTGAAAAACAGGAGCAGATTGTTTGAGGGATTGTATGGACGTATAAACACCTTTCAAATAACGCACAGCAGTTGCAGGTGCTTTGTATTCAAAGGTTATTGTGTAGGATAAATCGCGTAAATCAGCTCTTGCTTGCTCGGATATGATTATTTTGTGTTTTCCCATATTTCTTTACAATCTACTTGATAGTGATTGCTTAAAATACCAATACATTCATCAAAAACTTCTTCAACGGAATAGGTTTTTTGACCGGAAATTAAATCCGAATTAGGATATTCGATTTTAACGGTTTTATTGGTAGCCAGTTGACGAAGAATTTTGCGTCCGGCGGGAGTACTGATGTCTATGCGGGCTATTACTTCCATCATTAGATTAAGTTTGAAGTTAGAAAATTGAAAATGGGTGACAGATTGATCATTTACTCAAGAAAATTAGGTAAAGTTTAGTGATTTTTATCGAAGGCAAATATACAAATATTTTATGATTTTGACTCGATTAAAAAAATAACTCATTATTTGTAATTATGTAGCAGAAACATTATTCTTGTGAAACATAATAATTGTCCGTAGGAATAACACGTGTATAGGCGGTGTCTCATAAGTGTCCAACTGTTACTCATAGATTACGGGGGCATGGATTGATTATGATTGTGACAGGTGCCATTATGTTCGGTTTCGGGTTCGGAGTGTTTGATGTAAATAACATGCCGATCCTTTGTCAGTTTGTATCGTCCCGTTATCGGGCTACAGGCTATGGATTATTAAATTTAGCGGGAATCTCTGCTGGAGCCATTATTACCAATGAACTTGGTAAGGCCCTGGATGCCGGGTATATGAATGCTGTGTTTGTTGTGATGATCTTAGCAGTAGGGATTGCTATAACTCTGCAATTGACGGTATTGAAACCTAAAACAGTGGATATGAAGGAATAGGTGTTAGAGCGAAAAACGGGACTCGAACCCGCGACCCTAACCTTGGCAAGGTTATGCTCTACCAACTGAGCTATTTTCGCTAATTTCAATTTCTTCGCGTTGTATCTCAGTTGGTAGAGCATATTTATTGTTTATTCTCTTGGCAACTGAGCTATTTTCGCTAATTTCAATTTCTTCGCGTTGTATCTCAGTTGGTAGAGCAAATTCATTGTTTATTCTCCTGGCAACTGAGCTATTTTCGCTTATTTCAATTTCTTTTAAAGAAATGCTGCTTTCAGCACGCAAATATACAGATATTTTTTAAAAAGACCAACTTCACCTGTATTTTTTAGTTGGATCAATCAATTTTGTGTACGCTGTGGGTCTCACTCTATGATTTATTGTCTTATTTTTATTGTACCATCAGTTTTAAACTTGCACCCTGCAGTCCATCCGCGCTTATAGTTAACTCTACAAGGCCGGCATTTCCATCAGGTTGCACGATGGCCAGGGCTTTTCCGCGAAATACGCGGGGTGTCATTGACCTAAAGCTGTGCATATCATACATGGAAGCATTGCCCGCCGCAATCACCGACCCCTGTCCTGTACAGCTGATTTTTACGGTGTTCCCGGAGTTTGGAACGATTCTTCCATTTTCATCGATGACTTCAATTTTGACATGAGAAAGATCATTTTTGTCTGCTTTGAGCTGTAATTTGTCTGCAGTTAAACGAATGGCTGCCGGCTTTCCGGAAGTTTGCAGTTCGAAAGCATCAGTTTCTTTTTTCTTGTGAATATTGACGGCTTTCAGTGTGCCGGGCTGGTAGGGAACTTCAAAAGTAGCAGTATAATTTTCTTTTCCTGTTTCTTCTTCCCCAATCAAGACATCGTTTAGGTAGAGACGCACTTTTGGTGAACGGCTATAAACGTTTACACGCATGGGTTGACCTTCATATCCTTCCCAGTTCCAGCTGATCAGCTCATCTGTCCAACCCCAACCGTTTACAACTTCTTGTTTACCTGCTTCAACAGGTCGGCGTACTGCCATGGTAATGGTCTTTTCTCTCCATACCACATCCCGGTAATACGACTGGGGCTTTTTGTCGCCACAAAAATCAATATCCCCACACCAGGCGTTGTACCAGGGCCATCCCATAAATTGCGGATTCCATTCTCCGGGTTTCAGTTCTAAAGCATGAGCCAGGCCGGCTTCTCCTAAATAATCTATGGCCGTCCACACAAAATCTCCGATTATATAGGGATGTTTTTCAACTAAATTCCAGGCTGCTGCAAGATCTTTGGGATAAGTCTCGCTCCCATACATAACTCGTTCAGGATAGGCTTCATGATCACTTTCATATTTATGCCACATGTAATTGTATCCTGCTATATCCACATTTCTGAATGCACGGTAAGAGTCTTTGTCCCATGAAAAATGTCGGCGATCCCAGAAATCATTGGAACCAATGGTAGAAAATCGGGTTGTATCGTATTGATGGATCACAGACACCAATCTTTTTGCAATTTCTTCTCCCTCCGCGTCTGCTCGTTGTGCCACTTCGTTGCCTATGCTCCACATGATGATGGAAGGATGATTGCGGTCACGGCGCAAAGACGCTTTTAGGTCATATTCACTCCAGGCATCAAAGTATTGGTGGTAATCATTGTTGCGTTTGGCTTGCTGCCACTGATCGAAAGTTTCGTGGATTACCAGCATCCCCAATCGGTCACATGCATCCAACAGGGCCTCAGATACTTGATTGTGTGCACATCGGATGGCATTGAAACCGTTTTCCTTCAAAAGTTCTATTTTTCTTTCCTCAGCCCGGTCGATAGCAGCCGCACCCAGCAAACCATTGTCGTGATGGATACATCCACCTTTCAATTTAATCGTTTGTCCGTTCAACTGAAATCCTTTTTCTGCAGAAAAGGCAATGGTTCTGATGCCAAACGGTATACTGATTTTATCCAATACGGTACCGTTGGATAGGATGGTCAACTCAGCAACATATAATTGGGGAGTTTCAAGTGACCATAATTGCGGTTTGGTAACGGGAAAAATATCGGATACGGGAGTTGAACCATCAAGTTGTACGGATGAAGTGCGTGATGCAACAGTTTTTCCTTGTGGTGAAATGATATCAATCTGCAAGTTAACTTCGTCGTATTTATCTGATTTTTGATGTATTACTGTAGATAATTTAACCCGGGCTGTTTTGTTTTTTATTTCAGAACCGTCCACAAAAGTATCCCATTCTTCCAGATGAACCGGGTTGGTTTTTATCAGCCATACATGACGATAAATTCCTGATCCTGCATACCAGCGACTGTTTTCACCTACATTCACTACTTTGACGGCAATGATGTTGGGAACACCCGGGGCATGGCAAAATTCAGTAATATCTACTTTATATGAGGTGTAACCATACGGGTTAAAATTTACTTTTTGTCCGTTAACCCATATTTCAGATTGATTATACACACCTTCAAAATACAATGTGATGAGTTTGTGTACATCACTTTCATTCAAAGTAAATGATTTACGATACCAGCCTTCCCCTCCTAATGTCTGACCGGTATCCGCACCACCTGCACCTGCGTCATTCAGCTTAGAGAAAGGTCCGACGGTAATGCCTTCCTTTTGAACGGGTACCGGATCCATGCTCCAGTCATGAGGAACATCCAGAACAGTCCATTTATTGTCGTCAAATGCCGGTTGTTCGGCATTGGCAACGGAACCTCTGTGGAATTTCCAATCCGAATCGAAGTTGATTTTCCTCTCTACAGCTTGGGCTTTTACAAGAAGTAAAAGCCCAACGCCACAGAGGATAAGAAGACTTAATCGCTTTTTCATGTGAATGCTGTATTGTTAAAATAAAACTTTATTTAATAATCACTTTTTGATTGTACCTTCCGTTAGAATGCATTACATTAATGATGTAAGCGCCCTCAGGAAGATTGGTGGAGAAACTGTTTTCTCCATCAAAGCTTTGAGTCAATACGCTACGTCCCGTAATGTCAAATATATTCAAAGTAGAATTTTGGGGCAGGTCTTGTGCATAAAGCGTGTTTCCGACTGCATAGATCAGCATATTCTCTTTGGCTAACTGATCAACTCCTGTCTCCACAACATTCCTGTATCCCCTGAGATTGGTGTTGTTGAACTTCACCTGGTAAGGCCATTGTTCATCATTGCTGGTATCATCATCCCATGCATGTTTTACATGCATCCTGGGTGCACCTGACACGACTAACCAAAGGCTTTTACATTTTGCCGGAGTTTCAAAGTGCAGGGTATCCGTACTAGTAAAATAGTTTGCCGAACCAATATCACTGTACACCCGCGTTCCGTCTGTTGTAAGTGCAACAAACCCGAATCGCCAGCCTGCATTCGGAAGGAGATTTTTGCGGAAGCCATCAATGCCGGCTTTTCCTTCGAAGAACACACTTACTTTCTTTGGGTTTACAAAAACTCCGTTGAGCTTGATGATATTGTGACCGTAATTTTCGGGACAGTTAGATGGATCGATGAGCCAGTAATTTTCACCCACATCATTCAGCTTGGGCTGTGGACGTGAATTGAAGTGGTTGGCACCCTGTTGTTTGATGTGTGGAATATCCCAGGTTGCAAATCTTGCAGCACATTCCCACATTTCATCATTGAATTGATCTTGTTTCATGTTGCCCGCCAAACGTTTGTAGGCTTCAATCGGGTCCTCCGGTCTTTTGGACTCCAACCACATGCGTCCCACAAATTTCATATCATCTTGCTTGAAACACCAAAAATCCGGGAGAAAGAAATTTTCATACCGTGCCCATTCATGCAGGGGGTGTGCGTGAACCATTCCCAGATAGCCGTTATACCATTCGTTTGTGAATTGGTCATTAGTCATGATCTTATAGGCTTGCCACTGGGCACAGTTCTCCCAAAATACGTTTCCTCCTGAAGCATCGGGACCAAAACCGTAATTCCAGCCATGACCGGAATCGGCACCCGCCTGTCCCTGGAAACAGTGAGCTATTTCATGTCGGAGGGTTTGCCAATTTCTCGACCAGATAGCGCTGCCTGATGAGAATGTACACATGCCGGTAGTTCCGTCAACACCACCTCCGTTGGCCTCCCAATCTGTTTTGGCAAGCAGCCGGATGATCATTTTGTAGGTATCACTTTTTGAGTTCCCTCTCACAACAAAGCCCAGGGAATCGGCGTAAAAATCGAAAGTTTCATCAGCCACTCTCAGCACATCATCAAGATTCACCCCCGGATTATCACCAAGTCCTTTTTCCCAGAAAATTACCCAGTTTTTTGATTGCCGGCTTCGCTCCAGACTATAGTTGTTATTCGGATTGTTAACGTCTCCAAGTGCCCAGCCGGGAATATATAGTTGTTTGTCAACTGCTTTAGTCGCCTGATTTAGGGCAGTAGCAGCTTGTTTGATGGCAGCCGCTGTTAAATCAAAATTATTGGAGGCAAGCACAGCTTCATCACGGGCAGCCGTTAAATTGGAAATTTTATCCGGCTCGTTGGCATACCAGGTTAATACCTGATTGGCATAATCGATTTTAGACTGTAAATCGGCATATAATTTTATGGATGCTTCGACTTGACTGAATACAGTTTCCAACGCCGTGTAGGCGGCACTCAGATTATCTTCGGAGAGAGGGTCTTCATCCAAAGTCTGTTGTGCACTTTCAATTTCATTTTCAAGTGTTTCTCTAATTGAGTTCTGGATTTTTTTTGCTGATAACTTTTCCGCATGGGCAAGTTGAGCGCTCAATAAACCGGCTAGGTCAGCTGTTTCGTACTCACCCAAGTACTCTAATTTGAAATTGTCACAGGTAAGCCAGTTCCCGGTAGCATTTTCCGCTTTTAGTCCGATAGCGACCCGTTTGTTTACGACAATAAAATCCAATGATCTTTCCTGTATATCGTTGATATCTTCCGTGTAATATCCCGCAAAAAACCAAACGCCGGTTTGAGGATTTCCCCTGTTGGTGGTACTGCCTGATGTGGTTTGTTGGATGTTGCCGGCTGTTACATACAATCTGTACTTACCATTGGTAAGATTGGTCAATGTCTGTTGGATGCCGACATCGGGTATTCTTTGACCTATGTTAACCCATTTTTCCACGTAAGTAGTTCCGGTTTTCGGAAAAACTGTATTGGTTTGTGTAGCCATACCATTGTTTGTCCACCCATCGAAACCTGATTCAAAACCCGGATTGACAATCAGATGGGTTACATCCGTGGGTTGTTCTGATGAAACCTTCAAGAGACCAGAGCTTGTAGAAGCCGTGAGGTTTTGTGCTTGAATTAAAATTGCAAAACTGATGGCGAGTAAGGTGCGTAATGTTTTGTACATATTGCTTTGAAAGATTTTTAAATGATTTTTAAATGTTTTTTCGAGACAAGCA
>Ga0116159_1003108_pt1 | contig 15216 bp, 9 predicted proteins | sample AD_JPNAS1_MetaG_FD_89878 | JGI IMG/M metagenome (GOLD analysis project Ga0116159, IMG submission 89878) | Active sludge microbial communities of municipal wastewater-treating anaerobic digesters from Japan - AD_JPNAS1_MetaG | ecosystem: Engineered > Bioreactor > Anaerobic > Digestate | place...
GACCGGATGATGGAGGTTCTCCCCCCCGCTTGGAAGGACGCCTACGCCGCGGGGATCTTCACCGAGTTCATGGAACAGAGGGCTCCCGGTCATACCGTCCTCGACGACAAAATTTACAAAAAGGGGATGGAGGACTTCATCGCCGAGATCGACGCCGAAACGGCCCGGCTGGATTTTCTCGCCGATCCGCTGGCCTATGACAAGCGGGAAGAACTGCGGGCGATGCGAATCTCCGCCGAGGCCCTGATCATCCAAGGCCGGCGGCACGCCGAGAAAGCCCGGGAGCTGGCCGCCCGGGAGGGGAACGCGGCCCGGAAAAAAGAGCTTCTCCGGATCGCCGAAGTCTGTGACCGCGTCCCGGCCCGCGCTCCTCGGGATTTCCAGGAAGCCCTCCAGATGTACTGGTTCGTCCACCTGGGAGTGATCACGGAATACAACACCTGGGACTCCTTTAATCCCGGCCGCCTCGACCAGCATCTTTATCCGTTCTACCGGAAAGGCCTGGAGGAGGAAACGTTGACGGAGGAATCCGCCCGGGAGCTTCTCCAGTGCTTCTGGATCAAGTTCAACAACCAGCCGGCTCCGCCCAAGGTCGGCGTAACGGCCGAGGAGAGCGGGACGTACACGGACTTCGCCCTGATCAACCTGGGCGGGGTGAAAGCCGACGGCTCCGACGCGGTCAACGAGCTTACGTATCTTCTCCTCGACGTCATCGAGGAAATGCGGCTCCTCCAGCCGAGCTCCATGGTCCAAATCTCCAAGAAAAGTCCGGAGAAGTTCCTCCTCCGGGCCCTGAAAATCGTGAAAACCGGCTTCGGCCAGCCGTCCCTGTTCAACACGGACGCCATCGTCCAAGAGCTGGTCCGGCAAGGAAAATCCGTCGAGGACGCCCGAAATGGCGGTGCTTCGGGCTGCGTCGAATCAGGCGCCTTCGGCAAGGAAAATTACACCCTGACGGGATACTTCAACATGCCCAAGGTCCTGGAGGTGGCCCTCCGAGACGGCTTCGATCCCCGGACGGGAAAACAGCTCGGCCCCCGGACCGGCGATCCGGCGGGATTCCAGACGTTCGACGACCTCTTCAGCGCCTTCCAAGCCCAGCTCCGTCATTTCATCGACGTCAAGATCGCCGGCAACGCGGTCATCGAGCGGTTGTACGCGACTCTTCTGCCCGCGCCGTTTCTTTCGATCCTGATTGACGATTGCCTCCGCCGGGGGCGGGACTACCACGCCGGCGGAGCCCGTTACAACACCTGCTACATCCAGGGCGTCGGGCTCGGATCCATCACCGACATGCTGGCCTCGCTCAAGCACAACGTCTTCGAAAAGAAAATCGTCACGATGAAAAATCTGATCGCCGCCCTGGACGCCGACTTCGCCGGGGCCGAGGATCTGCGCCAGCGGCTTCTCAATAAAACGCCCAAATACGGCAACGACGATGACACGGCCGACGACCACGCCCGGCGGGTCTTTGAGGCGTATTTTGCGGCCGTCGACGGCCGGCCCAACATGAAGGGCGGCTCTTACCGGATCAACCTTCTCCCGACCACCGTTCATGTCTACTTCGGCAAGGTCACCGGAGCGACGCCCGACGGGCGGAAAGCGGGGGAAAGCCTGAGCGAGGGCATTTCCCCGGTCCAGGGTTCCGACCGCAAGGGTCCGACGGCCGTCTTGAAATCCGCGGCCAAGATCGATCATATCCGGACGGGGGGAACGCTGCTCAATCAGAAGTTCACGCCGCAGCTTCTGGCCGACGAGGAAGGTCTCCGCAATCTGGGGCATCTTGTCCGGGCGTACTTCACGATGGACGCCCACCATGTCCAGTTCAACGTCGTCACGGCCGAAACCCTCCGCGACGCCCAGGCCCATCCTGAAAAATACCGCGATCTGATCGTCCGGGTCGCCGGCTACAGCGATTACTTCCTGGATTGCTCGGTCGACCTGCAAAACGAGATCATCCGCCGGACCGAGCATCTGGGCTTCTAAGGCGGTTTCGGGAAAAAACGCCCCAGCGGATTCCGCCCGCCCGGCCCCTTCGCGTTCCGCGGGGCGGGCCCGCGGTCGTCCCAGTTCGGGAATGAGGCGGACTAAAAAACGATCGAGGATTTGAGGACGCCGTCGGTCCGGTCGGCGGCTGTGGCGAAGGCTTTTTCCGCCTCCTCGATCTTGAAGGTGTGGGTGGCCAGCCAGTCGATGTCCAGGTGCTTGGCCTTGACGAGCATCAGCCCCTGATTCACGCACCGGTTCTGCCGCCGGAGGAACCGGAGGCCGATCTCCTTGCGCCGCAGCCGGGCCGAAAGGTAGGAAATCCGTTCGTCCGGGGGGATTCCAATCTGGTAGATCCAGCCGCCGGGCTTGACCAGCTCGACGGCCTGTTCGATCGCCGCCGGGTCGCCGGACGCTTCGAAGACGGCGTCCAGCCCGAGCGGTTTCCGCTTGAAAATCTCCGAGACGACGTCGAGGCGGTCGGGATTGCCGCTCCAGGCGGCGCCGGCTTTGAGCGCGGCCGCAATCCGGGCGTCGGAGCGGTCGGTGGCAAAGATGTCCCCGTGGCCCTCGGTTTTGAGAACCTGGACGAGTAAAAGGCCGATCGGTCCCGTTCCCAGCACTCCGATCGACGGCCCGAGCGTTCCGACGGCCAGGGCCCGGGCGTGGAGGGCGATCGACAACGGCTCGACCAGCATCGCTTCCGTCATCGTCAGCGTCTCGGGCACGGAAAAAAGATTGCGTTCGGGCATGACGAAATATTCCGCCAGGCAGCCGCTCCGCTCGCCGGGGTGGCCGAGAAAAGAGACATGCCGGCACGTGTGGGGCCGCCCGGCCCGGCATTGGTCGCACGTTCCGCAGGAGATCGACGGCTCCACGGCCACCCGGTCGCCGGCTTTGAACTGTTTAACCGACGGCCCGACGGCCTCGACGAAGGCTGAGCACTCGTGGCCGACGACCGCCGGATAGGGGACCGCTTCGCCCCCGATGCGGTCCGCCGTGAAATAGTGAAGATCGCTGCCGCACAGGCCGGCGAGCGCCGTTCGAAGAAGCACATCGTCGTCGTTCTTGAGGAGGGGTTTCGGGACGTCGCGGATTTCGACTTTCCGCGGGGCGGTCAAAAAGGCGGCTTTCATGTGATCCTTCTCCCCGGCCGAGACCAGGCCGTTGCCCTTCATCATATCAAAAGTCCCGCCGTAAAATCACCCTTTTCCGCTTCTTTGGAAAAAGAGAATGCCCCGGTCCTTCCTAAAAAAAAGCCCTGTCCGCGGAGGGACGGGGCTTGGGACGAGCGCGGGGAAACCGGATTTTTATTTTTTCGGCTTGACCTGGATTTTATCCAAGCCGGGTTTTTTCGCGCAATCGGCCGCGAAATCCTGCTCCCGTTGGGAATTGACGTAGTCGGGATGCTGGAACCGGTAAGTGAACCGGGTGTGTTCGTCGTACGTCCCCTGGAGCAGGGCGATGACGTCCTCGATGAAGACCCGTTCCTCGTCGGTGGGGATGACGAAAATCTTGACCTTGGAGTCTTCGGCCGAAATCTCGGTTTCGGCGTTTCTCGTTTTGGCCAGCTTGTTTTTCGCCTTGTCCAGCTTGATGCCGAGGAATTCGAGGCCGTCGAGAGATTTTTCCCGGATGAGGTCGGACATTTCGCCGACGCCGGCCGTGAACACAATGGCGTCGGCCCCGCCGATGGCGGCCAGGTAGGCCCCGATGTATTTCTTGATCCGGTAGGACTCCATCTCGATGGCCAGGGCGGCCCGAGCCTCGCCGGCCTCGGCCGCTTTCTGGACATCGCGGCGGTCGGTGTATTTGCCCGTGATGCCCAGAAGACCCGACTTCTTGTTCAACAGGTCGTTCATCTTGGCCGGCGCGATGTTCTCCTTCTCCATCATCATGAGGTCGATGGCCGCGTCGTGGTCGCCGGCGCGGGTGCCCATGACCAGCCCTTCCAGAGGCGTCAGGCCCATCGAGGTGTCATACGACACGCCGTTCTTGATGGCGTTGGCCGAGACGCCGTTGCCGATATGGAGGCAGATGAGATTGGTCTTGAAGGGATCCTTGCCCAGCAGCAGGGCGGCCCGCTTGGCTACGTAGAGAAACGATGTGCCGTGGAAGCCGTAGCGGCGGACGCCGTACTTCTCGTACCACTCGTAGGGCAGGGCGTACATGTAGGCGTGGGCCGGCATGGTTTGGTGCCAGGCCGTGTCCATGATGGCCATGTGGGGAATGGACGGAAGGACGTCCATGGCTGCCTCGATGCCCAGAACGTTGGGCGGATTGTGAAGAGGGGCCAAGCTGTAGAGAGCCTTGAATGTGTCGAGGGAGGCGGCGTCGATGATGACGGATTTTTTAAACTTTTCGCCTCCGTGGACGACCCGGTGGCCGACGGCCGAGATCTTCTTCAGGTCATCGAGCACGCCGACCTTCGGGTCGAGCAGCGTGTCGATGATGAGCTTGAGGGCGTCCTTGTGGTTGGCGCAGTCGTGGTCGATCTGGATCGGCGCGCGGCCGAGACCGGCCTGCTGAATGAAGCTTTTGCCGATGCCGACGCGCTCGACGATGCCGGTGGCCAGGGTGACCTTCTTGTCGTAATCGTACAGACGGTACTTGGCCGAGGAGCTGCCGCAGTTGAGGGAGAGAACGATCATGGAATTCTCCTATGTGACGCGTTCGATCTATTCTTGACCGCTTACAGGCCGGCGGCCTGGACGGCGGTGATGGCCGTGAGATGGACGATGTCGTCGACGGAGCAGCCGCGGGACAGGTCGTTGACCGGCTTGGCGATGCCCTGAAGAATCGGTCCGACGGCCTGGGCCTTGGCCAGCCGCTCGACGAGCTTGTAGGCGATATTGCCCGACTGGAGGTCGGGGAAAACGAGAACGTTGGCCTGGCCGGCGATCGCCGAGTTCGGCGCCTTGGCCTTTCCGATTTTCGGGATAATGGCCGCGTCGGCCTGCATTTCTCCGTCGATCTTCAGGCCGGGGGCGAGCTCCTTGGCGACGGCCACGGCCTTCTTGACTTTGTCCACGAGCTCGTGCTTGGCGCTGCCGTAGGTCGAGAAGGATAGCATGGCCACCTTCGGATCCATTCCGCAGAGAACCCGGGCGGTCTCGGCCGAGGCGACGGCGATTTGGGCCAGCTCGACGTCGGATGGGGCGGGCATGACGGCGCAGTCGGCGAAGACGAACATGCCGTTGTCGCCGTAGGAGCAGTCAGGGACGATCATGACGAACGAACTGGAGACGATGTTGATCCCCGGCTTGGTCCGGATGATTTGGAGGGCCGGCCGGATGGTTTCGCCGGTCGAGTGGACCGCGCCCGAGACGAGGCCGTCCGCTTCGCCCTTGTGGAGCATCATCGTCCCGAAATAGACCGGGTCGGACATGAGCTTGCGGGCTTCCTCGGGAGTCATTCCCTTGGCTTTCCGGATCTCATAATAAGCCTGGACGTATTCCTCGAACTTCGGGGACGCCGCCGGATCGACCGAGGGGATCCCGGAGACGTCGACGCCTTGTTCTTTGGCCACGGCCTCGATCTTCGCCCGGTTGCCAACCAGAGTGACTTGGGCGAGCTGTTCTTTGGCGATCTGGGCGGCCGCCTTAATCGTCCGGGGCTCCTCGCCTTCGGGAAGGACGATGCGGCGGGGCGTCGCCTTCGCTTTTTCCTTGAGACTCTCGAGCAGGGTCATGGATGAATCCTCCATACGGCAATTCCCTTGTCGATTATTAAATGTTTATAAAACAAGGGGTTGGAAGGCGTATTTTGCCTTTCCGCGCCTGAAAAGTCAATGTTTTGGACTGGTCCATGATTTCGGCCGCGAATCCGCCTCTTTTATAGAGGGAATCCATGGAATTTTCTTTGTTTCGCGGCCGGGGAATCAATCCTCGATGCCGTGGCGGGCGGGGACGCCGGCCTGGAAATAATGCTTGATTTCCTTCATCTCGGTGACGAGGCCGGCCCGCCGGATGAGCGCTTCCGGAGCCCGGCGCCCGGTCAAAACGAGCTCGACGGACGGAGGTTTCTCGTCGAGAAGGGCCAGGACGTCCGGCAGGCCGAGGAGGCCGAAGTGAAGGGCGACGTTGATTTCATCCAGGACGACGATGTCATACCGGCCGGAAAGCATCGCTTTCCGGCAGAGGTCCAGTCCGCGGCGCGCCCGCCGGACGTCTTCCGGATCCGGACGGCCGGCGGTCCGGATCAAGCCGGGACGGCCGAAGGTCGCGAACGTGATCAAGCCGCCGAGCCGCCGGGCGGCGGCCCGCTCTCCCGAGGACCGGGCTTTCATGAACTGGCCGAAATACGTGCGGTAGCCGCGGCCGGCGGCTCGAAGGGCCAGGCCCAGGGCCGCCGTGGTTTTTCCTTTTCCGTCACCGGTGTAGATTTGAACCTGGCCCTGGAGGGCGGGCGGTTTTGATTTCGCTCTCTTGCTCTTCATTGTTCCCGATTCTACCACGAGCCGTTCGGCTTGCATAATTCCCTGTCTTGACTTATATTGCCATTGACAGCGGGTCCACCTGTCATCCAATCACGAAAAAAAGGCGAAGGAGTCTCCCATGGCCAAGACCATCACCCTGACCCAAACCGACTATGACCGGTTGAAGGCGTTGACTTCCGTCGATCCGGATCCCTCGGATCTCGATAAAAACGCTTTCCAGGAGCTCCGGGCCGAGCTTGATCGGGCTGTCGTCGTCGATCCGAAAGAAATCGACCCGAACGTCGTCACCGTGAACTCGCGGGTCCTTATCCAGGACGTCGCGACGGGCGAGGAAAAGGAATACACGCTCGTTTTTCCGCTGGCGGCTGATTTCAGCGTGGGAAAAATCTCGGTCCTGGTCCCCCTGGGAACCGCTCTGCTCGGATTTCGCAAGGGCGACGTCGTCGAGTGGAAGGTGCCGGGCGGACTCCGTAAATTCAAGATCAAGAAAGTCCTCTACCAGCCGGAAGCCGCCGGGAATTTCGAATCCTAGCCGATCGACTTGGCCAGGGCCCCCCATTTCTTGTCCAGGCGGAATCCCCGGCGGAGGAAAAAGCCGGGAAGGTAGAAATGGGTCAGGACCGTCGTGTATCCCTGGCCGGCCATCCGCCCGCAAAAATCGTCCACCACGGCTCCGCCCAAGCCGCTTGACTTCAGCCGGGACGTGATGACGACCGCATCGATGAAAACGACGGACCGGGACATGACCCGGTAGCACAATCCTCCGACGATGCGGTTCTGGCGGTCTTGGAGGATGAAATGTCGGTCTTGTTGGGAAATGACCTTGGGGAAATTCTCCTTGTAGAAGAGCCGATAGAGGCGGCCGATGTCGGCCGGGTCGGTTGTTTCGCTGAAGGCGTACGTTTCGCCCCGGCGGTCGACAAGAAAGCTCCGGACGACGATCCGCTCCGCCCCCTCTTCGCCCTCGACGACGACGTCGAGACGGCGGTCCGGCTCGAGATGGGGAAAAATCATCCGGCTGAAGACGGCCCGGTCCCTCTCGTCGTTCAAGGCGGCTTGGAGATCGGACAGCTCGACGTGCCGGACGGCCGGGGCCTTGGGATTCTCCGACATCAAGGCCAGGAGCCGGTCGAACAGCTCCTCCTCCTTCAAGCTCCGCCCGGCGAAATAGGTGTGGCGGTAGAGATGGTAGCGGACGATCTCCGGGAAGCGGCCCAGGTCGTATTTCCGGTGAAGATCGAGGACCTTTCGTTCCCGGTCCCGGGAGTCGGCCTTCGGATTGGCCGCCTCCCATTCCTGAAAGGCCCGGACGGCGTTGAGCCCGGCCAGCGGGATTCGGTAGCTTTTTTCGAACCGGGCGCGGTACTCGGCCAGCAGCCGGCGCAGGCCGGCCAGCTCCGGTGAGGCGGGCTTCCCCCCGCCGAGGTCGTTTTGAAGTTCGGCGAAAAAGGCCGCCGCTTCATCACGGCCCAGGGCGTTGTAGCAGGCGTCGAAAATCCATTCCAAGTCCGTTTGCTCCCGGATCCAAGGATAATCGGCGGCCGTCCGACGGTAAAAGCGGTCGACGAGCGGACGGACAATCGACAGAGTGTTCCGGTACGGCGTCCGGGAGTCGAGAGAAGCGATGATCGTCGCGTCCCGGTACTCGATTTCCGGGACGATGGCGTTGAGGGGGGAAACGGGGCCCGGCACGATCCGGCGGCCGGTCATTTTCCAGGCCCGGAAGAAGACGGACATCGCTTCAATGTAGAGCTTCCGCCAAACCGCCAGTTCGGGCGGAGGCGCGCCCGCCGCCCGGCGGCCGGCGTATTCACGGATCTTTTCCCAGAGGGTCAGGTCGCCGATGTATCTCCGGGAGACGGCGCCTTCCCCAAGCCGGATTGCCCCAAGGGGAGCCATGGCCGCCGTCTCCTCCGGGTGGTCGGCCAGGAAGGCCGACCAGAGAATCGTCCGCCATTCGCGGTCCGACCACGGCCGCCCTTTGAGGAAAAGCTTCAGGTCATAATGGCGGCTGGAGGTCGTATTCAGGCTGATCCGGTAATCGGGGAAGGAGGAGACGGAATGGGCCCGGGAAATCCAAATGCCGGCGGCCGGGATGTCCCTCGGGTTGAAATCATCCGGGCCGAAGGCGAACCGGATGGACTCGTGGAGGAACGTCGTCCCGAGGAGAAGCGTTTTCAACCGGCGGATCTCGGCGGGACCGAGCCCTTCCTCGAAAACCAGCCGGTCTTCTTTTCTCAAGACGCCGAAGGCGGCTTTCTTGCCGTCTTTTTCGATCCCGTGTGTGAGCTTGGCCAGGAGCTTTTCGGCCGAGGCGGCCAGCCCTGGATCGGCCGTATGAAGAGCCCAGGCCGCCAGCTCCGCCCGGATGGAGCCGAAGAATTCCGGGTGAACCCGGGTCAGGTTCGCCAGCAGCCGGAGGATGCGGTCGAATTGGAGCCGGGTGACCGGATTGGCCGGCCAGGTCATCGTTTCCCGGTAGGCGATCATCCGCCGGCGGAGTGAATCCAGGCGGCTTTTGCCCGGCCGGGCCGAGACGATTCCCTCGATGCTCCGGGCATTGAGGAACGGCTTGCCCGACTGGACGAAGGCCGGCAGAAGCCGGCTGTAATCGACGTTTGGATTGTCGAGGAGAAGGAGGCGGTAGGCCCAGCAGCGGACGTCTTCGGCCGGATGGCCGGCAAGGGCCCGGAGACGGCTGCGGATGAGGTTCGTGGTTCGGAGATCCGGCTCCTGGAAAAGCTTTTCCAGCTCGTCGAGAAGGCCGTCGAGCGGCTTCCGTCCGGAAAATAGGATCCGGACGAGGATTTCATTGAGGCGGAGAAGGGGAGTGTTCCGGATATTGGACGGCTGGGCGATATCCTCCGTCGGGGCGAGACGGACGCGCCGGTCGGGAAGGAAGACGCGGTCCGTCGCCGGCTCCAGCGGCAGGTCCCAGCCTTCCTTGCAGGGGGAAAAGCGGATCAAGGCGGGATTGCCGGCCCAAAGAATCGGCTGGCGGGCGAACAAGCCTAAATCGACGACCGTCCCCTGGATTTCGTATTCCAGATCGCCCACCAGCCAGACTTTCGGCCGGGCCGTCGGCCGCAACGGCAGGCGGAGCTTCCGGTTCCGGTCGCGGAGGCCGCGGGCGTCGCGCGTGATTTCGTCCTCCAGGATGCCCAAGTCGCGGAAGAACCACAGCGGGATGCGGACGGTTCCGCCGGGGCCGGCCAGCTCAAGATAAGGTTTGCGGTAGAGCTCCTCGATCCGGCCGGAAAAATTCTCCTCGATCCGCTTCCGGTTGAAGGAACCCTTGGGAGTCACCTCGCCCCAGGCGGCGTCGAAATCGCGGTCGAGGACGGCGAAATTGATGACCCGTTCGTAAGGAGCCAGGTCGGCGTTGGCCGCGGTGACGATCCGCCGGTAATATTCCCGGCCGTTATCCTGGACCAAGGCCGAAGCCAGGACGGTGTCGCTGCGGTCGGGAACGATGAACAGCACGTTGGTGGGCCGCCCGTCTCCGACGAGAAACGTCCGCTTGATGCCGGGGACGCCGATGAATTTATCCTCGACCTTGCGGGGAGCGATCGTCTGGCCCCGGTTGTTTTTATAAATGTCCTTGATCCGGTCGATGATTTGGTAATAGCCGTTGGACAGCCGCCGGAAGATGTCGCCGGTCTGAAGCCAGTAGTCGGTCTCCGGATTTTCCGGGAAGGGGATGAGGCTTTCCGGCGCGGCCGCTTCCAGGTAAGGGGCGATGTAATGGCCGGAGGCCTCGAGCTCGCTGTCCCGGCCGAGGCGGAGGCGGACGCCCGGAAGCGGCAGCCCGTGGGTGTTGTCGACGTACCGGCCGGGAGGAGTCATGGTGATTCCTCCGGTGCCCTCGGTCATGCCGAACCCGCTCGAAAGGTTGATGCCCTCCTGTTCGAAAAACCGGAAGACTCTCGGATCCAGGTAACCGGCGGCGGACAGGCCCCAGCGGAGCCGCTGGCCGACAACCGAGCGGATGACGCTCTTCCGGTCGGCGCCGGAGGTCTCGTCCAGCTTTTCCAGGCACCTCTCGTAGAGCTGGGCCCAGCGGACGGGGACGCTGATGAATCCCGTCGGATTGACCTTGGGGAAGAGGGTGAACAGCGTGTCGGCCGAGGGATTCCCGGCGAAGACGTATGTCCCCCTCCAGAAGATCATGCCGAGAAGCTCCAGGTAACGGCCGAACGTGTGAAAGAGGGGAAGAAAGCTCAGGAAGACCTCGTCGTCGCCGACGTCGGGCAGGGCCGCCGCCCGGGCGAAGCGCTTGGAGACCAGGTGGTAGGAAGAAAAGGACACGCCTTTCGGCCGCCCGGTCGAGCCCGAGGTGAACATGACCGTGGCGACTTCGTTGACCGGCCGGCGGCGGCGGGCCTCGAGAAGCGATTCGAGGGAACGAACCGGCCGGCGTTTGGCATATTCAATGAGGACGCCGTCCTTTTCATTTTCCGGCTTCCCGGCCGGGGCCACGGTCAAGATCCGGAACGGCCGGGCCGTCCGGCGGCGGACTTCGCCCAGGATTTTCCGGCGGTCCGGCCGGTCGGTGAGGGCGATCGTGATGTTCAGAGCGTCGAAGATCTCGACCAAGTTGTCGATGTTGAAATGGGGATTGATCGGCGTGTCCAGAATGTCGTAAAGGAGGCAGGCCAAATCGGCCGAGGCGCATTCGACGTTGTTTTCCGCGTAGATCGCCACCCGGGGCTCCGCTCCGTCCTCCTGGCCCATGGCGTAGAATGAGCCGGCGAGCTCCCGGACCCGGCGGCCCACCTGTTCGTAGGTCCATTGGACGGGCGTGGACGCGGACATGTCTTGGAAAAGGATCTTGTGAGGCTGTTCCCGGATCCGGCTTTCGAACAAGTCGAGGAGGTTGTAGCCGGTGAGACGGATGAAGGCGAAGACCGTCTCCGCCCATCGGTTCAACAGGTCCGGTTCGCCGAGCGCCTGAAGAAACGTCCGGCTCGACGTCAGGTTCAGGTATTCCTTGGCCGAGGCGGCCGCCGGAAGGCGGCCCGAGGAGACGGCGGATTCGGCGGCTTCCAGGATTTCCCTCGCCCGAAGAGGAGTCGGAGATTCGAATTGAAGCGCATGCCAAGGGCTGGATCGGTATCGCCCCGCGGCGGATCCGCCTTTCTTCATAAAAAATATTATACTCCGGAACGACCGGTGTTTCCAGCAATTCTTGACATGCCGGTAAAAATGGTCTATAGAAGGATTAGGCCATTATAAGGTGGATTAGTCCATTTGGAGGAAATCATGGAAAAGATGAAGCTGGACAAAAGCTCTTCCGCTCCGCCCGCTTATCAGCAAATCATCTCCTTTTTCGACCAGCAGATAAAAAACCGCGTTCTTCTTCCCGGCGACAAGCTCCCTCCCGAGCGCGAGCTCGCCGAGGAACTCGGGACGGCCCGGGGAACGGTTAAAAGAGCCTACGAGGAGCTCGTCCGCCGCGGGCTCATCGAAGCGTTTTCCGGCCGCGGATCTTTCGTCGCCGGGGAAGCGGTCGCCCCGGTCGAGGATCGCAAAGACCGGGCGATCCGGCTGATCGACGAGCTATTGGATCAACTGGGTCGCCTTAAGTTTTCCGCCCAGGACATTCGGATGTTCTTCGACCTCCGCCTGCTGGGCCGGGAGGACAGCCTGCGGAATCTCTCGGTGGCCGCCATCGATTGCAATCCCGAAACCCTGACGATTTTCGAGCGCCAGTTTCTCCTGATCCCCAACGTCAACCTGGCTCGGATCGACCTGGACGACTTGTTCGAGGATCCCGGGGCGGGCGCCCGTCTCGAGATCTTCGACCTCGTTTTGACGACCACCACCCATTACCAGGAATTGATCGACCGCTTCCCCGAAATCCGGAGCAAGGCCGTCCAGGTGGCCGTCGCCCCGACCCGGACGTCCATCATCAGCCTGGCCCGGCTCACGCCGGCTCAGCGGATCGGCATCCTCAGCGAATCGAGAAAGTTTCAGGCGATCATCCTGGACCATCTCCGGACGTTCGACATCCCCTCCACCGGCGTCAAAACCCTCTTCATCTCCCAGCTCGAGCGTCTCGACGAGTTCATCGCCGCGCTCGACGCGGTCATCGTTCCGGCCGGGTATTCCCTGCAGAAAAACCGGGAGCACTTGCCCGCTCTCCAGGCGTTCACCGAGCGGGGCGGGATCATCATCCCCTTCGATTACCAAATCGAGCGGGGCTCGCTCCTTCATGTCGAAGAGCGGCTGCGAACGCTCCTGGACGAGGAAAAAAGGAGCGTCTGATGAATCCGCAAAATATCGTTCTCGGCGTCATCGGGGCCGACTGTCACTCGGTCGGCAACAAGATCCTGGATGCCTATTTCTCCGAGGCGGGTTTTCATGTGACCAACCTCGGAGTGATGGTCAGCCAGGAGGAATTTATCGACGCGGCCGTTGAGACGGATGCCGCGGCCATCCTCGTCTCCTCTCTTTACGGTCACGGAGAAATCGACTGCGAAGGCCTTCGGGCCAAATGCATCGAGCGCGGCCTGGACCGCATTCTCCTCTATGTCGGCGGCAACCTCGTGGTCGGCAAAACGCCCTATGAGGAGGTCGAGAAGAAGTTCTTGGACATGGGCTTCAACCGCGTCTTCCGCCCCCAGGTCGACCTGGCCGAGGTCGTCAAGATGCTGAAAGCCGATATCGCCGCCGCGAGCCGTCCATGACGCCCTCGGCCCTCGCCTCGATCGACATCGGGTCGACCTACACCAAGGGCGCCCTGTTCGCCCTGGAGGCGGGGGCTTTCCGGCTTCTCTCCCGGGCCGAGACGCCGACGACGGCCGACAACCTGGCCGTCGGTTTCGGCCGGGTCCGGGAGAAACTCGGCCCCGGCGGCCGAGGGCCGGAGGATTTTCCGGTTTACTTGTCCTCCTCCGCCCGAGGCGGTCTTAAGATCGCGGCTCTCGGGCTGACGGCCGACTTGACTCTTTCGATCGCCCGGATGGCCGCGTATTCGGCCGGAGGCAAGATCGTCCGGACGTATTCCTATGAGCTCGCGGCCGACGAGATCGCCGGCCTCGAAGCCCTCCAACCCGACATCATCCTCTTCACCGGGGGCACCGACGGAGGCAATTCGGCCGTCGTCCTCCGCAACGCGGAGCTCCTGGGCCGGTCCTCGACCGCCGCGTTCATCCTCTATGCCGGCAACGCCAAGGTCCGCGACCGGGTCCTGGCCTTGCTCGACGGCAAGGCGGCGGCCGCCACCGATAACGTCATGCCCGAGGTCGGGACGATCCAGATCGAGCCGGCCCGCGAAGTCATCCGGAAGATCTTCCTCAAGCGGATCGTCGACGGCAAGGGACTGTCGACCGTCGTCCGCGAGACCGGTCGCGATCCCTGGCCGACGCCGCTGGCCGTCTTCGAGCTCGTCCGCCGGATCGGGGCCTCCCAGCCGGGCTGGTCCGATTTCGGTCTCGTCGACATGGGCGGGGCGACCACGGACTTCTACTCCCACACGGAGGCCTTCACCGGAGGGGATTCGGTCCTGCTTCGCGGCCTGCACGAACCCCTTCTCAAGCGGACGGTCGAGGGCGACCTCGGACTCCGCGTCTCGGCCGCCGCCTTGTGGGAATCCGAGCGGGCGTACTTGACCTCGCGCCTGGCGGCCGCCGGCCGTTCGATCGAGGATTTCGACGCGTACATCCACCGCGTTTCCGCTCAACCGGAGTCGCGGCCCGAAGGCGGCGCCGAGCGGGCGTATGACGAGATGATGGCCGCCGCCTGCGTCCGGGCGGCCGCTCTCCGTCACGCCGGAACGCTCAGCCGGGTTTACACGCCCCAGGGCGGCTTTCACGTTCAGCGGGGCAAGGATCTCCGCCGGATCACTCGCTTGATCGGGACCGGGGGATATCTCTCCCGGACCGAAAACGCCGCGATTCTCCTGGAGGCCTGCGCCCCCGGCCAAGCCGACGCCGATTCCCAACCCCTGCTTCCGGTTTCCCCCGCGGCTTACGCCGATGAGGGGTATCTCTTCCCCCTGCTGGCGAACCTGGCCGGGGATTATCCCGACGCCGCCGCCCGGACGGCCGTCGGCGGACTCCGTGTTTTAAAAGGATGAACGCATGAGATACGAACCCATGGCCTGGAAGGATTTCTTGACCCAGCGCAAGTCCGTTCTGGCAACCTGGCCGACCGGCAAGGACGTCGACTTGGAGGGAGGGCTCCGCTACCAACGGGACATTCCCGAGGCGAAGAACTTCGCCCGGGCGATGAGCGGGGCCAAGGCCAAGGGCCGGACCTTGATCCAGCCCCGGGCGGGCGTGGCTCTGATCGATGATCACATCCGTCTCCTGCGCTTCTTGGAGACCGAGGGCACGGCCGACCTGCTTCCGACGACGATCGACGCCTATACCCGCCAGAACCGGTACGAGGAAGCGGCCGTCGGGATCGAGAAATCGACGGCCGCCGGCCATTCCCTTCTCAACGGCTTTCCGGCGGTGAACCACGGCCTGGGCGGCTGCCGCCGGGTGACCGAAGCCGTGACCAAACCGATCCAAGTCCGCCATGGCACGCCTGACGCCCGGCTCCTGGCCGAGATCTCGCTGGCCGGCGGATTCACCAGCTTCGAGGGCGGCGGCATTTCCTACAACATCCCGTACGCCAAGAAAGTCGAGCTCGGGGACTCGCTCCGGGCGTGGCGCTATATCGACCGGCTGGTCGGCTGGTACGAGGAAAACGGCGTCTCGATCAACCGCGAGCCGTTCGGGCCGCTGACCGGAACCCTCCTGCCGCCGTTCATCGGACACACCGTGGCCATCCTGGAGGGTCTC
>Ga0116159_1003111_pt1 | contig 15209 bp, 14 predicted proteins | sample AD_JPNAS1_MetaG_FD_89878 | JGI IMG/M metagenome (GOLD analysis project Ga0116159, IMG submission 89878) | Active sludge microbial communities of municipal wastewater-treating anaerobic digesters from Japan - AD_JPNAS1_MetaG | ecosystem: Engineered > Bioreactor > Anaerobic > Digestate | place...
ATCGACGTCGGAGTCCCGTACTTTCCCTCCGGCATGTGCGGTGGCGTCCCGTCTGTCCCCTCTGCCGGCGCCGCCGGCGTCCGGTGTCCCTTCCCCGCCCATGTCCGGCCCCGTCTTTTTGGTGTTCCCGAAGGCGTCTGGCGTTCCGTCCCCGCCGACGATCAGGAAGGTCTCGTAGTACCGGGGGTCAAGGCCGGTCACTGTGAGGAAGGTGTTTTCCGCCGATCCCCCCTTGTCGAAACGGGTGATGATATGAACATTTCTTATGCGCCGGGATTTCTCCGCTTCCACATCCGCGCCGTCTATTGGCGCCGATTGGGGAAACGCTGGAAAGCGTTGCTCAATGTTCATAAATCGAGACCTGATTTGAAAAACTCCATCCTCAATTTGACCTGCCGGTCATGCCGTTCGGGGCTTGTCCAGATAGCGATAAAACCAGGCCTGAAAACAGATCAGGTTCCAAAGTTGCCAGGAGGTGTCGGCCCGGCCGGAAAACAGCCCGGTGATGAGTTCGGCGATGGATTCATGGCGGAATATCCCCTGCTTGACGAGGGCTTCCCGGGAGAGATACTCCTCCAGGAGAAATCGCCATTCTCCTTTGAGCCAGTTGCCAATGGGGACCTCGAAGCCCCATTTGGGGCGGCGGTGCAGCTCCCGGGGCAGGAGCCCGCCGCAGGCATCGATGAGGACAGCCTTGCCGCGTCCGTCCCGGAGCTTCCAGTCGCCGGGCATGGCGAAGGCCAGCTCGCAGACCCGGTGGTCCAGGAGGGGCACCCGGACCTCCAGGGCGTGTGCCATGCTCATGGCATCCACCTTGCGGAGCATGTCGCCGGGGAGCGAGATGCTGAAATCGGCATAGAGCATCCGGTTCAGGTAATCGTCGTCTCCATCGCCCCCGGGAAAACGTGCGAAGGCCGCGGCGAAGAGTTCCGCGGCCCCTTGTTCCTCCCCATAGTCCATCCCGGCTCGGTCGCTGCCGGCGATGGCAAAGTCGTTGTAGTTAAGGAGCCTCTTGCGCTCCCCCGCCGGAAAAAGTTCGTTCCACAGCAAAAAGCGTTCGGCCGGCGTCTCGCCCCGGGCGCCTCTGAGGAACTTGTTCACCCGCCGCACCTGATCGGACAGGGCGGCCTCCCGGGAGGAAGGGAGGGTGGCGACAAGCGGCTCGACCAGGAGCTTCCTCAAATAAGAAGGAATGCGGCGGTAGCGACGGTAGAGGGATTCGCCGCGATACATCCGGTAGCCGGCGAAGAGCTCGTCGCCCCCGTCGCCGGAGAGGGCTACTTTGACGTGCTTCCGGGTTTCCCGGGACACCGCGTAGGTGGGAACGGCGGAGGAGTCGCCGAAGGGCTCGTCCAGGCTTGCCAGGACCTCCGGCGCCACGGAGATCATCTCCCGGGAGGAAAGGGGGATTTCGTGATGCTCCGTTCCGTACATTGTCGCCACGGACCGAGCATAGGCACGCTCATCGTACCTGGGCAGGTCGGTATAGCCGATGGTGAAGGTCTGCACCGGCCGGGGGGAGTTTCTGGCCAGGAGGGCGACGACGATGCTGGAATCGATGCCGCCACTCAGAAAGGCCCCCAGGGGCACGTCGGCGATCATCTGGCTTTGCACGGACCGTTCGAGGGCGGAATAAAGGGCCTTTTTTGCTCCTTCAAAATCTTGGGGATGACAAGACGTCTCCCGCAACGGCGATTCCGCTTCCCCGGAGCCTTGCCGGGAGGCCTCCGGGGTTGAATTTTCGGAACGGTTATCGGCATGGGCAGTCCCCGTCACCGGCAAGAATGAATTCTTGCTTCCGCCGCCCCCATCCCGGGTATTAGGTCCGTTCTCCTCCGGCGTGGAGTCATTGTCCCCGCGCCGGTCGGTGACATAAGCGCCGCCACCGCCCTCGCCTCTCGCCGTCCCCGTGCCCGGTTTCGCCGCCCCGGAAACGTCCCACCAGCGCCATTCATTAACCGCTCCTTTCCGAACGGTGAGGCAGGCGCCGGGCGGAAGCTTGCGGATATTCCGGTAAATAGTCATCGGGGCGGGAATATAGTTGAGGGTGAGGTAGATCTCCAGGGCCCGGCGATCCAATTCCCGGGGAACGGTCGGATCCGCCGCGAGGGCCTTGAGCTCCGAGGCGAAGGTAAGGGCGCGCCCGTCCCAGTGATAGACCAGGGGCTTGATTCCGGCGTGGTCACGGACAAGATGGAGCGTTTGTCCCTTTTCATCCCAGAGGGCGAAGGCGAACATCCCGACGAGTTTCGTAAGGCAGCCTATCCCTTCCTCTTCGTAGAGATGGAGGATCACCTCCGTGTCCGACTGGGAGCGAAACAGGTGTCCCCGTTGCCGCAATTCCTCACGCAACTCCTGGTAGTTGTATATCTCGCCGTTGCAGGCGATCCGGACGGAACCGTCTTCGTTGGCCAAAGGTTGGCGGCCCGCCGCCGACAAATCGATGATGCTGAGGCGGCGGTGGCCCAAGGCAATACTCGTTTCTCCGCGCCGCTTGATATAAATGCCTTCATCGTCGGGGCCGCGGTGGACCAGGCTGGCGAGCATGCCAAGCAACAGCTTTTCGCTGATTTCCCGGTCGTCCCAGGTCAGTTTACCGCAGATCCCGCACATATGGCTTATTAGTTGGTAAAGGTGTAAGTGCTGAGACTCATGGATTTGAGCTGATTGGCAAACTTTCGATCAAATGTCACAACCAGGGCGCCTTTTATCGACTTGCCGACCGAAGCAATCACCGCTTTTATGCTGTTGTTCCAGATTCCTGTCCGTTACAAAGGAGATAAGGGCGTTGGCGTCAATCACCACGCATAAAGAATACCCATAAAGTGCTTTAAGACGGTTCCAGCTCGGGTAGCTTGTTTTGTCTGGATAGTAAAAACTTCCACAACGGCAGGGCGCTAATTTTTACACCGTTGACCTCCATGGTCGTTTCCGCGCCTTTGGTGACTACCAACGCCTTGCGTGTTGCCGGGAAACGTTTCAAAAAGAGACGGAGACCGGCAAACCGCTTATCTTGCCAATCGAAACTCTCCAGATATTTGACTTCCAGCGGCAGGGGACTCTCCACTGTACCTATAACAAAATCGACCTCCCGTTCACTTTCGGCGAAATATCCGCCGGAAATGCCGCCCCTGAGGAGTTCGATGAGCACGGCGTTTTCCGCCTTGCTGCCCAAGTCTCCGGAACCCGTCAAAAGGGACTTCACGCCAAGGTCCCAAAGGTAGATCTTCTTCTGGGCATAAATCTTCTCCGACGACGAGGTAGTCCATTTCTCCACGGACTTGATGAGAAAAGCCATCTCAAAATAGCCGATGTATTCCTTGACGGTATCCACGGAGATTCCCAAAACCTTGGCGAGTTTGTTGAAGCTTGTCCGGGATCCGGCCGCGGCGGCGATCAGGCGCAGCAGTTCTTTCAGGAGGAAAGGTTTTTTCAGGCTGTGCAGACGGGTAAGATCGCGGGCCAGGATATCATCCAGCAGATTGAGCAGGTACTCCTGGGATGGATAGAGAACCTGTTCCGGATAACCGCCCAGGCTCAGGTATTCCTCGGCAAGACTTTCGTACTTGTAGTCTTCGGAAAGGCTTGGCGACAGGCCGCGGAATTGCAGATATTCAGGAAAACTCAAGGTAAAGATGGTGGTCACGATCTGGCGGCCCGTCAATTTGCCTTCCTGTCTGGTCAGCAACACCGACGTGGAGCCGGAGCAGAAGATCTTTACCTCTTCCAGGTCGTATAGGGCTTTCAACTCCCCTTCCCACTGTGGGGAATCCTGAACCTCATCGAGGAAGAGAAATATCCTTCTGCCCCGATCATGCATGAACAGCTTGCGAAAGTTGCGGACATGTTCCGAGAGGGGCACGAAGGAAAGACGTGGATGATCCAGGGCGAGATAAAAGATGTCTTTTGTCTCGATGTTGCGCGACAAGAGATTCTTGACTATCTGTTTGAGGAGGGTAGTCTTGCCCGTCCGACGGCTGCCGATGAAAATTTCCATCTGCCGGCGCTGAAGATAGGTGGGCACTTGCCGCAAGTATTCATCACGATCTATGCCGACGGCGAATTCCTTCCCCTCCCACCAGGGATTTAAGGTATAATACAGGGCTTCCATAGAAATAAAATAAAATGAATCGAAACTATTGTCAAATAGTTTCGATTATAGTCGAATTAATGGGTGATTATAAGGCGAATAAGCTCTGTAGGGCCGATGTGACCTTGAACATGGTTTCCTCGTCGATGGCGCCGATGTTCTTTATAAGCCTGGTCCTGTCTATGGTGCTTATCTGATCGAAGACTAAAGGATAGATGAAAAACTGCCTCTGATTCAGGTATTGGGGATGCCGAAAATGATCCATGAGCGCCTTGGCCAGCCAGGTCTTTCCTACTTGCCATGGGCCGGTCAGAAAGACCATCTTTGTGGCCAAATCCTTTTAGATGGGAGCGCTGAGAGAGCGACTCATGGCGACTCTTATGCAAGACTATGCACGATAGTCGTGACATTTATGCAAATGAATGCGGGATGGTCATTGGCTTCTTGTGGCCACAAGGTTTTTCTCCAGCAGTTCCATTGCCGCCGCGAATACCTCATCGGGAGAGATTGCCTCCAGACAGAGGGGACGCGCACAACGATCCCTCTGGCAGGGGCGGCAGGGGAGAGGTTTGTGGATGACGCGGTATAGATCGGGGCCGGCATATGGCCCCATCAACACCGGATCTTCCGGGCCGAAGATGGCGACCACGGGAGTTCGGGCGGCCGCCGCCATATGCATGGGTCCGCTGTCGTTGGTGATGAGCAAGTCCAGGCGGCTGATCGCATAGGCCAGATCGGAGATGGAGAGTTTCCCAGCCAGATTGACGCACTGAACCGTCATTTGCCCCTCAATGCTTTGGGCGATGGCTTCCTCCCCAGGGCCGCCGAAAATGAATATCCGGGCGGGCAATTTTGCGGCAACCCGGTTGCCCACTGCCGCGTACCGTTCCGGTGCCCACCGCCGGTTGGCCCGATCCCCGCCGGGGTTGATGCCGACGAATAATGGATGGCCCTCCTGGCCGTCGGGTGATCGAGAGAGAATTTTCAACGCCTCATTGAACAGGTTTTGACATCGCTGCTCCGATACCTTCCCCCAAAAGAGATCCAGCCCTTTTTTGTCGGCCCTGCCGCCGGCAAGGACCGCCATTTCCGTCATCGCCTCCGTGAGGTGGCGATTGGCAAAGAAGTCCTCCGGGGTTTCATGATCAAGAAATGAGCCGAATCCACACCGGCCATGACCGATTTTCTCCCCGGCGTTGATGAATTGAAAAACGGCGCCCATTTTCAGCGCCCCGGCCCGGGAATCGACATGATAAAGATTGACGGCCCGATCAAAACGGACCCGCCGCAGATCTGCCAGCAGCCTCATGATTGCAAACAGGGTTGTCTTTTTCTGCCGCAACTGGCGGACGGGAAATTCCCAGATCCGGTCGATATAGGGGTAGTTCCGGGCCAGTTCCGCCGCTTCTCGGCTGGTGAGGAGGTGCAGCGGGGCATCGGGATGCCCTTGCTTCAAGGCCCGCAGGGCCGGGGAAGCCAACGTCAGATCGCCGATGCCGGCAATGAGGACGGCGAGTTGGGGTGAAATGAACGGCGGAGCTTTGTCCTGATCGAGAAAATGGAGCTTTTCAGAACTCACGACGGCACATCTCCCCATGGAATAAGCGCCACGCCTCAGTATCCAATCGTTGCATGATCCATAGTTCAGGATGAAAATCGCCGGTGGCCGAAATAAGTTGCCAATGGTATAAGTATGTATGCGCCGGCAATCAGTTTAAGGTCGCCTTCACATTCCACTCGGCTCCGCCGATAACCCGGGCGATGGAGACTTCAGCGGCAAATAGTATATTCAATGGTTTAGGAAGATAATCTACTAAAGGTGATTAATTAAATATCCTGAGGGAAGGGAAGTAATTGCGGTAATAACTCTGATCAAAGGTTATCAACCCATCGCTGTGTTTCATAACAAAATCCGCGATCATGAAATCCGGAAGTATCTTTTGCCGGAAGGGAAGCGATGTATGGCAAACGGGGCATTCAGGTACGATCTTTTCCTGACATTGGGGGCAGAAGTGAAGCTTTTTCCTTAGATATGATTTCCATGCGGCAATGATTCTTTGCGGGTCGATATCTGCCTTCTTGATGTGATTGATCTCCAACATCCTTAAATGATGATCCAGAACGGAAAGCTCATCAAAAAACACCCCAATCTCAAGATAGATGATATCATTGATGATATAATCGTTTGACCGGTATTCTATCAGTAAGGTCTTGGCTTTTTGCTGAATACTATCTGCTGCAAAGATGCTGAGGAGGATGTTCGAGTCAATAGTGATAATCATAAATCTTCACGAAGACGACGAACGGCAGCGACGGCGGATTCCTCCGTGAACGGCTTGATACATCCCGTAGCGGCTTTCAACCTTTTCTCGAAGTCAGGCATATCCTTGACGGACATTTTCAATGCCAGATCGATGGCGTCGGAATTATTTTTAACATTAAAAATCTTCTTCAACTGTTTCAATAAAATATCCCTTTCCGGGGTAAGCCTGATACTTATGGTCCTGTTCATACGGTTACCTCCTGTGTAGGTAGCACAATTATCATTATGTAGCACATTATGTCAAGGGTGCCTAAATAGTTCAGAATAAGATCAAGCTTGCCTTTGAAAGGATCTCCTCCATATCTCCGGCTTCGTACCGCCAAAAGGCATAGCAATGGCGCCAAGTACCGTCACGATTCTGGAATTGCCGAAAATGGCCCCCTGATCTGCATGTGCCGCTATCCCTTTTGAGGAGGTGTTGACTGAGGAACCTGATCCCTTTCAGTATTGGATGGATCAACAACAAACTCAATAAGATCCATTGTCAGATCAGCACCAAGCATCAAAATCCTTTTCCCAAGATGGAGGTCTTCTCGCGTCATTGCATGCACCCCTATCCAAACCTTTTCTCCCAGCTCCGGTGGTCCCCAAATTCATCCTCAATATCATCCAACGGGAGTAGCGGCCCCGCAGTGGACTTCATCTCTCTCCATTCCTAACTCAACCACAGGATACCTTTCGCTTTTCCCAACCTCACCCCTCAGCGGCACGTTCATTCAGACCAGATTCCCCTCATTCGCCGCTAATTCACCCGTAAATTTTCCCCCAAATTGCCGGCTCACCAACTCAACACCCGCGCACCACCACCCGCAAACCCCGGCTGCCTCATCATATGGAAGACTCTTAAATTGGCTCTTTTTTACTTAAAATTGCCTGGGGAAGTAGGTTGTATTGTAAGTTGCCAATATCAATATGAGGTGGAAAACATAAGCGGCATATGGCGGCTATTTGCACTTATGGCTTCCGCTGGAGCAGATATCAGGTATAGGCGCATAATCCCGTAAAGAAGTGAGATAATGGTTTTGCCAATACGTGTGGTAATGGATAGATTATGGATGAATCTTTGCAGTCAATAAGTTTAATAGGAGATTGAGAATGAAGAAATTCGAGGAATGCTTTGTGCGTGAATCCTCTTACATGGCCACTACGCATAATAATACACATGGGTTGATTTCCAAATAGTAGGAGTATTCTATTCATGAGATGGGCGAGGTTCGGTATGCCTAAAACGATAAACCCATCGGGTTTGGTGACACGAATGATTTCTTGAAATATGCGATTATAGTTCTTGAGGTGTTCCATAACCTGATTACAGATAACGAATCCAAAGGAATTGTCATCATAGGGCAACAATCCCTCTTCCAAATCAATCTTTTTAAAATTATTCTTCAATAAAGGCGAATAATTAGGGATATCTTCTATGTCCACCCCGTGTACATTCTTATTGGCAATGCCGATGGCCTGTGCTGCCGCAACGGATCTTTTCCCATTGCTGCAGCCAACATCAAGAAGGGAATCATCCGCTATGGACTTACCATGCTTAACGAGCAATGACATCATGATGTCAAAGTGGCTCTGCGTCTCATATCCTGTATTAAATATTTTAACTTTTATGTAATTATGCATGTATAGATTTGTTTGTAAAGCTTGGTTTGGTTTTCATCTTTCGTTCCTCTGACATTGGGATGACAAGGCAGGTTCATCTATTTGTAATCGGTAGACATTGCAGATTTTGAGAACTGTTTCCTTAATTCCATAACCCTTTTTAACCGTGTCATATCCTGCTTGCGCAACAGTTTTGGATCGGACCGGATCGGATAAAAAGGAATCAATCTGAGAAGCCAGTTTTATAGGATCCGCGGGTGGCACAAGAACCCCGTTCACCCCGGACCGGATGAAATCCACAGGCCCCCCGGAGGCTGTTGCGATGATAGGTATACCAGTGGCCATGGCTTCCAACAAGACTAAGCCAAAGGGCTCACGAAGCGAAGGTAGGACAAAGATGTCCATAAGAGGGTAAATATTTGCGATATCCATCCGCACACCTAGGAAAATACAAGTTTCAGCAAGGCCCAACGCAGCCGCACGACTTTTCAACTCATCCATAAGCGGGCCCGTACCAATGAAGAGGCATCGTAGTTTGGGCCATCGAATCAGCAAATGTGACAAAGCATCGATCAAGTATATCTGGCCCTTCTCGGTCACCATGCGTCCTGCCGTTCCGATGACAGGCCGGTTGGGGCCAATGTTCAGATCGTCGTACAATTTCATATCCGGCTCGTGGGGATAAAAAACATCAAGATCGACGCCGTTGTGAATCACAACCGTTTTTCCTTTCGGAATACCCAATTTGTGTAAATCATTCCTCATTGCATCCGAAATGCAGATATATTTAGAGGTTATAAATGACGTAAACCTCTCAATCAGAAGATAGACACGCCTCAGCCAGGGAGGGGTATCGACATAGTCATAGAGGGAAACATGGATGGTGGCAACATTCTTAATCCCCGTCCACAAACAGGCCAAGCGTCCGTAAAGATTGCAGCGATAGCCGTGCGTATGGACAATGTCGATCTTCTCCTTGAGAATTAGCTTTCGGATTTTACGGATCGAGTCGAAGGAAAACCTGCTTTTTATGCTGATGAGGACAAGACGGATTTGGTGTTCGCGCAGTTGTTCTGAAAAAGGCCCTTCGTAGGAAAGAACAACGAGGTGTTCAAATACTGGGTCGGAATGTCTGATCAGGTCGAGAAGATACCGTTCACCACCGGCGATTTCCGATGAATCGATCAGGTGCAATACCCTTGTTTTAGGCATATTTCCAATATGCTATATGGTCAATGGGGTGCATGGGCAAGAACGTCGCCTTTGTCCTTGCGTAATGCGTGCACTGTTTCTTCGAGTCTCTTGGCCACCAGCATCCGGTCGTATTGGGCTTCCACCCATCGCCGACCATCCAATCCCATCGAGCTTGCCGTCTCGGTGTTTGACAAAAGATCAACAATGGCAGCGGCAAATGCTTCTTTGTTTTCAGGCTCGACCAACCGAACTGCCCCCGAATCCTCGAATATATCAGTAGTGCCGGGAATCCTCGATGCTATGACAGGCCTACCGCAGGCGAGGTAATCGAAGATCTTTACCGGTGACCGCAAGCCTGCCGCGCGTATGTACGGGGCTGTACATATATCCATGGCATTGATCCACACCGGCGTCTTCTCGTAGTCTATTTGTCCGGTGAAAAGGAAATTCCTTTGAATCGATTGTTCATGGACACGTCGGCGCCAACGATCTTTCATAGGGCCTTCGCCGATGATCACAAAACAGGTGTCGGGAAATGAATTAATCACATGGGGTGCGGCATCGATCAGAACCTCTACACCCTGATGATCGAGGAGCGATCCCATGAAACCGATGTATGTCCTCGTGGGTTCCAAGTGGAGCATAGACCGGCATTGGTGTTTATCCATCGGGCGATAGAGATTTGTATTCGTGCCGCTGGGAACGACATGAATTTTTGTGGGGCTGATTCGGGGCAGTTGTCGAATGATTTTATCTCCGATCTGTTCCGTAATTACGAAAGCCGCATCGCACCAGGATAAGGCGATCTCATCTGTTTTAATGGATAACCATCTGTCAACGCGAGATAAAATGCTCATGGAGGGCAAGTCTTCTTGAGCGTAGGGATCGTCGTTGACCTCATATATCAATATCGACTTCTTGAGCGTGGCGAATATCGCCGGAATGAGCGATATGCCTCTACGAATATAAACTACATCCGGCTTGGCGTTTGAGCAGTGACAAAGAAGAAACAACGCTAAAAGGAAACTGAACGACAACGAGCGCAACAGGGGAAAATCAAACAACGGTATCCTGATCAGGCGGAAAGGAAGGGAATCAGCGGGCAGTTCATACTTGGGAAGAAATAAAAAAACGTTGTGGCCAAGCCGCGCCGTATTATGAGCGAGATCCCAGATTTTCACGGTGGCTCCGACAAATCCTTTCCAGCCTTTGTCGTGCCAGTAGGCGAAGATTAGGATGTGGAGTTTTCGATGAGGCATTATTTTCCCAAGAAGGGCACTTGCGAAAACCAGATCAATGGGTCAGGATTATTATTGAATATCGGCCGAATATTTTTGAGGCAAGAGCAACACTGAAGAAAGATGTCATTTTTCGAGGCAAATTTGCGATGATGTTCTTGAGAGTCGGCGATTGTTCTCTGTAGTAACTCCCGACATCTGTATAGAAGCAGTCCATGATGACGTGCCCAGTATCTTTCAGGCAGGCCACAGCCGATTGAAAGGAAAAATAATGGACATGACCGAGATTTCTGCGCCCTTCGATAATCGAGTTGTTCAGCACTGAAAAAACACTCAAATCAAGAGGAATGTGAAAGATTTTATAATAGGCCTTGGTCCTGCATTTTTTCAGGAAATCCATATAATCGGGAATGTGCTCCACTACATCAATGATCAGCAGAATGTCAAAATAATCATCATTATTGTCCGAAAGAAGGTCTTCTATCTTGAAGCATATATTCACGTTTTCCTGTTTTCGTGCAAGCTCGATGGCTTGTGGAGAAATGTCATAACCGTAGTACCTGATATCTCGTCCCATTAAATGGGACAATTCAGATAAAACCCCTCCTGCACCACAACCGATGTCCGCAATGCGGGTTCCGGTGATTTGGTTGCTCTCGATCATTTGATGAATATACCGAGCTTTCCAAGAAGAATCCTCCGCATGCCAGAAACGATGACAATTAGCATATTCACCACTTGTGTAAATATTATTCAGACTGTTCATTTAGACTCATGCCTTTGCCGTTCAAGTTTTTTGAAAAAAGATTTCGATTTCAGGGACCACCAGATTGTCGAAAAAATCTGTTTTGCTTTTGAAACAGGAAGGATATCTTTTGATCAAATCAATGTGATCTGTATTCAAATATTCATAATACCTGATACATCGCAATTTTGACGCATACGAGCTCCAAAGTCGCCTGAAATCTTGCAGTGTCCATTGATTCAATGATCCGTAATCGGGTGGTTGTAAATTCTTCCGTCGGCAAAAATTGGTTAAGGTTTCTTTTTCGAACAAGCATTGGCAATAAGGAACGGTTATCGAACGATAGGCATGCAGTCCGTATGAAGAAAGATATAACGGTCCAAAATGAAGATAAATAAATCCTCCCTTTCTTACCACTCTTACGGCTTCATCCATCACAGCTTTTGGGTCACAAAAATGTTCAAATGATGCAAATGAGAAAACGCAATCGAAACGGCCGTCTGCAAACCCGAGCCGGGCTGCATCCATTTGAGCAAAAGAATGGTTGTGAACATTGACATTATTAAAGCCAAAACGAATATCGATACCTGCCACGAACTTGCCCCTGAGCCTTAAGGTGTCACAGACGGTTCCTTCACTACATCCAATATCAAGATACCGATGACACATTTCAGCATGGACACCGAGCAATCGAGAAATATTCCTGACCCTTCTTTCTGCCGACCTTTTTAGATCTTCCGGCTGATAACTGATCAGCGGAGGATAAGGGTACTTGTTCTGCAGTATATCGAGCATTTCTTCGCTCAGCCACTCGGGCAATAACGCCGAACGGCTGAATACATTTCTTGCCTTTAGAGAGACGCAATACCGGTAATAATTCTTGATATGATATCTGAAAAACTTCGGAATAAATACCTTGATGAGTTCCAGGGTTCGCTCGTTCATCCTATCGTCTTACCATCCGGGTCGATCAAAAGCCGATACAGATTTTCCATTTGTTTCATTTGCGCTGAATGTGCGGCATTCTTTTTTATCAAACGAGTATTCACCGAACATGAATTGGAAAATTATCTTCCATCAATGTCTTACTTTTATTGAATTAATATTATAATGTTTTGTTTTGATTAAATTAATTTCGGCTTTTGGATTATCTGACATATCCTCAAAAAATATGGTGCGACCAGGTCGCGTTGTTATCGGTGGTATCTCAATATCTCTTCCACCGTTATCAATCACTTTTTTTAAATATAATTCCCGTTTGGTAATCTCAGTGTTCATTTTCCACATTCTTGTTGCCGTTATCAGTGCGTCAAAAAATACCGCATGTATAGAAAGAAATATCACGATTGTAAAAATTATTTTTGAGTGCAGATTATTTAAGGCATCATCAACTTGAATATTTGAAAGTGAAGCTATTGCTGTTATCAAGAAATATATACAAAAAAATGAGGCTCTTACCGTGGCAAATGATGCCAAAATAAGAATAGGGATTAATGCCAGAGATGATGCTATTAAGAATGAAAAAAATATTGCTTTATCTTTTATCCTTATAAATTTATGAGAATCAGCGGTGCTAATCTTCTTGGCATCAATAAATGATAATATTAATAAAATCAAAATCCATGGTATAAACATATTCCAATATTCGTCAGAGGATCTGCTCGTAACGATGCTAAATAAAAAATTATTGATGGAAATAATTTTATCGATAACAGTTTGATGATGATAATAGCTGTATCTGATTGTATTTCCAGGCGCTAATATCATAATCGACCCGCCGATAATCAAACCAAACACACCGATAAATAACCAGACGGGAATATTTCGAAATGTTCCGCCTTTATAAATGAAATACAACCAGATGCTGGTAAGAGCCAAGACAGATGTAAAAATCTGCTCATGACTGCACCCCACCCATATGCCAAGAAATAGCATCAGGAGAGAATATGTGAAATTTCTAAATCCCGAAGCATGTTGATGGTTGGCATCAAATAATTTAAACCTGAAAGGCAACAGAAAGATAGATGCAAAAAAACAAGGCCAGAGATAAACGCTAGCGCCGGCGCGCCAAAAAACAGTCTGGCCGATTGTGGGTAAAGCGAACCACAATACGGCTGTAAGTATAAAGAATAATAGTTGATCAGATGAAAGCAGCTTAGGCCATCGTCCTTTTGCCAAGGCAAAGGATAAGAAAACAAGGCAAATAAAACCTAAACCATTAATTGCGCCATATTTTGTATCGATATCAGATCCAACAGAATAATACCCAATAATCACACCCGGAATTCTTCCACTCCATTCGAGATAATAATCATATATTGATTTAATAATATTTGATTTATGATGATAGTATCCCAACCAATCATCGTTTGTTAATGGTGCCATGGCGCCACTAAAGATGATGAGGATAAACGTTAAAATTGTAATTGTTAATAAGTATTTATCGAGTAACGGCCTGCGAATAATCGGTTTTGACACTATTAGTATCCTATCCCTTTATTTGAGATGACCTTCATATAAAGGCTTTCCATTTTTCTCATCTGGTCAATGTGAGCGGCTTTATCTCTGATCAACCGCCAGTTATACGTGGAATACCTTTCAAGTTTATCCTTATCCAAGAGCAGCTCGATTATCGCATCGGTTAGCATTTGAGAATTACGGACGGGGACAATTCTACCATTTACTTCGTCTGCAACCCATTCTCTGGGTCCTGGTAAATCGCTGATCACAGGGACTGCACCGCATGCCATTGCCTCCTTGAGCGAAACAGGACCCGCATCCCATGACGGCACCGATACATAAATGTCAGCCAGGGCATACAAGGCAGGCAGTTGTTCATGGCTATATTGTGGTAAAAATAGTATTGAATCAGCAATGCCCGTTTTTTTGGCCAGCGACTTCAATTGCGGTTCGAGAGTTCCTCCCGTGTTTTGAAGGATCAGGATAGCTCTTGGAAAGCTCTTTAACACCTGACACATCGCCTCAATGACAATATCATTATTATAAAGTTCACTTTGATTCCGGTTGCTCAGAATGACGATTCGGTCAGGAGCGATCCCCAGTTCCGTTCTTAATGCCGTTGCATCCAGGTCAAACTGAAAACGATCGATATCAACACCCCAGAAAATGGTGTGCACATTGTCTGCACGCGCCCCCAGTCTGATCATTTCACGTTTCAAATGTTCCGAGGTTCCGGTCAACAAATCGGCTTTTTTCAGTGTATATTGCGTGAGATATTTGCCGAGCTTGAGGCGCGATGCATCCGGCAGATTCAGAATATCCGTTCCCCATGCAGTTATCACCAGAGGGTGGAAGCCGATCAGTGCGGCAAGCCATCCGTACTGGTGAACAAAATGGCCGTGGACAATATCCGGTTTCTCTTTTTGGACAATGCGTCGCACCTGAAACAGTACCGGAAGGAATAGTGGGGACCCGTAATAGAATTGATCGAAGTTGGCAAGATGCCTGATCCCCGAGATGCTCTCTCGCTTCTTGCCCAAGGTGATGATGGAAATATCATGACCAACATCGCGAAAATAGGACACCCACCGCTTGGTGTGAACGCTAGTGGAGTCGGCAATGTAGAGTATCTTCATAATCCCGTACGCACGATACTTGAGGGGGCGGATTCGTCGGCGATGCGGTGCATTTCCTTTTCCGTAAGATCGATCATCCTCTCGATGCTGAAATCACGTCGGACTGTTGCTTCGGCTGCGGAGCCGAGGCGTTCGGCAAGATTTCTGTCGTGAATCAGTGCGGCAATCTGACGCGTTATGGCGGCCTTATCGCCCGGCTTGATCAGTATTCCGTTCTCTCCACCCTGGATTGCCTCGACCGTTCCCCCGATCTCGGAAGCGATAATCGGTTTTCCGCATGCCATGGCTTCGAGCAATACGAACGGCAATCCTTCAACGGTGAGCGTTGGGAAAACGAAAATGTCGGAGGCATTGTAGTAGGAAGCCGTTTCAGCGTTGTCAACCGACCCGGCAAAGATAACGGCTTCAGACAGGCCCA
>Ga0116159_1003114_pt1 | contig 15201 bp, 14 predicted proteins | sample AD_JPNAS1_MetaG_FD_89878 | JGI IMG/M metagenome (GOLD analysis project Ga0116159, IMG submission 89878) | Active sludge microbial communities of municipal wastewater-treating anaerobic digesters from Japan - AD_JPNAS1_MetaG | ecosystem: Engineered > Bioreactor > Anaerobic > Digestate | place...
CCCTCTTCCGTCTCAAGCGACCGTTTCCTGTTCAGCGCGAACCGCCCGTAGAGTGCCCGCTGCTCGCCGGCCTGCTCGACCGTGAAGGCGGGGGAGGATTCGATCCTGCGGAGGATCTCTACAAGGTCGTCGCAGTCGCTCCCGGCGACCACGGCGAGGAAGGACTCCCACGCTACCGGGCTTTTCGCCGATTCGGCACAGAACGCCCGAAGGATATCCAGGCGCTCCGGGGCGCTGCTCTCGAGGATCAGCCCAAACGCGGCGAGGCGGTCGGTTGCGGCCGCGGCCTCACGGAACTGCCCGGCGATCAGGCGGTGGACCTCCGGGGTGTCGCAGGCGGCGAGGATCTCGAGGCATGCATTCCTCCTCTGCCGCCGCCGGATCGCTCTGGCTTCGTCCTCCAGGTACCCGGCCCCGCCCCTGACGCGCGCCGCCGCCCGCCGGTAGACCGAGAGGAGGGTGTCCGTGTGCCGTGCGCCGACGGCGGCAAGGATCTTCTTTCTCGCGTCGTAGAGGGCGCGGTAGTGGTGGGCAAACCGCTCGTCGTCCACCGCCGGGAAGATGGTCAGGAACTGACCGCCCGCCTCCTCCATGAGGTGGTCGTCGGCGAGGAGGCCGGCGCAGAGGTCAATGATCCGGCCCGAGACGGCCGCGTCCGGATCCTCGAGGAGACGGAGCATCTCCCGGCCGGCGAGCGCGTTAAACGCGGTGAAACGGCCGACGATGTCGGCATCCTTCATTGCCTGGAGGTAGAGTTCGTCCTCTGGCGGCCGATAGACCACCTTCCCGTAGAAGGAGTGGCCGCGGTTGAGCGAGAGGTACGCGGGCCGATCGACGCCGTCGAGGACGACCTCGCCCTCCTCATCCTTGACGCGGATGATCCGCTCCGCAATCTCTTGGCCGTCGGCGTCGACAAGCGCGAACAGGAACGGGAACTCCCAGAGGCGGCCGCCGGGCGAGCGGCTCTGGCGATAGGTGAGGGTGAACCGCCGGGCCGCCGGCTCGTAAGAGGGGGTCACAGTGACGACCGGGTACTCCTTCTCCTTCAGCCAGACCGCCGCCATCCTTGAGAAGTCCTCTCCCGAGACCTCCTCCATGCAGCGGATCCAGTCGTCGCGGGAGGCGTTCGCGTGCCGGAACCGGTCGTGGTAGAGGGCGAGTCCCTCTGCAAACGTCTCCTTTCCCGTCAGCGTCTCGATCATCCTGACGAACTCGGGGGCTTTCACGTAGGTGACGCCCGTGATCAGGTCGTTTGGGTCGTCAAAGCCGTCCGGCTCGATCGGCATCGAGCCCGCGCCCCGATCGAGGACGAGCGTGCCGGCCCCGGGGTCGAGGAGGTCGAGCACGGTCTGGAGGCGGGAGTAGGCCTCGCCGAAGAAGAACGCGTGGTGCTGGTTCTCGATATGGACCGTCACCGCCTCGTTCAACCAGATCTCAAACGGGCTCCTCCCCGTCACTTCAGAGCCGTTCAGGTTATGGTAATACTCGTGGACCTTCACCCTGACCATGTACTCGAAGGCCGGATCGGTCGCCTCCGGGTAGGGCATGATGCGGTTTGCGGCGATCGTCGTGTTCCCGACGTTCTCCATGCCGCCGAAGTCGGAGTTCTGCATGGCGATCTCCCGGTAGACCGATCCCGTGTAGGCGTAACCCGGGGTGACGGTTGCAAGGAGCCCGGTAAGTGCTTCCCTGGTTCCTGCGAGGGTTTTTTGGTCCCCGGTTCGCTTCGCCGCGTCCCGCACCCGGGTGAGTCGCCAGATCTCCTGCCGGGTTTCCCGGTTGCGGTACTGTTCCGGGCCGGTGAAGAGGTGGACCCACATCACCGCGTCCGCCAGGATCTCGAGCGCGCGCTCTGCGGCCGTCGGGTCGGAGCCGGGTTTTACAAGGAGTTCGAGGGTGAACGTCCGGCCGTCGGGGTATTCGAACTCCCGCCGGCAGGTGTCGTAGCACCCCACGCCGAGGAAGAAGAGATAGGGGGCCATCGGGGTCGTGGTGTTGCGATACTCCTGGACGGAACGGCCGGGCCCGAGGGAGTAGCGCGGTCCTCCCGGGTCGCCGTTTGAGAGGATGTTCGTATACCCGTCGTCCGCGATGATCGCCGTCGTGTAGGTGCATTTCGCCGTCATGTCGTCGAGGCAGGGGACCAGCCGCTGGAACCCCCACTGCTGGCACTGGGTGATCTGGACGGGCGATCCTGCGGGGCAGGACCCGTCGTAGTAGAGTCCTTCGAGGACGTGGCTGCTCGGGCGGCAGATCGTCTCGGTGTTGAGGGTGAACCGGGTCCGTGGCGGGACGGGAGGGTCGAAGGTGACAGTGAGGGTCGCGGCGCCGCGGTTGTAGGTAGAGGCGACTGCGTGCCCGTCGCAGGCAACCTCGAGAATATCCAGGTCGCGGGCGTTCAGGGCGAGGGATGCGAGCGGCGCATCAAGGGTCTCGGCGGTGAGGGCCGAGACGACCCGCGTGTGGTCGTCGTAGACGTCGAAGGTGAGGTCCATGTGGACGACCTTCACGGTGAGCGCCCCGAAGTCCTCCGGGTAGTAGCGAAAGAGCCTCATGCCCGGCGTCAGAACCCGGTTTCGCCGGTGATCTCGTGGAGCGCACGGCGGATAGCCGTCCTGACCTCCGGCTCCTCCTCTCCCTCGAGCGCGGCGGCGAGAGGGCCGGCCGCCCGTGCGTCGCGGAGTTTCCCGAGCGCGTCGGCGGCGGCCACCCTGACATCCTTCTTTCTGTCCGTAAGGAGGGGGAGCAGCGGTTCAACCGCACGGGGGTCGCCGATCTCGCCGAGCGACCAGGCAGCGCCGCGCCGCACCCACCGGTCGGGGTCGGCGAGGAGGGGGAGCAGTGCCTCGACGGCCCGTACGTCGCGGAGTTTCCCGAGCGCCTGCGCCGCAACCCAGCGGACCTCGTTCTCCGGGTCGTGCAGGGCGGCGATCAGCGGTTCGACCGCCCGGGCGTCGGCGCATCCCCCGAGCGCCTCGGCAGCCCGCAGCCGGTAGGGCGTGCTCTCGTCCGAGAGCTGCTCGATGTATTTGCCGATGTTCTCCTCGCGTCGCTTCTCCCTATCTTCCATGAGGCGTTTTATCGAACGTTCCATCTCCATCCCTTCGCCCGTTTCTGCCGGACACCAATGTTATTTTTGGTATATTATAATGCCTGGTGCGACACCCAGCCCTTCATGCAGGTTACGGATGTGCCGTTCTCCGTAATCCTTACGCCCCCTCTTCCCCGTCCTCGCCGACGACGTCGAAGGCGACGATCCTGTAATTGTAGTACCGCCCGTCTGGGGCGGTGAACGAGAGGAAGACCATCAGCCCGTGTTCTTCCGATATCCAGAGTTCGGCATCGTCGTCGATGGTGTAGTAGCCGAACCCGAACCCGGCCAGGGCCTCCTCGATGGCGTTGTCGACCTCCATCTCCTTGACCATCCGAAACGTCGTGGCCAGGGCGTACTGCCGCTCCTCGAGGGCGGATACCTGGAGCCTTGCACGCTTCTCTGCAAGGATGAGGTTGTCCAGGGCGGTCATGATCTCCTGCGCGACGGTATCCGTCTCCTCCGACCCCATACCCGGTACCTTGGGTGTGCCGGTATATCATCGTATCAGTGCGCGGAGATCCCCTGTCCAGGCCGGGAGCAGCCGGCTCTTCGGAATATGGGGGTTTTCGCACCTCGCGGCGCGATCGGGGGCTGACCGTGCCTCCGGAGTGGCCGCCCCCGGGCCGCGGGGTAACAACCTATCTCCTGGAAAACCCGGGGTGCGCCTCCATCCCGCCGCGGCGCCCTCGATAGCGAAGGTCTAAACCATTCCGGGGCCAATACAAGGCTGATGGCAGAAGGCAGGCTCAAGATCGTTGTGTTCGGTTCGTTCAACGCCGGCAAATCCAGTCTCATCCAGGCGCTCGATCCCCGGAGCCGCCATATCGAAGCAGCCTCGGATGAAGGCTCCACGACCGTCGCCTTCGATTTCGGCAGGCTGCAGGTGAGGGACCAGGCGGTCTACCTCTTCGGGACACCGGGGCAGGAGCGGTTCGAGTTCGTCCGGCAGATCCTCTCGCGGGGGATGGACGGCGCGATCATCGTCGTGGATGCGACCACCGGGGTGGACCCGATGACGAGGCATCTCTACGACCAGTTGAAGGCCCTCGGGGTGCCGCTCGCGTTCATGGCGAACAAGTGCGACTGCCCGGGCGCAGTGCCCGAGGCCATCCGCCGGGAGCTTCCGGGAGAGACGGTGCATCCCATCTCGGCACGGAGCGGCGAGAACGTCCACGCGGCACTCGACGCCTTCGTTGCAACCCTGGCCGCCCGGTAGCGATCATTTTTACTGCCGGCGGGTCGTTGAATTCTTGAGATCTTGACCCGTAAAGAAACTTACATCAGGGATGTTGCCCGGCTGCTCTCGGGCTTTCTCGCGAACGGGAACGCCGCGGACCTTCTCGACTGCCTGGTCGCGGGGAGCGGCCTGCCCGGGTCCCGGGCAAACCGGGAGCTCGCCGGGGCGTTCACCGAGACCGTACGGGAGTTTGCGGCTGCCGACCCCGACGACCAGCGTATCCTCTGGAGCCTCTGCGTCGGGCTCGCCGGCGTCTCCCCGGAGGATGCACCGACAGGCGACCCGCACGAATTCCTTGCGTTCTGCGGCATCAGGGGCGTCGGGGCGATCGGCTCCCTGTCGCCGGCGTGCGCGGGGCCGGCATTCACCCGCCTCGTGGCGGCTTCCGCCGATCCCCGGTGGCGGATCCGGGAAGCGGTGGCGATGGGGGTCCGGGACCTCCTGTCCCGGCAGCGGAAGGCTGTGATTCCGGAGCTCGACGGGTGGGTGGAAAGAGGGTCCTGGCTTGCCATGCGCGCCGCGGCCGCAGGGATCGCCGATCCGGACCTGCTCGGTGAGCCTGATATCGCGGCGGCCGCCCTCCAGCTCCACCGGAAGATCCTGATCCGTGTCTATACGGCGCGGGAACGGGAGTCGGAGGGGTTTTTGGCGCTCAGGACGGCGCTCGGCTCCACGCTCGCCCCGGTCGTCGCCGCCCTCCCCGGGATAGGATTCGAATACCTCCGGCAGCTTGCAACCCTCGACGATCCGGATATCCGGTGGATCGTGAGGGAGAACCTCGAAAAAGGCCTGCTCCCGGAGCGGTACCCAGAGACGGTCCAGCACATCCGGGCACAACTGTCGTAGCAGGGGGATGCGGGCCGCCGGCCCCCTCCCTTCTCACCCGACGATTGCCGATGCCGTCTCGTCGAACGGATTTGTCCGCATCGCAAACGAGAAGAGGTACGGGTAGTTCTTCTGCAGGTAGCGCATGTACCTCAGCCACTCCCGGATCAGGAGGCCGTAAATCCGTTCGAGGTCGTGGGCGAGGTGGGCCGTGTCGGTCGCCGGGAGGCCGGAGAAACCGGGCCGGCGTTGCAGTTCCTCATTGAAGTGGAATATCGCCCGGAGGAGTTCGGTGAACTCCTCGTGTTCAAGGAGCGCCTGGTTCTCCATTAACCTCAGGAGAAACTCCTCGCGGGGCCCGAGAAACCGTTTGACGGCCTCGAGGTCGACCTCCTCGATCCTGATGCGGCAGGGGTGCCGCTTCAGCCGCTCTTCCACCTCCCGAAACGTCTCATCAGTCCAGGCGTCGGTGACCACCAGGTGCGGCCGGACCGCATCCAGGTCCGGGTCGTTGTTGGAGATGTAGGTCAGGAGTTCCGTCCCGAGCATCGAGTAGAATGCCCCGATGACCATGTTCAGTTTCTCCATCCTCTGCTGCCGGTCGCGGGATGCGAGCACCTGGTGGAAGACGAGCGTCACCAGGAGGACCTCGATCGGGAGAAACGCGATGTCGGCGAGCGTGTAGATGCCGATATGATGGAGATCGTGAAATATCAGGAAGTGCAGGGCATAGAGTGCGACCGAGAGGATGACAAGCCCTGCCCCGAAGGCGATCGGCCATCGCCAGTTGTTCATCGTGAGGACTATGCCCGCCACCCCCTATAAAACCAGCGCCACCCGCCCCCTCGCTACGTGCGGCCGGTACCCGGCGCCGCCGCTATGTTGAACGCCGCGTTCGCGTCGGCGTGATCGGTGTACCCGCAGTGTGGGCAGAGAAACTGCTTCCTCCTGCGGATACCCCGCTCGCCGCACCGGCTGCAGCACCGGGATGTGAGCGCCGGGTCCACGAGGACGACCGGGACTCCGGCGTCGTGCGCCCGTGCCTCGACAAGGTTCTGGAGGTGGTAAAACGACCCGTCACGCCGGGAGAACGGGAGGGGGACACCCGGCTTCTGCCTTCCTGCAAACCCCGCGCCAGAGAGGTCCTCGAGTTTGATGCCGCACTGGAGGTGCCGGGCCATCTTCACGATCTCTCTTGCTATCCGCCGGTTCAGGCCTCCCCTGACGCTGCTTTCGCGGTCCCGGGCCTCCTTGAGCTTCTTATGCTTTCCGGCGCTGCTGCCCCGTTCCCGGATGCCGGCGTCTTCCGGCTGCTCACCGAGCATCACCACGCCTCCGCTCGCCGGGTGGGCCACGACGGCGATGTAACCGGTGGTGTTCAGGTCGACCCCGATCCAGCCGTCGGGCGGCGGGCTATCGGCAGAAACCGGTCTCATCCCTCTGTATCCGGGCTTTCGATCTCATGCGCTTCCGCACCAATGTGAAGAAACTGGTCGCCCGGACATCATATAGCCACCGGGCCTGCCGTTTCAGGTTCCGTAGCACCTCCAGGCCTCCGCCACATGCAACGCCTGCATACCGAGCCTCCGGGGTGCCGCGACGTCGTTTTCGTGGTCGTCCCCGATGAAGAGGACGCCGCAGGCCGGGACCCCCATCTGTTCGAGCGCCGCCGTGTATATCCGGGGGTCGGGCTTCTGGTAGCCGAGATCGGAGGAGAAGACGACGACGTCGAAGCGGTCGTAGAGGCCGAGCACCCGCAGTTCCTGCTCCGAGAAGACCCGCTGCCCGTTCGAGACGACCCCGAGTTTCTTCGTGCCGAAGAGGTCAAGCAGGCTCCGGCTCTTTTCGATGACACCGAGATGCCGGAGAGATGCGGCCCGGAACGCCCGGGCGGTCTCCACGCCGAGCCGCCCGCTGTCGACCTCCCGGATGCTGTGCCCGGCGCAGATGCCGGCGAAGACCTCCTCGACCCGGACCTCCGGGTACCGCTCCCCGGTGCGGTCGATTGCTTCCCGCACCCGCCGGAGGTAGCTCGCCCGCAGGCGCTCGGGCGCGATCCGGACCCCCTGGTACATGAGCCACCGGGAGAGGCACCGGTAGGTCCCGATGTCGTGCTCGTCGGTCAGGATGTCGATGAGCGTCCCGTAGCAGTCGAAGAGGACCCCTTCTATCCCGGGCCGGCGGCGAGACATGCCTCGGCCTCCTGGAGCAGCCGGTCCCGTTCCCCCGCCCGCCAGGGCAGTCGTGCGATCCTGAGGTGGCCGAGTGCCATGAAGAAGGGGAGGACGGCGGTATGACGGCGGAACTCCTCTTCGCCGTTGCTGTAGTGCCAGAGCAGGTGGCCGATCCAGTCCTCGGCCCGGGAGCCGTTCCCGGGCGACGCCTTGAGCTCTGCGGCAAGGATGCCGAGGTCGCGGACGGGGTGCGCGTGGTCCCGGGAGCCCTCGAAGTCGATCGCACACGTGCCGCCGTCGAAGAGGTAGTTGCCGGGCGTCGCGTCGCCGTGGACCGTGCATCCGGCGTCCTGGCCGATCCGCGGGCTGCGCCACCACGCTCCGAGGAGGCGGTTGAACCGCTCCCTCCGGGGAGCTGGGAGCCTGTTCTGGTCGAGAACCGCGTGGAAGTAGGCAAAGTCGCGTTCCCGGTTGCAGGAGGTCCGCGTGCAGTCGTGGAGCCGCCGGAGCAGGTGCGCGACACCGGTCAGGGGCTCGTAGAGGGAGGCTCCCGCCGCGATGAGTTCCCGTATGGTCGGGCCGGGGACGTACTCGGTCACGAGGACTGCACCAAACCGGCTGCTCTTTGCAAGCGGCCTCGCGACCCGGATCCAACCGGATGCGCGACTGAGCCGGTCAAATTCGTTCTCCATCGCAGCATCCGCGTTGTAGCGGGTCTTCGCACCCGTCGGCGCGCCGAAGAATTTGCCGACGACGCTCTCCCCCCCGGCGAACTCATACCGGCAGACGACGTGCGACGCGGGCTCTATCCGGTAGACCCGGGCGCCGCTCTCCCACCCCGGCAACCGGTCGGCGATGATGCCCGCAAGCCAGTCCCGGAACGCATCTCCCGCCTCCAGGCGTCCCACCTCTCTCTCGGCGCTCATCCGGCACCCTCCTCGATCCGCCGGCAGGGTCCGGGGGGCGCTGCAGGGCTATGAAACTACCGAAGGCAGGGGATCGACCCACACCTTTTTACGTTCCGCGCACCTTAACGGGATGCACCGGCGCCCCCCCGGGGAGTAACGAGCCATGATACCGTTTCGCGAGTTCCTTGAGAGCGTCAGACCTGCCGTCAACCGGCGGATCGCGGAGGTGGCAGGAGAGGGGAGTGCGATCGACCCCGGCGTCGTCCCGCTCCTCCTCCGGGGGAAGAGGATGCGGGCCGGGCTCCTCCTCCGCGTCCACGCGACCCTCGCCTGCAGGAAGGCGCCCACCCGCCGGGCGCTCGACCTTGCCTGTGCCGTCGAACTCGCCCACGCCGCAAGCCTCATCCTCGACGACATGCTGGACGGCGACACCGTCCGGCGGGGGATCCCTTCCCACCACCTCACCCGGGGGGAGGGGCGGGCGATCCTCGACGCCATCGGGGTACTCGCCCTCCCGTACGCGCTCGCCGCCCCCTACGGCGCCGGGTACGTGGCAATGCTCGCGTCGGCCCAGCAGAGCATGGCCCGGGGCGTGGCCTGGGAGATGATTGGGGGGCCTGAACTTCCGGTGGTTGAACTCTATGACGCGATCGTCGCGAGAAAGACGGGATGCCTCTTCTCGCTCGCGGCCGCCTGGGGTGCCATGGCGGCGGGCGAGGGCGATGACGTCGTCGCCGCGTTCGCGGACTTCGGCCTCTGTGTCGGGAAGGCGATGCAGATCGCCGACGACATCGCCGACCTGCACACGCTCGCGGCAGGGGTCCCGGGCCGCCGGGCCGGGTCCGAGGCGCTCCTCCTCCTGGGCATCGCTCCCGGAGGGGACGGGACCGATCAGGCGCTGGCGTCGAGGCTCGATGCGGAGGTCGCCCGGGCAACTGCCCGGCTCAGGGATGGGGCCCGGCAGCGGGTGCCGCCCAAAGAGCAGGAGGCCTTCGAGCAGGTGGTCCGGGATATCGCGGGGCTCGCGATCACGGGAGTTCCGCCGCCCGGCACCGCCACGTTTCGGGTCGCCTGCCCCGACGCTCTTGCGCACCGGTGAACTACTCCGTCCTTACGGATGGGGTCTCCCGTCCGTGCCCCGCGAGCCCCGCAGAGATAAATACCGTCCCGTCCCACACTCTTTCAACATGCCGGTCGTAACCATTCGTATGGCAAAGGGACGGACACTTGAGCAGAAACGAAGACTCGCCGCCGAGATCACCGCGGCGATCACGGGGACGCTCGGCGTCGATCCGGAGCGTGTCACCCTCTTCTTCGAGGAACTCGAGACCGAGAACATCGCGCGGGCGGGCAGGCTCCTCCCGGAGTCGTAATCCCGCGGCGAGCGAACGTTTTTGTAGCCGCCCAGGCGATGCCTCATATTCCCCGGAAGTGAACGAAACCATGGCACGAGAATTCGACGAGAGAGACTTTGCAATCCTGCGGAAACTGGCGCCGGAATACAGCGGGATCCTCTGCCCGGAGTCGGGGCACGAGTTCCACTCGATCCTGCCGCCGGTCTCAAACCATATCGCGGCAGATGAAGAAGACTTTGCGGAGCGGGTTGGCCGCCTCTCGGGCGAGGACTGGAGTTACCTCACCGACCAGATCCTTTCCGGCCGCGAAGACCTCGGGTGCATGCCCGAGGAAGACATCGACACCATCCTCATCCGGATCGGGGAGACCGTCTCGGAGGAGGCGGCCGAACAGGTCAAGAGGCTCTACCACCTCTCCGGGTGCGGTATGCTCTGACCCGCCGTCACCCTTTCCGGCCGGCGGCCATCTCCGCGTAGCGAGCAAGCCTTCCTGACCGGGCAGGCCAACCACATCCCTTCATGCCCGAGCATGACCGGGAGGGGCTGTGCCCGCTCAGATCCATCTCGCCGGAACCGCACGGTTCCTCAGTGCATACCCGCGGACAAGCAGCGCGGCAACGGTGCTCTTCCCGCTGCCCCCTTGCCGCAGATAACAATCTTCACCGTTCTTCTCTCCAGAAGCACTTCTACAATCGTTTGACATCCCGTCCGCCCGTCGCGGTCACCCGTTCTGCTGGCCGGCACCCATCCACCTCCCACCAGATCTTCACCCGCGTCGTCATCACCGGGTGCAGGAAACCGCCTCCGTCCTCCGGGTGCACGGGGACGACGGCGGGGTGCTCTGCCCCTGCCCCATCCGGAACCGGTATATGCCCCGGCGATAACCAGACCTTCATGGAACTCAAAGAGGAACTCTCCGGCGTCCCGGGGATGCTCCGGCCGTTCAAGGCCTACCTCCGCGGGGCGGGGCTTGGTGCGGGCGACCAGGTCGTCTACTACGGCTGCCCCGGCACCTGCACCCCGTTCATCGAACTCCTGGGGTTCGCTGTCCGGGACCTCCCGGTCGAGCAGGTCTACGTGCCATACGCGGACGAAGCGGGGGCAAAGGTCATCCGCCCGGTTGGGGGCGTCGGGATGCAGGTCTCCGCCGACGGGGTCCGCGTCAACCCGGAGGTGATCGTCCTGATGGGCGGGCTTGCGATGCCGGGCGTCCCGGTCACGAGAGAAGCGGTGCAGGCGGCCGTCGGAACCCACCCGGGAGCGAAGATCGTGGGTGTCTGCTTCATGCAGATGTTTGAGAAGGCGGGCTGGCTCGACGCTTTCGACTTCGACCTGATCATCGATGCCGCCCTTGACCCGGTCAGGGTCTGGGGGTGACCGCCTGTTTTACGGCCGGCTCCCACGGTTGGTCGGAGCGGGGCAGGGTGAACCGGAATGCAGCGCCGCGCTCCGGGTGGCCCGGTACCCGGTCGTCGACCCAGATCCGGCCGCCGTAGCGCGAAATAAGCATCTTCGTGATGTAGAGCCCGAGCCCTTTCCCGCTCCTGGCATTCGTGCCCCGCGCGAAGCGGGTGAAGAGGAGGGGTTTCTCCCGGTCCGGCACGCCCGGCCCCGTGTCCTCGACCGAGACCTTGACCGCCCCATCGCCCTCCTCGACCCGGACGGTGACCTCGACGCCGGGCTCCCCGAACTTCTCCGCGTTGCCGATGAGGTTCGCAAAGACCTCCGGGAGGAGATCGTCGGCCATGACCCCGACGGGTCTTCCCTCGTAGACGATCCCGGCATCGGGATGGTGCGCGATCCCGGCCCTGATGACGGCGTCGAGGTCGACGGGTCTCGTCACGGTCTCGCGGGAGACGAGGCGCCGGAGCGTCGAGACGTTCTGGATGATCTCGATGCTCCGGCTGATTCCGTTCCTGAGTTTCAAGACCATCTGCCTCTCCTTCCCCTCCAGCACCTCGGTGAGCAGGTCGGTGTAGCCGAGAGCGACGGCGTTGGCGTTGTTGATGTCATGCACCATGATGTCGAGGTAGAGGTTTGCCTCTTCGTGGGCTGCCCGCAGTTCCCCTTCCACCCTGATACGGTCGGTGATATCAGAGCCTGAGCCGATGATCCCGATCGACCTGCCGTCATCGCCGGTGAGCACCGTATCCTGCCACGTGAGGATGAGTTCCTCCCCGTTCCGGGTGATGACCGGGTTCTCCCGCGGGCCGGGGAAGGCGGTGCCGTTAGCAATAGCGGCGTCAAAGATCTGCCGCCGCGCCTCCCGGGATGATTCAGGGACAACGGTTGCAAACCAGTCCCTCCCGGTCAGCTCCTTCTCGCGGTAGCCGAGCAGCTCGCAGCCGTGGCGGTTGACGAGCTGGATGGTGTGGTCGGCGTTGATGACGACGAAGAGGCCGCCCGCCACGTCCAGGTAGCGTTGGGCGAGATTTCTCTCTTTCTCCACCTCCTGCTCCCGTCTCTTGAGCTGCCCGGAGAGGGAGGCGACGACGAGGGCGACGACGACGAACATCAGGACACGGGCGTAATCGTTCGGGACCAGCGGGTCCGGGCTGAAGGCGAGGGTGCCGACGACGACGAGCCCGCCGAGGAAGAGAGCGACCGGCACGCTCCGCTTCTCCCACCAGAGTGCGGTCAGGATGATCGGTACGTAGAAAAAGTGCGAAAAGACGGTCCCGAGCATCAAGACGGTATGGAAGTAGTAGGTCAGGAAGACCGATATGGCAAGGAGGGTTATGAGGACACCCACTCGCTGCTGTTCGGTAAGGGTAATCACGGGACACCCACCTTGACTGCTGATATATATAACTTTAAAATATAAAAATCTCTTCATGTAAATGTTCGGCCGATTCCGGCAGGTTCTCCGGCGGTTCAGGGGAGAGAGACGCGGCACCGGGGGAGGATGGACAGCCCGCGCCGGCCGGTTCCACACCCGGCCTTCCCACGCTCCCTTTCCCCGGTGCGGCGGGCATCCTGCCGGACTGCAAGCCGGCTTTTACAGATCTGGGGTTTCCAGGGAGCGAAGGCCGTGGAGATGCGCTGCGGCCCGCGGTCGCTGCGCCCTCTCCCCCACGGGTCCTGTGCGAACTGTCGATGTGGGTAGCGACGCGGTTTCATGCGACGGGGTGGGGCGAGGCGCACCCGATCCCCTCCCGGAAAGGTCATGGGACCAGAAATCTCTGGGATTTAACCCTGTAGAGGGTCAAAAACAGCCTATATTTAATAGATCGTAGAACAAAACTAGTTCAACCGCCCGCTTCAGTGAAGCGGCTGCCCGCAGACCCGCACCGTGCCGCGCACTTGCCGGTGCCCGGTCGGAACGGTTCTCAATCAAACAGAAGGGCCGGGAGGGCAGATGCCCGGAGCATCCTGGTGCCGCGAGAACGCATCCGCTGGTGAACCCGTGTCAAGAGATCTTACCGAAGCACTCAAAGCGATGGGCTATGTAGATACCGGGCTCCCCGCCCTGGTAGAGTCGTTCCCTCCCGGCGTCGTCGAATACCTGCAGGAGTTCAGGACGCAGGAAGTCCGCGACATCATCGAGACGCTCCTCTACATCTACATCGCCCAGAACAGCTCGTCGTCCCGTGGGGAGGGGATGGGCGTGGTCGAGCAGAGTTGTTACGCTTATACGTCCGGACCGCTCTTTGCGCTCGCAGAAGTCGGTCTCATCGAGTCCTCCTCCCGGCACGGGACGACGGTGGTACGGGTGACCCCCGCCGGAGAGGGGATCGCCCGGCCGCTGACGGAGGCCCGGATCCGGGCACTGGACCTCCGGGCGCTCGCCCGCGAGACCCACGAGGTCGTCCCGGCCCTCCTCGCGGGAACGGTGAGGGGCTCTTACGTCAACAAGACCTTCCCATCATCGCTCCCCCGCACCGAAGAGACCTTCATCGGTTTTCTCCTCAACAACAACCCCGCGCTCTTCGAGGAGTGCGAGCGGTTCGCCGCCCGGCTCAAGGCCGCCGGGTGTGCGGTCCTCGCCCACGCCTACGACCTCGACGGGGCCGGGGCCGGCGGCGTCGTCTACACCTTCCCCGCGGAGTTCGCGTACATCCTCAAGGGGATGCTTGAAGCGATCGACCCGGAGGTCCGGGAGCACTACGATATGCTCCTTGAGTCGTTCCACTCGACGTTCACCGTTCTGCGTTACCTCGCCTGCGGCGAGGACTGCGACCGGATCCGGGCCTCGGCAACTCACCGCCGCGAACTATCGAGGGTGCTCTCCCTCATCGCCGATTCGATCTATGTCCTCGAGCAGGCGCCCCAGGACGACGGGGTCGGCCTTGCCCGGTTCATCGTCAAGGACCGGGACCGCTACGACGCCCACCTCCGCGACCTCGGGCGGGCGCTGATGGCCGACGTCGCCGCAAAGATCGTCATCGACCGGCCGGCCCCGGCGGCAGAGCCCCATCCTGCCGAAGGAGAGGCCTCTCCCGCCCCAAAGATCGCAAACACCGCAACGCCCGTGCCTCCGGCCGACGGGGGGAGCGAGATGGAGGAGGAGTGGGACGACGCCGTCTTCGCCGATGATGAGGAGGAAGAGGCGGCGGAGGAGCCGCTCGCACCGCCGCCGCCCGCTCCCCGCCGGGTCGCCGCACCCCGCCCGGCCCCGGAACCGGTGGCAGAGCCACCCCGCCCCGGCGGGCTCGACATCTTCCTCGGCCACGCCCAGGACGGGCGCCGGGTCAACTGGTCGCCGGGCCGGCTCAACAACGGCCACATGATCATCCTCGGCGGTTCGGGGGCCGGGAAGACCGAGACGATCCGGTGCATCGCCGCGGAACTCGCGGCGCAGGCGATGCCGGTCGTCCTGATCGACTTCCACGGCGACATGGCCGCGAGCACGGGGGATATCCGGTCCTACAAGATCCGCGAGGGCGCTGAGTACTACTTCAACCCGCTGGAGCTCGACCCTGCGATCGACGAGATCACCCCGCTCCGGGCCACCTCGGACTTCGTCGACGCCATCTCCATCAACTTCCCGACGCTCGGCATCCAGCAGCGGAGAAAGATCAAGAATATCATCAAAGATTGCTACCGGATGTCGGGGATCACGGGAAACACCGGGACCTGGACGCGGGTGCTCGACTTCGACGATATCGAGAGCGAGATCATGTCCTGCGAGGACGAGGCCATTCCGGCCTACCTCGAGGACATCTTCGACTACAAACTCTTCTCGGGGGAGGAGAAGATATCCCTCCCCACGATCCTCTCGGGCGGGATCACCCACATCAACCTAAACGCCCTCCCGGAGAACCTGCGCTACCTCTTTGCGGACCTCTTCCTCCGGCGCATCTACTACACCCTCCAGGCGACGGGCGAGATCCCGCGCGGGACGGAGAACGAGCGGGAGAAGTTCCGGCTCTTTGTGATCGTCGACGAGGCGAAACTCCTGGTGAGCCAGAAGAGCGGCTCGAAGACGGCGATCAAGGCGGTGCTGAACAAGTACGCCACCGAGATGCGGAAGTTCGGGGTCTCGCTGATCCTTGCGTCGCAGCTGATCGCCCACTTCAATGAGGAGATCCTCGCAAACATCGCCGTCAAGTTCTGTATGCGGGCCGAGAACAAGAAGCAGGCCCAGGAGAACGCCAAGTTCTTTGAG
>Ga0116159_1003171_pt1 | contig 14985 bp, 8 predicted proteins | sample AD_JPNAS1_MetaG_FD_89878 | JGI IMG/M metagenome (GOLD analysis project Ga0116159, IMG submission 89878) | Active sludge microbial communities of municipal wastewater-treating anaerobic digesters from Japan - AD_JPNAS1_MetaG | ecosystem: Engineered > Bioreactor > Anaerobic > Digestate | place...
GAGGGTGGAGACCGCCCGCATTTCCACGTTTCATTCTTTTTGCATGAGCCTATTCAAACAGTATGCCTTGCGCTATGGGGAAGACCCTGATTTTGCCGTTCTGACCGAGGCCGAAGCCACGATGCTTGTCGACGAAATGATCGAGTCGACGCTTCATCGTCTCCTGGATCAGGATGATGATGCGGCGCATCGCGTCGCCGTAGAGTTTGGCATACGAACCCTTTCCCAGATGTTTCGCGTCATGCTTGACCGGCGCCATCTTCTCGAACGAGGCGACGGCGATTGGGAACTTCTCGATGAGGAAACGCTTATTGCAACGAGGAGCCGTGTTTTGGCGGAGGAGGCGGCGCGCCTTGCGACCGTATTCTTGACGCGCCCCGAGGTGCGCCGATGGCGTTGCGACTTGGCCTCTGCGGCAAATGGTTGTGACGATCCAAGCGAGAAGCGCGAACGCGAGCGTTGCGAGTGGCTTGCCTTTTTAGCAATCGATCCCCGTGCTGCGTCGGCCGAGCAGATTGAACGAGAGCTGTTCGCCTTGATGGGGCAGCGACGGTCTGGGCGCGCATGCGGGGATAAATGGATCTCTAGAGAAAAGTACGAATGCGCGGGGCGCGCGATCACGGAGATACGCGAATTCGCCAAAGCCTTTGTCTTCGAGAAGCCGGAACCAAACGTTGAGCGCCGCGCCGCCCGAATGACTCGAGATTTATTTGCCACCTTCGCGTGCATTGCCGCCGCCTACGACGAGGCGAAACGGCAACGGTCCGTGCGCGATTTCGATGACCTGATTCGCGCCGCCCATCGGTTGCTGAGCCGGGAGGAATCCATTCGTTTGGAAGTGGCCCAAGGCATCCGCCACCTTCTGATCGATGAATTTCAGGACACGGACTCGCGTCAGCTCGAGATTGCCGAACTGCTCGCAAATGCCGAGAACGGCCCCGATCTTTTCGTGGTGGGCGATGCGAAGCAGTCGATATACCTTTTTCGAGGCGCGGAGGTCGAAGTGTTTTGCAAGGCCCAGAACGCCGCGGGCACGGAGAACGCGATCCCCCTCGACAGCAGTTTTCGCAGCGCGCCGGAACTGCTTCGTTTCGTGAACGATTTTTTTGCGTCGACCGGTCTGCTCACGGCTGTTGCGCCGACTTACCGGCCTCTCGAGGCGCATCGTCCCCCGGCGAACGAATGCCGCGTCGAATTTCTCCTGCCGCCGGCGGACGATCCCGCGAGGAACCGCAGTGACTATCGCGCGATCGAGGCGGAACTCATCGCGCGCCGCATCGCTCAGATGTGTTCCGGACCGGATCGCGTCTCGATCGGATCGGGCGAGGATTCGCGACCAGCCGAGTTTGGCGACGTTGCGCTTCTGTTTCGAACCTTGAACGATGTTCATTCATACGAGCGCGCCTTGAAGGATCGCGGCATTCCCTACGCGCTGATTGCGGGCCGGGGATATTATCAGCGGCCCGAGATCGTGGACTTGCGCAATTTTTTGACGCTCGTATGCGATCCATGGAATGAAATAGCGCTTCTAGGGTATTTGCGCGGTCCGTTGGTCGGTCTTTCGGACGATTCCATTCTGTTGCTGGCGCATGGGCGCGGTTTGGCCGACTCGTTTCATTCCGATTGGACGCCCGAAGACTTCGCGCAACGGGAAAACCTGGATCGGGCGCGCAGCCTGCTTCAGGAGTTGCGTCTTCTTCGCGACGCGCCTCTATATGATTTTCTGTCGGAAGTCATGCATCGCACCCATATCGAGGCGATTGCGTTGGGTCAGTTTCTCGGAAGGCGACGCGCGCTCAATTTGCGCAAGGCGCTTGATCTCGCGGCGGATTTTACGCGTTCCCGTCCGGCGAGGCTTTCGTTGTTCGTGCGGTATCTCGATCGTCTTTCCCGGGAAGAGTTGCGGGAAGGAGAAGCCGCTTTGGCGGCTGGTCCTGAGGGATCCGTTGTTCTAACGACTATCCATCAATCCAAAGGACTCGAATACCCTATTGTTTTTGTGCCGGATATTTCCAGGAACCGCCGATCCGAAGGAGACGGCTCCCTAGATCTGCACCCTGAAGTCGGGCCGGCGGTTGGTTTTCTCGACGAGGAGGGGCGGAGCGTCAAGCCACCGCTCTCAAAATTGATCCGGCTCGACCGGGAACTTCGTGCGCGGGACGAGTTTGCCCGGTTGCTGTACGTCGCTTTGACGCGAGCGCGAGATTGGCTGGCGCTTAGCGGCGCCCCCACGATAGCCGGGGCCCCGCAGAGTTGGCTGGCTGCTTTCGAACGGGAATATGGCGTGTTGGCCGCCAACGATGGCGAAATTCTCTCACCGAAGAGGGAAGGCGCGCCGATCGCGATGCGGGTGCGCCGGTCTGTTCCGGATGTGCGGCCGCCTGCCGCGGAGAGTCAATCGGATTGTTGTTGCGACGTGTCGGCGATTCTTCGCCGTGTTGCTTCCATCACGTTGCAGCCCATCGCGCGTTCGGCATTCAGCGTTACGGAGGTGGCGCGCGAGATGGCGTCGGAGGAGTGGATGGAAGCGCCGAATGCGCCCGCTCCCGACGGTCCTCGGCCTGAGCTCTCCTCGCTTTTCATGAATGCACGGATCCGGGGCGAGATGATACATGCGCTCCTGGAACGCTGGGACGGGACGCTGAACGCTGAAATATGGATTGATGCCGTTGTGCGACGCTACTGTCCGATTCCGTCGCTGCATGATTCCCTCAAGCGGGATATGCGGTTGCTGCTCGAACGCATGCACGCTTCGCCGCTGCGGCAGTGGTGGAGCAGGGACAGCCGAATCGTCCGCGAAAAATCGTTTGTTCTGCGCGTGGATGATGCGCTGCTTTCCGGGACCATCGACGCCTACATGCCGCAAGGCCCCATTTGGGACTACAAGACGGGCGAGCGAACCCGCGCCTCCTCGCTTCAATACGAATATCAATTGTTGCTCTACGCTTCGGCAATGCGCGCGTTGACGGGAAGAACGCCGACGGCCGCCTATCTTCTCTACACGGACGCATCCGATCTTCACGAGACGCCCCTTTCCCCTGCACGGATCGATAACGCGTTGGAACGCGCCCGGGCGGCCATGCGAACGTTGAATGGCGTCCCTGTTTTTTCCGGAGAGAGGAAAAAGGAGAAATCGTGAAACATCGACCGTTCCTTCTCGGATGTTGCGCAGCGATGTTGGCGATTGCCGTTTTCCCTTGTGAAAGCAGGGGAGAATCGGCTGTTTTCGAAAAGGGCGTGTTATGGGTCGAAAGCTCCGAGCAGGATAGGCGCCTGCTCCGCAAAGCCGTCAAAATACTTGATGACGCGATCCAGGAAAATGCCCAACGTCTTCCCGCAGGCAACGATCCAATCCGGGTGATCCTATGCCACTCGATCGCCGAGTTCAGCCGATACGCAGGGCCTTTGGCGCTTCACGGCGTATCCGGCATTGCGGAGTCTGAAAAGGGAATTATCGCGGTGAAGGCCCCGTCTCTTATACAAGGCCCGGAGAGCTTTGCCGGCATCTTGCGCCATGAGCTGTTTCACGTGCTGCTCGCCCGCAACATCAATCTCGCCAACCTGCCGCACTGGCTCAACGAAGGAATCTGCATGCGTTACTCGCGCGAGTACCGCTGGGAAACGAGCTTGCGGATCGCGCAGATGTACGTGCAGGGCGAAATCATACCGTATACCGATCTTGTGTTGACCTTCGATGCCATGCGCGGCGAAAGGGCCTTTGGCAACGCCTATGCCCAAAGCCTTTCCCTCACCACCTTTCTGGTCGCTTCGATGGGCGAAGAATCATTCTGGGCCATGTTGCATTCCCTTGACACGCTTTCCTTCGGCGACGCCATGCGTCGTCACTTGGGAATGGGGCCGGCCCCCTTTTTCGATAAATGGCGCGCTTCTTTGTGGAAGGTTGCCGTCATCGCGTCGCTTGTGTCAGGATTTGGATTGTTCCAAGCGATGGCGCTGTTGACTCTGTGGGCCTATTGGCGCAAGCGCCGTCGCGGCAGACGCCTGGTGGAAGTGTGGGATGAGGAGGACCGCGTTCTCGGGATTGATGCGGAGGAAGCGGAGGCGGTCTATGAGGATGTCTGGGAGGAGGAAGGTGCGATCTTCGATGATCCCGAGGAGGACCCCGATTCCTATCAGCCCTGGGAAGAGGATGGATTCGATGCGCAAGAGAGCGAACGGCATCGGCAGGAGCAAGAGCCGAGACGCGGACGGCCCCGGGGGCATCGTCGCTCGGGTCGGCGGCGATAGGAGTGCCGATGCGGGTTTGCGGAAAGGGGTAGGCGCTTGATTGCGTTGCCAGAATGGATAGACGCCCATGCTTGACGCCAGCATGCTGAATGTGCTTCCGGGACGGGCTTTCCCGTTGGGTTCGAACGTCGGGGATACCGGCGTCCGCTTCGCGATCGTCAGCCGTAACGCGACGCGGGTGTGGCTTGCCCTTTTCGATGGCCCCAAGGCGCGCAAGCCCGCCGTGGAAATACCGTTTGACCCCGAAAAGCATCGGGTAGGGGACGTCTGGAGCATTTATATCGAAGGTCTTGGTCCGGGCGTATTGTATCTTTATCGCGTGGAAGGCCCGGACGACCCGGCGCGAGGGCACCGTTTCAATTCCAAATATTTTCTGCTGGACCCCTATGCAAAATGCATCGTGGGCGACGTGGCGTCGCGCAATGCAAAGTGCATGGTCGTGGACGAGAGTAAAGATTGGATCGACGATCTGCGACCGCGCATTCCGATGAGCAAGACGATTATTTATGAGACCCACGTCCGCGGCTTTACGATCCACCCTTCCTCCGGGATTGTCAACGCCGGAGCCTATAAGGCCCTCATCCAAAAAATACCGTATCTCAAGGCTTTGGGCGTGACGGCCGTCAACCTGCTGCCCGTTCAGGAAATTGGCGAAACTGAACTGCCCGTTCGCAATCCCATAACGGGCGAGCGCCTCACCAATTACTGGGGCTACAACCCCATCGGCTTTTTCGCGCCAGCCGGACGGTATGCGAGCGAAAAGGGCATGGGCGAACAACTCCGCGAGTTCCGCGAAATGGTGGCGGCGCTGCATCAGGCCGGGATCGAAGTGATTTTGGATGTCGTTTTCAACCACACGGCGGAAGGAAACGAGGAAGGCCCCACGCTGTCGTTTCGAGGCATCGACAACTCTCTATACTACATCCTTGATCCGGATGGCAGTTACGCGAACTACAGCGGTTGCGGCAACACGTTGAATTGCAATCATCCCGTCGTCCGCGATCTCATCGTTGATTGCCTGCGTTATTGGGCGGCGGTCATGCACGTTGACGGCTTCCGCTTCGATCTAGCCTCGGTTCTGGGACGGGACCAAAAGGGCCGCGTCACGGAAAACGCCGGGACCATTGAACGCATCGCGGAGGACCCCGTGTTGCGTGACGTCAAGCTCATTGCAGAGGCGTGGGATGCAGGGGGCGCGTACCAAGTGGGATCTTTCGGAGATTCCCGTTGGGCGGAGTGGAATGGGCGCTATCGCGACGACGTGCGCCGGTATTGGCGCGGCGATCCTGGAACGAAGGGGGCGTTTGCCCTGCGTCTCACGGGAAGCCCGGATTTGTATGAACACTCGGGGCGCGGGCCCATGCAAAGCATCAATTTCGTCACCGCGCACGACGGTTTCACGCTGCGCGACTTGGTATCGTACAATCGCAAACACAACAAGGCGAACGGCGAGAACGATCGCGACGGCATGGAGGTCAACGACAGTTGGAACTGTGGCGCGGAAGGGGAGACCACCGATCCCGCGGTGCTTGCCCTTCGCGCGCGCATGCAGAAGAACTTCGTGGCGACCTTATTGTTGTCCGTCGGGGTGCCGATGATTTTGGGCGGGGACGAATTCGGCCGGACGCAACAGGGCAATAACAACGCCTATTGTCAGGACAACGAAATTTCCTGGTACGACTGGACGCTGCTGACCCAAAACGAGGAGTTGCATCGTTTTTGCACGGAAATGATCCGTTTTCGATCGGACAACCCTGCTTTTCAGCGGGAGCGCTATTTCACCGGGCTCCCCTCGGTGCTTGGGGCGGAACCGGACATTCTTTGGTTCGATCCCCATGGCGATCGGCAAACATGGGAAAACGAGGACCCAAGGTTGGGGCTGTTGATCAATGGCACGGAGAACGACGGCGTCTGGCTGTATCTCATGTTCAATCCGACGTCCAAGCGCGCATCTTTCCGTTTGTCCGACAAGGATTGGCGTCTTCGTATCGACACGTCCGCGGGGGAATCGTTCGACGTTCGTGACCCAGACAGGGCGGCGCCCGTGATCGAGAGCGTCATTGTCGTGGAATCGCGGTCGATCGTTGTGTTGTCGGCGGGAACGCGCCATGCCACGCCGCGCCTGTCCTCAGCCGATTGACAAACCGCCCGCCGCGATCGTCTTGCCGGTTTGCAGGATCATTCCCGCCAGCGCGGAGGCTATTCCGAAACACAGGATGACCGCGTAAAGCGCCACAATGGCTTGCGCCACCTTATACGCGGTTCCCGGCCAGCTATTCGCCGCGGGAAGGCCGCCCAGCATCGCGAACGGAGCCGCGAACGCCAGCGTCCCCCAGAACAACTCCGCGCGGTCCTTCTCCAGCCATGTCCATGGGGCAAGGTCCGTCAGCGAAACGCCCGCATAGTGGACGTAAAGACGCAATGCGAAATCGAGGAACAACATGGCGCCTGCATGCAATACGAAAGCCAACGCCGCAATGATGGTTAGCGTCCTGGCGAAACGCCTCCACGATATCTCCGGAACGTTTTTGGCCCTCGGAGCGCCGAAGTAGAGCGCAAAATACCCCCCCACATACGCCAGCATCGCGATTGGCCCCAAAGCCAGCCCCAGCAGGACGGCTACCAGCCGCACCGGCAACGGCTCCATGCCGAGGCAACGCGCCACGCCGCCGCACACGCCCAGCCAGCGAGGGTCCGTCGCGTCCAGCGCAAGTCCCGCAGGAGCCTGTCGCGATTTCGGACCGAAAAGATCCAACAACGACCGAGCCTGATGCGCGGGTGCGCCGCACGAGCGAACCACGGCATCGATGTCTTCATCCATAAGGGATTGCCGGTCGAGGCGGCGCAATTCTGATTCGACGCGCCCCCGCAATTGTTCCAGGGCGCGGCGACGCACTTCGAGGGGCGCCGTCGCGAGATGGGCATCCACCTCCCGAAAATAGCGTTCAATGCGCTGTTGTTGGGTCGCGTTCAGAGCCATGCGCGTGTTCCTCCGCGCCAGTATAGCGCATCGTCTCGGGCGTTCCCAGGCGGGTTGCGCCGGCGTTCTCGCCAAGCGCCCCCATCTCGTACAGGAGAAGCGTTGAGGCTACGATCGCAGCCACCTCGGAGCGAAACGTGAAGGATCCCAGAGACATGGCCTTGGCGCCGGTCTCCAGGATCGCATCGGTCTCGACGTCCGTGAAATCGCCCTCGGGACCAATGAAAACGGCGTTTTCTGTCGACGCCGCGGCACAGGCGATCGGGACCGCGGGTCGGCTCTTCGTGGCGATCCAGCGTGGTCCCTGCGTCGCTTCCAGCGCTTCGTCCAGGGAAGGATAGGCCGCGAACGAAGGAAGCCAAAGCCGTCCGCACTGCTTGCACGATTCCACTGCCAAACGTTGCCAAGCCTCGTCCGGCTGCGGCGCGCGCTCGGAATGCGCGGCGCGAAAAAAGACAAACGCCGTCACGCCCAACTCCACGCCGTGACGGATGGCGAACTCGATGCTCTTGTCGCGCTTTAGCCATCCCATGCATACCGTCAGGCGATGACGCATGGGCCGGGGCTCTCGTCTTTCCTCGACCTTCAGGATTACATCGCGACGGTCGATGTGCGTCACCGTTGCAATAACCTCGCGGCCTTGTCCATCGAACAGCGCCACTCGATCGCCTGTCCGAAGCCGCACCACACGCACGGCGTGATGCGCCTCCAAAGGAGGCAACTGGATTTCGGCGTCGTCGAACGAAGGAACGAAAAAACGGTGCATATGCGACATGGTATCGGGGCCTTGTCTGGAGGTTGCGTCTTGCCTCTTTTCCGAGAACCTAGCAAAAAGGTAAGGTAAATGCCAACGGAAACTTTTCCTTTCGGCAAGGGATTGAAAATGGAGAGGGGGCTTCATGCACAGGAACGAGACGGGGCGTGTTGCAGCGTCGCTGCGGGTGATGGCGGTATTGATTGCGTGCCTTGCCGCACGCCAGGCTGCCGCATTCACGCTGTACCGGCCAGGCCAGACGTTGCGGACCCTCAATACGGACCTGTACGACATCGACATCCAAAAAAACGGACGTTTCAACGTCTCCTTGGCTTCGGGCGTTTCTGTTTTCGCCGGCGCCCGCCCGATGATCTGGCGCGAAGGAAAAAACGCGCCGGAAGCGATGCCCCTCGCAGGCGATGCCAGCGCCCGAATCGAAGTGAAGGACAGTCTGGGACAGGGTCAAGGCATGGCCCTCCAAAAGGGCGACTGTCTTTGGGTGATTCGAGTCTATCCCGGAAAGCCTTTTTTCACCGTCCAGGCGAGTTATCTTAACACCTCCTCGGCCACGGTCCGCATCCGGATGCTGATTCCGTGGTCTATTGGCGAGGGGCTGTCGAAGGGAAGCTGTTCGTTGGGAGAAGGAGGGGAGGATGCGGTGAGCTTGATCAACGCCGTCGCCGATTCCCCGTGGGAGGCGACGCCGGAATTCGTCGCGGGAGGTTCCACAAGCCTGTGGAGCAGCGTCACGTACAACGCGGCCAACGGGCGCGTCCTGATAGCGGGTTTCCTTACCAACGAGCGTGCCTTGACCCAAATACGGCTTGAGCGATCCGCCAAAGCCCCCGGGTCCGCATACGACGTGTTTGAAGCGCGATGCCTGTACGATCCGCCTGTGGAGGTGCCCGCCGGCGGGAGGTTGGATTCGGAACTGCTGTACGTGGCGGCGGCGGAGTCGAATCTGTACGAGGGGATGGAGCGTTTCGCGCATGCTATGGGAGTCGTCCAGGGCTGGACCGCCTCTCGGCCTGCTCCGTCTCACGGATGGAGTTCGGCATGCGGCGAGGGGAGCATTGCGCCGACCGAAGACCTTCTTCTTGCCCAGGCGGACATGTTGGACTCCAGACTGCGGCCATACGGATGGAACTATTTCGAAGTGGGAAAAGGATGGCAGAAGGCTCCGGATGTCTTTGAACCTGCTGAGGACCGTTTTCCCGGCGGGATGAAATCGCTTGCCGCCGGCCTGCGTCAACGCGGCCTGCGCTCCGGCCTTTGTATCGATCCCTTTCTCGTCAGCGAAACCAGCGATCTCGCGCGCTCCCATCCGGAATGGCTCGCCGCCATTTCCGCGGAATCTTCCGTCGCGGGCATGCGCCTTCTTGATCCTACGGCTCCCGAAGTTGGCGAGTATCTCGCCGGTCTTGGCCGCCGGGTAGGGCAAGAATGGAACTTCGATGTCGCTGTCCTGGGGCCATCCTTGCGCTACGTGATGTGCGCGGAGTCCTACCGCGAGAACGGAAAGACACGCGTCGAGGCGTTGCGACGGGCCATCCAGGCTCTTCAAGGGGGCATGGGCGACGGTAAACAGATCATTGCCAGCGGACCGCCCTATCTGGTGGGAGGCAAAACGTTCTCTGTGGATAGTGACAGCCGATGCACATCTTCAGGGGAAATGGACGCCGTGCTGGAGCGTGCTTTGCGACGCTATTATCTGGCGCCCTTCATGGGGGCGCCTCGATTCGCATATCTTCCTCCCGCGGGAAGCGCAATGGGCAAAGAAGGAACGCTTGATCGCTCCGATCTCGCCAGGGACCAGACGATTGCTCGGTTGACGGCGGCCGCTATGCTCGGCGGCGCGATCCAATTGGCGGGCCCCGTGACGGCATTGAGTCAGGAAGACCTGGACATTCTTCAACGTCTGACGCCTGTTCCCGATCGTCCCGCCAGGCCCATGGGTTTGTTTGATGGCGCCATGCCGCGCGTCTGGGCGCTGCCATACGACACCCCCGCCGGCAAATGGCTCATTCTTGGCTTATTTAATTGGGATGCCGCGCGTCTCGACGCCGTTACCCTCGATCTGGCCGCGCTGGGGCTTTCGCCCGATGCCTATTATGTCGTGTACGATTTCTGGAAGGGCGAATATCTGGGCAAGGCGCGCCAAAAACTGAATGTCGAGATACGGCCGGGCGCCGTCAAAGTGCTTGGTTTTCGCAAATACGACGATCGCCCGATGTTTGTGGCGTCGAACCGGCATTTCACCCAAGGCGCGATGGACCATACCGCGCTTTCATGGGATGAACAAGCCCGGATTCTTCGCGGCGCGTTTCGCGCGATTCCCAATACAGACTATGTCCTTACGGTCTTGTGTCCGCCCGGTTACCGTCCGGCGTCTTTGCGCGTATCGGCGGGACTGCCTGCCATGACCCTGGAGGGTCAAACGCTACGCATACAGTTTCGCAGCGATGTCGCGGGACCTGCGGAATGGACTGTCCAATTCTGACCCTGTTTTTTTCGCCTGGGCGCAGAGCAATTCCCGGAAGCGAGATGGCGGGAAATCGATCCCATCTCAAACGCTTGTCTGTGGAAAAATCTCCCGCTGCGGTCTACCGTTCAATGACAATACGCTCGGCCTCGCGGAATCGTTCGTGGAGCGCCTGCATCATTTGCGTCATGCGCTTCCCTGCGCCTGCGCTGATCTCGAAGGTCATCTCGACCGTGTCCTGTTCGCCCAGCATCTTCATCCGGACCGACATGACGATAAATCCTTGCTTGCGGATGACTTCCTCCACTTGGTCGGTGTTGGTCACCGTTTTGGGCACCACCATCGAAAGAACGCAGTAGCCCGATGTGGGCAGCAGATTCTCCAGCCATTTGAACAGCATGATGACGATTAGCGCAAACAGAGTGGCTACGGCGGCAATCGCGTATTGCGAAGCTCCGATTGCGATGCCCAGGGCAGCCACAAACCAGATCGTTGCGGCGGTCGTCAGCCCCCGGCGCGTGCCGCCCACCGTCATGATTGTGCCTGCTCCGAGAAATCCTATGCCGGTGATGATGCCCGCCGCGATACGGCCCGCATCAAGCCATACCGGCGAACCGGAACGAGCGTGCTGGGCCGCCAACACTTCCCCTACGATCATCGTAAGCGTGGCGCCAAGACAGACCAGCACATGTGTGCGCAGCCCCGCCGATCGTCCCTTGTGCTCGCGTTCCAAACCCACGAGCCCGGACAATATCAACGCTGTCAGGAACTTTAACGTAGCTTCCTGCAGAAAAGGCATCCATTCCATTTGCACGGGCCTGTTGACCTCTCGCGTTGGCGACGGGACGCCGCCGAAGTCTTCGTTTCGGGGGGTTCCGTCAATGCTTCCTTTGGCCGTTACCGGCGGATAGGCGAAAACTGTACTCCCCAATTCTCGAAAAAGCAAACTGTTAGGATTGTGTTAGGACGCGATCGCTAGATGCAGGAGGAAGCGCCTCGGGCCGAACGCGCGGTTGACGCTTCCCCGTCCCACCTGAGATACTATGCTTTTGCGGCCAAGCCCTCTTGTCGCTCCAAAAGGATGACGACAACTTCTTGAGTCGCCCCGCGCGCCGGGAGTATGCATCGTCCTACAGGAGAGAAATATCATGACCGCGCCGTTTCGCGAGACGGAAGTCTTTGCCAAGCGCAGCATTGAGGATATCAGCCGCGGACCGTTTCCCCATAGCCGTAAGGTCTATGTGGTGGGGGCGGACCCGTCGATCCGCGTGCCCATGCGGCAGATTGACCAGGCCCCCTCTCTTGCCGCGGAGGGCAGCGAAACCTCTAACCCAACCATTACGTTGTACGATCCCTCCGGTCCGTACACCGACCCGGACGCGCCTATCGACTTGCGAGCGGGATTGCCGCCATTGAGGCTGGAATGGATTCTGGCCCGGGGCGGCGTTGAGAAATTGGACAATATCACGTCGGAATTCGCTCAGCGTCGTGCGACGGACACGTCCCTCAACGCCATCCGATTCCAGCGCCTGCGCCGGCCATTGCGCGCCAAAGCCGGGTCGTGCGTCACGCAGATGCATTTTGCGAGGCGTGGCGAAATCACGCCGGAAATGGAGTTTATCGCCATCCGCGAAAACCAGCGCGCAGAGGAACTAATCGAAGAACTTCATCTCCAACATCCCGGCCAGAATTGGGGCGCAAGCATCCCCAAGATCATCACGCCCGAATTTGTTCGCGATGAAGTCGCCCGCGGGCGAGCCATCATCCCCGGCAATATCAACCACCCCGAGATCGAACCGATGATCATCGGACGCAACTTCCTCGTGAAGATCAATGCCAACATCGGCAATTCGGCCGTTGCAAGTTCCATCGAGGAAGAAGTCGAGAAGATGGTGTGGGCTATTCGCTGGGGCGCGGACACGGTCATGGACCTGTCTACCGGCCCGCACATTCACGAGACGCGCGAGTGGATCATCCGCAACGCGCCCGTGCCCATTGGCACCGTCCCCATCTACCAGGCCCTCGAAAAAGTCGACGGCAAGGCCGAGGATCTGACCTGGGACATCTTCCGCGACACGCTCATCGAGCAGGCCGAGCAGGGCGTCGATTACATGACCATCCACGCGGGCGTGCTGTTGCGGTACGTGCCGATGACCGCGCGGCGTTTGGCGGGCATCGTCAGTCGGGGCGGGGCGATCATGGCGAAGTGGTGCCTCGCGCATCACCAGGAAAATTTCCTCTACACGCACTGGGACGAGATTTGCGCGATCATGGCGGCCTACGATATCGGCTTCAGCATTGGCGACGGGTTGCGGCCAGGGTGCATCGCCGACGCGAACGACGAGGCGCAGTTCGCCGAGCTCAAAACCCAGGGTGAACTAACTCACCGGGCATGGGCGTTCGATGTGCAGGTCATGAACGAAGGACCCGGCCACGTGCCATTGCATATGATTAAGGAGAGCGTCGACAAGCAAATGGAATGGTGCGGCGAGGCGCCGTTCTACACCCTCGGGCCGTTGGTCACCGATATCTCGCCCGGTTACGACCACCTCACGTCGGCCATCGGCGCGGCGATGATTGGCTGGTACGGCACGGCGATGCTCTGTTACGTCACGCCCAAGGAGCACCTCGGTTTGCCGACCAAGGAAGACGTGCGTGAAGGCGTCATCGCCTACAAAATCGCCGCGCATGCCGCCGATCTCGCGAAGGGACATCCCGGTGCGCAAGTCCGCGACAACGCCCTGAGCAAAGCGCGCTATGAGTTCCGCTGGCAAGACCAGTTTGCGCTAAGCCTCGACCCCGAAAAGGCGGAGTCGTTCCACGACCTCACGCTGCCGGAACCGGGCGCCAAGCGCGAACATTTCTGCTCGATGTGTGGCCCGCGGTTTTGCGCAATGGCGCTCACGCACGACGTGCGCGAGACGGCCCGCGCCCAAGCTGCGCAAGCAGGAATGCAAGAACGCGCGGAAGCGTTCCGACGAAATGGCTGTTGCCTATACGCAAAGGAAGATAATACGCAGCGGCAGGGAAATATCGAAAAGGACTCCAGCGCATCGCACGGGTAATCGTGCAACAAAGCAAACGCAGGGACACAATGCCTCACGAGGCAGGACGCATGCCTCTTCTGTGGGTCTCGTTTGTGTTTTCGAGGTGAATCTTGCCAGGATCGCACATGATTTTCTCCTCCAAAGACCCGTGGCGCGTATCGCTGCATGGCGGACACAGCAACGCCTACTGCGATCACGCCTCCAGCACATTGGAGGAAATGATCGAAGCCGCTATTGCTGCCGGCTACCACACGTTTGGCGTCACCGAACACGCCCCGCGACTCGATGCACGTTTTTTGTACCCCGAAGAAATTGCGCTGGGTTGGGACGTTGCGCGCATCGCGGCGAATTTCGAGCGATACGCCGTTGACGTGCATGCCATCGCCGATCGTTTCGAAGATCGCATCACGATCTTGCGCGGTTTCGAGACGGAATCTGCGCCGGCTGCGAGGTATCTTGACATCATGCGCGACTATCGGACCCGGTATCCCTTCGACTACATGGTGGGGTCTATCCATTATGTGGACGATTTTCACATCGACGGCAGGATGGAGGATTTTGAGCGCGCTGTCGCACATTTCGGTTCGTTCGAGGCGCTTGCAACGCGCTATTACCGCGTCGTCGCCGAGATGGTGGACGCGCTGCAGCCTCAGGTGGTGGGACACCTGGACCTCATCCGAAAAAACGCTCCAGCAGGCGCAGTGTTGGACAGTCCGGCCATCCGAGAGGCCGTCGGAGCAGCGCTCGAATCCATCCGGCGTCATGACGCTATCTTGGATATTAATACCGCAGGCTATCGCAAGGGGCTTGGATCGCCATATCCGCAGCCGTGGATTATTCGCGAAGCTCACGCGATGGGCATAGGGCTTTGTTTTGGCGACGACAGCCATGCCGTGCACGATGTGGGCGCAGGCTTGGAGGCGGCGCGTCTCTATCTGATCGACAACGGAATCTCGACCATTTCCGTCTTTAGACGCGCCGGCGGCGGCATGGTTCGATACACGGCGTCCCTTACCTGATGGGATGCGCGCCCTGGCGGGATCATCCTCTAGAAACCGGATCCGTCATCCCGCTTTTCTCGCGTGAGCGACAACGCGCCGACTCACTCTTTGCATGCAAAGTCAGTCTGCTTTGGGAGCCCATTGCCGTGACTCGCACAACCCCCGCATGACGTTGTACAAGAGCGAATGGGGCAGGACGCTAGTGTGGTGAGTTACCAATTCGTTGAATAACTTGGTTGGGTATCGAGACCGGTCCACGTATGGGACCAACGGCTCGCGGGCTTGTGTCCCGGTAGGGACAATTGAATGTAGCCCAGCGATGTATCGCTGGGAACAGCGAATTCGAAATTCCAGCAGTGCCGTAGGCACGATGGAACCCTAACGCGGGTATATCAATCGTCCCTACGGGACTCTCTACAAGAGGGCGCCGTGTCCCACCACTGAAGTGGTGGGCTACATTCAATTGTCCCTCC